>Ga0182010_10001887_pt1 | contig 10852 bp, 8 predicted proteins | sample 611E1MmetaG_FD_120488 | JGI IMG/M metagenome (GOLD analysis project Ga0182010, IMG submission 120488) | Permafrost microbial communities from Stordalen Mire, Sweden - 611E1M metaG | ecosystem: Environmental > Terrestrial > Soil > Wetlands > Permafrost | place: Sweden: Stordalen | collected...
GATCGACAGCGGATCACATTTTGGAGTAGCAAGGGATCTCGCAGCTTATATGAATCTTAACGAGGGTTTGGACAGAAAAGCACATCTTCCGTCAGTTGAAGAGTTTAAATCCGATAATAACAGTAACCCCTATGAAGTCATTATTGAAAACACCTCTGACTGTCCACGATACACTGGCATAACTATCAGTGGCGTAACTATATGCGAATCACCCGATTGGCTAAAGAATAAGCTCAGGGCTGTTGGTCTTAATCCCATTAACAATGTGGTTGATATAACCAATTTCGTTCAGCATGAAGTGGGTCAGCCGTTGCATGCATTTGATGCGGATAAAATTGAAGGTAAGAAAGTTATAATCAGAAATCTTCCAGACAAAAGTAAATTCATCACTCTCGATAATGTTGAAAGAAGTCTTTCATCACGCGATCTTATGATCTGTAATACCATTGAAGGGATGTGTATTGCAGGTGTATTCGGAGGAATTAAGTCGGGGGTATCTTCCTCGACTAAAAACATCTTCCTGGAAAGCGCATATTTTAATCCTGTTGCAATCCGAAAGACTTCTAAAAGACATGGATTGAAGACAGATGCCTCGTTCAGGTTTGAAAGAGGTGCAGATCCTGATATTACAATCTGGGCTCTCAAGAGGGCTATTATGCTGATAAAAGAAATAGCTGGCGGTAAAATTTCTTCAAATGTGATTGATGTTTATCCTAAGGCAATCGAAAATGTACAGGTCGCTGTTAATTATAACAATATTAACAGGCTTATAGGCAAAAAAATTGACCCGGATATTGTAAAGAAAATTGTTTCTCTTCTCGATATTGAAATAGTCTTTGAGAATGGATCCGACCTGACTCTTGCTATACCAACATACCGTGTTGATGTAAAACAGGAAGCCGATGTTATTGAGGAAATACTCCGGATTTATGGATACAACAATGTCGAGGTTAACATGCATGTCAATTCCACTCTTTCCTATCCTGAAAAGCCTGATAAAGAAAAAGTTAAAAACATTATATCGGATCTTCTTTCTGCCAGTGGCTTCGCTGAAATAATGTGTAACTCACTATGTCCTTCAGCGTGGTACGAGCAGAGTGATGACTTCAATAAGGATCAGCTGGTTATTCTGGCCAATCCGCTCAGCTCCGACCTCAATGCTATGAGGCAATCACTGATGTTCGGAGGCCTCAACTCCATAATCTGGAATATAAACAGGCAGACTCTTGATCTTAAACTCTACGAATTCGGTAACTGTTATTTTTACAACAAGAAAGATCAGCCGCATCCAACAGCAGACAACTATACAGAGAAGAGCTCGCTGGATCTTTTTATTTCGGGAAATACCGGACGTCAGAGCTGGAACTGCAAAACCAACCCTTCTGATTTCTTCAACATTAAATCGTCGGTAGAGATGATCCTTTCGCGGTTAGGGATCAAAATGGATAACCTTGCTACCGGGGAATCAGACAAAAAATATTTTGCAGAGTCTTTTACTTATTTCTTTAATAATAAGCTGGTTGCCGAAGCCGGACGTGTCTCAAAAAGCTATCTTTCAAAATTTGATATCCCTCAGGATGTTTATTGGGCTCATCTGGAATGGGATTATATTCTGAAAATGATCAAGACTCATTCAATATCGTTCCATGAACTTCCAAAATATCCTTCAGTGAAACGTGATCTTGCATTGCTGCTGGACAGGAGTATTAAGTTTTCTCAAATCAGAGATATAGCTTTCAGGACAGAAAAGAATATACTCTATGACATTAATCTTTTCGACGTATATGAGAATGACAGTCTTGGAAAAAACAAAAAGTCTTATGCAGTCAGCTTTATCCTCAGAGATGACCTTAAAACAATGACCGATAAGAATATAGATAAAATAATGAACAATCTCATCAGGGCATTTGAGAATGAAGTAAATGCGCAGATCAGATAAATAATGGAAAAGTCAAGGCTCGAACTTATCAAAGGCGATATAACCTTGCTCGAAGTTGATGCTATTGTTAATGCAGCCAATAACTCGCTTCTTGGCGGCGGCGGAGTGGATGGTGCAATTCATAAAGCAGCGGGCCCAGGCCTTCTTGCCGAATGTGCAAAACTAAACGGATGCGAAACCGGGCAGGCAAAAATTACCGGAGGTTACAGTCTTAAAGTAAAACATATTATTCATACCGTTGGTCCCGTATGGAAAGGCGGCTTCAGCGACGAACCAGCACTGCTGGCATCATGCTATCAGAAAAGCCTGGCACTAGCTAAAGAAATGAAAATCAAGACCCTGGCATTTCCGGGAATTTCTACAGGCATTTATAGATTTCCTAATGATCTGGCCGCCATAATAGCTGTCAATGAAACCAAAAAATTCCTGAATAAGAACCGCTATCCAGAGAAAGTAATCTTTGTCACCTATAGTGATGATAATTATGAAACTTACAGGAAGATTCTTGCTACATGATAACAGTTATTAGATCAGTTAAGGATTATTTCTCTCTGGTTAAGTTCAGCCATACTGTCTTTGCAATGCCATTTGCCCTTATTGGTTTTTCACTGGCTGTCTCAAAGCCAGAATTTGACTTAAGTATAAGATTGCTGATACTTGTAATATTGTGCATGATCTTCGCCAGAAATACAGCGATGGGATTCAACAGAGTGGCTGATAAAAAATTCGATGCACTTAATCCAAGAACAAATAAAAGGGAAATACCTTCAGGCACCATAAGTGCCAGAGCAGCAGTAATATTTGTTATCATTAACGCCGGTTTGTTTGTTGTCACAACGGGGTTTATTAACAGGTTGACTTTAATTCTCTCACCTGTCGCTCTTCTGGTTATCATAGGATACAGCCTTACAAAACGATTTACCTCACTTTGTCATTTCGTATTAGGATTAGGTTTAAGTCTTGCTCCAATTGGTGCTTATATATCGGTGACCGGTAAATTCAGTCTTCTTCCGGTTATCTACTCCTTTATTGTACTGACCTGGGTAAGCGGATTTGACATTATATACGCTCTTCAGGATGATGAGTTTGACAAGACAAACATGCTTCATTCCATACCATCGGCTGCAGGAAGGAAAAGGGCCATTTTCATTTCAATAATTATTCATATTATTACCTTTATTCTGGTACTCACAGCTGGGTTATATGAACAGGGTGGATTGCTGTTCTGGACAGGGGCAACGATTTTTACAATTTTATTAGCCTACCAGCACAGTATCGTGAGACCTGATGATCTTAGCAGAGTAACGCTTGCATTTGGCACGACTAATGGCATTGCCAGCATGCTTTTTGCAGTATTTGTAATACTCGACCTGATCCTGAGATATCATTAAAATAAATTTTATTTAAAAAGGAATTGTTCTTATTAAAGTTTTTTTGTTTCTTGGTACATTAAAAATATGATTTTATGGGGGAATTAGTTATTAAAGAGGTACTTACAAGAAAAGACAGGCGTGACTTCATTTATCTGCCTGAAAAAGTTCATAAGAATGAACCAGACTGGCTTCCTCCAATTTATTTGGACGAGTGGGAATTATACAATAAAAAGAAAAATAAATCGTACCAGTACGCTGATGCCATCCTTCTTCTGGCTTACAGGGATAATAAACCTGTTGGCAGAATTATGGGGATCGTGAATAACAGATATAATGAAATTAATAATGAACAGCACGGACGCTTTTGTTTCATGGAATGCTATAATGACAAGGAAGTATTCCATACACTCATTACCAGAGTAGAAGATTGGGCAAGAGAAAAGGGTATGATCAGGATAATAGGACCATTGGGATTTTCGGATAAAGATCCACAGGGATTCCAGATTGAAGGATTTGAATATCCCCTTTTTATGACAGCCCCGAACAATTCAAAATATATGCCTGAACTTATTGAGCAGGAAGGTTATGAAAAGAAAGTTGACCTGGTAAACTATCTTGGAAAGATACCCGATGAATTTCCTCTGATTTATGAAAAGGTCCTTGCCCGTTTAGAATGCAATAAAGAGTATAAAATCATTGAATTCGCCTCGAAAAAAGAACTTAAACCATATATCATTGATGTATTGGAACTTATGAATGATACCTTTGCCGAAATTTACGGTTTTGTTCCTCTTAATGATAAAGAGAAGACCGATTTCGCTGCGCGCTATCTTCCTATTCTCGATCCAAAATTTATAAAAGTTATAGAAGCCAACGGAAAGCTTGTAGGATTTGCTGTCGGGATGCCTGATATCAGTAAAGGTATAAAAGATGCCAATGGGAAATTACTTCCGTTTGGTATTTTTAAAATCCTCAAAGAATCAAAAAGATCAAAGAAACTTCTTATGATGCTCGGAGGTGTTAAGAAAGAATACAGGGGAAAAGGTCTTGAAGTTCTTATGGGTGTCAAAATACTGCAATCAGGTATTAAACATAAAATGGACACACTGGACAGTCATCTGGTTCTTGAAAACAATACAAAGATGAGGGGTGAATATGAAAGAGTCGGATGTAAGGTAGTTAAGAGATTCAGAATATATCAGAAAGAACTGTAAAGTGGCGCAAAGGCGCAAAGGCATAACGGCGCAATAGCTTTAAGGTTGAGGTTGAGATAGATGTTATGGTTTAGTTGAGATAGAATATTGTTTTACCGTTTTACCGTTCAGCCTTTGTGCCGTTTCGCAGTTCCTAAAACCTGAAATAAAGAGATAATCCCAGCATCTCTTTGAATTGAATTCTGGCTGTTTTCTTTATTGTTCCGTCAGGTCTTAAAATTGGTTGTCCACCCTTAAGTTCTTCCGTTTTGGTATCATCATCAAAAATCAGGTGGGTGTTGAACCTTACATCAGTAAACCAGTTTAGGTGTGCTGTAGTTATCATTTCCCAGTCTACATCCACGTTTTGCGGATTATGTATATAATTTGTAAATAATTGTAACCGGTTTACAATGGAGACTGTTGGAATAGGTCTAATTTCATTGGTAATCATAAAGCTTACTCCGGGTTCATTTAATGAGTACTTGTTTTTTGGAACTCCATAAAGAGTCTGATCAATACGATTCGGGTAATAAGTATTATTATATAAGCAGGATCAGTAACAAAAGTTCCCCTGTATGTGAGTGGTGAAAAGTTAAGTGAGGTTGTCTTATTTGGTTGATAATCCAAACCAAGACCAATAGTTAATATGGCAGGATTCATGAACTTGGATACCATATTTGAAGTGTCATGTCCGGCAGCAGTCGTAAAATAATTCTTCCCTATGGCAATCTGAGTTTTAAACAGCAATATGGCACTGAAATCAAACTTGCCGAATGCTTTATGGTTAAATTTTGAGTTTGTCTCGAGAAGATCAAGATTTTTTCGGATGTCCTTTCCTGTCGCAAGATATCCGAATTTTAACCGCGCAAAATTACTTGATGAAATTTTTAACTGTTTATTATTATAATCTGCATAACCTGTAACATCCAGAGCTGTTGCAATACTTCTCTCCCCTCCCTTTACCCAGTTACTCAGGGCTGTTTGATTAAGCATAAATGAGGCATCGGTATGGTACTTCCAGAACTGGGCTTTCAGTTTAATATGCTGTATCCCGAGCAAAGTTGAATTGTCGAGAGGTTTGGTATTGATTTTAGCGTTCGCAAATTTACCCTGCTTAGCCGGTCGCCTGAAATTAACGCCCTGCTCCAGATAAAGCCCTATTGTATTTCTTGAAGGATTTCCTATCCAAACAGTTACAGAATCTGAAACTTCGTTTTTCAGCCAGTATCTTATCACTCTTTCCGATTTGGAATTCATCATCATAGGGGTAACTGAATTTCCTAAACCTGTAAAATTGATCACAGTTGAATCACGATCCTCAAGATAGCCCAGAAGTGATTTGACGGCAGCTTTTATAGAATCACTCTGATAGGGATAGTTATAATATTTGAAGGGAAAAAGTGTATTTGATGATGTAACCTCATTCAACGTATCGACCACTACCATTATGGTTGTATCCTTTAACTCTGCAACAGGATTTAATATTCCGGCTTCCTTCCTTGCCTCTGTACGTATTAGATTTAGCGAATCAGCTTTAATCAGAGTTGAGTCTGTCTTTATAGCTGCATTGCCGGAAGCAGACTCAGATTTGGATATTGTCGGGATCCTGAGTTTCAGAGGCTCCCATATATAGAATTTGTCCCATGGAATGTTTAAAGAATCATACGGGTATTTTATAAGCATATTCCTCAATGAGTCCTGTTTTTCATGTGCTGCCTCAAAGACCAATTGACCAAATGCCTGTCTAAGAGGATCTGCTGCATTATTCCAATACTGAGGATGAATTTTTTTCTGCAGAAATACAAGTGCCTCATTTCTTGATAAAGTAATTTCCGGTTTCTTTTTAATTTCGTTAAGGACAAATCCACTCTTTTTTAAAGAATCAATTACACGATCCTTAGAATGATCTCCTGGCAGGTGCTCCTGGGAGAATACTGATATATTGATGCCTAAATATAAAAATGCCAGGATTAATTTAAAAATTTGAACTCTCATTTACAATTTTTTCAAGTCAGATTTCATGGTTGAATATATCAAAAATAACCATTAATTTTACAGAAATAATTTTTAAGCATGATGTTTTGTTATACGATAACGGGAAATTGCCCGATTAATATATATAAGAACATTAAAAACAGAGATTTCTTTTCTGTCTGCGCCTAGAATATCTCACATTCACCGGGATATTTCTCCCTTTTTTTTAATTTCACCATCCGGATAGGCTTTAGCCCGGAATTACTAATGGATGATAGTCAGAATATTCTAATACATAATAAATTTTACAAATGGAATTACCATTAACAGAACCATTTAAAACCAAAATGGTCGAAAATATATACAGAAGTACCGGAAGCGAAAGGGAAATGTGGATCAAAGAGGCGTCGTTAAATCTTTTCAATCTGAGATCAGAACAGGTCATTATTGACTTGCTTACTGATTCCGGAACAGGAGCTATGAGCGATAAACAATGGTCTGCTATGATGCTGGGAGATGAGAGCTATGCAGGAGCATCCTCTTTTTATAAACTTAAAGATGCCATTAAAGATCTGACCGGATTCAATTATTTCCTTCCGGCACATCAGGGAAGAGCTGCTGAGAATGTACTATTTTCTGTTCTGGTTAAAGAGGGAGATATTGTTCCGGGAAACTCACATTTTGATACTACAAAAGGACATATCGAATTCAGAAAGGCTCAGGCAGTTGATTGCACAATCGATGAAGCCGGTGACACAACTTCCGGTCATCTTTTCAAAGGCAATGTCGATCTTGAAAAACTTGAACAGGTACTTAAGGCCAATCCTGCAGAAAAGATCTCTTGCGTAATTGTAACAGTCACCAATAATACAGCCGGCGGACAACCCGTAAGCATGTCCAATATCAGGGAAGCGGGAAAGCTGTCGCATAAATATGGTGTAAAATTTATAATTGACGCTGCAAGATTTGCCGAGAATGCATACTTTATCAGAATGAGGGAGGATGGTTATGCAGAGAAAGAAATCAGGGATATAGCACGGGAAATGTTCTCCTATGCTGATGGAATGACAATGAGTTCAAAAAAAGATGCAATTGTTAATATGGGTGGTTTTACCGCCTTCAGAGAGGAAGGACTCTATCAGCTGGCTTCAACATTTAATATTATTTATGAAGGTTTCTTAACCTATGGTGGTATGTCTGGCAGAGATATGAATGCCCTAGCACAGGGGCTTTATGAAGGCACTGAGCTTCCTTATCTTGAATCACGAATAAATCAGGTAGCTTATCTTGGCTCAAAAATGAAAGAGTATGGTATTCCTCTGCTTGAGCCTTATGGCGGACATGCTATTTTTATCGACGCCAAAAAGTTCCTCCCCCATATTCCTAAAGAAGAATTCCCCGCACAGACACTCGCAATCGAATTATATCTTGAAGGTGGTGTAAGAGGAGTCGAAATTGGCGCACTTATGGCAGACAGAGATCCTGTCACGCGTCAGAACAGGTATCCTGATCTTGAAATGGTAAGGCTTGCCCTGCCAAGGAGGGTCTATTCCAATAACCATATGGATTATGTAGCCGCGGTGGTCAGAAATGTTTTCGACAGACGGAACATGGTTAAAAGAGGTGTCCAAATTGAATGGGAAGCGCCAATAATGAGACATTTTACAGTTAAGCTAAACAGGTTTTAATCTTTCTCCTATCTTGGTTTGCATGTCGATATTAGTAATTTTGCAGAGAAATATTTAACTTACACTCTCTTCACTTTTCATTTATAACAGACAGGAAATGATCAAATCCATGACAGGCTATGGAAAAGCCATTGCAGAAACACTACAGAAAAAAATTACAATTGAAATTAAGTCACTCAATTCCAAACAACTAGATCTTAACACCAAGCTACCCTGGCTATATAAGGAAAAAGAGCCTGAAATAAGAAATCTTATCAGCCAGAGACTTGACAGGGGGAAAATTGATTTTTCAATTTACTGCGATATGCTTGATGATGAAGTTGTTACAGTAATTAACAAATCAGCAGTCAGAAATTATTATAATCAGTTTAAAGAAATAGCCTCGGAACTTAAAATAAACCTTGATGATCAGATTTTCACTGCCATTATGAAACTTCCTGATACACTGAAAACCGAAAAGCCTGAGATGCCTGAGTCAGAATGGGAAATTGTAAAGAATCAGATAAACGAATCCATAACAATGCTTGACTTATACAGGATTGAGGAAGGCAACTCAATTATGACAGATCTTAAAAAATGTATAAGCAAGATACTTTTATTGCTTGATAGTGTGCAAACATTTGAAGCAGGCAGAATTTCAAAAATACGGGAGAAGCTTATGTCACTTCTTGAGGAGAATCTGGCTTCAGAAAAGATTGATAAGAACAGATTTGAACAGGAGATAATTTTTTATCTTGAAAAGTATGATATAAATGAAGAAAAAGTGAGGTTGAAAACTCATTGTGATTATTTCGTTGAAACCATAAATACTCCTGCACCAAATGGTAAAATTCTGAACTTCATCGCTCAGGAAATAGGCCGTGAAATCAATACCATCGGTTCAAAAGCCAATGATGCTTCGATTCAAAAGCAGGTGGTAATGATGAAGGATGAACTTGAGAAGATTAAGGAGCAGACTTTAAATGTATTATAAGGCGCAATGGCGCAACGGCATAACGGCACATGGTAAAGAAATACTACGAAATGTAATGAGTTTACATTCCTACCTTTAAGCCGTTGCGCCATTAAGCCGTTAATCCTCTGATAAAAAAGAAATGGAAAGGAAATCAGTAATTATATCAGCACCATCCGGTGCAGGAAAAACGACAATAGTCAAACATCTTCTCGATAGCGGATTGAATCTTTCATTTTCAGTTTCGGCAACCACAAGACCACTCAGAGGAAATGAAATAGACGGAGTTGATTATTTCTTTTTATCTGTTCCCGAATTCAGGAACAGAATTGAAAAGAATGAATTTGTAGAATGGGAACAAGTCTATAAAGATCTGTATTATGGTACACTCAGGAGTGAACTGGAACGAATCTGGGCAAATGATAAATATGTATTGTTTGATGTTGATGTTCAGGGAGCTATTAATCTTAAAAGAGAGTTTGGCACAGATGCAATTGCAATTTTCATAATGCCTCCATCGGTGGAAGAACTTGAGAACCGTCTTGTCAGAAGAGGTACCGATACTCCGGAAAAAATCAAAATCAGGGTTGATAAAGCAAAAGAGGAACTTGAACTCGCAAATCAGTTCGATTTGGTAATAGTAAATCACCAGCTGGATAAAGCCAAAGAAGAAGCTTTCAAGATAGTTTCATCTTTTCTGGGAAGATAACTGGAGTCATATATGGCAAAAATAGGTTTGTATTTCGGTTCATTTAACCCTGTTCATATCGGGCATATGGCAATAGCCGGATATATGACCGAATTTACAGGACTTGACCAGGTTTGGTTTGTCGTCAGCCCTCAGAATCCACTGAAAAAGAAAGAGACTCTCCTGGCCGATCATCATCGTCTTTATATGACACAGCTGGCAATCGGAGATAACGACAGGATTAAAGCTTCCGATATTGAATTCAAATTGCCTGTTCCTTCATATACTATCGATACTCTGACATATCTTAAGGAAAAGTACGACAAAAATGAGTTCTGCCTGGTAATGGGAGAGGATAATCTTTATACTCTTCATAAGTGGAAAAATGCCGGAGAACTCGCCGCCAAATATCCTGTATATGTTTATCCCCGCCCTGATTCAAAAAAACCTGCATCACTCCTACTCGATCAGGTACTTTCAGAAGCTCATGTTCATTACGTAAATGCGCCGCTGATGGATATCTCAGGTACATTCATCCGTAACGGTATAAAAGCCGGAAAGAACATGTCTTATTTCCTTCCACCTGCCGTGTGGAAGTATATCGTGGAAATGCATTTTTATGAAAAGTAATGCCCCCTCCCTCTCCGCGGGATCCCCCAAAATGGCGAATAATTCGGTGGATTTCAGGGAAATTGTATATATATTCAGACCATAAGCCCCCTTTAGGGGGGTTGGGGGGCAAAAACGGGGAACATTTGGTATTCTAAACGGCCTTCTGCACCTCCGTAATGATCTCCTCGCCTCTTATCAAAGCTTTCTCATTCATCGGAATAAGATTATGATATCTTTCAGGAAGAGATTTCTTTAATCCTTTGATAACATTTTCCATCCTGATTATCGGTTTTACTTTTAGAAATCCGCCGAGAACAATTGTATTGAATGTTTTGGGGCTATTCATTCTGGAAGCTTCTTCAGCAGCATCAACCCGGTAGATATCTATATCTTTTCGTTCAGGATGCCGGGTAATTCCATTCCCATCATA
>Ga0182010_10001893_pt1 | contig 10833 bp, 10 predicted proteins | sample 611E1MmetaG_FD_120488 | JGI IMG/M metagenome (GOLD analysis project Ga0182010, IMG submission 120488) | Permafrost microbial communities from Stordalen Mire, Sweden - 611E1M metaG | ecosystem: Environmental > Terrestrial > Soil > Wetlands > Permafrost | place: Sweden: Stordalen | collected...
CGATTTCGTCGACGGCAAGTACGACGTCCTCTGCTGCACGACCATCATCGAATCCGGCCTCGACATTCCGCGCGCTAACACGATGATCGTGAATCAAGCCGATCGCTACGGCTTGGCCCAGCTTTACCAGCTACGCGGCCGCATCGGGCGCTCTCGCGAGCGCGCGTTCTGCTACCTCGTGGTCTCGTCCGAACAGCGGCTGAGCGCTGAAGCCGAGCAACGACTGGCGGTGCTCCAGCGCTTCACCGAGCTGGGCGCCGGATTCCAAGTGGCCACTGCGGACTTGGAAATCCGCGGTGCTGGCGAATTGCTGGGAGCAAAACAGTCGGGTCTGGTCGCCGCGGTCGGCTTCGACACGTACGCGCGTATCCTGGAAGAAGCCGTCGCCGAGCTGCAAGGCAAACCCATCCGCAGCGAGCACGATCCGGAAATCTCTGTCGACGTTCCCGCGTTCCTGCCCGATGACTACATTCCCGACACCGGTCAGCGCCTGGAATTCTACCGACGGTTGGCCCAAGCCGCCGATGAGGACGAAATCCGCGCCGTGCAGGCCGAGCTTGAGGACCGCTATGGACCCTTGCCCGACGAAGGCCGCATGCTGCTAGAGGTAATGATCGACAAGACGCTCGTCCGTCGAACGGGAGCGCGGGGCTACGAGCTGGGAGCGCTGCGTTTGGTGCTGAGCCTGGGCGCCGACGCCCGGCTCGATCCTGCGAAAGTCATGCGGCTCGTGGAAAGCAAGAACAGCCGCTGGAAGCTGTCGCCGGAAATGCGCCTCAGCTACGCCTTTACCGAAGCCGAGCGGCCGCAGCATCTGGAGGCAGCACGCATCCGACTGCGCGAAGCTCTGGGTTGCGTAGCGCTGTAGCCCGCACCATTCACGACAATCGGAACACCGACGAGCTTCACCAAACAGTCTGCATTCGGCCTTCGCGCGATGGCGGGCTAGCAGATTGTGATGGAAACCCTCGAAGGGTTTCCAAACCTTCCCGCGATGGTCCGCGCCGGGCAAAGCCCGGCGGCTCCCCACGCGTAGCAAGGGTTGCGTGACTTGGCGGCGTATGCGATGCAAACGGCATGCATCGCCTACGAGCCCTTGCACACGCCGTTGCACTGATTCTCGTCGCCAGCGCCTGTGGCGGCAAGACGGCTTCCGACCGCAAGGCGTCCGGCTCTTCGGTCGTACTGGCGCAGGTCGACGACACGGTCATCACCGACGCGGAAATCAAGGAGCTACTGGCTCGCTACGCAAACCAACCGTTTGTGCTTGCACGCTATTCGACGCCCGAGAAGAGGAAAGAGTTGCTCGACAGCCTCATCCGGTACGACGTGCTGGCCATCGAAGCACGCAAGCGAGGTTACGAGCACGATCCCGAGGTTCAGCGCGTGGCCAAAGAGAAGATGGTTCGACTTTTCACGGAGCACGAGATCTTCGACGCCATCAAACCCTCGGATGTACCCGAAGCCGACATTGGGAAGTACTACAAGGACCATGCCACCGAGTACATGCGCCCCGAAACGGTGCGTGCCAGCCAAATTCTCGTCAAAGATCGCGGCAAGGCCATGAAAGCGCTGGCTGAAGCAAAGGCGCTGCAAAAGACGGATGCCAAGGGCTTCCGTGATTTGGTCGCGAAGTACAGCGAGGATTCCGATTCGAAGCCCCGCGGCGGAGACCTGACCCAGTTCGACCGGTCGACCACAGACGTCCCGAAACCGGTGGTCGGCGCTGCCTTCGCGCTGAAGGCGGTGGGTGACATCTCCGACCTAGTGAGCACGGACAAGGGCTTCGCGGTGCTCAGGCTCACCGATCGCCGCCCCGCCCTTTCGCGGTCGCTCGATGAAGCGCATTCGGAAATCCAGCGGCGCTTGCTGGAGGAGCTACGAACGAGGAAGAAGAAAAACTACGTGGACGAGGCTCGCAAGACCATGCGCATCGAAATCAACGAAGAGGCGCTCGCCAAGCTGGAGGTGGCTTCTGCGACCGCGGGACAATCCCACGACATCGATGCCGGCGCCATGGTAGGAAATCGGCTATGAACGCTGTCCGTGCTTTCATCGCCGCGCTTGGTCTGGCCGCTTTCGTGTGGCCGAGCGCTGCGCATGCGCGCGTCGTCGAGAAAATCGCCGCGCTGGTGGGCGATGACCTGATTCTGCAAAGCGAAGTGGAAGACCGGGCCACTCCCCTTCTGGCCGACGTCGCCAACATCGCGAATCCCGCCGAGCGTGAAGCCAGGACCAACGCCATCCGTCGCGAAGTGCTGGACCGGCTGATTGACGACCAGTTGTTGGCACAGCAGGCGACCGAGCTGAAGCTGACCGTCAGCAACGACGAGATCGACCGAGCCGTCGACCAGATCAAACGGGACTACGGCCTCGACGACGCCCAGCTCAAAGACGAGTTACGCAAGCAGGGCATGACCATGCCCGTCTACCGCATGAACACGAAGCGGGAGATTCTCAAGTACCGGGTGCTCAACATTGCCGTCGGGTCGAAGATCAACGTCGGCGACAGCGAGGTACAGAGTTACTACGATCGCCACATGAAGTCGGCGAATATCCAAGTGCGCGCGAGTCACATTTTCATTGCCATTCCTGAAGACGCCGACAACGCCGCCTTGCTTGATCGCGAAAAGCTGGCGAAATCGCTGCTAGCCCGCGTCCAGAGCGGCGAAGACTTCGCCAAGTTGGCGCGTGAGTATTCCCAAGACGCGGGAACGCGGGCAGAGGGCGGCGACCTGGGCTTCATCGGCCGCGACATTTTGCCCAAGCCTCTCGAAGAGTTGGTTTTCTCGATGAAGGTAGGCGACGTGAACGGGCCCGTGCGCGCCGACCGCGGCTTCCACATCATCAAGCTTGTCGACAAGCGCGCCAAGGATGCAAAACCATTTGCCGATGTGCAGGACGAAATACGTGTCCGGTTGCGCCAGCGCGAGATGGAACGACAGACCAAGATCTATCTCGGCGAGTTGCGGAAGAAGGTCCTGGTCGACCTGAGACTTTGAGATGGGAACCCTGGGCGGGCCCTGGGCGGGTTCCCAACCCTTCCCGCGATGGTCCGCGGCGAGCGAAGCTCGCCGGCTCCCCACGCGTCCTGATGGGAACACTCGAAGGGGGGCCCCCGAGCTACCCAGGTGGCCAGCTGAGCTCGCGACCGGCGAGCACGTGCAGGTGGAGGTGCTGAACCGTCTGGCCGGCTTCCGGACCAGCATTCACCACAACACGAAACCCTCTTTCGCTCAGACCGACGGCGCGGGCGCGCCCGGCCGCGACCAGCATCAGCTTGCCGAGCAAGACGGCATCGCTAGGCTTACCGTCGGCGAGACTTGCGATGTGTCGTATAGGAATGACTAGCTCGTGAAGCGGAGCCTTCGGCCCAATATCCTTGAAAGCCACGATCTCGTCGTCCCGGTAGGTGATGGTCGCTGGGATTTGTCCCGCGCAGATCTTACAAAAAAGACAATCGCTCATGCTCTGCTCCTTGATGCCTAGCATAGCGCAAGCAGGCGCCTGCGCGTTTCATCGGGTTGCGCCGCCTCGTATAAGCCCTGGCGCAAGAATGCTGTGATCGCCTCGATCTTGGCGATCGCGTGATCCAGGTGAGCATCGCTGCCGGGCTTGTAGGCGCCAAGCAGGATGAAATCGCGCTTCTGCTCGTAGGTGGCGAGCAGCTCGCGCACACGAGCGGCCGCTCGACGGTGCTCGCTCTCGGTCACGAAATCCATCACACGAGAAAGCGAGGCCAGCACATCGATAGCCGGCCAATGGCTGCGCTCGGCAAGCGTCCGCGAAAGCACGATGTGGCCGTCAAGAATGCTGCGCGCCTCGTCGGCGATCGGCTCGTCCATGTCGCCGCCCGCGACAAGCACGGTGTAAAGCGCGGTCAGGGAGCCGCGTTCGGAATTGCCGGTGCGTTCGAGCAGGCGCGGGAGCAACGCAAAAACACTCGGCGGATACCCGTGGCGGGCCGGCGGCTCGCCTGCCGCAAGCCCCACCTCGCGCTGAGCGCGGGCAAAGCGAGTGAGCGAGTCCATCATCAAGAGCACGCGCTTGCCTCGCTCGCGGAACCACTCGGCAATGGCCGTGGCGACGAACGCGGACTTGAGCCGAACCAGACTCGGAGCATCGCTGGTCGCGCATACGACAACCGAGCGCTGGCGGCCCGCCGCTCCCAGTGCATCGTCAAGAAACTCGGCCACTTCGCGACCGCGCTCACCGACCAAAGCGATGACATTCACGTCGGCGTCGGTGTGGCGCGCGATCTGGCCGAGCAGCATGGACTTGCCCACGCCGGCGCCCGCAAAGATGCCCATGCGCTGACCTTCCCCGACGGCGACAAGGCCATCAATGGCGCGCACGCCGAGTGTCAGAGGACGACGGATGCGCTGCCGAAGCAAGGGATCCGGAGCGTCCCGGTCGATCGGCCATTCTTCAGTCGCGCCCGCGATGGGGCCCGCCCCATCCATCGGCTCGCCGAGTCCGTCGAGTACGCGCCCCAAGAGCGCTTCCCCGACACGGATGACGAAAGGTCTGCCCGTCGGGCTGACCACCGCATCCGGACCGATACCTGCAATGGGGCCAAGCGGCATAAGGACAACTTCATCGCCGCGGAAGCCAACCACCTCGGCCTGCACGCGAGAGGCGGACTGCCCGGACAGCGCATCCACATCGATAGTCACCATCTCGCCAACCCGCACACCGGGAACAGCGGCGCGAACGACGAGACCGGTGACCTCGGTGACTCGACCCACGATACGCAGCGGATTGGCCTTGTCGAGTGCGCTGAGTGCCTCGGAAAGCTCGACCAAAACAGGAGAGTCGCTATCCGACATCGCCAAGCCTCAACGGCGCCTGCTGGCAGTGCGCAGCGCGTGCTCGAGGGCATCGAGCTGCGTGGCGAGTCTTCCATCGAGACGGCCCACCGGCGTATCGATCACGCAGCCAGAACGGCCGACCGTCGGATCGGTTGCAAATTGAACGCCCAAGGCGGAAATGTCCTGCGGCCAGCTCGCGCGGCCGGCTTCGACCGCCGCGCGGTCATCCGGATGAACTCGCATGACAATTGGCCCCGAACACGGGCGGCAGGCGGCGAGCGCCTGGCTGGCAATATCACTCATGACCGAAGAGTCCAGCTCGACAGCGCGACCGACGATCTTCTCGGCCATCTTGCGCGCCAGCACCAGCGCCGCGTCCGTCGCCGCCTCGCGCTCTGCCTCGGCCGCACGGCGGGCAGCCACTAGAATCTCAGTCACCCGGGCCGCAACGCCGTCGCTGCTAGGCCCGGGCCCCGCTGCTTTCGACGAAGCAGACGCGGCGAGCGCGTCCGCCTTGACGATGCGACCCATGACGAACCGCTAGCGCTCGGCTTCCTTGCTCCCGACCACGGTCAGATTCATGCCGATCTGAACCGAAACCGGCTTGCCATCGACCGTGATGGTCGTTTTGCCGTTGTAGTACCAACCGAACGAGCCGGTCGAGAACTCGCGCTTGTCGGCGATGAGCTCGGCTGTTCCGATGGTGATTTTCACCGGCTCTGCTTTTTCTAGGAATTGCGTCTTCGAGAGGGGACAAGGTGATTTGGCCATGGCGCGACGCTATCACGAGAGCCGGGGCCACCCAAGCAGACCTTCAGCAGATCGACTCGCCGAGCAGCAGCCGGCCGAGATCCGCAGGCAAACGACCGGCGACCTTCGCGATCGATTTTGAATGCTCGGCTTGAAGATCCGCTCGCAAGGCCTGAATGCCCACCTGGCGAAGCCGCTCAATCGGCGTTCGCGGTGCCCCACCGCGCATCGCCTCGGCCAGAGTCACCGCAGCTGCGTGCACAGGCTTCGGAGCCGGCTCCAGCGCTGCCGCAAGAAGCTGTTGCGCCCACGGCTCGCCGACCGAGGCCATCGCCCGTGCATGAATGGCGGGCGCAGCGCCGGCGAGGGAATGCCCGACAGTGCGCGCGCCCAGGCGGGTCACCTCGGCGAGCAAATCGTCGAAGGTCAGGCGACACATTGATGATGCAAGAGGACCGCCATCGCTCGCGCAAAACGGACCAAGCTCGGCGAAAGCGAGGCGTATGACCTCACGCTGGACCGACCGTGGTGCCTTTCCTGACGATGCAGAGCCGTGCCTATCGAGATGGGACCGCAATAGTTTGGGCAGAGCGGTACGCACGATCGCCACGATGTGCTCGGGCTCACCCGCCAGGGCGCGAGCGATCCAGCTCGGATGCAAATCTTCGATCCCGTGCGGCAAGACCTCGGAGATAGAGCCGCGCAGGTCGGCCAAAAGCCGCCCCGCTCTGTCGGAATTCTCCAATCTCTGCCAAAGCTTGGCGCATACCGACCGGCGCTCCGGCACAAGGTACGCAAGTCCGCCCTCGCCGACAGCCAATGCTTGCAACGCGAGGACAATGCCGTAGGACTCTTCGTCCACGTCCACGGGTTCCCCTTCCGTCGGTCCGGCCACCTGCGCAGCGTAGCGCAAGATGAACTAAGGCGCCTAGCACGAGTTCGTGCTATGTCTCCCCGCCCGTTATGAGCAGTTCTACTGATTTGAGCAATCCCATGTCCGAGTCCCCACAACCTCGCCGCAATGAAGTGCGCAACATCGCGATCATCGCCCACGTCGATCACGGAAAGACGACGCTGGTCGACGGATTCCTTCGCCAAGCCGGCACCTTCCGAACGGGCGAGGTCGTCGCGGATTGCGCGATGGACTCGAACGATCTCGAACGCGAGCGCGGCATCACCATTTTGGCGAAGTTCACCGCCATTACGTGGAAGGGCATTCGCGTAAACATCGTCGATACGCCCGGCCACGCCGACTTCGGCGGTGAAGTCGAGCGCGTGCTCAAGATGGTCGACTCGGTTCTGCTGCTCGTGGACGCCTTCGAAGGTCCCATGCCGCAAACCCGCTTCGTCACGCGCAAGGCACTGGCGCTGGGACTGCGGCCGATTCTCGTCGTGAACAAGATCGACCGCGTGGGCTGCGATCCCGACGGCGCAGTCAATGACACCTTCGATTTGTTCTGCGCGCTCGGCGCCAACGAAGAACAGCTCGACTTCCCGGTCATCTATGCGTCTGGCCGGGAGGGCTACGCCATCAAGCACCTCACCGACCCCAAAACGGATCTCACCCCGTTGCTCGATCTCATTATCGATGCCGTGCCGCCGCCCATTGCCGACGTAGAGGGCCCGCTGGCCATGCACGTGGCGACGCTGGACTACGACGATTACTTGGGCTACGTCGCCATCGGGCGCATGCAGTCGGGTCGCGTGCGCCAAGGGGATCGCGTGCTCTGCGTGCACCGGGACGGCAGTCGCGAAGATTTCCGCGTGGCAAAGATTCTCGGCTACCAGTCGCTCAAACGCTTCGAGCTCTCGGAAGCGGTGGCAGGCGACATCTGCGCCATCACCGGCATGCAGGATCTCACGGTCGGTGAGACCATCACCGAAGTGGCGCGTCCCATCGTCTTGCCGCTGCTCGAAATCGAAGAGCCGACGGTGAAGATGCAGTTCATCTCGAACAACGGCCCCTTCGCCGGCAAAGAGGGCAAGTTCGTGACTTCGCGCAATTTGCGCGAGCGCCTCTTCAAGGAGCTGAAGTCCAACGTCGCTTTGCGCGTGCTCGAAACCGCGTCGCCCGATACGTACGAAGTCCTTGGCCGCGGCGAGCTGCACCTTTCGGTGCTCATCGAGACCATGCGCCGCGAAGGCTACGAGCTGATGGTGTCGCAGCCGCAAGTCATCTTCAAAGACGGTCCGAACGGCGAAAAGCTGGAGCCCTACGAAGACGTCGTCATCGACGTCGACGAGAATTACACGGGCGCGGTCATCGAAGAGCTTGGCCGCCGCGGCGGACGCATGCAGGAGATGGGGCCCGAAGGCGAAGGACGCATGCGGCTCGAATACGCCATGCCGGCTCGAGGTCTCATCGGGTACCGGTCGCAGTTCCTGACGGACACGCGTGGCACCGGCATCATGCACCACAACTACAGCCACTACGGTCCCTACGGAGGTGTCTTCAAGGGCCGGCCGAGCGGCGTGCTGATTGCGCAGGATCCAGGCACCACCAATACCTACGGCCTCTTCTATTTGCAGGAGCGTGGGGCGCTTTTCCTGGGACCGACCGTGCCTATCTACGGCGGTCAGATCGTCGGACTGCACGCGCGCAACAACGACCTCATCGTCAATCCATCGAAGGCGAAGAAACTCACCAACATCCGCACCACTTCGGCGGACGAAAAGCTCTTTCTCACGCCGCCCATCGAGCTTTCCCTCGAAGCAGCGCTCGAGCTCATCAACGAGGACGAATTGGTCGAAGTCACGCCGAAGAGCATTCGCCTTCGCAAGCGCATTCTCGATCACAACGAGCGCAAGCGAGTCGAAAAGGCACGCGACCAGGGCAACGAGGCCTAGTTCCGCCCGCCAGAATTTCAACCATGTTTGGGTCGTCGATGCATCCCGCCCGGCTTCGTTGCTCCTCGGTTACATACGTCAAGTATGCGCCCTCGTCGTGCCTCGCCGGCCGGGCGCCTCGGCGGCCGAAAAATGGCAGCTCTTCTGACGGGTGGAACTAGCGCTCCGTGAAAAAGCTGCTCGGCAGGGTCATCCTGGGGATCGCGGCTGGCGTCGCGATCTACGTCGGCTTTTCCGTGTGGGCCGACGCTCGCAGCGTGGGCCGCGCGCTGGCGGAATTTCAGTGGCTGATCGCCCTCGGCGCCCTGGGGCTGGCGTCGCTGAACTACCTCGTGCGCTTTGCCCGCTGGCACTACTACCTGAAAGTGCTCGGGATCGACGTGCCAGCCGAGCACAGCCTGATGGTCTTTCTCGCCGGATTCTCGCTCACCGTCACGCCGGGAAAGTTGGGCGAAGTGGTAAAGGCCTTTTTGCTCCGCGAATCCCACGGAATTCCCGCGACGCGCACTGCCCCCATTATCATCGCCGAGCGATTCACTGATCTCGTCGGGCTTCTGCTGCTTGCGTGCGTGGGCATTTTCACCTTCAAAGCCGATCCGCGCTTTCTCATCGCGGGCGCCGGCCTCATCGGCTTCGGTCTCATCGTCGTATCGGTGACGTCCATCGCGAAATTCTTCCTGCGAGTCGCCGCGCGCGTTCCTCTCGTCAGCAAGATCACGCCCAAGCTCGAAGAGGCTCACACGACGACCGCAGCACTCTTACGTCCCCGACCGCTTGCCCTCGGCGTTCTGCTTTCTGTCGTGAGTTGGTTCTTCGAATGTGCCGCGTTCTGGGCGGTTGTGCACGGCTTTGCCGGCGCCTCGGTCGACTTGCAAGCAGCCATCTTTATCTACGCATCCATGACCGTTGCCGGCGCGCTTTCGTTCCTGCCCGGCGGTCTGGGCGTCACCGAAGCTGGCATGTTGGCCATGCTCGGCCAGCTGGGATCTGGCTGCGGCCGTAGCGTGGCTGCGGCGGCGACGTTCGTAACTCGCCTTTGCACGCTGTGGTTCGCAGTGTTCGTGGGCATCGTCGCCTTGCTCCTCTTCGCGAAGAAGACGCATATCACGGTTCAGATACCTGAAAAGGCGCAGGGCTAGAAAGCCTGTCCAGGGACAGATCTCTTCGAGCCGCGCGTAAGCGGCCATCCTGCCGACTTATCACCGACGAACGCGATCGTAAGGTTTCTTACAGTCGTAGGCCGCACTTTTTGCGTACAAAAAATCCCTAAAGGTCTCCGGGACTTCTGTCGAACCGTCTGTCACCTGTTCTTCTAAACTCACCATCTCCAGACAGACAAGGACGTGTCCCATGGCAGAAGAGCTACGCATCAACCTCTACAAGATCACGCGTGGTGCTTGCCGGAAGCTTCCCGGCCCGTGCCCTCATGCTGTGTGCCGCTTCAACCTGACGGCCGAACGCCGCGATAATCGCGGCGCCAAGCCGGTTGAAGCTCATCTACCTGTGGTGCATGAGGCCTGTGCCCTCGAGGCGGCGGAACTCGGTGGCATGACGCTCGAAGAGATCGCCATCCGCCTGTCGCTCACGCGCGAACGCGTTCGCCAAATCGAGCTGGGCGCGCTCAAGAAGTTATGGGCGCGGCTCAACGACGAACCGGCTCATCAGGACGAGCAGCCTGCTGCGGCCTCTGCTCTTCGCCGAACGTCGCGAGTCGCGGCCTAAATTGCCGCTCAAAGATAGCTTTAGCAGGCGCGCGGCCGATGCATCCCGGCTGGCTGCGCGCTTTGCAAAAGCTATCTCCTCGCGGCTCCTAAGCCGGCGGCTATCGTGGACCGCCCGGCTGCACGGCTACTGCCGCAGCTCGACGGAGATGGCCATCGATACATCGGTCACCCAATTCTGGTTGGGCAGCTGCCCGGCTAGGTTGACGACCAAGACGATTCGGCTTTGCTCGGTCGAGCTCGGCTGGAGCAGCGGAAGAATGTCGACGGGCTCGGGCAGGGGCACGATGAAGGTTGTCCCGACTTGGCCGTTCCCTCGGCGCGCGTAGTCCGCAATCTCGACTTGGCGGACGGTCTTCGTGTCTTGCGAGGTGCTGATCTTGAGCGGCACCAAGGCCGTCGCACGCAGCTCTCGGATGAACGAAAGATCCGAGACGCCGCTCTTGGCCTCAAGTGAAAGCTGATTCAATTTCACCGATACCAGGTTGCTTTGCGCCTCTAGGCTCTTGTTGTTGGCGCCAAGGTGGCTGCTGTCGAAGTTGAACGTGAACGTGAACGAGGTTAGGCCCGCCGCTGGTGGTATGGAGACATCCGGGCCAACAACCTGCACTTCGTCGAATTTCGCGTCGACAATGGGCGAGCACGCGGCGGCCCACCACGCAAGCAGCAGCAGTCCCAAGACGCGCGCCGTTATCCGCATATCA
>Ga0182010_10001896_pt1 | contig 10819 bp, 10 predicted proteins | sample 611E1MmetaG_FD_120488 | JGI IMG/M metagenome (GOLD analysis project Ga0182010, IMG submission 120488) | Permafrost microbial communities from Stordalen Mire, Sweden - 611E1M metaG | ecosystem: Environmental > Terrestrial > Soil > Wetlands > Permafrost | place: Sweden: Stordalen | collected...
ATAGGGATTTCCCTTTCAGTTATCCCGGTTGTGTTTCTCCTAATGCTCCTTGCAATTTATGATGCCATATCAGTGTACAGGACAAAGCATATGATAACCATGGCTGAGGGTATTATGGATCTCAAGCTCCCCATTTTATTCGTGATCCCAAAACACTCAAAGTATTCCTTCCTACAAGAAAAAGTTAAAAAGGGAGAGGAACGAGAAGCTTTTTTTATGGGTTTTGGGGATGCCATAATGCCCACGCTTCTTGTGGTCTCAGCAAGCATTTTTATACATACCACTGGAGGAAACACATATCCAGTACTAGGAGCAATGTTGGGTACCCTTGCAGGGTTTGTAGTGCTTTTTGTTCTCGTAATGAAAGGAAAACCACAGGCAGGACTTCCTTTCCTGAATTCAGGAGTAATCCTTGGATTTTTTATCGGTGTTCTACTATCAGGGGCATCAATTACTTGAAAGGATAAATCTGACTTAATCCACGTTTTCATTTTTTTTATAAAATTCCAATTCCTTGCAGTTCTTTTGGTTTTTACATAGATTTTTTTTATTTTACAGCTTATTACTTAATATGGCTAAAAAAATTGCAGTGATTTTTGACAGTGCTGGAACCCTCCTATATATGTACAGGGTTGCAAAGGAAGTCAGCACCGGTAATATTCTTGAAAATATAGAGAGCACTGCTATTGTCGCTCAAAAAAATGGATGTGGACTTGTTGTTCTTAATACCGAAAGCGATATAATCCTGGGTTCAAGGAAAAATATGCCTTTGTTTGAGTTTATAAGAGAACATAGGATTTCAATTGGTATAAGCTGTTCAAAAGGAAAATTTTCCCCAGCTATTGCCTACGAGATTATAGAAGGGGCAGGACTTTTTATGAGCGATTTGCATGATGTATTGGAAATGGTTACATACCGATGCCCGGATATTTTTTATCGTGCTTCTGGCTTGATAATTGACTCAGAGGCAAAAAGCGTGCCCTATGTGCTTAGTACAGGCGGGCATGTATTCAGCACTACCCTCCAAACTGTTCAGACTCTCCAGGCCATGAAAATGGATACTTATATAGCGTCAGGGGATGGAGTGTTCGCCCTCACGAAACTTGCTGAATTTATAAACATTTCTCAGGAAAAGGTATTCCCTCTTTCAAACACTGTCATGAAGGAGAATCTAGTGCTTGGACTGAAAAGGAAGTACGAAAAGTAGTTATGGTAGGGGATGGGATCAATGATATACTGGCTCTTAGAGCAGCAGACGTGGGGATAATGACAACACAACAAGGAGACCAAAGACCTAAAAAACTGAGAGAAGCAGCAGATATGATAATTAATGATATAATTGAAGTTGTGGATGTAGTAAAAAGGCTATAATTGGCCTATATGGCATGTAATTAATAAAGAGAATTTTGATAAATCTCTGATTTTAATGAGTCTTATATATATCATTTATTGGCATATGACGATATTTATGGCTTTTACTAAATCCTTTATTATAAATCAAATTAATATTAATGGGCCAAATTTCTAAATGATCCTAATTTTTAATGTTAACATTGGAAAAATAATACGGTATATTTATGTAATGTTTCCTCTCATGTATTTGTTGTCCAAATGGGTGAAATTTATTATTTATATCGTACATTATTTACTTGAAGTCATAGCTTTTCACTTTCAACGACATGCTCAAGCAGGCAAGAAAGAACCACCATAAAGTTATTTGCAGCTCACAATTTGGAGGAGAATTAATGCCAGTGTTCATTGAAATTAAAAATTTAAATGTAGATTTTGAAGGTCTTAAAGCGCTGAAAAATTTAAATTTAAGCATCAATGAAGGGGAAATAGTTGGAGTTTTGGGAAAAAGTGGGTCAGGAAAAACAATTCTGATGCATGTGTTGCGCGGGACTGAATCTTATAAAAATATATCAGGTGAAGTAATTTACCATCTTGCTCGCTGCAAGAAGTGCGGATACATAGAACGTCCAAGTATGAAGAACCAGAAGTGCCCGGTTTGTGGAGAGATACTCGAAGCTTTTGAAGCTGATTTTATAAAACTTTCCCTTTATGATCCGATAAGGAAAGATATTACCAAAAGAATTGCAATCATGTTGCAGCGTTCCTTTGCTCTTTATGGCGATGAAAGAGTTATTGTAAACGTTATAAACTCCCTGCATGAGATTGGATATCAGGGACAGAATTCCGTAAAAAAAGCTGTTGAATTGCTGGAAGAAGTAAACTTGGGCCACCGCATGATGCATGTTGCAAGAGAACTTTCAGGCGGAGAAAAACAGAGGGTTGTACTTGCGAGACAGCTGGTAAGAAATCCCTTGTTCTTGATAGCTGATGAGCCTACCGGTACCCTCGATCCAATGACTGCAAAGTTAGTGCATGATGCAATTATTAAAGCAGTGAGGAATTACAATATGAGCATGATCTTTACTTCCCACTGGCCTGAGGTCATCGAAAATCTAGCAGATAAGGCGATTCTCCTTGAAAATGGAGAGATCGTTCAGGAGGGTAAATCTCTTGAGGTCTCTGCAGTATTTATGAAGAGCATATGCATGGTGAAGCAAGAAAAGAACACAATGATCGGAGAGCCTATAATCCGAGTAAAGGATCTCTCTAAACGTTATATATCGGTAGATCGTGGTGTAGTACGAGCTGTGGATAAAATCTCTTTTGATGTAAAAGAAGGTGAGATATTTGGGCTAGTTGGTGTTAGCGGAGCAGGCAAGACTACCACTTCAAAGATTCTGATGGGAATTTTACAACCTACATCTGGGGGAGTTCAGGTTCGTGTGGGAGACGAATGGGTTGATATGACACAGCTGGGAGTCGAAAATAAAGGAAGGGCAACCAAATATATGGGATTCTTACATCAAGAATACGGTCTCTACACTCAAAGCTCTGTAATAGATAACCTCACTGAATCTATCAGCTTGGACTTGCCTTTCGAACTTGGTGTCAGAAAAGCTTTAATCACGCTCAAAGCTGCAGGCTTTGAAGAAGAAAAAGCAAAAGCTATTTTACCCAAAATGACTGATGAAACAAGCGAAGGAGAGCGGCATAGAATTGCACTTGCACAGGTACTTATAAAGGAGCCGAGAATTGTAATAATGGATGAACCTACAGGGACGATGGACCCAATTACTAAGATCTCTGTGGCAACTTCCATTCTTAAAGCTAGAGACGAAATCGGGGAAACCTTTGTTATAGTTTCTCATGACATGGATTTTGTAAACGAGATATGTGATCGTGTGGCACTCATGCGGGAAGGGAAGATCGTAGATATAGGTAAACCGAAGAATGTACTTTCACAGCTCACTGAAGAAGAATGGATCAAAGCTGCAGAAGAACTATAAATATTCTGCCACCTTTTTGTATAAAAAAAATGCTAAAATGAGGTGCTGATTACGAGTAATGAGATCAGCGTAGAGGTGAACGGTCAAAACTATACTTTACCTGCAGGCTCTACCCTTGGAGATGTCCTTAAAATTTCCAGAGCTCCCTACATAGCTGATACAGCAATTGTTATTTTGAAAGAGACTGCTGCGAAAAGGATGGAAATAATCACCGAATATGCTATCAATACTCCTAAGGGGGAATTTAGGATCGAACTTAAAAATCATGAGTCTCCCTCAGGAAAACTATGGACTGAGCATTTTAAAGAATATGAGGGAAAACCTGTCCACTGGGCTAGTCCTGACGGTCTGGCTTTCGGGCCTTTTGAGGCCGATATTAAGCCTTTGCACGAAGTCACAAGTTTTGAAACATTTGATGTCCTTTTTGGTGCAGGAGGTTTTGATCCCAGTAATACTCATCTTATATTTTCACGACAAAGGCATACTGCAGAGTATGGGGCTCCTAAGGACAGTGTATTTGCAGAAATAGTAACAGGGAGACAAATTTTGTTCAGACTTTCGAGAGATGATAGCATTTTGAATATCAAGCCCATTATAGAATGGGAACAACTCTCAAACAAAGCATTCACTACTGACCTTTCTACACCTCTTGAAAATGGGAATGGGATATTTACTTATATTGAGGTTGAGCTTTCCAGAAATTCTCCAATAGGAGCAGAACAATTTTATGCCCTGACCCGTGAAGGAACACTTACTGTAGATCTGTTTACTAGTTCATTCATCTCGGATGATAGCCTTAAAGGAGAACCTGTTCCATACGAAAATTTTGAGCCGAGAAGCGAGGGTGCTATTTCGATCCGCACAGTAGGATACGGAGCAGGCAGGACTTATATCTCCAAAGAAGAACGGCTTTCAAGTCTTGTACATTCAGTTGTAGGACATGTAATTAAAGGTATTGAACTCATAAAGCTGGCAGAAGTGGGCCAGAAAATATCAGTTGAAAGTATCCCTCCACAGATAGTACTTCTTGGGCATAGTTTTGAAGAGATTAATCCCGTACTTTCCTCCATAGGAATTGAACTAATAAAGGCTGGATATACTGGGAGGGATGCAGTAATTATCAGCCATGATCCATCTACAACGCTGGAAATTCTTGGAGAAGCAAAAGTAACTGCTTATGCGGTGTCCAAGGCAAAACTTATTGAAATTGAACTTTACCCTGAGAAAGCACCTAAATCTGTAGACTTCTTCCGTCATTCTCTTGGACTTAAGACAAAAACAGTTGGAAAATTGCCTGTCTATATGGTATATGATAATACTTATCTGTTCAAAACTGAAAAAGAAACCGTAAAATATAAAGAAATCCTTCCAGAGAATACTCCAATGAACAAGATACTTGCTGGAGAAATAGGGATCACAAACCAGGCAGCAAAGAGGATGGGGACTATAGGAGTCAAACTCGTAGACGATGATCTTTTTGGCCCCACTGGAGAAAAATTTTCCTCAACTAACCTTATAGGGAGGATTATCGAGCCTTTGAAGCTTAAAGATATCAAGGAAGGAGATGCGATATACGTAAGTGAAGTATTATGCAAGTAAACTGAAATAAAATTCTAAGAAAATGAGAATTAAGGTAAGACGATGAGATAATAGCTAATCTAATAAATAAAAGCTGTAATATCTGAAAAAATATTATTCATACTTTATCGTGATAATAAAAAGTAAATTAATAACTAACAAATAAGCTGGTTGCTACTTTGTTAAAAGCTTGCTAATAAGTAAGTTAACTCGTTGTAATGTGCTTACTAAATACAATGTGGGTGCTTAAGAAGAATCGCGGTAAGAATCCATCGCATTTGAAGTTTCCCGTTGCTGAGGAGAGACAAAAGATGACGGAAACAAAAAATGAAAAGGTTACAAAGTACATTGTAATCAGTTCAGATAAAGTGCTGCCATCAGATGCAGCTATGAAAATTTATGAATCGGAGTTCTCGGTTACGGTGAAAGAGACCTGTTTTGGACTTATAGTAACAGGACCGAAGGAGGATGTCCAGACAGTGATCGAAAAAATCAGGCAGCTTGATAAAAATCATATTTTTATAAAAGATAGAGGATTTCCGGCAGGGGACGAAAGGCGTTGCCGTGCAACCCTTGGAGGGGGGCCACGGCCGGGATTTCATTTCCTTAGAGAAGAAGTCAAGATGCTCCCTGCCATAGGAGCTGCACTTGATGAACTGGAAGAAAAAGCACCTGTAAGAGAAAAAGTTAAGGAGAAATCCAGGATCAAAGTTTCTGTTTTGGAAAAAATTATTGAAGAGGAGCTTGCGAGGTGAATTTTTGGCAAAGGTTTTCATTTATCCTGTAAATAGTCTTATTTTGGCTGACCTTATTGAGCGCTTTGGGCACAAGCCCCTTGTCATCATGAACCAAATAAGAGAAAAGGTTACAAATATTAGCTTGGATTCTCCCCCTATAAATATCACTCCTGAAGATCCTAAATTAGGGCTTCGATATGCTGCAATTGAAGTTCCCCCTGGAGTAAGAGGCAGGATGGCCCTAATAGGGCCCCTTATAGAAGATGCCGAAGCTTCAATAATAGTCGAAAACCCACCTACAAACTTTGGTTGTGTGGGCTGTAACCGTACTAATGAACTGATGAAATATTTGATTCGCTCGAAAGGGATACCAGTTCTTGAGGTAAAGTATCCGGAGTTAGACGAGGAAGCCCATGACTTCGTGAGTAAAATAGCAGAATTTCTGAAATCATTGCCTAAAGAAAAGTTGGGAGATGATGAAAAAGTAGCAGATAAAGAAACTTCAGAAAAGGAGACCGGAAAATGAGTTCTGAAGAATTGAAACCTGTCAAAATTGCTCTTGTATCCTGCGGTTCTGAGTATTCCGGGGTTCAGCCTGAGTTTGAATCTGCTGCAGACAAGGTGAATGCAAAGTTCGTTTACCCTGAGATTGACGTCGCATACATGGATACAATAGGTAGGGATTTCGGCCTTGAGGTTGCAAGCGGAGACCTGAGGCTCATGATGGCACGTGCAAAAGCTGTTGTTGAGGGCACAACCAATGTAGACGGGGTTTTTATTACCACATGCTTTCGCTGTGCTGAAGGGGCTATTGTCAGAAATGAGGTTCGAAGGTACATCCATAAGAACTCAAACATCCCAGTAATTAGTTATTCGTTTACCGAACGTACCAGTGCAAGCACCTTGCTTACTCGTCTAGAAGCTCTGACAACTATTGTCAGGCGCAAGCACCTTCTTACAAGGGAAATTCAGTCAGGACTGACTGCAGGAATAGACTCTGGGTCAACAACTACAAAAGCAGTGGTTATGAAAGATAATGAAATTATAGGTAAAGGTTGGGTGCCCACAACAAAAGTTATTGAAAGTGCAGAAGAAGCATATTCTCTTGCTCTGAAAGAATCTAGGGTTTCCATAGAAGAAATCCAGGCCTTGGGAACTACTGGATATGGACGTTTTCTAGTAGGAAATCATTTCAAAGCACAACTGATCCAGGAAGAAATCACCGTCAACTCTAAGGGAGCTGTTTATCTTGCGAATAGGCAAAAAGGCTCTGCAACAGTTATTGATATAGGTGGTATGGACAATAAAGCAATATCAGTTGAGGACGGTATTCCTGGAATGTTTACAATGGGAGGTATCTGTGCCGGAGCTTCAGGGCGCTTCTTTGAAATGATCTCAAAGCGTCTTGGTGTAGATATAACTGATTTCGGAGCTATGGCGGTCAAAGGAATGCAAGAAAATGTATTTATGAATAGTTACTGCATAGTTTTCGGAATACAGTCTCTTGTAAATTCTCTTGCCAAAGGAGCTACTCCGGAAGATGTGGCGGCTGCAGCCTGCTATAGTGTTGTGGAACAGATATACGAGCAGCAATTGCAGGAAGTAGATGTTAGAGAGCCATTGATTCTTGTAGGCGGATCTTCTCTTATAGAAGGAGTTCCAAAAGCTCTCACAAAGCTCCTTAAGCTCAATGTAATTGTGCCGGAAAATTCCCACTTAATAGGAGCTGTAGGAGCAGCTTTACTTGCTTCTGGCTTTGTGGATGAGTGAGATACAGATGGATTCCCTTGAGACCTTTGTTGTAGATTCAGTAATCGCTTCGGAGCAGGAGTTTTACAAGAAAATTATAGAGGATAACCTTGCAAGTCTCAAGCTTGCTCCGGCAATAGGAAGGATCAAGATCATGTTAAGACCTGAAGATTCCCTTTTTCAGATGGTCATAATCCTCAGAGATGTTGGCAGCAAGGTTAAGACAATTGATATTGCCGACGTGGAATCAAAAGCATTTGCCAAGAAGATAATAATTTCGATCAAAAAAGAGCAGTATATCCCGGAGCTGTTAGAAAAACTTTGGAAACTTTATGGAAAAGCGAACGTCAGCCAGCCGGACCGCTTGACTGTAGCTATAAGTACGGACAGGTCAGAAGAAGAAGTGGTTTTTATTAAAGAAATGATGATTGCAGATCCAAGGCATAGAATCAACGAAAATCTGGTTGATTTTGCAATTCGAGTCACTCCAGAAGGTTTTAGAGTCCGCTACCATCTGTATAAAGGTAATCGCTTTATTTTTGTAGCGTCCGAGGAAGCATTAAAAAATGAATGGATCTCAGAGGCAGAAAAAATGCTCGAAGAATTGACGGGAGCAGGGAAAAAATAAGATGGCTATACTCTCTCCCTATCTTTACACTGGTGGTGTCCATAAACATGGCCTTTTAATTGAACTGCTCGAAGATCTAGGAGGCTACGTAATCCAAAAAGTAGTTTCTGGGACTGAAGTCAACCTTATAATGCTTATTCCTAAAAAGGATGTTCCGATTGTAAAAAAGCAAGCTGATGAACTTCTTGGAATCATTACAGAAGCTCCCCTAACAGGCGTGGAGATCGCAGTTGTTTCGCCGACTCTTGCCTCTCATCACCTTCCGCATTCAGCCTGTGATGTCGCTGAAGCCCTTCGTGGTCCGGGAGCTAACACAAACATGATAGGTCTCGCTAGAGGTATGGGACGAAGGGTATCCCTATCTATGGACTATGAAAGAAAACTTATCAACGAACATGATATTGTCGTATTTACATTCGGAGCCTTCAGTGACTGCATTATTAATAAGAAGCCAAAACTCTTCGAAGGTATCGAAATACCCATTGTTGTGACAGGTGGGCCTGATCTGAAAACTGAGGAAGTCCCCGGAGCAGACCTTTATGTTGGAAATATTGGAAGAACCTCTCACAGATTAAGGAAAGCAGACGAAGTTAACGCCCTTGACAAACTTAGTAAAGAGATTGGGAAAATAGCTGATGATATTCGTAAACAGCAGTCAAAAGATCCACTCTCAGTTATTCCTGTTAAAGTCATGACGGAGATCGAAAATCAGATCCCTGAGATCCAAAGTGCGCTTTCTCCTGCTCCGCTTACCCTTCAGCTCGATGGGATCAGGGTCAAACTACCATATGATGAATTTCATGAAAAAATTGAAAAGCTGGAATTTGATGAAGGTGTTATCCTTTCTGAGCTTGCAAATATTTCAAGGTCAAAGATGAAAAATTATATATTGATAAAGATCAAATCTAAATCTGAAGTTGGTTTTGCAATTTAACCCATTTGCTATTAAGTTAAAAGTTATACTTCAAATTTTTACTGGTTTAGTGACTTTTCACTAATCCTTTATAAGGTAAAGTTTACCTGAAAAACGGAGTTGAATACAGTTTCCACGTTGTGCATACTGGTGGTTTTTTATGAAACTTGAAGATATTGTGGAAATTTTGAAAAATTCTCCTGAAAAAGCTGTTCCCGAACTCCTTGAAGATGTTCGGAAGCAGTATGGAGAAATTCCTTATATTACAAACTTTATGAAAGATTTCCCTGAAATATTTATCCCTAAAACAATTTATGATAACTCCATCATGAGAGGATTACAGAGTCTCGATCCGGATGTAGTTGAACTTATTTCCATAGGCGTTGCTTCTGCCCTTCGCTGTGACCATTGCCTCCGAATGCATATTAGAGTTGCTAGAAGACGAGGAATTAATAAAGTGAGTATATTTTATGCTATAATGATAGGAGCATCTCTTTCAAATGCTGCAGTGCTTGCAGATAGTACTAGAGCCCTTGCATCCGAATTTCCGAGTGAAGAAAAAAGAAGTGAAGATGAAAGGGGAGAAAATATAGGACATTTCTGTGATCCGAGCTGTGGGATATGCAATATATCGAAAGATACTATTAAGTAAGCAGATAAATTAGTAAATAATTCAGTTCATTTTTTGGTTAGTCTTTTTGGCTTGGATGCTTGAGCTGATAAATTTTCTGAACATGCCAGGGATTGCTTAGCAAGTTGTTTCCAAGCCGAGCTCTGTAGAAATGATTCGAACTCTCATAATTGAATTTACTTTTTTTTGGATAAAGTTCTTTGTTATAACGTTATCTCTTGCTATGGTTAGTCCCAATTTTCGAGGGAAATGATGTCTCTTAATACAGAAAAGTATGGTATCAGGATTGCAGAAAAAATAAAACTGTCAGGAAAATAGCTGAAAGTTCTCGCATAAACAGGCCGTCCAAATTGCTGCTGAATTAGAGGAGGAAATTGAAGCAAATAAATCTATGGATTCTGAAAATAACAGGAAAAGAAGTGTTTTTTTCTTAATATCTCTGAAACATTACAGGCTTTTGAGGGCACATAAATTTGAAATGTGTAAGAGATCAAAAGTTTTTTCTCTTTAGTTAGGAAATTAATAAAACTGGTCGTTTCCTGGATTCATGATCAAAAATGAAAACAAGTATCGCAGGAAGATCCTTTGATTACGATTTTCAACTATTTATGGACATAAAAGTTAGTTTATTCAACATTCCTTGATATCTCAAATCCGCTTTTTGCAGAGCAACACTGAAATGGGAAAAAAATCTTAAGCTGAAATTGAAATCAAGGCAGGCAAAAACTGTATCCTCAAGATTGATAAACTATTTATAAAAAATAGGAGAGCTTTTGCTAATTTCATGATATTTTATTAATTACAGTCCAAGAATGCGGGGAACAGTAATAGATTTTTGTGATCTCATAAGCCATTAAAAAATTTATTAATTCTTATGCATAAATGTCGAATAAAATAATTCAAATATAGAGTTCTGATTTCGTAGATATCCCTTCATTTCTGAAATAAAAAATACATTAAGTTTGGTTTGCAGCATCTAAATTTGAGATTTAAATTGAACATTATAAGAGCAATTTAGAGAGGAATTAGAGATAGTCATATTTAAGCTACTATGTTTACTGAAAAAAGATGTATCTATGTTGAAATAAAGAGATCTGGTTTTGAAAACCATTACCTCTAAATTAGTGAAATGTTATATTAGACAATTAAAGGTGTAATGGCATTGATATTTCAGTCAACTGCCCAAGTCCCAACATTATCACAATACACGAATTTTCAATTCTG
>Ga0182010_10001898_pt1 | contig 10807 bp, 11 predicted proteins | sample 611E1MmetaG_FD_120488 | JGI IMG/M metagenome (GOLD analysis project Ga0182010, IMG submission 120488) | Permafrost microbial communities from Stordalen Mire, Sweden - 611E1M metaG | ecosystem: Environmental > Terrestrial > Soil > Wetlands > Permafrost | place: Sweden: Stordalen | collected...
AACCCGGGAAATTATGAACAGGCTCTACATGCCGTTTGTACTTAATAATCATCCTATCCTGTTTATGGATATTGCTTCTGCCGAGATAACAAAATATGCCGCAAATGCTATGCTTGCAACCCGTATAAGTTTCATCAATGAAATAGCAAATTTATGCGACATCCTCGGAGCTGATATCAACAACGTGAGGAAAGGAATAGGAAGCGATTCGAGAATTGGAAGTAAATTTATTTATCCGGGAACAGGTTACGGAGGCTCCTGTTTCCCCAAGGATGTGAAAGCTATTATCAGAACTGCCAAAGACAATGGCTATGAACTCAATGTGATTGAAGCCGTCGAGAAAGCTAACGAATATCAGAAAAATGTCATTTTCAACAAGATTACAAGATTTTTCGATTATGATCTGAAAAACAAGGTAATCGGGATATGGGGTTTATCATTCAAACCCAAGACTGATGACATAAGGGAAGCATCATCTATAATTCTTATAGAAAAACTTCTTAATGCAGGCGCTAAAATCAAGGCTTATGATCCTGCAGCAATAAATGAGACGAAGAAACTTCTCGGTAACCGGATAGAATACACTTCTGATCCATATGAAGCACTTGAAAATGCTGATGCCCTTGCCCTGATGACCGAATGGGCCGAATTCCATCTCCCCGAATTTAACAGAATGTCTGAATTAATGAAAAGAAAAGTCATATTTGACGGGAGAAATATTTATGATCCGGCACAGCTCAGAAAGCTTGGATTTACTTACTTTGGTATCGGAAGAAGATAAGGTGTAAGGTGTGAGGAAGAAAAAAAGAGGAACTTACACAGAGTATTACAGAGAAACCCACAGGCCACTATAATGGGAACAAACGATAATCGCTAAACAATAAACAATAAACGAAAAGCAATAATATGAAAGGTATAATACTCGCAGGAGGTTCAGGGACAAGGCTTTATCCGATAACTAGCACTATCTCGAAACAGATGTTGCCGGTATACGATAAACCTATGATTTATTATCCCTTATCCGTTTTAATGCTGGCGGGGATAAGAGAAATATTGATAATTTCAACTCCACGGGATCTTCCGGGATTCCGGAGCCTACTTGGTGATGGCAAATCACTTGGCATGAGTTTCAGTTACAAGGAACAGCCATCTCCCGACGGGCTTGCACAAGCATTTATTCTTGGCGAGAAGTTCATCGGAAGTGATTCTGTTTGTATGATTCTTGGTGATAACATATTTTACGGGCACGGGTTCGGTGGTGCTCTTCTAAAAACTGCAGAATTGAAAAAGGGTGCTTGTATCTTTGGTTATTATGTCACTGATCCTGAGCGGTATGGCGTTGTTGAATTTGATAATAATAAAAAGGTATTGAGCATAGAAGAAAAACCTTCAAAACCAAAATCAAACTATGCAGTCACAGGCCTCTACTTCTATGATAATAGTGTAGTAAAGAAAGCTAAAGCGCTTAAGCCTTCACAACGAGGCGAACTTGAAATCACTGATCTGAACAGGGTGTATCTTGAAGAAGGCTCACTCGATATAAACTTAATGGGAAGAGGGATGGCATGGCTCGACACCGGCACCTATGAAAGTTTGTTGCAGGCTTCCAATTTTATTGCTACTCTAGAACAGAGGCAGGGGTTAAAAGCTTCATGTATTGAAGAAATTGCTTTTAAAAGAGGATTCATTGACAAAAATCAACTCTTAGCTTTGGCTCAGCCAGTAAAGAACAGTCAGTACGGAAAATATCTCCTTAGGATTGCCAGTGATGAGATTTATATATTTGATGGGTTAAAATAAGTATATTAGAAAATGAAAATCATAGAAACAGGGTTCAGAGGTCTTTTAGTAGTCAAACCAGTGATATATACTGATGCAAGAGGTTATTTTTTTGAGAGTTTTAATCAGGCTGCCTTTCAGGATGCAGATATCAGTTTTTCTCCCGTTCAGGACAATGAATCCAAATCCGTCAAAGGTGTAATCAGGGGATTACATTATCAACTGAACCCCTTCCCGCAGGCAAAACTAATCAGGGTGGTTTCAGGAAAAATTTTTGATGTGGCTCTCGATATCCGGAGAGACTCCCTGACATTTGGCAAATGGTTTGGCATTGAGCTAGATTCTGAAAACAAAGACCAATTACTGGTCCCTCATGGTTTTGCTCACGGATTCTCTGTTCTAAGCGATATAGCCATAATCCAGTATAAATGTGATAATATTTATAACGCGAAGTTTGAGCGGGGAATAAACCTCAATGATCCGTCGCTCGACATTTACTGGAAATTAGGATCCACCATCCCGGTTATCAGTGAAAAGGACCTCGCGCAACCACTTTTAAAAGAGGCTGAAATTAACTTTTGAAAAAGAAAGAATCTATTCATGGCAACAATTCTCATCACAGGAGCGAAAGGTCAACTAGGAAGCGAGTTAGAGGTAGTATCAGGAAACTACTACGGATATGATTTCCTGTTTACTGATATAGACTCACTCGATATAACAAACTACGAACAGACTTCAGAATTCATTAAGAATGCAAATCCTGACTGGATAGTTAATTGTGCAGCATATAATCTTGTGGACAAGGCGGAAAATGAACCTGAAAAGGCTCTTCTTTTAAATGGAACTGCCGTCCGGAACATAACCGAAATAATACATGGGTCTGAATGCAGGTTCATTCATGTTTCATCTGATTATGTTTATGACGGAGAATCAAATGTGCCATACACTGAGGACATTCCTGCAAATCCCTTGTCAGCTTATGGCAGGTCGAAGCTTGCAGGAGAAAAATATGCACTTAGTCACCAGGGATCGATGATAATAAGAACCTCCTGGTTGTATTCATCATTCAGAAATAATTTCGTTAAAACCATTCTAAGGCATGGTTCCGAAAAAGAATCTCTGAAAGTAGTATTTGACCAGACCGGAACACCCACCTATGCCTCTGACCTTGCAGAAGCTATAATGAAAATTATTTCTGGAGTTATCAGAAATCAGATTGCAATGAATCCGGGGATTTATAATTATTCTAATGAAGGTGCTTGTACCTGGTACGATTTTGCCTTCGAGATTATTAAGGAAGCCGGACTTACCTGCCATATACTGCCCGTCCGTACCAAAGATTATGTTCAGACAGCTAAGAGACCTGCATATTCTGTTTTGGACAAAATAAAGATAAAGGAAAATTACGGCCTTTCAATCCCCCAATGGAGGACTAGTCTTATAAAATGTATGAAACTTTTAAAATAATCAGGAAATATGTTATCACTGGCTGAAATCAGAGCAAAAGCCCAAAGCTGGCTTGATAAAGAGTATAATGAAGAGACCCGCAAAGAAGTTCGTGAAATGCTGGATAAAGACGAAAAGAAGCTTGTTGATGCATTTTACCAGGATCTTGAATTTGGAACCGGTGGACTGAGAGGAATAATGGGAGCCGGAACAAACAGGATGAATATTTACACTCTGGGCATGGCTACTCAGGGTTTGTCAAATTATATAATTCAGCAGTGCGGAAATATAGGGGTAAAAGTCGCAATTGCTCACGATTGCAGAAACAACAGCAGGTATTTTGCAGAAACAACTGCCAATATATTTTCTGCAAACGGATTTGAAGTTTATCTTTTTGAATCTCTGCGTCCCACACCAGAGCTTTCTTTCGCAATAAGACATTTTAAGTGCCAGAGTGGGGTAGTAATCACCGCATCACATAACCCCCCTGAATATAACGGATACAAAGCATACTGGAATGACGGTGGACAGGTAGTGGCTCCTCATGATGAGGAAATCATTACTGAAGTGCGAAAAATAACTTCAGTAAATAAAATTAAGTTCAATGGCAATAAGGATAAAATTAAGAGCATCGGCAAAGAAACTGATGAATTGTTTCTTAACGAGGTAAAGAAAATCAGTATCAATCCCGAGATAATAAAAAAGTTCGCGTCGATTCCTATAGTTTATACTCCTATTCACGGGACAGGAATAACACTTGTGCCAGCTGCTTTGAAAATGTTTGGTTTTAAAAACATCATCAGTGTGCCTGAACAGGATGTACCTGACGGGAACTTCCCAACAGTAAAATCACCCAATCCGGAAGAACCCGATGCTCTTAAACTTGCTATTAAAAAAGCTGTCGAATCAAATGCTGAACTTGTAATGGCTACCGATCCTGATGCCGACAGACTTGGTCTGGCTGTAAAGAACAGGACCGGTGAATTCATTCTTCTCAACGGCAATCAGACGGCTGTAATTCTAATATGGTATATTCTTTCACAATTCAAAGAGAGAAATAAGTACAAGGGGAATGAATATATTATAAAAACTATCGTTACAACCGACCTTATAGAAAAAATTGCCGACGGTTTTAATGTCGAGTATTTCAATGTTTTAACAGGATTCAAATTTTTTGCCGAGCTTATCAGGCAATACGAAGATGTTAAGAAATACATTGGAGGAGGAGAAGAGAGTTATGGATTTTTACCAGGTGATTATGTAAGAGACAAAGACGCAGTCGCTTCATGTGCACTGGCTGCTGAAACAGCTACGTGGGCAAAAAGTAAAGGGATGTCTCTTTTTGAGCTTCTTCTTGATATCTATGTTAAGTATGGTTTCTATAAGGAAAAACTTATCAATATCGTAAGAAAAGGTAAAGAAGGTGCTGATCAGATCAAGGCGATGATGGCAGGATACCGGAATAACCCTCCGGAAAAAATAAATAATAGCAAGGTAATAAAGATTAATGATTATGAAATGCAGGTTTCTCTTGATATCCTTAAAGGAACAAAAACAAGCATTGACCTTATTAAATCTGACGTTCTTCAGTTTTTCCTTGCTGACGGCACAAAAATCTCAATAAGACCCTCGGGTACGGAGCCCAAGATAAAGTTCTATTTCAGTGTGAATACAAAACTAGAATCTAGGGACAAATTCGAAAAAACTGATAAAATCCTTGATAAAAGGATAAATGACTTAATTGGTGATATGAAGCTGACGTAAATTATCATCAGAGGCACCAGTTTTTATTTTAACAGATAATATTACGGTGCTCTGCACCTGTTTGTTTTTTCTTCAATTGTATTTCTAAGAATATTACGCGGCTCTGCCGCTTCAGGTTAGGCAAAAATGTGTATAGTATTCACTCAATTATAGAAACCTTATTGCGCTGTACATTCGTAGGTGCGTAGCATTGAATATTTTTATTCCCCAATAATCTTGATGAGCACCCGCTTTCTTCTTTTCCCGTCAAACTCCCCATAGAATATCTGTTCCCAGGGACCAAAATCAAGTTTGCCTGCGGAGACAGCAACAACTACCTCCCTTCCCATCACTGTTCGCTTTATATGAGCATCTGCATTATCCTCAAATCCGTTATGCCTGTATTGGGAATAAGGTTTTTCAGGAGCAAGTTTTTCCAGCCAAACTTCAAAGTCGTGATGAAGCCCTGATTCATCGTCATTGATAAAAATACTTGCAGTGATATGCATGGCGTTTACCAGTACAAGGCCTTCCTGTATTCCGCTCTCATAGAGACACTTCTCCACTTGTCCGGTTATGTTTAAAAAAGCCCTGCGTGTAGCTGTTTCAAACCAGAGTTCCTTTCTGTACGATTTCATAGTTTTAGTTTATTAATTATCTTATGATTAGATGTTTTTTCTGATAAATATTTGTTCTTAATCATTGTTCCAGAAATTCAGACGGTAGGTTCCCAGGCCCTTCTGCAATGGTCTTTTTTTCATAATACAAACTGTCGATGTGAGGAACCAGTTTCATTTCAGCAGGTACCTACTCGTAGCTATGATTATAAAATGCATAGTTTGTACTGATGTGCAATGTATATTGTCTTCCTACCGTACCCTGAAAAACATCCGGGTCCGTGACATATGTTCCGGGGTCAGTTTCCCTGAGACTGAATTTATTGCCCAGATCATCCGAGACAGTGACAGTGCATCCGGTTGCAGGGTTTGGAAGGTTGGTAGTACCCAGAGGAAGTGATTTTGATAGTTTTATGGTATTTATGCCCGGCTGATCAGTAATCAAGCCTTCAACCACGATTAGTTCCTTGTCCTCATTCGTTTTTGGAACAAACTGGGTGATACAGCTACTCAGAATAAATAAAAATAAAATTATTGTAACCTTGGTTATTGGATTCATCCGGATATTAATAGATATTTTATTAATACATGGAATCGTTAAAGATATTATTCTATTTAAACCACTCATCTGAAAAATTCACAAGATATACTTTCTCTGTAGATCGCGTTAAAGCTGTATAGAACCACCGGAGGTAATCAATTGTGATTTCGTTCCTGTTAAACATTCCCTGATCGATAAATACCCTTTCCCATTGTCCGCCCTGGGCTTTGTGACAGGTCACCGCATATGCGAATTTTATCTGGAGTGCGTTAAAATATGAATTATTCTTCACAGCCTCAAATTGCTTTCTTCTGGTTCTGATATTAATATAATCAGCCAATATATTCTGGAAGAGCTCCTTATTTTTCTCCGATGGCAGTGCAGGTGTATCAAGATGGAGGACATCCATCATTACCTTTGATTCAATTTCCAGATTATAGTCGGGAAACTTCAATACCATATCGGCAAAACGAAAGCCGTATCTCTCCTCATATTTCCTTATTTTTTTCACTTCGGCGATATCGCCGTTTGCAATAAATCCGGCACCGTCTTCATCCTCCTCAATAATAAAGTAATTATTCTTAACCACCATAACCATATCGCCCGGACTTATCTCTTCCTCTCTGAAAAAGATCCTGTTACGGATCCCCTGGTTATACCTGTTTGCCTGCTTATTTGAGTTGACAACAATTATGGTTCCCTCCATACCACATGTTCCGTACGCTGAAGAAATTTCATCGATCAGCTCCTCACCCGTTATTCTGATTGTATCCTTAAAATTAATACTATCAATTGAAGGATGTACCAGGTTATTTTCTGCCACCTGCAGTCGAACCCGGGTTGCATTCATAAGAATTCCGGATGTCTCGCTCTGTCTTACTACCTGTCTGAGCTCACATGTAATCAGTCCGAATCCATATGTGTTGAGAGAGGAAGGATCGAGAGCCGGACTAAGAATTGATCCAACAGGCGGCAGCTGGGCTGTATCCCCGACAAGAATCAGTTTGCAATCAGTACCTGAGTAAACATATTCTATAAGGTCATCAAGAAGTCTGCCACTTCCGAACAATGAAGAATCTCCTGAACTGTTTGATACCATTGATGCTTCATCGACAATAAAAAAAGTGTCCTTATGAAGATTCCTGTCTAGCGAAAAACTGCCTAACCCGTCCCTGGAAGACTTTTGTCTGTAAATTTTTTTATGAATGGTAAATGCCTGTCTTCCTGAATACGATGCAAGAACCTTTGCGGCTCTTCCGGTAGGTGCAAGGAGTACCGAACGCATCCGTAACAGATCGAGAGTTTTAACAACGGAACTTATTATGCTCGTTTTTCCTGTACCGGCATATCCGGTCATCAGGAAGATCACATCATTATTATTATCGCAGATATATGAGGCTATTTTCTTTAACGCATCAGACTGATCATCTGTGGGAGTATTACCCAGATTCCTGCATAGGTTATTATAGATAATGGTATCACGCATGTGTATTTAGAAAAATCACAAACTGCCGCTTGATTATTTTTCCTATTTTTGTTTGTAAACTTAACCAATATTGACAACAATAAGAAATGCCTTTTCTGGAACTCTTTGATGAGACACTTGATATAAACTCAACAGAAAACTACGAGTTATCCATTCAGGTAAGCCCTGATGGATTATCATTTTGTTTGCTAGATTCAATCAGGAATAAGTTTATCATGATGAGGTCATTCGGGGCTGAAGAGAATAAGTTCTTTAATGCTGAAAAAATCGATGAATTATTACATAAAGATGATTTTCTGACCCGGCGATATAAGAAAGTAGCTTATGTTATGCCTTCATCAAAATTTACTCTTGTACCGTCTCCCCTATATGACCCGGGTAAAAAAACTGAATACTTTACATTCAATCATATTCTTGAAGAGGACAATTCCATTCTGGCTGATAAGTCAAATGATCCTGATGCATATCTTGTATATTCGGTTTCCAGATCGATTTATGAGCTCATGAACAGGACCTATCCCGCTGTATTTCCTCATCATCATATAAAACTGTTGCTTGATTATACTTCATCAGCCAGGAAAAGCCTGAATGGAAATTATATTCATGTTCATGTTGAAAGAGACTATTTCAATCTGATAGTTTTTAACGACAATATCCTAACTTTCTGTAATTCATTTGTTTATCGTAACATATCAGATATTCTCTATTTTGTTCTTAATACCTTTAAAAATCTTGAAATCAAGCAGGAAGAAACAATACATTTCAGTGGATTGACTGAAAAGTACGATGATCTTTCCTCCAGCTTTTCATTATATGTAAGGAATATAAAATTTGCAGAACCAGGGGGCAATTTCACATTCAGTTATGTCTTCAATGATACAGAACTTCACCGTTTTATAAATCTTTTTAACGTAGTAAATTGCGGATAATAGGCGGAACGCACAGAGGAAGGAGGATCAATCCTCCATCAAATTTTAAGGCAAGACCAACCACTGATTTTGCCAGAGAAGGTTTATTCAACATCCTGAATAACAGGGTCGATTTTGAAACCATAGATGTTTTGGACCTCTTTGCAGGAACAGGAAGTATCAGCTACGAATTTGCATCGCGGGGAGTAAAATCTGTTCACCTGGTTGAAAAAGACATTAATCATATTTCAGGAATCAAAAAGATATTGAAGGATATGGATCTTCAAAATGTCAGGCCGGTACATATTGATGTGAAGGCATATTTAAAAACATGCTCGGTAAAGTATGACATTGTTTTTGCCGATCCACCATATGAGCTTTCATGGCTGCAGGAGCTGCCGGACATTGTTACACAGGCAGGTGTTATTAAAGAGGGAGGAGTTTTCATACTTGAACATCCCAGGGATTTAAGTTTCACGCATCATAAATTATTTTTTGAACACCGTAATTATGGTGGCGTGAATTTCAGTTTCTTCAATCCATTAATTGCATGAATAATAGATTTTTGAGTTATTTATAATGAAAAATCAGGAGAGAAACCAGGTGATAATAATTTCAAAATTAATTGGTGGAGTAAAAAAATAAATTAATTTTGCAACTCATTTTAGAATTGGTGTGGTAGTTTCCCGAGTTCTCGGGATTATAATACCAGCCAGTTTTAAATTAAAAGAGTTTGGTGCGGTAGTTCAGTTGGTTAGAATAACGGCCTGTCACGCCGTGGGTCGCGGGTTCGAGTCCCGTCCGCACCGCCCTTAAGACCTTATAACCCCTTGATATTCAAGGGGTTTTTTAGTGTCTGCCACAGAATCTGCCACAAAATCCGCCAAAATCTGCCACAAATAATTTCCTCTTAAATTGCTTTTGACGATGATTAGAATACTTTCATTTATCATTTTATAATATATTCTATATCAATATTTTAGTCACCTTTTTATATAATTTTATAATTTTTTATTAAAAAATTTCAAAGTTCACCCCATCTCAATATATTCTTATGAAGAGACGAGATCAAAAGAAATGGATTATTATTTTCAGTTAAACAGAGAAAGCGTTTGAGTTGATATCAGATGCTATTTTATAGATTTCATTTATTTTATATAAAATATTAATGAGTGATAGGGTTGTAATTGCTACAAACACGTATTAGTTTACCTTATCCGTTGTTAATTGATCGCTATTTACGAGATTATGAGAAACAGGTATTATATACACAACAATAAATTTGACTTTTTGTATCAAAAGGTATAAATTTGATTTGAAACCATCATGTACAAGAAGAAGAAGAAAGTACATAACCAGATGTCACCAAATCACCAAATCATATGAGAAACATTATTTTTATTCTTTTCATTTATTTATTGATTGGATGTAATGGACAGAAAAACAAATCCAACTCTGAAAGTTCATCTAAATGGACTTATCCTCTTACCAGAATAGTAGATAGCGCTAATACTTACTGGGGTGTGACCTATAAAGATCCCTACCGCTGGCTTGAAAACTTCAAAGACTCTGCGGTGGTAAAATGGTTTAAGAAACAAGCCATACTTACGGATTCTGTTATGAACAGAATTACAGGAAGGGATGAGCTCAGAGCCGAATGGAAAAAACTAGATAACCTACAACCACCAGTTTACTATCTTCCTGACAGGGAAAATGGAAGAGTATTTTATCAGAAAAGGATGCCTGGTGAAAAGGTAAGTAAGGTTTATTACCGTGAGGGAATAAATGGTGCAGAGAAACTGCTTTTCGACCCATTAAATTATATAAAGGGAAAAACACTTTCAGTTCAACAAATCCTTCCAAGCTTTGACGGAAAAAAGCTTATTATAAGTTATGCAGAGAATGGGGCCGAGGTTTCAACACTAAAAGTAATGAATGTTGATTCAGGGAAATTCCTGTCTGATTCAATTTATCCTATGGCAGGAGCAACAACATGGACTTTCGATAACAAGTCGTTCCTGTATATCTGGTTAAGAACAGCGGATAATGTTGATCCTTCTTCACGGCTGAACCTGAAATGCAAATTACATTTTCTTGGCAAGAGTGTCAAAGATGATATTGATTTTTTCAGCAATGAAAGTTATCCATCGTTAAAAATCGATCCGAAAGTTTATCCTTTTGCTTTTCTTAACAGAGATTCAAGGGATTATGTTGTATCGGGTGAAAGTACAGTTCAGAATGAATTTAAATTTTATTATGCCCCGATCTCCCAGTTTAGCTCAGGGAA
>Ga0182010_10001900_pt1 | contig 10801 bp, 12 predicted proteins | sample 611E1MmetaG_FD_120488 | JGI IMG/M metagenome (GOLD analysis project Ga0182010, IMG submission 120488) | Permafrost microbial communities from Stordalen Mire, Sweden - 611E1M metaG | ecosystem: Environmental > Terrestrial > Soil > Wetlands > Permafrost | place: Sweden: Stordalen | collected...
CAGTACTAATGCTTCTGGGGACACTGTGCCCCGTGCTAAGCGCCTGCGCCGGTCTCGAATTGGAGGCGCGGCTCGATCCGGGAAACCGGAGCCGTCATCCATGGAGCGGCAGCGACCGGCGCCACGACCGCGTTGGAGAGCATCCGCAGGGTCCGGGGAGCGACCTTGAAGACGACCGTGTCAGAACCCGCCGCGGCCCAGACCCACTCGTACTGGCAGAGATCCTGGTCCATCAAGATCCGGACATTTCGGGCGTAGCCGAATGGAGGAAGGACATCGGGCGCGAAGCCGATTAGGTGCCGGACCTCCGATGTGCTTGCCGCCCGGATGGCGATCTCACCTGAGACGGCAGCGAGCAGCGGGAGGTCGATTTCGTTGCGTCCCGACACGAGGCAGACGATCGGGGCGAGGCGGCCTTCGGGTCGCGGGGCCACAAAGAACACCGACCTCACGATCTGGCCCGGGTCGGCACCGAGCATGGACGCCGCGCGCTCTGGGGAATGGCCCAAGCCGGGGATGATACGGACTTCCAGCTCCACTCCCCTGCGCGAGGCCGCCTCGAGAACAGTCTGGATGCCTCGCTGTGTCTGATCGGTCACGTCGGTAGGCTGCTTTCTGTCGGTGCCATGCCACATAGAAGGAGCAGGATCGGCTCCCGCCTGGAGCCGATCCTGCGGATGGTTCGGGCTGGGCGCCGCAAACGGCGCCCGGTATTAGCGGCGGCTGTAGGAGCGGCGTCGGCCACCCACCTGCTGCCAAACGAAGATCACGACCACGGCGCCGACAAGGGCCACGATGATACTGGTGAGGTTGATGCCGGTGACGTCTGCGATCTTGAAGATGTCCGAGGCGATCCAGCCGCCGACGATGGCGCCCACGATTCCGAGCACGATCATCAGGACCAAACCCTCGCGGGTGCCCATGATTTCGCTGGCAAGGAAGCCGGCAATTGCGCCGACGACCACCCAGGCAACTAGCGTCATCTGAGGAATGTCCATCGAAGTCCTTCTTTCTTAGGTGCTGCCCGTAGGCCGGGCGGCATTGGTTTACTGGTTTGTGTAGTGGATCAGGCGACCGCGGGCTCGCGGCGGAAGATGGCCAGGCTCCAGATGACGATCAACTCGATGATCGTCCAGCCGACGAGAGCCACGACTGCTGCGACATCAAGAACGGATCCGCCGGAAGCCACGGCGCCGATTCGCAGGATCCCTTGGAACGGCGCGGTGAGTGCTCCGCCCAAGCCGGTGACCACCGAGACGAGCAGGTTGCCCGTTCGGGCGTCGACGGCGAGGAGGAGAATTCGAAGCCCTATCACTATCTGGATAAGGCCGAAGACGAGAACGACGATGCGGCGGGTCATCTCGTTGTTGCTCGGTCGCACGTCCAGCCGGCGCATTGTCACGGTCCGGTTGCTGAGGGCCCCGGTTTCCGTCGTGGTCGGTGCGTCGGTGGTGACGCTCCGCTGATCCTGGATTGTCATGTTGGTCTTCTTCCCGGCGACGGACGATAGACCTGCATCCGGCTATTGGGCCGGTGGATGCTTCGATCCGTAGTCGAGACTCGATAGTGGGCTCGGGCCAACCTGCGCGCGAGGATGAAAACCCCCTCGCCGGGAAATATCGACCTCGCCTATTTGACCCCCCCGCCACCATACTGTCGGCATGCAGCCAGAAACATGATCGCCAGGGAACCGCAGCTCGTCGTGATCGGATCATCGGCCGGCGGCATCGAGGCCCTCTCTCGCGTAGTCAGGAGCCTGCCGGCCAACTTCCCCGCGCCGGTCGTGATTGCGCAGCACCTGGATCCGCGCCACCCCAGCCATCTCCACGAGATACTTGCCCGGCAGACGAAGCTGCCGGTCCGTGTCGTCGAGGAGCGGGCGGCCCTGGAGAGCGGCGTCATTTTCGTCGTTCCCTCGGGCCGGCTCGTGGAGATCGGCCCCGACGGCATCGTGGTTCGCAAGTCCAAGGCTGGGGCCATCGCCCCCTCCATCGATGTGCTATTCGAGAGCGCCGCGAACGTATTCGGTTCCGGGCTCATTGCCGTGATCCTCACCGGCAGCGGTTCGGATGGGTCTGCGGGAGCGAAGCAGGTCAAGCAGGCGGGCGGGTCGATCGTCATCGAGAACCCGGCCACCGCGATGTTCCCCTCGATGCCGAGTTCGATTCCGCCATCAATGGTTGACGCGACGGGCGACCTGGACTCGATCGGGGCGATCCTGTGCGACCTGCTCGCCGCCGATAGCCCCCCGGCCGAGAACGCCGACGCCAACGGCCATCGGGACCTCCTCTTGCTGATTCACGAGCGCAGCGGGATCGATTTCAGCACATACAAACCCGCCACGATCCAGCGGCGTCTGCGTGGCCGGATGAACGCAACATCGCACTCGACGGTGGCGGCGTACGCAGCCTATGTCGAGTCCGACGCAGAGGAGTACGCCCGTCTCGTCAACAGCCTCCTCATCAAGGTCACCGAGTTCTTCCGGGACCCGCAGTTCTTCGACTACCTGCGCGGGACCGTCCTCCCCGAACTGATCGCCGATGCCCGGAACGGCCAGCGGGAGCTTCGGATCTGGTCGGCGGGTTGCTCTACTGGAGAAGAGGCCTACTCCCTGGCGATCAGCTTCGCCGAGGCTCTCGGAGATGATGAGTCGACCTGGCCGGAGATCAAGATCTTCGCCACCGACATCGACGCCGAGGCAATCGCCTTCGCCCGCCGTGCCGTGTATCCACCGGCCTCCCTCGAGACCCTCCCTGCGGGCTTCCGAGAACGTTACTTCGTGGAATCGGACGGCGGCTACCAGATTGTCAAACGGCTGCGCGCCATGATGATCTTCGGAGAACACGATCTCGGCGAACGGGCGCCATTTCCGCGGATCGATCTCATTCTCTGCCGCAACGTCCTGATCTACTTCGCCCGGCCGATGCAGCAGATCGCTCTCGAGACGTTTGGGCTCTCACTACGGCCCGGTGGGTGGCTGGCACTCGGCCCGTCCGAGACCGTGATCGCCCTGCCGGAGCCATTCAAAGAAGAGAGCCCTCGCCTGCGCATCTACAGACGTGCCGAGGGAAGCCATCTGGTCCCATCGACGCGCCTCAAAGTGCCGCGACTTCGTCGAACCCAGGAGTTCCAGCTGGACCAGGCCATCCGGGGAACGCACCGCGACGTGCAGCGCGTAGCCGAGTCGGCTGCGCTGGCAGATAGCCTGCTCCTCAACCTGGCCGTCGGCGTGGTCGTGGTCGATCCGCGCTACTACATCCTGCGAATCAACTCCGCGGCCCGGAATATGCTCGGAATCCACGGAACGGCCTTCGACCAGGACTTCATCCATCTGGCCGACGTTCTTCCCGCAAGTGCGATCCGAGCGGCCATCGACTCCGCTCTGGTAGGCAAGACCACTTCGGCAGTGTTCGAGGTGGAGCCAACGAACGCCGCCAGCGAGACGACCCATTTCGTTGAAGCTGCCGTCCGTCCCTATCGCGTCGAAACGCGTGCCATCGAAGGCGCCGTCGTCGAGTTGACGGAGGTGACCCGACTCGAGCAAGAGCGTCGCACCAGCACTCGGACGCGGCAGCGCCTCGACAAGGCGGTGGTCACGAACGGGCGGCTCTTGCGAGCCAACGGCGAGCTGACCGCCCTCGTCGCTGAGCTTCGGATGTCGAACGAGTCGATGCTCCTCGCCAGCGAGGATGCACGGTCCTCCCGTGACGAAGTCGTAAACGTGAACGAGGAGCTCCAGGCTACCAACGAGGAGCTCGAGACACTGAATGAGGAGTTGACGGCAAGCATCGAGGAGCTGCGGGTCGCCAACGAGGACCTTGCCACTCGGACCCACGAGCTCAGCGTCCAGGCCACCGCACTCCAGCAGGAGAAACTGGGAAGTCAGGAGGAGCACGATCGCCTGCGGTCGATCCTGACCAGCCTCGGAGACGCTGTCGTGGCGGTGGACCACGAAGGCGAGATCGTCATGAGCAACGATGCCTATGCCCGATTCTTCGGCGGGTCCAAGGCGGATGTCGAATGCGAGGATGCGGCCGGGCTTCCGATTCCAGCAGATGACCGGCCTCGGCAACGTGCCGCCCGCGGCGAGCGGTTCCGAATGGAGTACGCCGTCACGCAGCCCGACGGATCCCGCCGATGGTTTGAGGCAGTCGCGGAGCCACAAACTGCCGGGGACCGAAGCTGGGGCGGAGTGCTGACGATCCGGGACCTGTCCGAACGGACGATGCGGCTCAGCCTGGAGCGTTTGATGGCCGCGGCCGGCCACGAGCTCAAGACCCCGATCGCGGCGCTACACGGCTACCTCCAGCTCGTTGAGCGGAACCTCCCCGACGACAGCTCCGATCAGGCCCGCGTATACGCAGCCCGGGCTTTGGTGCAGACCAGGCAGATCGGTGAGCTACTCGAACGTCTCTTCGACGTGAGCCGAATCCAGGCCGGTCGGCTGGCGCTGGTCGCCGCGCCGGTCGATCTCGTCGCGGTCGTGCGCAGCGCAGTCGATGTCGCCGGGACGCTTCCAAACGCGCCAACGATCCGGCTCCTCCCGACCCACGGCCCAATCCTCCTCCAGGGCGATGCCGTCCGACTGGAACAAGTCTTCGTGAACCTCCTCTCGAACGCCGTCCAGCACGCGCCGGAGTCTCCAACAATCGATGTCAACGTGAGCAAGTCGGGCGCGGTAGCAACCGTCGAAGTCTGCGACCAGGGCCCCGGCATTCCCGCCGACGTCCTGCCGCTGTTGTTCAAGCCGTATGCGCGGCTGGGCCAGCGGGCCTCCTCTGGGCTCGGTCTCGGGCTCTACCTGGCTCGTGAAATCGTGACCGCGCACGGCGGGACGATTGCGGCCGAGTCGAACCTCGGCGAAGGCACCGTGATCATCGTCCATCTCCCGCTGGGCAAGCGGAAGGCCCATGGCAATGCCGGTTCGCGGGCGGAGATGGGGCGGTGATTCGACTCGCGATCATCGAGGATCATCCCGCCATCGCCGAGGGACTCACGGCGCTCCTGCGGGGCGAAGCGGACGTTGCGGTAGTCGGGACGGCCGGGGACGGCGAAGCAGCCGAACGTCTCATTGCGGCGCAATCGCCGGACATAGTCCTGTGTGACATACGCCTGTCCGGGACGGTGGACGGCCTGGAGATTCTGTCTCGCCACGCCGCCGGACCGGCGTTCATCATGCTCAGCGCCTACTCATACCCGAGCTACTACGTTGCCGCCTTCGAGCACGGGGCGAAGGGCTTCCTCTCGAAGATGGCGAGCATCGAGCAGATCGTGGCAGCAATCCGGAAAGTGGCCGGCGGCGGGACAGCCTTCCCGGACGATGTCCGACGGGCCGTTCGTCTGGCCCTGCGGCCGCCGACGCCGCGCGAGTCGCAGATCCTTGCCCTGGTGGCAGAGGGCATCGCCAACGCCGAGATCGCAGAGCGGTTGTCGCTTCGGGTGAAGACGGTGGAGAGCCAGCTGCGGCGGATGTTCGACCGCTACGACGTGACGAGCCGGACCGCGCTGGTGCGCGTGGCCCAGCGGCAGGGCTGGATCGAGGGCGATACCTAGCGGGCCTACTGCCGCGCGACGGGTCTCATCGGGAAGACGCCGATCACGCCGGGGCTGGTCGGGTCCAGGAGAAGCTCGCAGCCGACCTCGCCGGCCTTGACCAGCTCACCAAGGAACCCTGCTTCCCGCTCAGGCAGGCCGACGAAGAGTGTGCCCTTGCCGGTCGGCATTGGGCTGACCTCGTCCTCGATGCCATCGATCAGGAAGCGGCGGCGCAGCTCATGGACCGGGACGTACGGTCGGCTCTTGATAAAGCGGCGCATCTGGGCGAGCGTGCAGGAAGACTTCGCTGCGAGCGGCTCCGCCTCGTCGGAAGGTGCGGCCTCGGCGACGGGCTGGGGAGGCGGCTTGGGCTGCCAGCGCGGGGCAGCGGGTTCCCTCCGGGGAGCACCGTCGTTGCCGCGACGCTGGGCGGGGCCGTTGGCGGCTTGTCTTGGCTCCCTGCGAGGGGCCGCAGCGGGAGTTTCGCCGGCTACTGCGGCGTCGACGAGCGGCGACTCAGGAGCAGCAGGAGGCGCCGCAACCGTGGTCTCGGATGCGCGCGGCCCGCGTCCGCGGCCGCGTCGCCTGGCGCTCATCAGGCTCCAGTCAACTGCGGGCCGCAGCCAGCTCGATGGCCTCGTCGGGCGCGGTGCCCGCCAGGACCTGCTCGGCGTAGCGCGAGGCGAAACTGCTTGCGGCCTGCTCCGAGACGATCGCCTTGATCGACGCCTGATCCAGCCCGTAGCCGTACTTGATGGCGGCGATGTTGTCTTCGATGTACTTCTTGGGCAGTGCTTCCGTCAGATGCTCGTCCGTGAAGTCCACGTCGCAGACACACAGCAGCCGGCCCAGGGCAATCATGTTGCCGAAGAGATCGCGCCCGAACTTCTCAACGCCCAACTGGAGGAACGGGATTTCCTCGCCCGTCTCGCCGGGCTTCATGAGGTTGATGTCGGCAATGACGTAGTCCGTGCTGAGGTGGACGGGGCCCCGGTCAGCCAGTCGCACAACCACATCCGCACACTCGACGACGAAGTTGGAGATCGGCTCGCGATCGTACCTGAGGAAGGCCTCGCTCATGCCGCCGCGCACGGACGAGTCGTAGTCGAAAAGGAGCGTCACATGAAAGCCCATGACGGTCAGGAGGCTGGCCATCGTGCTGCCGATGACTCGAACGCCCTGGCCCCCAACGCCATCGATGACGATGGACTTGCCTGACATCAACTTCTCCTCGTCCGCTAAGCCACTTCCAGTTCGGCGATATCGCCGAACTGGCAAGCCGGCGTTGAGCTAGTTCTCTCCGTTGTTCGGCGCGTGACCCGCCGGCCGCTCGCCCTTGATGATGCCGGTCTGGTGAGTCTCAAGGCGCGTGGCGCCCGCCGGGGCCGCCTTGTACTCGGTCCGGTAGTTCTGGAGCATCTCGTTGGCGCTCGAGAAGCCAATGCGCCGGCCGTTGTTCTCGATGCACTGGCTGGCGACGTCCACGAAGGCGAAACCGGGCCACTGGATCGCTTCCTTGATCGCCTTCTTCATCGGCCCCTGATGGTAGACCGTTGTCTTGGCGTAGAAAGCGTTCGGATTCGTATTGACCAGACCTTGAAGGTTGATCGGCGAGTACGTGGCGCCTGCGGGCGACGAGAGGGTCTTGGTGCCGGCAGGGGTGGTTGGCCCCGCCTGGCCGCCCGTCAGGCCGTAGATCTCATTGTTGTTGCAGATCACGGTCACGTTGGCGTTGCGGCGGATGGAGTGCATGAGATGGTTGCCGCCGATGGAGGCCGTGTCGCCGTCGCCGGAGACCACGATCACGTTCAGCTCCGGTCGAACGATCTTGACCGCCTCAGCTACCGGCAGGGTCCGGCCGTGGAGCGTGTACACCGACTCGAAGTTCATGTACGCACCCATACGGCCGGTGCAGCCGATACCGGTGATCAGGACGGTGTTGTTCTTGTCCAGGCCGAGCTCGTCCATCACGGTCGCCAGCTGCGTCATGATCAGGCCGATGCCGCATCCTGGGCACCAGATCGTTGGGAAGAGATCGGTCTTGAGCTTGTCCTTGACTGCCATGACGTGAAACCTCTGCGGGGACGCGGGTCAGCCGACGACCGACGAAACGTCGGTTTGGGCCGGCGACTTTGAACCGGACGGCGCGAAGCCGGCGGGAAGCATGTCGATGCGCCGGAGGCCTTCGGTGATTGCCTCGATGCTCATGCGACCGCCAAGCAGCGGAACGCGTTCGACGCGCCGCAGGAGCACGCTCTCCACGACGTTGGCGTACTGCCCGTCGCTGCCTTCGATGACGATGATCTTCTTGTAGCGAGGCGCAATCTCGGCCAGCTCCTTGTCCAGCGTGGGCCAGATGCGGATGGGCCGGAAGAGCGCGAAGTAGGGCGAGAGCGGCTGGGCGACACGCGGCGTGATACCGAATGCGATCACGAGCGTTTCTGCGTCCTTGTTCCAGCCGTGTTCGAAGAAGGCATATCGGTCGGCCACTTCCTCACGGCAGGCCTTGCCCTCGTAGTACTGGCGGATGAACTCGTCACCGTCTGCTGTCGCCGGCTCACCGTCCGGATACGTCGCCACCCCGGAGAATAGCCGCGTGCTGCCCGAGGCCAGAGGCTCAAGCGTCCGCGGAATGATCGGCACTTTGATCGCGTCCAGATCCGCCACCTCGTTGAGGTGGCCCAGGAATGCGTCCGAGAGGAGAATGACCGGGCTCCGGCTCTCCTCCGCAGCATTGAACGCGTAGATCGTGTACTCGTAGCACTCGGCCACGGTCGACGGGTAGAAGACGATGCTCGTGTAGTCGCCGGTGGAGCCGTAGCGCGTTTGCAGCAAGTCGCCCTGGCCGGGCATCGTGGGCATTCCGGTTCCGGGTCCCACCCGCTGGACGTTGATGATCACGCACGGAATGCCGACCTTGTGGCCGTACCCGACCGCCTCCTGCATCAGGCTGAAGCCCGGCCCTGAAGTCGCGGTGAAGGACTTGGCACCGGCCAGACTGCCGCCCAGGATGGCGTTCACGCTGGCAATCTCGTCCTCTTCCTGAATGAAGCGGAATTCGGGATGGCTGGCTGCGTGGACCGAAGCCTGGGCAAGGATTTCGGACGACGGGCTGATCGGGTAGCCGGCGAAGAAGGTCGCTCCGGCCTTGACGGCGCCGAGCAGGACGGCCTCGTTTCCCTGGACGAGTCGCTTGGTCATTGTGGTCTCTCGATCAGGCTTCGTTGTCACGGTCGACGGCCGGAGCGCTCTCCGTGTCCGTCATGCCGCGATGTGGGTCTGTTCCGGCGACCGCCGGGCCTCGGGCGACTTCGGGGACGTGCGGCGTCGCCTTGTGAGTGGCGGACGCTGCCTCCTCGGCCAACTGGGCGTCGGGCAGCTTGCCGTTCTCGTCGCGCTTCGGCAGAACCTCGATGGCGAGGTCCGGGCAGTAGCGCTCGCATAGACCGCAGCGGATGCAGTCCGTGGCCTCGATGATCGCGTCGTGGGTCAGGACGAGGCTGTTCTTTGGGCAGATCTCGACGCAGATGTTGCAGCGTTTGCACCACTCGTCGATCCATCGGATGTTGACGAAGTCGACGATCGTCGGGGCGCGGTGCGTTCGTTTTTCGGCGGCGTACACGGTAGTAATGGCCGAATCTCCATCGTGTCGACGGCGGCGTGGTGGTCCGCCGGTCTGGTAAGTCTACGGAATTGGGCACGCGGGCGCAGACGCTTCGCCGTTCGACCCGGTGGATGAGTCCAAACAGACTACGTCCGGAGAGCCGCACCGCTACATACTCTCACTGGCTTCACCCAAAACGAGCCGTCATCACCGCCGGGAGGGACCCAGTTGCGCTCGCGATCTCTGGCGCTCGTCGCCGTTGCGATGTTCTTCGCGGCCTGCACAGCGGGCACCACACAAACCGGAGCGGCGGGTGCGTCATCCGCCGCCTCATCGGGCGGGTCCTCGATCACCTCGCCAATCGCGTCGGTCGGCGCGACCGCCGGCGCGACCACGAGCGCATCCGCGAGCGCCGCGCCGGTGGCATCCAAGGCCGGGGCGCCAAGCATCACTGCCGCCGCTTCGAAGGCCGCGGCCATACAGTCTCCGGAGGCCTCCGATCCTGCCTACAACATCGAGACCGTGACGCTAATCTGCCTGACCGATGGCGGCGGCGATCCGTCGGCGAACCTGACGAGCGATGTCTGCTCGGACATCCTCGATGCGACCCTGACGGCACTGGGGTCACGGGCATCTTCGGTCGTTCGCGCAGAGGTCGGTTTCGTATGTGCGGCCGCAGACAAGTCGTGCGCCGATGACGCGATCGTCGGTTTCAAGGATGGGCATCTCGAAGGCGCCAGCGTCGATTGGCAGCAGGAAGACGCGCCCTTCGACGTCGGCACGTTCCATGCCCTCGCGGCCACGGCATGGCCGTGGGGCACCGCTGCAACCTACACGGCACCCCCGGCAAGTCTGCCGACGCTTCCGATAGCTCCAACTCCGGAGCTCGCGAAGCGGACCCCGCTGCCATATTGCGGCCTGCTCACGGCCGACGACGCCACCACCACCGCTGGTGCCGAGAAGTGCTTCGGCAACGCGATCAGAACCGGCCACGCCGCCGAGATCGACACGGAATTCGGCAACGACCCGTACGCTGAGACGGTGGATCGCTTTGTTGGATCCGGCCCGATCGTCGAAACATCGGGCACGTTGCCGGCGAGCCGCAAGGGTGGATCGTGGAACGCCGGGACGACGCCCGTGCTGATCATCCTCGACCCCGACGGATCGGTCACCTTTGGCGAGTTCGGAGTTACGGACGTCAGCCCGGTTGAGTAGAACGCGACCGATCGACTACTGGACCCGCACGATCGTCTTGGCCAGCGACCAGTGGCGCTCCAGCTGGTAGAACTCGCGCTCCGGTGGGGCGAAGACGTGGACGATCACGGCGCCGAAGTCGACCAGCGTCCAGTGGGAGTTGGAGCCGCCTTCGCGACCGATCGGCCGAACGCCCTCGGAACGCAGCTTCTCCGTTATGCCGTCGGCGATCGCGCCCAGTTGCCTTTCCGAGCCGCCCGAGCAGATGACGAAGTAGTCGGCCATCGAGGTCAGCTCGGTGACCTCCAGCAGGACGATATCAGCGGCCTTCTTGTCCTCGGCCGCATCGACGACGAAGCGGGCGATCTCCAGCGCGGTCAGACGATTGCCGCGCTCTCGAAGCGATTCCTCGATCTCGGGCTCGCTGGGCAAGCCCTGCGCCGCGGCCTCAGCCTCGATCTCAGCTTC
>Ga0182010_10001902_pt1 | contig 10781 bp, 7 predicted proteins | sample 611E1MmetaG_FD_120488 | JGI IMG/M metagenome (GOLD analysis project Ga0182010, IMG submission 120488) | Permafrost microbial communities from Stordalen Mire, Sweden - 611E1M metaG | ecosystem: Environmental > Terrestrial > Soil > Wetlands > Permafrost | place: Sweden: Stordalen | collected...
ATTATTTCAGGCTACAATATAACCTCAGGGTTAATTATAGCTCTTTCTGTTAGTCTGACTTATTAAAAATAATTAAGTCTTTTTCCAATATTTTTGCCTATGATTTGTTTTCATAAGAGACTAATTTTAAATCCCAATTTTCACCGATTTACACAATAATGGCATTCATTTTCTAAATATGACAGTTGCTTAAAAATTAATTTAACTTTCAATAATATTAGTTGGCAAATAGGCAAACAAAATATATATCTGTGATATCTGCAGAATGTCTGTTAAATCTATTCATCCAGTTATCATACTTTTATAGTCATTTACTTAAAAAGAGGCAGATATCCTTTATAGTAGGCAGGAATCAAAAGATATAAGTGTTACATGGGGCATATAAAATTTTTTAGAATTACAATTTCATTTCATAAATTAATTTGAACACATTAATTTAGTATCTGTTAAGCATATATTTTGCATCTTATTAACTTTTATATTTTAAACATGTCTTTTGCTTGAGATCTTTTAAATTTGGAGCCAAATGAACCTTATGATAAATCAGATCCAAAAGGTTTAGAAAAGTTTATTTCGGTTTGGAAAGATTTGTGTCAGTCTAGGAATGTTAGGTTGGAAGTATGGACAAGAGCGAGATTATAAAGGCAGTTATAGAAAAAGAATACCAGATAAGCCCTGAAGCTGTTGAACTCATTAAATCCAGCAACTCGCCCGAATGCCTACTAAAATATGTCCTTTCAACTGTTAATGACTTTGTTGTTGTCATAGGGACCGAACATATAGATCTTGAAAGTTTTGCTGCTCATGACAGAGCTTCAAAGCTAATTCATGCAGAAAATAAAAAAAATCCTAGTTTCGAAAATTCAACCGAAAAGCCAAATTATGATGAAATACCAATTTCTTCTTTAAAAGCAGGAGAATTTCTTTCAGTATCTAGCGAACTTTCTCCGAAATCAGATGATGTTCCCTCGGAGACTGGGATCCCTGCTCCAGTCAACGACCCTGTGCCGAGCCTCTACCCAAATCCGCTTCCAGATTCAATTTCAGTACCAAATATAACTTATAAACCAATTCCAGATTTCAAATCAGGTAATATTTCATCAGAGGAGGTATCGAGTTCTTACATTGCTTCAAGCTCGATTTTTTCATTGAGAACTGATCCTGAATTGGCCTTTTCCTTGCCATCTTCACAAGCTGGAGACAGATCAACTTCATCTTTTTTCGGAGATGGGAATTCTCTACCTTCGTCCCCTTCAAACCGAGTTTCCAGGGAAAATTCATCTTTATCTGTTTTCGGAAAGGGCTTCTCGTCTAGTCCCAGTGACAAAGTGCACAGAAATTTTCCCGGCAAGAATCCTGTGACCGTAATTTCCGACATATCAGGGGATTCAACATGTATTGGAGAATATATGCAGTTTGTTCAATATTTCAGGAATAGATACAGTAGGCTTTCAGCGATTATACGGAGTAGAATAAGTGCGCGTCCTATAGAAAGTTTAAGACGAAGAAGAAGCCTTCGTCGTGAAGGGGACTGGGATTCTGAAGAAATATCTATAATCGGGATGGTTTCTGACATCAGTAGCACAAATAACGGCCACAAAATATTATCTCTTGAAGATCCAACCGGCTCTTTCTCAGTCCTCATTCGAAATACTGATAAAGAGCTTTTTGAACTGGCCTCCCAAGTCCTGCTTGATGAGGTCATAGGAGTAACTGGTTTGGTAAAGAGCGCCGGAAACCTGATGCTTGCCACAAAACTCATTCAGCCAGATGTACCCAATGGCGTTCAACGAAGAACCAGAAGTCAAGGGAAAATAGTGATGATATCTGATGTGCATATAGGAAGTTCCCAGTTTCTTGAAGACGCTTGGCTGGATTTTCTTGACTTTTTGAAAGGAGAGTCTGAATCAGAAATCATGCGGGAACTTGCCGCAAGTATCCGTTATCTTATTGTTGCAGGAGATCTTGTTGATGGGATAGGGATTTATCCTGATCAGGAATTAGAGCTGGACATTATGGATATCTATGAGCAGTACATGAAAGCTGCAGAGTACTTAAGGGAAATTCCGGAGCACATCCGTGTGATTATAAGTCCCGGCAATCATGATGCTGTCCGCCAGGCAGAACCTCAGCCTGCGCTTCCTGAAATAGTTCAGGCCTATTTTCCTCAAAATGTCATCTTCGTTGGTAACCCTTCTCTTGTTGATCTGGATGGTACTCGCATTCTCATCTACCACGGAAGATCAATTGATGACCTCGTAGCAAGCATTCCGGGGATCTCCTATCAGGAACCTGCGATGGCCGTTCTTGAAATGGTGAAGCGCAGGCACCTTGCTCCAACTTATGGGAGCAGGGTTTCCATATCTCCGGAGAAAATGGATTATTTCGTCATCGACCCTGTACCGGATATCATCCACACTGGCCACGTCCATACCCTAGGAGTCCAGCGCTATAAAAATATCCTTCTTGTTAATTCCGGAACCTGGCAGGATCAGACAGAGTTTCAGAAACATGTGAACCTCATGCCAGTACCTGCAAGAGTCCCAATTGTGGATCTCGCGGATTTTACCTATAAAATTCTTACTTTTGACTGAATTTGGCCTGAAAAATCTTAACTTCAATGACTGAATTTGCGCGGATAGACAGTTCAAATAATTCGTATAGACCACAAATTTATCTAAAAATACTGCCCGATCTTTATATATACAACTAAGATTTAATATGCTGCAAATGCCTCAGGAAGAAAAGAAGGAGGACTTCAAAGAAGATCTCTCGATTGTTCAGAAAGAAAATCGGAATAAAAAGTATACTTCTTTGTCCTTTGAGCTCCCTGATTTAAATACTCTTCTGAGAAAACAGGGCTATGCCCTCGCAGGCTGCCATTCAGCAGTTAAGACATGTCTCTGGCTTAGACACGCTATGAACGGTCAAGGTTTCTGCTATAAATCCAAATTTTATGGAGTACAATCTCACCGCTGCCTTCAGATGACTCCTACTCTTATGTGCAACCAAAGGTGCCTCTTTTGCTGGCGACCCACTGAGATTCCTGTTCCTACGCCTGATGAATGGGATTCCCCCAAAAAGATTGTAGAAGAAAGCATTGCCTGCCAGCGCAAGTTGATCACGGGTTTTGGCGGTTCTCAGACAGCAATTAAGGAACGTTGGATTGAGAGCAATGAGCCGAATAATGTCGCCATTTCCCTTTCTGGAGAGCCGACCATTTATCCTTATCTGCCAGAACTTATCGAGGAATACAAAAAAATGGGCTTCACAGTTTTTTTGGTCACGAATGGAACAAATCCTGAAATGCTTACAAAAGTTTTTCCTTCCCAGCTTTATATGAGTCTTGATGCTCCTGACATGGACACTTATCTGAAGATCTGTAAGCCCAAATCAGCTGCGCTCTGGGAAAGAATCAACGAATCTCTGTCTATACTAGGGGGGAAAAAATCACGGACAGTCATCCGTACAACGCTGGTCAAGGGAGAAAACATGTTTAGATCAGAGCGTTATGCCGAGCTGATAAAAAAAGGTTCTCCTGACTTTGTCGAAATAAAAGCTTATATGCATTTGGGCTTTTCACGGTTTCGTCTTGACCGCTCTTCCATGCCCACTCATGTAGAGGTCTTAGAGTTCTCAAAAGAACTTGCAAAATGCTTGGGGTATGAAATAGCAGATGAATCTGAGATTAGCCGGGTTGTACTACTTTCAAAGAATGGAAAAATTCCACTTTGAAAAGATCGTCAAATAAAACTAAAACCTAAATTGGCCAATTTAAACATAATTCTCGATTTTTCCCATTCCAGTTAGCTTTATTTTTATCAGGTAGCCCATCATTAGTAATTGATGTTTTCAGAATTAAATTTCCATTGTAACGAAATTTGTGTTTTCATGTACTGAAGCACATCTTACCTAGCTCACAGCAATGGGTGCGGGACGAGAAATACCAGAAAACTGCACTAAGTGCATTTTGGAAACCAATCAAATTAATAAAGGACAGCGTTTATTTTAATAAATCAACGACTTTGAAGCAAAAATAAATGTATATGAAGCTGTTGTCTTTATAAGAATATATTATTTTAGTCTAGTGACAGAAACAAATTTAAACTTAAGTTTCAATTGGGATATACCTTCATTAGGGATTAATCCAATTTTAAGCCAATTAGATACAATTTAAGTAAAATCATGTCTCATATTTAGTCCGATCAACAGAATACGAAATGGGATAGGTTTGCACAGCATAAGGGAGTTAATTGATTATCGAAATTTTAGAGGTACCCGTTTATCTGGCAGGTCTATTCTTACTGTCAGGTTCTTCGTGTCTGAGCGATTTTTAGATTATACATTTAAGTTGAGACGGGTATTTGCGGTTTGATTTTTCGTTATCAAATTTTCAGTTCACTATTGTCAAGTTAACCGAAAAGCTAAATGAATTGTAAACTGAATAATTAAATTTATTACAAGATCAAATTGATAATCTCATACAATTTCTTAGATTGACAATCTCAAATATTTCTCAAATATTATAATCTCAAATTTCGATTCAAATATGACTGGATCGATTAGATAACAGATTTAAAATCAAATTTGCAGGAAATACCAGAATTTAATCACTTGCCTATTGGAGAATTTTCGAAATGACTGAACAATCCGCACATCAAAAGTATGAATTTAAAAAGAAGCTTGAAAGTCTCAGGGATAAGAAAGGAAGAAGTACTGAGCTGATTACTCTTTATATTCCTCTAGACAAGCAGATTTTTGATGTTACAAACCAGTTGAAAGATGAGCATGGACAAGCTGCAAACATTAAGTCTAAGCTTACCAGGACGAATGTACAGGGAGCCATAGAATCTCTTTTATCAAGGCTGAAATATCTTGACAAAGTACCTGAAAATGGTATAGTATACTTTACAGGGGCTGTGGACATCGGGGCCAACAAGACCAACATGGAAAGTGAGGTGATAATTCCTCCGGAACCAATTACAGCTTACAAATATCACTGCAATTCCACCTTTTACCTCGAGCCTCTTGAAGATATGCTCAAGGACAAAAATACCTTCGGGCTTTTGGTTCTGGATCGCAGGGAAGCTACTGTAGGGTTGCTGGTTGGTAAGCGAATACAAGCCTTCCGCCATCTTACTTCCACGGTTCCGGGGAAGCAGAGGAAAGGAGGGCAGAGTGCCCACCGTTTTCAGCAGCTCAGGCTCATTGCTATCCATGATTTTTATAAAAGAATAGGCTATGCTGCAAGTGAAATATTCCTTTCCATTGACCATAAGGATTTGAAAGGTGTCCTTATAGGTGGGCCTTCTCCGACAAAAGAAGAGTTTTACGCAGGGGAGTTTCTGCATCATGAGCTCCAGAGGAAAATTATTGGACTATTTGATATATCTTACACGGATGAATCCGGACTTTCCGAGCTGTTGAATGCTGCAGGGGAAAAGCTCCAGGATCTTGAGCTTATGGGGCAAAAAAATGCTGTCAAGGCCTTTTTCAAAGAACTTATTTCTGACTCAGGAAAAGTAGCTTATGGGGAAACTCAGGTCCGGGCAAACCTCGAGATTAATGCTGTTGAAATGCTCTTGCTCTCCGAAGATCTACGGGCTGAAAGGGTGACCACGAAATGCAGCGTTTGCGGATACGAAAATAAATGGACGAGGCGCTGGAAACCAGGTGAATCTGCTCCTACAACCGGAAACTGCCCAGAGTGTGGTTCTTCCATTGATGTAACAGATGTAACTGATATAGTTGATGAACTATCAGCGCTTGCTGACAAAAGCAATGCAAAGGTTACTTTCGTGTCTACTGACTTTGAAGAAGGTTCCCAGCTCATGAATGCTTTTGGAGGCATTGCTGCAATCCTGAGGTACAATACAGGGGTCTGATTTCACTAATGAGACCTGTCTCCCATATCAAGCACTTTTTTATCCAATACTTTTTTAATGGAACTGCCCTTAGAGCAGTGGATCAAAATTTAGTAAATAAATAAATTTTTCATTATTTTCTGGGTTTTGATTGATTGCAGTCAATTGCCAATTAATTAATGGTGAATTTTTAATATTTCAGAGGATATTAAAAAGTCTCTAAATTAATGTTATCATATTATTTTCATAGTTGTTACAGGTGATTTATCTTGTTCATGGAACTCAAAGCTCAGGCTGTATCAATTTTAAAAGATGCTATCCAAAAAATCGGGTTTGGTGTTAAGGATTCCGAACTTTATTTTGAAACTTCTTCTCATGCCGACCTTGCAAGCAGAGCTGCCTTCAGGCTGGCAAGCCTTCACAGACAAAATCCCACATACATAGCCTCACGCATTGTTTCTGCAGTTAAAATTCCGGATGGTTCGTATATAGAAGAAGTAGATTCCTCAGGCCCTTATATTAATTTTCACGCAGGGAGACACTACTTGAATAGGACCATCGCCACAATCCTGGAAGAGAAAAAAAAATTTGGTTGTGGAGCCCAAAAAAATACAATTATCCTTGAACATACCTCAGCAAACCCTAATGGCTCCTTGCATGTGGGACACATTCGCAATTCAATTATTGGAGATACTCTTGCTCGCATTCTCAAGCGCGCAGGGTACAATGTGGAAGTGCAGTACTATGTCAATGATATGGGACGCCAGATTGCTGTAGTCTCCTGGGCATGTGAACACTTTGAGCTTGACCGTTCCAAAAAACCAGATGCTGCTATTGCTGACATATATATTAAGGCAAACACCGAATTAAATAAAAATTCAGAATATGTAACTGAAATAGATGTCCTTATGAAAAATGTGGAAGCTGGAGACGCCAAGACCATAGAACGCTTTGATAAGGCAGTTGCCCTAGCAATTGCCGGAATCAAGGAGACTCTTCTTCGGTTAAACGTAGCTCATGATAAGTTCGTCAATGAATCTCGTTTCCTTAAATCCGGGGCAGTAAAAGATATAATCGAGCGGATCAAGGCTACTGGAAGGACAAAAATTGACAACGGAGCCGTTGTGGTAAACCTTTCTGACTACGGGTTTGAGAAAACCCTCGTAATACAGCGCTCAAATGGAACTTCTCTTTACACTACAAGAGACCTTGCTTATCACGAATGGAAAATAGAGCAAGCAGACCGTGTAATTGATGTACTTGGGGCAGATCACAAACTGATATCTGGCCAGCTCAGGGCTACGCTGAATGCAATCGGAATCAAGGAACCTGAGATTGTGATCTTCGAGTTTGTATCTCTCCCTGAAGGCTCAATGAGCACACGCAGTGGTCAGTTCATAAGTGCTGATGACCTCTTTGACAGGGTCATTGAAGCTGCCCTCAAACAGGTAAATACGCGCCGCCCGGAAACATCTGATGATTTCAAGAAGGAGGTTTCAGAAATGGTCGGAATAGGTGCAGTGAGATACGATATAGTCAAGGTCTCCCCAGAAAAATCTACCGTTTTCAATTGGAAAGCGGCTCTGGACTTTGAGAAGCAGGGAGCTCCTTATATCCAATATTCCTATGCCAGAGCCTGTAGTATCCTCAAAAAGGCAAAAGAGGATGCTACCTGGGAATTTTCCTTCGAAACAAATCCCTCTCTACTTGTTGAGGATAGCGAAATAAATCTAATCAAAAAGATGGCAATGTTTGACCATATAATATATCTTGGGGCCCTAGAACTCAAACCTCATGTTCTCGCAATCTATGCTCGCGAACTCGCAGATGCTTTTAATCAGTTCTATCATTTTATTCCGGTCATTTCTGCCGAGGATGAAAAAGTCAAGGCTGCAAGACTAGCCCTTGTAGACTGTGCAAGAATTGTGCTTGCAAATTCCCTTGATACTCTGGGAATCGCAGCCCCTGAATCTATGTGAAAAGAAAAAAAGTGATAAAAGAGAGAAAATAAAAAGTAGAAAATGAATCTTTCTCATCAATTAATAATCTTAATACTATTTCTTCGCATCACAGTTTACATGTCAATAATTTTAATACGATTCACTTGTTATAAATAGTATACCATTCAACTAGTTTTCAACAGGCTTGAAGATGATGATTTGTTACGAGTGTAAATGATGAATGAGGAAGCAACGATCCAATGGATTGAGGATATCAACATAATTACAGCGCTGATATCTTTCACTTACCGCTCTGTCCATAAGTATTTTGTTAGAGAACTTAGTCAGTATCACATTGGATGGGGGCATTTCGCTATTCTGATGTCACTGTATGATCAAGAAGGCCGTAGCCAGGATAGCCTTGCACAATCAAAAGGATTTAATAAAACGATGATTGCAAAATCTATATTGAGATTGGAAGAAGAAGGTATTGTTTACCGTAAAATCGATCCGAAAGACAAACGAATCAAAAGGCTATATCTTACAGAAATTGGCAGAAAATTGAAGCCAGAGATGGTGAGAATAGGATTTGAGATAAATGCATTTTTGCTTAAGGGTTTTGATTCAGATGAATTCTCATCAGCTACCGAGGTCGTTAGGAAGATTGCATTGAATGCAGCTAGACTCTAATGAACACACATTCCAAAGGTAGAGATTAAAGAGTATTTCGATAAACCTCTGACTTTTTTGAATTATATATATACAATTTATAGGCATAGGATGAAATATAGGGTTTTATCGAAATCCTCTAAAATATTATTTAAAATGGGCTCCAAGCAGCAATAAGGACTTACGCACTTAAGAAACAAAATTAAGTATAATATACATCATGATTTCAAATCTATATTAAAGCCGGCTAGGTTTTAGAGCTGTGATTTTTCAGTCTAACAGGTTAAGTCCTAAAGAATATAGTACCTTTGAATGTTTGCAAGTGCTGAAAATGGTCTAAATTTAATATTGTTTTAATTGAAAAAATACAAGGATCAATCATGCAAAATATACTTGTAGTCCAATCCCTTACTAAAAAATTTGATGATTTCACCGCTGTAAATGACATCAGCTTTAATGTTGAAAAAGGTTCGATATTCGCTTTTCTCGGTCCAAACGGCGCAGGCAAATCCACGACAATAAAAATGCTCACCACAGTCCTGAAGCCCACATTCGGAGAAATAAGCATCAATGGTTTTGATGTACTCAAAGAACAAAGTAAGGCTCGTGAATCTTTTGGAATCGTTTTCCAAGACAATAGCCTTGATGAAGATCTTACAGCCTACGAAAACATGGTCTACCATGCAGTTATCTACAAAGTACCTAAAAAAGAAAGAGCAGAACGGATTCAGAAAGCTCTTGCTATTGTTGGACTCTGTGATAGATGGAGCGAATATGTCAAAAAGTATTCAGGGGGGATGAAGCGTCGGCTAGAGATTGCACGGTCATTTGTCCATTACCCTAAAATTCTTTTCCTAGATGAGCCCACTGTGGGCCTTGACCCCCAAACTAGAAACGCTATATGGAGCCACATCAGAAAATTGAACGAAGAACAAAAAATAACGGTTTTTCTAACAACGCATTACATGGAAGAAGCTGAAGCAATTGCAAACAATGTCGCAATCATTGATCACGGTAAAATTATAGAATCTGGCACAGTTGAGGAAATTAAAAAACGAACCAAAACCGAATTATTAGAGGAGGCATTCCTTAAGTTGACAGGTAGGGATATCCGTGATGATAATAATGGAGCAAATAAACAAAAAATGATTCTTGGCCTGGGGAGGATGAGATAATGATCGAAATTATCTATATACTCTGCCTTAGGCAGTTCAAGCATTATTGGCGCTCCAAAGCCAGGTTGATAGGTTCTCTTGGCCAGCCTCTACTTTTCATGGTAGCATTCGGATTCGGATTTGGTCCAATGTATACCATAGCCAATAAAGGGGCAAACTACATTGACTTTCTAGCTCCGGGAATTATCACCATGGCAATTCTCTTTACAGCTGTTTTTTCGGGCCTTGAAATAATCTGGGACAGAAAATTCGGCTTTCTTAAAGAGACCCTGGTAGCTCCGATATCTAGGACAGAAATCATGATCGGTAAAACATTTGGAGGTGCAACAATAGCAATGATTCAGGGCTTAATCATGCTAAGCATGACCTATTTGTTTGGGTTCAGGATTCCCAATCTAGGTAGCCTTTGGATGGGGCTAATTTTCATGTTCCTGATAGCTATATTCTTTTCAGGCCTTGGCCTTACAATAGCCTCAAAAATGGAAGATATGCAAGGTTTCCAAATGATATTGAATTTCCTGCTTATGCCCATCTATTTCCTATCAGGAGCTCTCTTCCCCCTTCAAAATTTGCCGGATTCAATTTATTTAATAAGTAGACTCGATCCACTTACCTATGGCGTAGACGGTCTAAGAGGATCATTGGGCGGAGTAAGCACTTTCGGCATCTACAACGATCTGTTAGCAATAGGTTCACTGTCAGTCCTTATATGTGCAATTGGAACAGTGTTTTTTTTGAAAATAGAGGCATAAGTATCCATAGTTCCCCTCCAAAAAACCGGGTTTAAAGGTCCAAAGATTGAAAAACCAAAAAAAGAGTAGGGGGAGGTAGTAGTTTCGATTTGATGTAGTTCCGAATGACTATTGAGGATTAAAATAAACCTCTGATTTTCACGAGTCATTTGAGAATTTCGATAAACTCTATGCATTTGACATTGGAAAGTTTAAGTCTTTAACAATAATTTTTACTCATGAAAAATCTTACTTATTTTGCTCTTAAAGAAGAATACAAACGTCTTCAGCCAGTTGGAGATAAATTTGCTGAAATTGATTCCTTAATTGCTTGAAAATCTTTTCGTATCATTTTTGAGTTTTTTGTCTATGTTTTCGATAACTTGATCATTGCATTTAATA
>Ga0182010_10001904_pt1 | contig 10780 bp, 7 predicted proteins | sample 611E1MmetaG_FD_120488 | JGI IMG/M metagenome (GOLD analysis project Ga0182010, IMG submission 120488) | Permafrost microbial communities from Stordalen Mire, Sweden - 611E1M metaG | ecosystem: Environmental > Terrestrial > Soil > Wetlands > Permafrost | place: Sweden: Stordalen | collected...
CCCGAACTGCCGATCCCCCGCGTCACCGAGGCCCGGCATGATGTAGCCGTGCTCGTTGAGCTCACGGTCCACCGCCGCGCAGTAGATCTCGACGTCGGGATGGGCGGCGGTGACCGCGTCCACGCCCTCCGGCGCGACGATCAGGTTGACGAGCTTGATCCGCGTCGCGCCCCAACGCTTCAGAACCTCGATCGCGGCGGTGGCAGATCCTCCCGTCGCCAGCATCGGATCCAGGATCAGACAGAGGTCGACCGTTGCCGAGTCCGGAAGCTTGTTGTAGTACTCGACCGGCCGAAGCGTCCGCTCGTCACGGAACAGGCCCAGGTGCCAGACCTCGGCGGTGGGCATCAGTTCGAGCATGGCGTCCACCATCCCGAGGCCGGCGCGCAGGATCGGTACCAGGCCGATCCGGACGCCGAGCTCATGGGCATCGGTTCGCTCGAGCGGTGTGCTGACCTCCCTCGGTAGGACCTCGACATCCGACAGGGCCTCGTAGCCGAGCAACCACGACAGCTCGCGAACGACTTCGCGGAACTTCTTGGGCTCGGTCCGTTCGTCGCGGAGAATCCTCAGCTTGTGAAGGATGGCCGGATGCCGCGAAACGTGAAGCGTCGGCCAGGCGGCCTCACGAACCGGCAGTGGAGAGCTGTCTGGCACTGATTGCTCCTCCATGGCGCGGGCTCTTTAGCTGTTGGCGCAATCCTACGAGGAAGCAGTCCGGACCGTTGGGCGGAGGCCTCAATGGGTCCTGGGAAGGGGCCTCTCGATCGTGTGCCGACGCCCAAGGCGGCGGGCAGCGGCGATCTCGATCGCGAGCTCCGATCGGCCCCGGGCGGCAACGCGTCGCAGACCCGTCCACGACCTCGCTCCGAGCAGCGGCAGCGTGGCGAGCATGATGCTCAGGCCGCCGTACCACAGCGCCGGCAGGGCCAGCATCGCCGAAACCGGGACGGTCCAGCGGCGGTTCGTTCGGGCGCCCCAGATCACGAGGACGACGGCCGCCGGCAGCCTGATGGCGAATGGGATCGGCACGGCCGCCCATGTCCCGTTCTTGCCGACGTTGTCGGCGAGGACCTGCGGCCAGGTCCGCCACGCGTCCGGCATCAGGACGTAGGAGACGGCGATGACCGCAGCCGTCGCGCCGGCTGCGATGGCCAGCGATCGCCACTCGCGGCGAACCGCGAACCACAACAGGCCGACCCCGGGCGAGATCTTCGTCAGCAGCACGAACGACCACGTCGCGGGCCAGCGGAAGCCGAGCACGATCGCCACAGCAACGAGCAGCTCGATGTTGCCGCCCCATATCTCCATCAAACCAAAGAAGACGAGGCCCAGGAGGACCAGGCGCGGACCCGTCAAGTACCACATCGCGGCCATCAGGATCGCCGCCCAGACGCCCATGAATGCCTGCCACGGAAGCAGCCGTAGCGGCTCGAGGAGCTGGAGGAACGCGGGCGAGTACGGATAGGCGATCTGATCCAGCCAGTTCGAATGGAGATACGGGTCGGAGAGCGTCGGTAGCCAGTAGCACCGGGCATCCATTCCGGATGGCAGAGCGGACGCCCCCCACGGCTCGGCGAAGTACACGATGGCGACCCACGCGGCAACCAGAGCGGCTACACCGAGAACGACGACGACGGGCACGTGTCGCCCGCCGAGCTCGATCGTCCGCTCGTTCGAACTGGTCAGTTTCGTCTCCTCGCTCCCGGCCTCACGGGGCGTCGTCAGCCCCGGCATGCTAGCACCGAGCCCTCGGCCCAGGAACAATCGAGCGGGGCGTGAGGCGGGGCGCGCCGTTTCGTCGAGCGGAGGGGTGACGCTGCGGCCGTCGATGCGGGCGGAGCCTTAACCCAGCCCGTCCAGGAGTCTCGCCGCAGATGTCGGGCCATCGGCGCGTTGGACGACCGCCGACCTTCCCAGCCGCTCCCCGTCTAAGCCGCGGCCGGCCGGCCCCAGCAGGCTCTCCCACCCTTCGGCCGACAGCCTGTCGAGAACGGAGCCCGCAGCCCGGAGGGTTCGGCTTGCCAGTTCCGCGGCATCCCCGTGCAGCGCGCCGTCACTGAGCCCTACTCGCAGCGCCCGGGCCGTCCTCGCCGCGACCGCCAGATCCGCCGCCACGTCGCTCACAGCCCCGGAGAGGCGTGGCTCTACGACCAACAACGCGTCACCGCCGGCCAGAGCCGACACGACGGCGACAGCGCCCGCGGGCGAGCTCAGCCAGCCCGGACGACCGCCAACGAACGTTCGGTGACCGGGGAAGAGGACTCTCCGCAACCAGGCTTGAAGCAGGATCGAGCCCGCGTCGTCCTCGCCAACGGCCCAGTCCGGAACCGCACCCAGCAGCAGCCGGTCGGCCGGCAGTCCGTCGGCGAGGGCCAGCTCCACGCCCAGCGCCTGGAGGGCCAGCGCTCGCCCGGCCCGGGTCGCCGCATCTGAGGGGAAGCCGCTGGCTACATCCGCGCCGAGCGCCAGCGGGCCGGGGCCGATGGCGACCCGGCAGCCCGCCCGAGTCTGCAGCCGATGGGCGAAGGCGTGGTCAGCAAGAGCCCGTTCCGGATCCACGTTGTCTTCCACGATCTCGCGAATCGGGTCCGCGGCGACGCAGTCGATGCGCTCGAAGGCAGCCACGACCGCCTGCTCCGGTGCGGCGAACGCAGATGTGACGGTCATCAAGCTCGCGTAGCAGCCACGCTCCGCGGCTGCGTCGTCGGCGACCCTGCGCAGCAGGGCCAAACCGCGCTGACTCCCGGCCGGGACTGGCTCGGCGGCCGGGCGCTTCGGCTGCGCCTCGGATCGCCGATCGCCTCGGCGCGTCTCCCGGCTTCGTCGGGGCGTCTCGAACTCGAACAACCCTGGTGTGTCGAGGCCGGCCTGGCGGCGCGCTTCCGCGAACTCCCAGCTGGCTGGCACGTGGACCTGGACGACGTCCCCGCCCCCGGCGACGACGGCGCGCGTCTCCGCCGCGGCCGCGTCCACTTCCGCAGCCTGGAGGGCGACGCCCAGCCAGGGCTCGTCGGGCAAGCCGAGGACGTCGCGCATCTCGCGCGCGGCGGTACGGTTCGCGTCGAAGCGAACCAGCGCCGCCTCAAGCAGCCGAGCGGCCCGCGTTTCGGCCGCGGCCAGCCGATCGGGGCGCTGGAGAAGCTCGGCCTCCAGCACCAGGTCGATCGCTCCGGAGGCCACATCCAGTGCGAGTTCGTGGGGTGGCATGTCGTACTCGAGCATGGCCACCACGAAGGGCAGAAGCACGCCACGGGCGAGACGGCCCGGATCGGAGCCGCAATAGCCTTCCGCCAGCGCCGCGGCGAGGGGCCGCCCGGTGCGATCCAATCCGTCCACGCCGAGCATCCGCAGGACGGCCCGTTCCTGGGCGATCGTCGCGGTGCGCCTGGCCGCTCGGGACAGCTCACCGGCAAGATCGGCCGCATGTCGACGGACCTGCTCCGCTCGACCCGAAAGAGCCTCGCCGCTCAACCTCACCTCGCTCTGGAATCGCGACCACCGGGCAGACCAGCGGATGCCGATCCCCGGCTCGAAGCGTAGCCTAACGGACCCGGATCACGGAAGAGCGTCCGGCCGTCGCGGGGCACCCCGCCGGATTGTCGTTGCGGCGGCCGACCGCAAGGTCGCCCGCACCTCAAGACCGTGATCGCAGGGTCCGACTCCCGACTGACGGCCGCCCGCGACGCGCGCCCGGCCGCTCGGTGCGGGACCTCCCCACCGGCTATCTACTCGTCGGCGCGGTGGTAGACCCCCGCCACTCGGACCATGACCGCTTCGCGCAGGAGGGCGGCAAGAGCAGCCGCGCAATCGGGCTCATCCGGGTCCGAGTCCATGTCGGCCCAGAAGACGTACTCCCAGCGAACGCCGCGGCTGGGTCTCGATTCGAGACGCGACAGGTTGATCTTGCGCTCGGCGAAGCAGCCCAGGCAGCGGTAGAGGCTCCCCGGCACGTTCCGAACCGCCCAGACGAGCGTCGTCTTGATGGGACCGGCGAGCGTCGCCGGGGCGAACCACTCGTCGGGAATGGGGTCGCGGGCCAGGACGGCGAAGCGCGTCCGGTTGGCGCTACCGGTCTGTATGTCGTCCGCCAGCACGTCCAGGCCGTACAGGGGGGCAACCCTGGTCGAGGCCACGGCGCCGGCTCCTAGCTCGCCCTTATCGGCGATGGCCTTGGCCGCGCCGGCGGTGTTGTAGCTGGTCATGACCTGCCAGGACCGCGACCGCAGGAACTCGTCCGCCTGATCGAGGGCCTGGGCGATGCTGTAGACGCGTTCGATCTGGTCGAGCGTCTGGCCCGGCAGCGCGAGAAGGGCGAGATGAACTGGGACGGTCACCTCGGCCGCGATGCGAATCTCATCGAACTTGAATAGCAGGTCGTAAATCTCCCGGACGCTGCCGCCCTGCGATCGCTCGATCGGCACTACGCCTGCCTCGACCGTGCCGTCGTTGACGGCCTCGAACACTGCCCGCCAGGTCGGCAGAGCCACGGCCTTTGGAGCGGCAAATGCCGACAGCACGCCCTCCTCGCTGAAGGCACCGGGCTCTCCCTGGAAGGCAACGCGCGGGGCGCGGACGGGCGCCGCGTCGTTCCCGGAGGCCGCCACGGAACCCGACTTCCGGGAACGGCCGGACGCTGGCGATGCCATGGGATCCTCCCTCGGGCTAATGGGAGCGCTTGGACCGGACGGCACCAACCGCCCCGGGCCGGGACGGCACAACGGTCGTGAAGTGACGCTCGTCGCGCCGCCGCACCTCCGCGCCCGTCTTCCAGATCGCGTATTCGAGCGAGTCGCACAACGCCAGACACGAGGCCGCGATGATGTTCGTGCCGCTGCCCATGGTCGACCACTCGAGGACGCCGTTGGACGAGTCGATGATGACGCGCGTCTGCGCGCCCGTGGCCTCCTCGCTGTCGAGGATGCGGACTTTGTAGTCGACGAGATGGACAGCGTCCAGCTGGGGGTAGAAGGCGCCGAGAGCCTTGCGCAGAGCCGAGTCCAGGGCGTTGACCGGGCCGTTTCCGTCGGCGGCCGTGTGCAGGACCTCGCCCGCGACCTCGACCTTGACCGTGGCCTCGGAGAGGAGCTCGGCGCCGCCGCGCTGCTCGACCAGGACGGTGAAATCGCACAACGCGAACGGGGGCACATAGCCGGCCTTGTGGCGCTTGACCAGCAGCTCGAACGACGCCTCGGCGCCTTCGAAAGCGAGACCTTCGGCCTCGAGCTGTTTGATGAGCTGGCTCAGGGCCTTTGGATCCACGCCGTCGAGCTGCTGGCCGAGCTGCTCCGCGCGGAGTTGGGTGTTGGCCTTGCCGCCCAGCTCGCTCACGACCAGGCGCATGACGTTGCCGACGACACTCGGATCCACGTGCTGATATGCGCTGCTGGCCCGAGCCGTAGCGGAACCGTGCACGCCCCCCTTGTGGGCGAACGCGGACCGGCCGACGTACGGTTGGTGGTCGTCCGGGGCGATGTTGACGATCTCGGAGACGTAGCGGGCCATCTCCGTCAGCTCGCCGAGCTTGCCCACGGGGACGGGCTCGTACTTCGTCTTGAGTTCCAGATCGGCGAGGATGCTGACCAGGTTGGCGTTGCCGCAGCGCTCGCCGTAGCCGTTGATCGTGCCCTGAACGTGGCGGACGCCGGCCGCCACGGCCGCCAGCGAGTTGGCGACCGCCAGCTCCGAGTCGTTGTGGCAATGGATGCCCCAGATCACCTCGGGGCCCTCGGCGGTCAGCGTTGCCATCGTCGCACGCACGATGGCAACCAGCTCATCGGTGAGAGTTCCGCCGTTCGTGTCGCATAACACGAGCGTCCGGGCGCCGGCATCGCGAGCGGCCCGCAGCGTCGCCAGGGCGTAGGCCGGATCGTCCTTGTAGCCGTCGAAGAAGTGCTCGGCGTCGTAGATCGTCTCCCGTCCCGCGGCCGCCGGGAAGGCGATCGAGTCGGCGACCATGGCCAGGTTCTGCTCGGGAGTCGCCCCGAGGACTTCTCGAACGTGGAGCAGCCAGCTCTTGCCGAATATCGTCACGACCGGAGTCTCGGCCGCTACCAGGGCGACGAGGTTGGGGTCCGACTCCGCGCGGTTCGAGCGGTGTCGGGTCGACCCGAAGGCCGCCAGTCTCGCGTTCTTCCAAGGGATCGAGCGAGCGGCGGCGAAGAAGTCGACGTCCTTGGGATTGGACCCCGGCCAGCCGCCCTCGACGTAGGCCATTCCGAACTCGTCGAGACGGCGGGCGATCTTGATCTTGTCCGCCAGCGAGACGACGAGGCCCTCTCGCTGCGTGCCATCGCGCAGGGTCGTGTCGTACAGGACGACGCGGTCGGTCATCGGTCTGCGCCAGGGGCCGGGCGCGGGCGCGCGTCGAGGGCCGCTCCGTCCAACGCGGCAACCACGGCGTCCCCCATGGCCTGCGTGCCGACCGGCTTCAGCCCCGTGGCGTCGCCCGTGGCGGCGAGCAGGTCGGCCGTCCGGTAGCCCTCGGCGAGCACCGATGCCACTGCCCGCTCGATGACCTCGGCGGCCGCGGCCTGGCCCAGCGACCAGCGCAGCAGCATCGCCCCGGACAGGATCGCCGCGAGTGGATTGGCGATGTCCTTGCCGGCTATGTCCGGCGCGGAACCGTGGATGGGCTCGTACATGCCGTGGAGCCCGTGAGCGGTGCGTCTCTCGCCGATGGATGCGGACGGCAGCATCCCCAGCGACCCGGCCAGGACGCTCGCCTCGTCGGACAGGATGTCGCCGAAGAGGTTCTCGGTCACCAGAACGTCGAAGACAGCCGGACGTTGGATCAGCGTCATCGCGCAGGCATCGACCAGCCGATGCTCGACGGTGACGTCCGGATACTCGGGCTTGACCTCCTCGACGATGGTCCGCCACAGGCGGCTGGAAGACAGGACGTTGGCTTTGTCGACGCTGGTCAGCTTCTTGCGGCGACCCCGGGCCAGCTCGAAGGCCAGCTTGACGACGCGCCGGATCTCGCCCTCCGTGTAGAAGAGCGTGTCCACAGCCTCGCGCCCGGTCGGCGTACTGCGTTGCTCGGACGGCTTGCCGAAGTAGAGGCCGCCCGTAAGCTCGCGAACGATCAGCATGTCGACGCCTTCGAGGAGCGCCTCTCGTACCGGCGAGCTCGCCCGAAGCACCGGCTGAACTGAAACCGGGCGAAGGTTGGCGTAGAGACCCAGGCCCTTGCGAAGCGCCAGCAGCGCCTGCTCCGGCCGCGCCTTCAGCCTCGGGTCGTCGTACCTGGGATCCCCGATCGCGCCGAAATAGACCGCGTCAGCGCTGGCGCATGCGGCCAGGTCATCGTCGCGCAACGGCACGCCGTACGCTTCGAGCGCCACGCCGCCGATCAGGATCTCGTGCCACTCGAAGCCGAAACCGTGGAGCCGGCCCGCGGCCTCGAGAACGCGGCGGCCCGCCGCGATGACCTCGGGACCGATGCCGTCGCCCGGAACGAAGACGAGGTCGTAGGTTCTGCCGGCATGGGCTTCTCCGGCCGCTGAGCTGGCTTGATCGGTCACTGGAGCCTCTCCACCTTATCGCGTTGCCCTACGGTCGCCGGGCCGCCTTGCCGAGAGCAGCCTCGGCGACCTGCGGGGGCGATCAGTCCCTGGACCTGGCGGCCGCCTGCGGCTGGCCGTCGACGACTTCCACTGGATTGAGGAACGGCATCGCCTTGCGCAGGCGAGCGCCAACCTGCTCGACCTGGTGGTCGCGTCCGGCCTCGCGCATCTTCTTGAAGTTCGGCTGACCGGCCTCGTTCTCGGCGATCCATGCCGCCGCGAAGGTGCCGTCCTGGATCTCGCCGAGGACCTTCTTCATCTCCGCTCGCACTCGCGCGTCGATGATCCGCGGGCCCGAGACGTAGTCCCCGTACTCGGCGGTGTCGCTGACCGAGAAGCGCATGAAGTTCATGCCGCCGCGGTACATCAGGTCGACGATGAGCTTGAGCTCGTGCATGACCTCGAAGTAGGCCAGCTCCGGCTGGTAGCCCGCCTCGACCAGTGTCTCGAAGCCGTTCTTGATCAGGCTGGTGACGCCGCCGCAGAGGACGACCTGCTCGCCGAAGAGGTCGGTCTCGGTCTCTTCCTTGAACGTCGTCTCGAGGACGCCGGCGCGTGTGGCGCCGATGCCTCGCGCGTAGGCGAGGACGCGCGCGCGAGCGGTGCCGGTGGCGTCCTTCTCGACAGCGAAGAGCGCGGGAACGCCGCCGCCCTGCTCGAAGACGGACCGGACCAGGTGGCCGGGGCCCTTGGGCGCGACCATTCCGACGTCGATCCCCTCTCCCGGCCGGATCCGGTCGAATCGAATGTTGAAGCCGTGGGCGAACATGAGCAGCTGGCCCGCATGCATGTTGGGCTCGATCGAGGTCTCGTACACCTTCTTCTGGATCGTATCGGGGACCAGGATCATGATCACGTCGGCGGCCTTGACCGCGGCGGCGATGTCGGCGGTCTTGAGGCCGGCCTCTTCCGCGAGCGCCCGGGCCTTCGGGTTGGCCTCGACCACGGTTACGTCGTAGCCGGAGTCGTGCAGGTTCTGGGCGTGCGCATGGCCCTGGCTGCCGTAGCCGATGATGGCGATCTTCTGTCCCGAGAGCGCGGTCGGATCTGCGTCGACGTCGTAGTACATGCGAGCGGTCATCGTTTAACTGCCTCCTCGATCGACCCGGCACCCCGGGACATGACGACGGTACCGGAGCGGACGAGCTCCTTTATGCCGAATCCGCGCAGGAGGGCGATCAGGGCGTCCACCTCTGCCTCCGTTCCGGTCGCCTCGACTATCAGCGACTCGGCTGCCAGATCCACGACTCTGGCCTTGTGCATCTCGGCGATGGTCAGAACCTCGCCGCGGTTGCGTTCGTCCGCTCTGACCTTCATCAGCGCGATCTCATGCTCGACGGTGGGCTCGCCGGTAACGTCCTGAACCTTGAGGACGTCGATGAGCCGGTAGAGCTGCTTCGCCGCCTGCTCGATCGCCACGTCGTCGCCGCGCAGCGTGATCGTCATGCGGCTGACCTCCGGCTGGTCGGTGTGACTGACCGCCAGGGTCTCGATGTTGAAGTTGCGGGCTCGCATCAGGCTCGCCACGCGGTTGAGAACACCCGGCTTGTTGAGGACGATCGCCACCAGGACGTGGCGATGGGACTCGCCACCGCCCGGGAGAGCCCGGGCAGGCGGTGCGGTATGAGCCGGTGCCGGATGGGCGGAGTGGTCCGGCGCGGGACCGGGGGTGCCGGTGAGGCTCATTGCTTCGGCTCCTCGAATTGTTCCTCGAGCAGATCGGACAGGCCCTTGCCGGCCGGCATCATCGGGAAGACGTTCTGCTGCTCGGCAATAACGAAGTGCACGAGCGCCGGGCCGTCCACGGCGCGGGCCGCGGCAATGGCGCCCTCCACTTCCTCGGGGGTAGTGGCGCGGAACGCGGCCACACCGTACGCCTCGGCAAGCTTGCACCAGTCGGGGCCGAGCAGATGCGACGAGTGGTAGTTGCCCGCGTAGACGAGCTCCTGCCACTGCCTGACCATGCCCAGCTTGTGGTTGTCGAGCAGGGCGATCTTGACCGGAATGTTGTCCTGGACGAGCGTCATGAGTTCCTGAACGGTCATCTGCAGGCCGCCGTCGCCGACGATCGCCCACGTCTCCTTGTCGGGGCGACCGATTGCCGCTCCCATCGCCGCGGGCAGCCCAAAGCCCATGGTCCCCAGGCCGCCCGAGCTGATATGGCTCTTGGGCCGGCGGAAGCCCGCATAGCGAGCGGCCCACATCTGGTTCTGGCCGACGTCCGCCACGATCGTTGCGTCATGGCCCGAGGCCTGGCCGATCTTCGCAACCACGTAGTCGGCCGACAGCTGGCCGTTGCGCCAAGCCCCGGAACCGTGCCACGAGGCCTGCTCCGACTCCGCCCGCCATTCGTCGATCTCCCGCAGGTATGCCGCGCGGCGCTCCGGCGCCACAGGCTCGACCTGGGGCAATAACGCCATCAGGACTCGCTTCACGTCGCCGACGATCGGGATCTCGACCGCCACGTTCTTGCCGATCTCGGCCGGGTCGATGTCGACGTGGACGATCCGGGCGTACGGCGCGAAGGTGGGCACGTGGCCGGTGACCCGGTCGTCGAAGCGCATGCCGAGGGCGATCAGCAGGTCGGCCGACTGAATGGTCCGGTTGACGTGCTTCCAGCCGTGCATGCCCACGAAGCCGAGCGACAGCGGATGCGTCTCGTCGATGGCGCTGACGCCGAGCAGGGTGTGGGCGACCGGGATCTGGGCCTTCTCGGCCAGCTCACGCAGCTCCTCGGTGGCGTCGGCGATCAGCACGCCGTGGCCCGCGAGGATGACCGGCCGCTCAGCCCTGGCGATCTCCTGCGCAGCGAGCTTGATCTGGCGAAAGTGGCCCTCGAAGGTGGGCTTGAACCCCGGCAGGTCGACCGTTTCGGGGTGCTCGGCCGAACAGACGCCCATAAGGGCATCCTTCGTCAGGTCGATATGGACGGGCCCCGGCCGGCCGGTTCGGGCGATGTGGAATGCTTCGGCGAAGACGCGCGGGATGTCGTTCGGGTCGCGCACCAGGTAGTTGTGCTTGGTGCACGGGAGCGTGATGCCGGTGATGTCGATCTCCTGGAAGGCGTCCTTGCCGAGGAGAGAGCCGACGACATTGCCGGTGATGGCCACGATCGGTATCGAGTCGAGCATGGCGTTGCCGATGCCGGTGACCAGGTTCGTGGCGCCGGGGCCGGACGTGGCCAGGCAAACGCCTACCTTGCCCGTCGCTCG
>Ga0182010_10001905_pt1 | contig 10777 bp, 9 predicted proteins | sample 611E1MmetaG_FD_120488 | JGI IMG/M metagenome (GOLD analysis project Ga0182010, IMG submission 120488) | Permafrost microbial communities from Stordalen Mire, Sweden - 611E1M metaG | ecosystem: Environmental > Terrestrial > Soil > Wetlands > Permafrost | place: Sweden: Stordalen | collected...
GTGCCTCCAGCGCTGCCGGTCGTGCCTCCAGTGCTGCCGGTCGTGCCCCCGGAGTTGCTCGCGCCTCCAGCGCCGCCGGTCGTGCCCCCGGAAATGCCCGTGCCTCCGGTGCTGCCTGTCGTTCCTCCCAAGCTGGTCGCGCCTCCGTTGGTGCCGGTTCCACCCGCGGACATGCTGACGCTCCCTCCGGTGCTGCCTGTCGTACCTCCCAAGCTGGCCGCGCCCCCGCTGGTGCCGATCGAGCCCGCCGAGCTGGTGGTGCCCCCGGCGGTGCCGATCATGCCCCCAGTGCCAACTGTACCGCCCTTACTGCCACCGCACCCGGGTACACCCGTGGTCGCAACGAACACGGACAGCACGGCTAGCAGCTTCACGGGAACAGAATATTCACGATTCGACATGGGATCTCCAGTTGCGTGGGAAAGGGACGCCGCCTAAGAATCCTGGTTCTGGCGTCGTAGAGCCGCTTCTAACACCGGCAGCCGCAATCTGTATTTGGGATCGGTCGAGTTTCTTTTGAGAGCATAGACGAATCTGGAAAGACCTAACCTGGAAAGACCTCACCAGGTTGACCTTTTTCTCGTGAGATCCGCTGCAAACGACCACGATGTTGTGGGCCGGCGTCCGGATCTTCCACTGCGATCGGCACCGAATGTTCGTGATCTCTTGCCGCGTGACGGGCGGGACCTGCCGGGAGTTGCCCCCTTGGAAACAAGATGTGACGAAAGCCCTCACGAAGTCGAGCCAGATTCCGCTGGGAAACTGGGCATTCCTTGTCGAGAACTACCAGAACATCATCAACGAGATGACGGTCCGGGCGTTCGTATCCGTGAAAGAGTAGGTGGACGTCAGGGCGAATTCACATCTGAGCAGTGCCATCGACAAAGTGGCCCGCGCGGGGGAGACTTGGCCTTAGACGAATGAAAGGGAACGAACATGGCCACGATCGAAACGCTTGAGGCGGAGATCAACAAACTGAAGGCTGATGTCAAGACTACAATCTCAAAAGTTGAGGCAGAGACAACACCAAAAGCAGCAGAAGCTGCTGTCGCTAAGTCCAGAGAAGGGGAGGTCAAGACTATTTCCCCTACTGAGGAAACAAATGAGGTCAAGACTGTAGCCACACCCAAACCCAAAGAAGCAGAAGTCAAGGCTATCGGCCCTACTCAAAACAAAGCAAAAGATGCAGTTGAGAAGGTTAAGACTGGGGCTGTCTACATAGGCAAAGCCAAATTTTGGGCCGCAGTTTGCTTGGCATTCTTGTTTGGTGTCGCTGTTGGATCCTTCATTTGTACGTATTCCACCCGGTCTTCCTTGGGCCGCGCGGCAGCCTCCGTGGGCGTCAGTCCATCCAGCGCGGGCAGGCCATAGCAGGGGGGCTCTGGTGGCGGCTCGGGTGGCAACGCGAACGGTGGCACGACAGCCAGTACTGGTGGAAGACCGCCCGGTTCGCGTGCTGAGGAGTCCGTGATCACCTTCGTTGAAGCGTGCAAGTTGAACGCGCGGGCTTGGGCGCACAGAGTGCCCTTGGCCACGGAACGGTCGTCGGGGTCGAGCACGATGCGGATGGGCTTGCGCTTCTGCGCCCACGTTGGATTCGCTCACCTGCGCTGTTGGTGCGGCCCTCTCACAGTCGGTGCCGGCGGTTTCGCGCTGGCGCCGTCCTCGGGCCAGGGGTGGCGCGGGTAGCGGCGGCACAGCTCGCGGCGAATCGACGGGTAGTGTTGCCGCCAGAAGTTCGCCAGATCGCTGGTCACCTGCACCGCGCGATGGTTGGGCGCCAAGAGGTGCACCGTCAACGACACGCGCCCCCTGCAGATGGTCGGCCCGGCCGGCATACCGAAGAAGTCCTGCAAACGCGACTCAATCCACGGTGCCTGGCCGGTTTGATAGTGCAAGGGAACCAAGCGCCCGCCCGCCAGGCGTATCCGCTCGGGCACCTCCTCGCGCAGCAGGCGGGCGACCCCTGCCGGCAGGCTGGCCAGCCAGCGATCTTCGATTGGGCTTGCCTGAAGCTCGGCCATGCTGGTGATGCCTTCGCACGCTGCCTTCAGCATGGCTTGCCATTCCTTTGCGCCGAGCGCGGGAACGCCCGCCTCGGGAAAGGCCTGGCGCAAGACCTCCAGCCTGGCCTGTAAGTCCGCTGGAACTTCTCCGTGTTGCTGACCGCCCGGCCCGCTTGCCAGGGCGGCCTCGCAAAGCAAACGCGCAGCCTCGGCCGATGGCGGCGCGGGCTGGCGCGATTCCTCCAGCGTGATCGCGCCGCAGAGCAGGCGGCTGACCCGCTCCACCCGTCGGCGGTCCGCATTCCACTGGAGCTCGTCACGCTCGGTCAGCTCGCCCGGCGCGATGTCAAGCAGCCACTCGGGACGAATGCCCACCGCCAGGCGCACTGACACCGCCCGACCAGCGCCGCGAGCCGTGCGCTCCTCGACGTCCACCGCGCAGAGCAGGTCATCGGGCGGCTGCGCCCCGATCTGAGCAACGCCGCCCGATGCCAGCAGCGCCTCGCTGCTGCCCGGGCTGCGTCGGCGCATCACTCGGTCAGGAAAGGCCGCCAAGGTCGCCATGGCCAGCGCCTCGTCAATCGTATCAGTTTGACATGGGAACCCTGGGAGGGTTCCCAAACCCTCCCGCGATGGTACGCGGCGAGCGAAGCTCGCCGGCTCCCCACGCGACTCCGTCGGCCGCTTCACCGGCCCAGCCCGCCGCAAAGCCGCGGCGAGCTGCCGCCGCGCCATTTCGGCTGCCTCGGCTGCTCGCCCATCCACACCTAGGCCGCGCAACCGCTCCCGAGCAAAGCGAACCGCATGCGCCTGACGGAAACGATCCAGCCGCTCGAGAAGGTCAGCGCCTTCCGCCACGCCCGCTCGTGCGCCCTGGCTTCCGAACCGGGTTCGTGCTGCGTCGCTGATGTCCCCCTCGGCGACCAGGGCGGCCAGTGCCGCTGCCTCCTCGCCCACGCCCCGCCGCTCGCCTTCGACGATCAGCCGCCCCAGCCGGGGATGAACCGGAAAGCGAAGCATCTGTTGGCCGGTGTCGGTCAGCCTGCCCTGACCATTTAAGGCGCCCAAACGCAGCAGCAAATCGTGTGCAGCCTGCAGAGCTGGTGCCGCCGGCGCCTCGAACCACTCGAAGCCTTCCCCATCGCGCACGCCCAAAGCCGCCAAGGTCAACAGAGCCTCGCAGAGATCGAGACGCGCGATCTCGGGTATCTCGTGCGGTCGGCGCGAGTCGAAATCTGGTCGCGTGTACAGGCGCAGAACCCGTCCCGGCCGTGTGCGGCCCGCTCGGCCCGCGCGCTGGACGGCGGATGCCTGGCTGATCTTGCTCACCGCCAGCACGGGCAGTCCGCTCCACGGCGAATGCGACGCGATGCGGGCTAGTCCCGAATCGATGACCGCCACCACACCGTCGATAGTGACCGAAGTCTCGGCGACATTGGTAGACAGGATGACCTTCCGGCGATCTGCGGGCTCCACCGCCCGTCGCTGTTCCGCGGGCGACAAGTCACCATGCAGCGGCAGCAGCAAGAGGTCGCGTGTCTCGGCCAGCGCCGCAAGTTTCTCACTGGCGCGGCGTATTTCGGCGGCGCCGGGAAGAAAGACCAGCACGTCGCCGTCAAGCCCATCCTGGCAAAGCCGGCGAACCGCGCTCGCGACTTGATCGGCCAGCGGTCGCGTGTCGGGCTGGGGCAGGTGCTCAAGCAAGATGTCAAACAGCCGGCCCTCGCTGCGCACCAGCGGGCAATCGCCCAGAAACTCGCACACCGGCTCGCTGTCCAGCGTCGCCGACATGACAAGCAAGCCAAGGTCAGGGCGTTCCCTGAGTTGCAGGCGTCGCAACAAAGCCAGGGCCAAGTCACTCGACAGATGGCGCTCGTGGAACTCGTCGAGAATCACCACCTCCACCCCGGGCAGTGTCGGCTCGCCGAGCAGGCGCCGCAGCAGGATCCCCTCGGTGACGAAGCGGATACGTGTGCGCGGCCCGGCCTCCTCGGCAAAGCGCACGGTGTAGCCTACGGTCTCGCCGGTTCGCTCGCCCATTTCGCCGGCCACCCGCTCGGCCGCCAAGCGCGCCGGAAGACGGCGGGGTTGCAGAACGACGATCTCTGCGCGCTGGCCAAAGCCGGCAGCGAGCAGGGCGGGGGGAACCCGCGTGGTCTTCCCCGCCCCGGGCGGCGCCTCGATCACGACAGCGCCGCGCGCGCGCAGCGACGCCGCGATCCCTGGCAGAAGGGGATCGATGGGCAGGGCGGCAAGCGAGGGCCGGCCCATCAGGGGAAGATCTGCGCGCTCTGCCCTCGCTCGAGCTTGAAATCAAACCACCCAGCGAGCGAGCCCCCAATGTCGGGGGCGAGAGGCGGCACCAGATTCTTTTGTGCGGTCACCACCTTCTCGTCCTGCAAGGTCAGCGAGAATGCCGAAGCATGCAACTGGTCTTCAAGTTGGATCCTGAACGTGTCACTGACCGGAGTTCGGGTGGTGGGGTCCAATTGGTCGTTCTGCGCCGCCGAGCCGAAGTCCGCAAATTCGATCCACGACTCAAAAGCTCCGCTGTCCACCGGCTGCACCACGCCATCGTCCGGAAACACGTCGTCGGCGGTCGCGTCCACTGGGCGAGTACAGGTCATGGCCGGGCTCAGCGTCGAGTGGACAATGCCTCCCACCACGGAAATGCGGACACGGGCAGGCCCAGTGGTTGAGGCGCGAAAGCAATAGCGGTCGTCGTAGTCGTGTTGGTTAGGCTGACCGGCGACCGGGATCTCGCGACCACGCACGCAGCGGGCCACCTCATACGAATCCACCACGTCGAAGAAGAGAGCGTCGGTATTCTCAATCTGCTTACCCGAGCGCTGCAGGCGAATGGTTACGCGATTCATGCGAGGTTCCGACCCGGTTAGGGGCGACCCGCTCAGGGGGAATTGGGAAAGCTGGTCGATGGGCTCGCCGGCAAAAAAGTCGGGCTTCAAGTCGTAGTCCGCTGGCGCCGATGGGCTTCCGCATACTCCCGAACTATCGCAGTAGTCGCCCGCGCTTGAGCAGTCGAGCACGAAGAGCTTGCCACTGGCCGCTCCCGTGCCTTGGCCGACGCTGCACCCTGATAGGCTGAGTGCCAGCAGCACCGAGCCCAGACCCGCAGACTTACCGATCATGCTGTCCTCCGCAGACGAAAGCGTGTTCCCCGGCGCGCCCCGGTCTGCTCGGCTGCCGAGCCATCGCGCACCGCCAATTCGATCTGCCCGCTGCTGCCCGGGTAGAGTACCAATCCGCCGGGCGCCACGTCCGAGTAGGTCCGACCAGCGACCACGACAAACCGGTGATCGTTCCATTCCATGGCTAGTTCCCATGTGCCGGTGGGCGGCTGGCTGCCCTGGAACGACGTGATGAGATTGCCAAATCGGTCCACGTGGATGACCTCGCCCTGCCCCTCTCCCGCAAGCGGCCCGCTGGTGAAAATGGGCAGTTCGGTCATGCCGGCAAGCGGCGGTCCTGCTTCACTCGCGGGCAGCCCGCGCGCCAAGCAACCGGCTGCCGGCGCCAAAACGTCGCGGCCATGAAAGGTGGGGCTGACGGGCTCGCGCCGAAACGCGGGATTCTCGATACGAAAGGCGCGCTTCGGGTTGCGCGCCGCCAGGGTCAGCAACCCGTTGTCCGGACCGATGAAGCTGCACCCGGCCGCTTCCACTATCACGTCGGCGCGAGGGCCACCCACTCCTGGGTCAATCACCGCCACGTGGATCGACCCCTCGGGAAAGAAAGGCGCCGCCTGGGCCAAGGTCAGGGCACCCGCCACCACATCGCGGGCAGGGATCTCGTGCGTGATATCGACCAGTACCGTGCCTGGCGCCGTGGAAAGGATCACACCCTTCATGGCGGCTGCGTAGACGTCGGCCGACCCAAAGTCGGTGGTGAGAGTAACGATGGCCATAGCCTGCGGGCACTATCCTACCACTCGCAACGCACGGGCCGAAACCTTCGCTAAAGTCTTGCCGCCATTCCGCCGATAGCCCAATGCGCCGGATCGATCTGGGCTGGAAGTCAGCCTTACTGACGAGGCTGATTCGCAGCGAGGCACCATGACCAAGTCTGAACTTGCCGAGCACCTTTCGCGGTTGCACAAGCTGCCCAAGAGCCAGGCCCGGTTGTTGCTCGACGCGGTCTTCGATTGTTTGCTCCAGGCGTTGAGTCGGGATGAGCGCATCGAAATCCGAGGGTTCGGGAATTTCGAAACCCGACACTATCGTGCCCGCAAGGGGCGCAATCCACGTACCGGCGCGCACGTGCAGGTGAAACCCAAGCGCCTGCCCCACTTCAAGGTCGGCAAGGAACTGCGCGACCGGATCGCCAACCGCCGCGAGGACGAGGTGCCAGCCCTGGCCAGCTAGAAACTCGCGTTCACCTGTCCTGCCACGTTGATCGTCAGCGCCGTATTGGGCACCGGTGCGCTTTCAATCACAACGTGACCTGAAAGGATCAGAGCAAACGGAGTGTTGAAATCCATGAGAAAGGCGGAAAGCGCATCCTGCGCGTCCGCGGCAAGATCCACATGACTAATCCCCGACGTCAAAGGGATGCCGGCCAAGAAAACCGCGCCGGCTGCCCGATCTGACTTGGCGCCTTGGGGTGCCGCCCAGAGGCTGGCAGCGCGCAAGGGCAAGGTGCCAGCGTCTGCCACCTCCACCGTGGTATCGAAGCTAGCGAGTGTCGCCTGCGTAAGTACCCGATCACGTTGCTGCTGCAGCTCGGGCACGTCACTGCCCAGGTCAATCTCCACCGCGTCGTCGTAGTCAAAAACCAAGGCGCACATCTGGCTGTCGTCGCAGCTTAGCGGGTATGCTTGGCAATTTACCGCGAACATTGGTGGGGGCGGCTGACAGCAGTTGCTGACCAGTGCGGCCGGGCCGCTGCAGACCACCTCCGGTACGCCGCTAGGCGGAGATGGCCACCAGCGGGGATCGGTCGAATCAATGTGAAAATCTGGGGCGAGCAGCTTGAAACTCAGGCTTCCGCTGCCCACTTGGTCAAACATGCTGCATCCGCCTGCCGCGCCGGCGGCGGCAAGCCACGCAAGCCATAGGGACCCGACCGTGCCGCGCATGGCGTGGAGACTATCCCATGATTGGGAGAACCCCGCGAACAATCACCATCTTTTGCACCTCGCTGCAAAGATCGAAGTTCATGGAACCGAACCGCTTTGCGTGGAGCGTGTCTTGGCCGCCGATTTGGGTGGCGCGGCCGGCGCTGGACTATACGCCGCTCCCGTCGCCTGGGCCGAAGCCAGGAATTGCACAGCCACGACCTTCTCGGATTTGTCAGACTTCTCGGCCTTTTCGGGCGCGATGAACTTGATGGCGTGCGGCTGGCCAGCCGGTAGATACAGAATACTGTCATTGCCAAAGGGATACTCCTCGCTGCCCACGGTCAGTTTGCCTTCCCCTGCCACCATATAGAGTATCTCCGTCGATCGGGCGTGCTCGTGTCGCGGCAGCTCGGCACCCACGGCAAACTCCAGCAAATTGACGGTCATGGCTTGACCGCCGGTCGCCTTGGGGTCGAGCAGAACCTTGACCGTGCCCTTTCCCCCAAGAATCGGTAGCGCCGCTACCTCCGCCGCGGTCACCACCAGCACTTGCGCGTTCGCTTCGGGAAGCTTAGCGGTCGCCGAGTCGCGAATCACCTCGAAATCGGCGCGGCCACGTGCGTCGCTCGGGTTACGGTAGACCCGCTCTGGCCCCGGCGGCGCGAACGCCTGCAGGAAGACCGCCGTGCTCTGACGGCCCATGTTCTCGATCACATGTGGGTAGCCGGCGGGCACGAAAGCCAGCGCACCCTCGTCCAGCTTTATGGGCGCCACCCCGGAAGGTCCCAGCAGGCGGGCATGACCCTTGAGCAGGTAGAGCACCTTGGCGCTGCGCGGGTGACGGTGCATGGCCACGCGGCTGGCCGGGCCGATGTTCAACTGGGTCAGCGCCATATTCTGCACGCGCATGTTGATCTCGTCGGCCAGCACTTTGACGGTAAACGGGGCGTCGCGTTTCGGGCCCGGCTTGGCCTTGCTCGACAAAGCAGAGCCAGCCCCGCAATCGGGCACGTCCTCCGCCCGCACCACGAACTGGCTCGCCTGCTGTTGAAACGAGAACGGAAGCACTACCCTGGCACCAGCCTCGATTCCCTCGATGGTCCAGCCCGCGGCTGCCTTCTGCACGCAGGTCGATAGCGCACTGGGCGCGGCCGGCCCGTGCGACAAGAGCTTGGTCGCGGTCACCCGCCCGGCGGGTCCAACCTCCACCTCGATCTCAACCTTGCCCGAAACATCCAGTCGGTCAGCCAGCGATTTCTCGAAGCAGCGATGCACATCGGCCCCGTGCTTCTGTAGCGCCCTTTCGATGATTTGCGCGGCCCGCTGCGCCTCACTCGCCGGTGGCTGCGCTGGACCGGCCAATGCGGAAGCTGCCAGCGTCACTGACGCGACCACCATGCATCCAAACATCGCTAGTGCCTTGTCGTGCATGCCTGTCCTCGCTTGCGCCGAAGCGCGATAGCAACCGACCGCGAGCAACTATTCCTTCTTGGCCTCGGCCGACTCGCCGGATGGCGGGGGCGCCATCTCCGGCACCGCCGCTACGGGCTCAGGCTGCGGCGGTGAAGCCGCGCTGCCGGCCGCCGAATTCGCTTCAACTACCAGCGGCTCATCCCATCCACCACGGCGGCGCATCGGCGCTGACCAGCCCTGGCCACGCCGGTGGTCGTCGTCACCGTTCCGGTGCGGACGTTGCTCGCCACCTGGCCTGGGACCTGGTGAACGGGGTGCCTGGCTGCCTGGCCCGGCCGCGCGCACTCCCTCGCCCCCAGCCGGGCCACGCGGGCGATCCGGCCGATCTCCACGCGGCGGCCGATCTCCGCGCGGTGGACGGTCGCCCGGACGACGATCGCCAGCCGGCCGATCACCCGGAGTCCGGGGTCCGCGGCCATCGAAACGTGGTCCCCGCGGCGGCGGGCCTCCCTGCTCCCGTCGGGTTGGATCTACTGGACCCCGATTGCCCCCGCGTCGCTCGTCAGGAGCGCGGGTCAACATCCAGCCTTCGCCTCCCTTGGACAGATCGCCCCGGGGCAGATCGGCGTCGCGGCCGAGGGCATCGAACCCACCTGCACGTCCACCCCTGCTGCCAAAGCCGCCTGGGCCACGGCCGCCGCCCGGACCACCGCCCGGGCCTCGGCCGCCGCCGCCGGGACCGCCTGGGCCTCGTCCACCGCCACCGCCCGGGCCTCGGCCGCCGCCGCGGCCATCCCGATCGCGACCACGCCGATCATCGCCGCGCGAGTCCGCATCGTGGCGAGACTCAGGCCGCGGCATCAGGTCGAGCACATAGTAAAAATCTCCCTTCTTCTGGGCATTGGCAGGCGGGTTGTCGCCCGACAGCACGCGCACCAAGCGCAACCCGGCCGCGCGTTTGCCGGCCACCGCAAGTGCCTCCATCAAGCGCGACAGGCGATCACCCTGGATGTGCATCGCCTCCGCCACGGCCTCAGCCTCGGGTCCGGTGCCCAGGTCGGGCGCCGCGGTTTCGACGGCTGGCTCGGGCGCAGGGGCGCTGGCTGGTTCGCCACTCGCTTCGGCCGCGGCTGGGGCGACATCCTGTGCTGCAGAAGCCGCTTCCGCCTGCGGCTCGGCCGCCAGTTCTTCCAGCGTATCTCCGGCGGGCGCGGCCTCAGCCGCGGGCTCGGCAATGGCCGCAGGCTCGGCCGGCTTTTCCTCGACTTGGGGATGCGCGGCCCGAAAAGCCTGCTGCGCCTCTGCCGCCTGCCGCAAGAGAATCCCGGAGAACTCGGTGATTGTCTTCATGAACGCGTCCTTCGCGTGATGGGGAGCCCCGTCAAGGAGGCCCGAATGAACTGCTTGGCCTTTAGTAGTGGACTTGCGGCCTCACGTCAATGGTTGCCATCATGCCTCGACCGCACGCTCGATGCGAGCGTCATCTCTTGCACCAAGCTGCGTCGCGCCTGATGGAGGGTTCACCAGAAGTTTCAAGACCCTTGATTGACGGATGCCCAGCTATTCTACGCGCACCGCGTAGTTTCGGACCTCAGTCTTTCCCGATCCGGAGGCCACCTCGTTCCCAAGCTCCAGACAGGCAACGTAGACGTTGCCATCGAGCAGACGGCTGTGCAGCAGGTAGTCGATGATTGCGCCGATGTCGAGGGGGCCATGCAGGATGGGTTTGTCGGCCACCAGGGAAATGATGGTCCAAGTGTTGGAACTAGCGCCCGAGGCATCGCCGTGGTTGTTGGAAAAGTAGATGCGGAATCGATTGCCACCAATGGTCGCAGTCGCAACCAGATTTCCGGCCGGGCCCAGCCGATTTTCGGCCAGCCAGATCATCACTTCGTGGGTTATCCCAACCTTGGTGACGGCCGGTGACGACACAGCCCAGAATTCAAACGCCAGGTCATACGAGCCTGACGCTTGCATCGATACGTCGAAGTCCACCACGAGTTTCTTTGAACCCACGCGAAAGGGGAATCCGGAATTGGGGGCGACCTCGCCGACCCAGGGACTGTGGCCGACTTGGATCTCGGGGTAGCTCGCCACGTCGGTCCCTCCTCCCCACCATTTCCAAACCCAGCCGAAAATGGGTTTGCCGTTCGATTGCTTCACAAAGATCTTCTGGCGGTGTGGCCCCCCGGAGGCATTGGCGTTCCAGCCGTTGTTGAAAATGCGATAGCGGTCGTCGACAGTGGTCTGCGCGAAGTTCTTTTCGGATTCAAACACCGTA
>Ga0182010_10001906_pt1 | contig 10773 bp, 8 predicted proteins | sample 611E1MmetaG_FD_120488 | JGI IMG/M metagenome (GOLD analysis project Ga0182010, IMG submission 120488) | Permafrost microbial communities from Stordalen Mire, Sweden - 611E1M metaG | ecosystem: Environmental > Terrestrial > Soil > Wetlands > Permafrost | place: Sweden: Stordalen | collected...
GGCTCGGTCGATCGCAGAGCAGCGACCACGGCGTCGCCCATCGCCTGGGTTCCGACCTTCTTGATGCCGGCCACCTCGCCGGTCGCCGCGACCAGATCGGGAGTCCGGTAGCCCGAGTCGAGCGTGGCCGTCACGGCCCGTTCGATCGCCTCGGCGGCGGTGGGCTGGCCCAGCGACCAGCGCAGCATCATCGCTGCGGACAAAATCGTGGCGAGGGGGTTGGCGATGTCCTGGCCCGCGATGTCCGGTGCGGATCCGTGGATCGGTTCGTACAGGCCGAACAGCCCGTGCTCAGTGCGCCGCTCGCCCAGCGAGGCGGAGGGCAGCATGCCGAGCGAGCCCGCAAGGACGCTGGCTTCGTCGCTCAGGATGTCGCCGAAGAGGTTCTCCATTACCATCACGTCGAACTGCGCAGGGCGAGTGACGAGCGACATGGCGCAGGCATCCACGAGCCGATGCTCCAGCTCGATGTCCGGATAGTCCGCCTTGACCTCATCGACGATCGTCCGCCAGAGGCGGCTCGACTCTAGGACATTGGCCTTGTCCACGCTGGTCAGCTTCTTGCGCCGGCCGCGGGCCAGCTCGAAGCCGAGCTTCACGACGCGCCGGATCTCGTGCTCGGTATATGTGAGCGTGTCCACGACTTCGCGGCCGTTGGGCGTCACGCGCTGTTCGGAGGGCTTGCCGAAGTACAGCCCGCCGGTCAGCTCGCGCACGATCAACAGATCGACGTCCTTGACCAGCGACTCGCGAACGGGCGAGCTGGCCGCGAGTATCGGCTGGACCGTGACCGGTCGAAGGTTGGCGTAAAGGCACAGGTCCTTGCGGAGGCGGAGGAGTGCCTGCTCGGGCCGAACTTTCGCCTTGGGATCGCTGAAGCGCGGGTCGCCGATTGCACCGAAGAAGACGGCATCCGCCGCGGCGCACTTGTCGATGTCTTCATCGCGGACGCCGGTGCCGTATGCGTCGATGGCGACTCCGCCGACGAGTACTTCGGTCCAGTCCAGGCCGAACCCGAAAATCTGCGCGGTTGCCTCGAGAACGCGCCGCCCGGCCGAAATCACCTCAGGGCCGATCCCGTCACCGGGAACGACGACGAGGCGATAGGTTACGGCGGGGCTGCTCACGGGACGTTCTCCATCTCTGCTAATTGGCAGGCGAGCGGCGAGGTCGGGCCGCTACTCGGTGACCGACCTCGCCACTTGATTCTTGGCTTAGCCCTTGTTCTTGGCGGCGGCCTGAGGCTGGCCGTCGACGACTTCCACGGGGTTGAGGAAAGGCATCTTGGCGCGGAGCGAGGCGCCGACCTTCTCGATCTGGTGGTCGCGGCCGCGCTCTCGCATCTTCTTGAAGTTGGGCTGGCCGGCCTCGTTCTCGGCGATCCATGCCGCCGCGAAAGTGCCGTCCTGGATCTCGGTCAGGACCTTCTTCATCTCGGCCCGAACAGCGCCGTTGATGATGCGTGGCCCGGAGACGTAGTCGCCGTATTCGGCGGTGTCGCTCACGGAGAAGCGCATGAAGTTCATGCCACCGCGATAGAACAGGTCCACGATCAGCTTCAGCTCGTGCATGACCTCGAAGTAGGCCGGCTCGGGCTGGTAGCCCGCTTCGACGAGAGTCTCGAAGCCGTTGCGGATCAGCTCGGTGACGCCTCCGCACAGGACGACCTGCTCGCCGAAGAGGTCCGTCTCGGTCTCTTCCTTGAAAGTGGTCTCGAGGACGCCGGCGCGGGTGGCGCCGATGCCACGCGCATAAGCAAGCACGCGCGCGCGAGCGGTGCCGGTCGCATCCGTCTCGACGGCGAAGAGCGCCGGAACGCCGCCGCCCTGCTCGAAGACGGAACGGACGAGATGGCCGGGGCCCTTCGGCGCGACCATGCCGACGTCGATGCCCTTGCCGGGCTTGATGCGGTCGAACCGGATGTTGAAGCCGTGGGCGAACATCAGCAGCTGGCCGGCGTGCATGTTCGGCTCGATCGACTCCTCGTACACCTTCTTCTGGATGGTGTCGGGGACCAGGATCATGATCACGTCGGCGGCCTTGACGGCGTCGGCGATGTCGGCGGTCTTGAGGCCGGTCTCCTCCGCCAGCGCGCGAGCCTTCGGATTGGCCTCGACGACAGTGACGTCGTGGCCCGAGTCCTGCAGGTTCTGGGCATGGGCGTGGCCCTGGCTGCCGTAGCCGATGATGGCGATCTTCTGACCCTTGAGGGCCGAAGCGTCGGCATCTGCGTCGTAATACATCTTCGCGGTCATCGTTTGACAGCCTCCTCGATTGACCCGGCACCCCGGGACATCACAACGGTTCCGGAGCGAACTAGCTCCTTTATGCCAAATCCTCGGAGGAGCGCGATCAGCGCATCCACCTCGGGCTCGGTGCCGGTCGCTTCGACGATAAGCGACTCGGCTGCCAGGTCAACGACCTTGGCCTTGTACATCTCGGCGATCGTCAGGACTTCACCTCTGTTGCGTTCGTCCGCCCTGACCTTTATCAGTGCGATCTCGTGCTCGACGATCGGATCCTCTGTGACGTCCTGAACCTTGAGCACGTCGATGAGCCGATAGAGTTGCTTCGCCGCCTGCTCCACCGCCACGTCGTCACCGCGCAGCGTGATGGTCATGCGGCTGACCTCCGGCTGATCAGTGTGACTGACGGAGAGACTTTCGATGTTGAAGTTGCGCGCGCGCATGAGACTGGCCACGCGGTTGAGGACGCCGGGCTTGTTGAGCACGATGGCCACAAGAACGTGGCGATGAGACTCGCCGTGTCCGGGTAGGGCGCGCGGCGGAGGCGCGGTGTGGGCCGGCGCCGGACGTGGCGCCGAGCCGGCGGGAGTGGAGTCGGTGGCGCTCATAGCTTGGGCTCCTCGAACTGTTCCTCGAGAAGGTCGGACAGGCCCTTGCCGGCGGGCATCATCGGGAAGATGTTCTGCTCCTCGGCGATCAGGAAGTGGACCAGGGCCGGGCCGTCCACGGCGCGAGCCGCGGCAATCGCCGTGTCGACCTCCTCGGGCGTTGTCGCCCTGAAAGCGGCCACGCCGTAGGCCTCGGCCAGCTTGACCCAGTCGGGGCCGAGCAGGTGGCTGGAGTGGTAGTTGCCAGCGTAGACAAGCTCCTGCCACTGCCGAATCATGCCCAGCTTGTGGTTGTCCAGTAGCGCGATCTTGACGGGGATGTGGTCCTGGACGAGCGTCATCAGTTCCTGAGACGTCATCTGCAGACCGCCGTCACCGACGATCGCCCAGGTTTCCTTGTCCGGACGGCCGATTGCCGCGCCCATCGCGGCCGGCAGCCCGAAGCCCATCGTGCCGAGGCCGCCAGAACTGATGTGGCTGTTCGGGCGCCGGAACCCGGCGTAGCGCGCCGTCCACATCTGGTTCTGTCCGACGTCGGCAACGATCGTGGCGTCGTGGCTCGATGCCTCGCCGATCCGGCAGACGACGAAGTCGGCCGAGAGCTGGCCGTTGCGCCACGATCCGGATCCATGCCAGGGCGTCTTCTCCGACTCGAGCCGCCACTCGGCGAGCTCTTGCAGGTAGGCCGCTCGACGCTCCGGCTCCACGGCCGGGACCATCGGCAGCAGAGCCGTCAGCACGCGCTTCACGTCACCGACGATCGGAACTTCGACGGCAACGTTCTTGCCGATCTCGGCCGGGTCAATGTCTACGTGGATGATGCGGGCGTACGGCGCGAACGTGGGAACGTGGCCGGTGACGCGGTCGTCGAAGCGCATGCCCAGCGCGATCAGCAGGTCCGCGGACTGGATGGCCTTGTTGACGTGCTTCCAGCCGTGCATGCCCACCCAGCCGAGGCTGAGCGGATGCGTCTCGTCGATCGCCCCGACGCCCAGCAGCGTGTGGGCCACGGGGATCTGGGCCTTCTCTGCCAGCTCACGCATCTCGTCCACGGCGTCCGAAATGAGGACGCCGTGGCCGGCCAGGATCACCGGCCGCTCGGCCCGCGCGATCTCCTGGGCCGCGAGCTTGATCTGGCGGTAGTTGCCCTCGAAGTTGGGCTTGAAGCCGGGCAGGTCCAGCGTGTCCGGATGCTCGGCCGTGCAGGCGCCCATCAGGGCGTCCTTGGTCATGTCGATGTGGACGGGACCGGGCCGGCCGGTCGCGGCGATGTGGAAGGCTTCGGCGACGACGCGGGGGATGTCGTTGGGATCGCGGACCAGGTAGTTGTGCTTGGTGCACGGCAGGGTGATGCCGGTGATGTCGATCTCCTGGAAGGCGTCCTTGCCCAGGAGCGACGAGACCACGTTGCCGGTGAGCGCGACCATCGGCACCGAGTCCAGCATGGCGTTGCCGATGCCGGTGACGAGGTTCGTGGCGCCGGGGCCGGAGGTCCCGAGGCAGACACCGACCCGGCCGCATGCCCGGGCGTAGCCGTCGGCGGCGTGGGCGGCGCCCTGTTCGTGGCGGACCAGGATGTGACGCAGTTCCGGGTAATCACCGAGGACGTCGTACAGGGGCAGGAGCACGCCGCCGGGGAAGCCGAAGAAGACATCCACTCCCTGGCGGAGCAGCGCCTCACAGAGCGCGTCGGCGCCGATGCGCGGCCGCTTCAGGCCGCGTTCGGCCAGGCTCTTGATCTGCTTGCGGAGTGTGTCGGTGAGCATCTCGTGGCGGCCGGCGCTGATCGCCTCGGCGCGAGCCGTGCCCGCACCGGGCATGTGGTTGATCCGATCGCGCTGGCTCGGCGCCCCGCCCGAGTCGTCCTCTTTGGTGCCCATCACTTCGTCCCTTCCTGTTCGTGCCCACCGGATCGGCGGCTCCGGCCCGTCGAGCGGCGGTGTGCCTGCTCACGAAAAAACCCCCGCCGTCCGGCGAGGGTTCTGGTTGGTTCTGGGTCTAGCGTGTCTAGCGCTGATCCCCCCGTCCAGTCCCCCGCCGGGAGCCGGTAATGAGTACGAATACGCGCTCAATACCGATCTCTACAGAGCGAAGAAGACCGAAGAGGGATACGTCCACCAGACCGAGGTCCTCAGTAGGAACCTGCACACGCCGACCATCCGTCCGAACGAGGATGGCAACATGGCGGCGGTTCCGGCTATTGAACAGACCCAACCTGGTTCTCCGTAGCTAGCGCCCCCGGGTATTACAGCCCGCGGTTCGGCGAGTGTACCAGCAGCGGTCAAGCTTTGCGCCATTCCCCAGTCGGGGGGGGCGGGCCTGGTACATGAGGTATCGCCCGCGGAGGATGTGACTGGAGCAGATCCAGCGCCGCAGTTGCCCTACGAACCAGCCATGGTGTCTGGAGGCATCGGCATCAGTCTCTCGCTACGCCACACTCGCACGACACGAACCCGCTCGACGTCCACCCGATAGACGATCCGGAACGGCGGATGAACAAGCTCGCGCAACCAGGGCATCTCAAACTCCGGAACGGCTCTTCCGCTGTCGGGGAAATCGGCAAGCTGTTCGATACGCTCCAGGATCTCGCGCACGAGCCGATCACCGACCTCCGGTACCGAAAGGGCGATGCACCAATCGCGCAGGTCCTCCAAGTCCCGGACGGCCGACTCGGCGATCGAGATACGGCGACTGCTCACCTTAGACGAGTCCGAGCCGACGCCTTGCCTCCGCCAGCGGGAGTTCGCGCCCGCCCTCGAGATCGGCGAGCCCAGCGAGTACGGATCGCATGAACTCGCGCTCTTCCTGGCCTGCCTCAAAATCTGAAAGCCCCTGTACGACGGCGACTCCGCGACCTCGGCTGGTCAGAAGGATCGGACGACCGGTTTCGTCGGCCTGCCGGACGATCCTTCCGGGGTTCACTTTCAGATCACCGAGCGGGACGACGTCTTTCGAGAACCTGACTGCGGTGCCCATTGGGTCTCCCTGAGGCGCCTTGAACTGGTGCTAAGCATAGCACCAGTTAATTGGAGCCAGAGCCCTGGGCAACGACGGTAGGAATAGCGGCGCCTACTTGTCGAACTGGTCGAAGAACAACGAGTCCATCTCATAGGTCTGGACGGGCGTCAAGCCGAGTGAAAGGCGCTCCAGCATATCGAGCAGCCTGTCGCCATCCACCAACTCGATCGACGGCGCTCTTGGAAGAGCACTTTGAAACTGACAAGGGCGTTGTCGTTGACTTGCAGGAGCCCAATGCCATCGATGCCGTCGTCGCCAGATCGACCGGTGACCGTCACCTCTTGGAAGCCCGACAAATCAGCCTACACCCGCCTTGAAACTGCCTCGGAGCCGCGTCCCAAATACCCGCGCTTAGACTTGCCCTTCTTCTTCGATTTCGGCTCCGGCGTCGGCGCGGCCTGGGGCACCGGCACCGGCGCGGACACCGGCGCGGACACCGGCGCGGACACAGTCGCCGCCACCGCAACCTTTGCCGCCGGCTTCGGGCCGGCCGCCGAGAGGGCGAGCTTCGCCAGCCGGTCGATCGCCTCTTCGAGCGGCGCAAGCGTGACATCCGCGCTGGACCCGGCCTCGTAGTACCCGAACGGGTTGTCCAGATCCCGGATCAGCAGGAGGAGGAAGATCATCAGATAGGCGATGATCCCGGCGAAAAAGAGCGACTCGTAGAACGGGTCGACGAAGGTGAGCACGAGACCCAGACACAGCAGGAACGTGATCATGTCGGCGAGCAGGTAGCCCGTGGAAACGAAGGACGTTTCCCGGATGATGTTGATCCGGATGATCGTGCGCCGGAGATTGCTCTGCTCTTGCTTCAGCCGGGCGATGAATGTCCCCTGCGTTGACGACTGCAAGTTCTCGAACTGGACGGTCAGGTCGTTGACGCCCTCGAGCAGGTCCGCGACCTCGACCTTCTTGTAGAAGTAGCCGTACAAGTCGGCAGCCAATTGCGATATCCGGTTCAGGCACGGCTTGATGTTCGCTTCGGGCTTGGAGAGTCCGATGCCGACCACCTCAGTGGCCATGTTCTCCAGGCACGCACCCAGCTCGCCCGGGAGACGCTCACTCTCCTTGTAGTCCGACAGGACGCCGCTGAGAAGGAAGCCCATCAGGAAGACGTTGGCGGCGATGATGCCGGTGAAGAGCGCGTTGAGTTGGATCGCTTCCCCACGGAAGTAGTGGGCGACACATTTGGCGATGAGGACGATGGCCACCACCGCGCCGACTCGCGCGAGGAAACGGATCTCGTTGGGGATCTTCATTGCTCTCGCCTTCTCCCGGTCGACGCCCGCTCGGGCGCATGGTGCGAAAGGTACGCGACGAAACAACCACCTGCTGGCCGGTTGCGCCTGGAGGCGCTCTTCCTTCGTCCAGTCCGCGCGCCGCTACTTGGTCCGACTGCGATGGAGCGGCCACCACGCCCACTCGCCGATGAAGGCGGTGATGGCCGGGACCAGCAAGCTGCGGACGACGAACGTGTCGATCAAGACGCCCAATGCCACCGCCACTCCAACCTGGAACAGCAGCTGCAGCGGCGAGGTTACGAGCGCTCCAAATGTGCCGGCCAGGATCAGCCCGGCCGACGTGATGACCGTGCCCGTCCGCGCCGACGCGATCCGGATTCCCGGCCGCAAGTCGCGCGTCATGCTCTCCTCCCTGACCCGGGACATCAGGAAGATGTTGTAGTCGGACCCGAGGGCGACGAGCAAGACGAAGACCATCAGCGGGATGAAGTAGTTGAGACCGGATTGGCCGAACACGTTCTGCAGGATCAGCGCCGAGATGCTCAAGCTGGTCGCGTAGGACAACAGGACAGTGAGGACCAGGTAGATCGGCGCCACAAGCGCTCGGAGCAGCAGGATCAGCACCAGCAGGATGCCGAGGATCGTGATGGCGGCGACGCGCAGGAAGTCCGAAGAGATCGTGTCCTGAACGTCGGTGAACTCGGCACTTGCCCCACCGACATATGCCTTGGGAGCGGCCGCGGCGCCGGCCGTGGCGCCAAAGTGGCCGGGGTCCGTGGCCAACAGCGTCCGCAGTGCCCGGACCGTGCGGAACGACTGCTGGTCGTACGGGTTCGTCGACGTAGTCACGTAGATGCGGGCCACGGTGCCGTCGGCCGACTCGAAGGAGGCCCTCAGGTCCGGAGAGGCGTAGAGATCGGTCGGACCGAAGTCGGCGGCCAGCCGCCCCAGCTCGACTGGAAGTCTCGTCCGGGCCGCGGCCATAGCCAGCTGCGTCGCCTGCATGCCGTCACTCGGGGCAATCTCGGTGGGTGCGAAGTAGAAGGCGACCGGCTGATCGGCGAACCACTTCGAGAGGCTCTGGACGGAGCCGAGCAACTGCCCCAATCCCGCCGGGGTCATGTTGTCGGCAAGCGCCGCCACCGACGTCGCGGCCGCCTGGTATGACGGGACCGCCTTCACGGCCGGGTCCGCGACACCCAACTCCTCGAGGTAGGACTTGAGAGCGACGACCTGTGAATTCGGTCCGGACGACGCCGGGGCAGAGGCTGCCTTCTGAAGTGTGCCCGCAATCGCGGTGAGTTGAGTCGAGACGTTGGCCACGCTGCGAGCCGACACGAGTCCGGTTGACAGCGTCGACAGATCCGCGTTGGCGGGATCCAGGTCCGCGGCCGGCACCTTCGGGAAGGCGGCGTGGAGACCGCCAACGTAGGTCGCAGTGGACTGCACGCCCGCCAGACTGGCGTCGCCCAACTGGACGTTGAGGTCGCTGCTCGGCGGCTTCTGATATGCCGCGATCAATTGGGGCAGCTGAACGGAGGGCCGCAGCAGGTCCGACGTGGACCCCACGCCGGCCGGATCGACCTCGCTCCGAACCGTCTGAATGTCGGGCAGCGCCGCGATCGCCTTCTCCACTGCGCCGAGTGCGGCCAGTCCTTGCTGCGACGCGAAACCCGTCGAGCTGCCGGCGGGCGCCTTGATCAGGACGGTCAGCGGCATCAGCTGGCCCTCGGCGAGGTGCTTGCTCAACGTTTCATAACCCTGCCTGGACTCGGCGCCGGACGGCAGTTCGTTGAGTACGTCGAAGTTCTGCTTGAGCTGGGGCAACGCCAGGGACGGGACGATCAGGACCGCGAGCACCAGCCCCACGATCAGACCGGGGCGGGCAGTGATGCGGCGGGCGAGGGCCGCCCAGGCGCCCTTCTCATCGTCGTCGGCGGTCCGCGTCTTCTCGTGGAGCGGCCAGAAGAGGCGCCGCCCGAAGATGGCAAGAAGCGACGGGGTGAGCGTCAGTCCTGCCAGCAGTGTCACAAAGACGGCGATCGCCAGCGCCGGCCCGGTGGTCTGGATCATCCCAAACCGCGCCACGTACATCGATGAGAGACCCACGATCACCGTTGCCGCGGACGCGGCGATGACGGCGCTGATACGCCCGACGGTGACTCTCAGTGCGTCGCCGTGTTCGTTCCGGGCCAGTTCCTCTCGGAATCGGGATATGAAGAAGATCGTGTAGTCCGTGCCGACGCCGAAGACAAGAACGACGATGAATGAATCCAGCACGGACGAAAGCGGCCAGCCGGCCTGGGCCAGGAAGCCCAGGATGCCTCGGGCCACCAGGAAGGCGGCCCCGATCGTGAGCAATGGCGCGAGCGCGGCGAGCGGCGCCCGGTAGATCAGCAGCAGAACCAGGACGACCAGGATGATCGTCACCAACGTTGTCCTGTCGGTGCCGTCCTGGATGGCCTTGAGGTAGTCGCGCCCGATACCCGCCTGGCCGGTCACCTGAGCAGTCACCCCGGCCGGCAACACTCCGGACTCGGCCAGGTGCGCCCTGATGTCGTTGATCGAGGCATTGGTCCGAGGCAGGAAGGATGGCGAGCTGAAGTCGACCCGGGCCAGCTCGACGATGCCGTCGGTGCTGCGGAACATGGACGCGAGCGAGGGCGAATGCTCGGCGGTGACATAGCGAAGCACCGCGTCCGGATGGCCGGCGCTTTCGAAGTAGGCGCGCAGCCCTTCGATGCGGGAGCGGTCTGCATCCGTCAGCCCGCCCGTCCGAGAGAAGACGATGAGCGCCGCACTTGGGGCGGAGTCGTTGGGGAACGAACTCGCGATCACCTCTCGAGCGGCAAGAGACTCGGCGTCGCGCGGCAGGAAGCTCGTTTCGTCGGCCGAGCCCGCCTTGGAGAGTGATGGGGCAAGGGCGGCGAAGCCGGCCGCGGCAACGAGCCAGCCGACGACGAAGACGAACCGAAGCCGGAAGACAAGCGAGCCGAGTCGATCGAACATCAGGACTCCCGCATGAGGTACTTCTTCAGCTCGACCGGGACGAATCGAGAGCGCGATCCATGTCGATGCGATTGTATCCAGCCGGCTGCGCGGAGGTTGCCGGGGGCGACTTGCGCCGCAGCCTCGGGATCGCCACCAGGATTGCGGGAGTGGTGATCCAGAAGACCGGCATGGCAAGGGCCGTGGCCACGGGCACGACCCAGCGCCGGTCCGTGCGAGCACCCCAGACGATGAGGCCGGCGGCGGCAACGACGCGCAGCCATAGCGGCGGGAAGAGGAACGAGTACCAATCGTTCGAGCCCGCGCCTGTGTCCTGGGAAGCGGTCAGGAACTTGATCCAGTCGAACCACGCACTCGGGGCGATGACGAACGAGACGGCCGATATCGCCGCGGTCGCGCCGAGAGCCCAGGCGAGCGATCGCCACTCGCGCCGGACGACGAACCACAGCAGCGAGACGCCGGGCGTGACCTTCGTCAGGATGCCGATCGACCACAGCGCCGGGTACTCGAACCCGAGGACGCAGACGGTGGCCAGCAGAATGTGGACGTTGCCGTGGTACAGCTCGAGCGGCACCGGCAGGAAGACCAGCCAGACCAGAGCCATGCGGCGAGTCAGCCAGACCAGGTTGACGATCAGAAAGCTCGCCCACA
>Ga0182010_10001908_pt1 | contig 10767 bp, 10 predicted proteins | sample 611E1MmetaG_FD_120488 | JGI IMG/M metagenome (GOLD analysis project Ga0182010, IMG submission 120488) | Permafrost microbial communities from Stordalen Mire, Sweden - 611E1M metaG | ecosystem: Environmental > Terrestrial > Soil > Wetlands > Permafrost | place: Sweden: Stordalen | collected...
ATCATCGTCGGGGTAGTGTCGAGAGACAGAACAGTCGGAACCCTGCGCTGGAAATCCCGGAGAAAGAGAAGCGGGAGGAGATGATTGAAGAGCACGGCGTCAAATATCCGCCCCGCGCGTTCCAGGCGTCTGACGCGGGACCGCCCGACAAGTCCCCCCTTCAGCGACCAGTTCTTTGCGACGATGGGCAACCGTGCAATAAACTCCTTCGGCTGGTAATCGATCCACTCCCATGTCGTTTCGATGTCCGTCCTCCATTGGAGGACTTTCAGGAGATTCCGGAAGAATACTTCAATGCCGCTGAACGGCGCGCTGACGAAGAGAAAACGATATGGAGAGCTTCTTTGCATGTTTGTCAGGCAACCTCCTGCATGTTATGATGACGACTTTCCGGACTCATCCCTGCCGTGGAGCATGGCACGGAAGACTGATCGGATGCCATTGGGCGTCAGGACCATTCGTACGGCCTTGATTTCCGCGGGCTCAAGCGTCCGGAGGAGCATGATCATGGAGCAATAGACACAGACGGCGGCAGTGACGGAGGCAGCCGCGGGGGCGCCGGCCCGCGAGAGAGACCAGACGGCGGCCGTCATAACCCCTCCCGCCGCAATACCTTTATACACCACAGAGAGGCGGAACCCTTTCATCACACCTTTGGGCATAAGACGGATCATCGCCACCATAAGAAAGATCTCCGTGACTCCTGTTGCAATCGCCGCCCCGATCGCGCCGTTCCCCGTCTTTTCCTGATACCACGGAATCATGAGCAGATTCAACCCGATGTTGACAGGGATCGCAGCCAGGGCAAGATACGATTGCGACCGCTGGCGGTCCGACGCCAGCAGCAGGGTCCCCAGGATCATGTCGACAAACAGAAACACGATCCCGCCGGCAAGAATCTGGAAGAGGACGACAGCCGGCGCATAGCCCTCCATGCCGTACAGGATCTCCACCGGGAGCCGGGCGAACACAATCAACCCGATGCTCAACGGTATGCCGAGGAGAAGCATAAACTCGAGACTTTTCTGCGCGGTCCGGCGGTGCAGGGCCTCCTCTTTCTGCCAGAGCCGCGACAGGACCGGATACACCACCGTGGAGAAAATGAACGGAAAAAAGTTCATCGCCTCGAACAGCTTGTACGCGGCTCCATACCAGCCGACGACCGCCTCCGGCGTCATCTTTGACAACATGACCGTGTCGATACGGTAATAAATGGTCGAGAAGACGGCGAAGAAAAAATATGGGACGCCATCCCGCACCTGGCGCCAGGCATCGTTCCATCGGACCCGCGGGAGGACGGGGATGAACCGCCTCGCGTAGGCATACATGACCGCAAGTTGCAGGGCACTCGCCGCCACCCCGATTGCCGCGATCATCCACGTGCTCCGCCAGACGAGAACGACGATGACGGAGAACAGATTGCCAAACAGACTGTTGGCGAGCGAGCCGGCAGAACTGTACTCCAGGTGTTCACGTCCCTGCAGCATTGCGTGGAGCGTGGCCACCGCACCGTGCCCGAACAGGCCGAGACCGGTGATCGCAAGGATCAGATTCGTCTCTGCGGGGTACCCTCCCTCCCACGCCGTCACCAGCACGCCCCCGAACGCCAGCATCGCCAGGATCAGCCGGAAGGCGACAGCATCCACGACAATCTGGGCAGTGTTTTCGGGGTTTCGGGAGACCTCTTTGGCAACGAGGTAGTTCCCCCCGTATTCCACGAACACCCGGAACAGACTGACGATCGACAATCCGAGATACAGCCGTCCGTATTCCACCGGACCGAGATACCGGGGAATGAACATCATGGCCGCGAAGCTCGCCCCCCATGTCACGACATACTGGAGCATGACGATGGAGGTACTGCGTGCAACTCCTTTGACGACGTCTTTATACATGCGCGCCTCGGGCGAGGAAGCGGGGCTTCCTCAGCCCCTGTCCGCCCCCTCCTTTACCGTCGATAGGACGCGTGCGGGAACGCCGCCGGCAATGGCGCCGGCGGGAATATCTTTCGTCACCACCGACCCCGCTGCAATGACGGCACCGCGCCCGATGCGGACCCCTTTCAGAACGATCGAGCGGCAGCCGATCCACACGTCATCCTCGATGACCACGGGCTTCTCCGACACCCTTCCCGGAAGCGTATGCATGTCGGAGTCCATGATCACGACATCCCACGAGATCTTACACGTCCGACCGATGGAAACCAGAGTCGCGGCATGGACCTCCGTATTCCTGTTCAGGTAGGTGCCGTTGCCTATTTCAATTCTCCCTCCCGGTCCCACCTCGAGTCGCACGCCCGAATAGAATTGGCAATTCTCCGTATGAATCACTCCCCCGCGGTTGATCACTTTCGGCCACGGGTGTCCGCCGCTCGCAACGATAATGCCATGGCGGGTGAGGCGGCGAGAGAACCACCATCCGGCGAGAAGTTCCCCCACTCCGTACCGGACGAGCCTCTGCCGGACGCGCGAGAAGAATTCGCGGGCAGTCATCGGGCAACTCCTTTCTTCCGCCGTTCGGCAATCGCCTCTTCCGTGTTGTGCCGGACGGCATCGAGCCAGTCCTCGAGCCGGTGGCGGCGTTCGACATACGCCCGGGCCGCCTCCCCCATCGCACGGGAACGCGCCGGATCGTTCCACAGGGCCAGGATCGCCTCGCGCAGCGCGCGGGGATCCCCGGGAGGCACGTACAATCCCGTCATCCCCTCCTGGATGATATCGACCTGCCCTTCCGTCCGTGAGCAAATAACGGGCTTCCCCATTGCCATGGCCTCAAGAATGCTTGTGGAGCCGTTGTCGGTGTCCGACGGGCGGACGGGCATCACGAGGAATCGTGAGCGGGCGTACAGGTCCCGCAACTCCTTGTAGCTTTTCTTCCCGACCGTCAGCCCCGGGGGCAGCGCCCCCGCCTCATTGATATCATCGATCCACGCATCTTTCTTCCCGGGGAATTTCCCTGCGGCGATATGGCATGGAATGGAGAGGCCCCGGAGGGATTCGATGAGAGTGCCGTAATCGCGCATCTCCCGCCCCACGGCACAGATCATTTCCGTTTCCGTGTCCATCGGCTTCCAGAAAAGCGTGTCCACAGGCCAACGAAGAAGAGGAACACGCCGTTCCGGCATTCCGACCACCGTCACCGCACACTTGCGCTGCACAGACGACATCAGGAGCATACGGTCTATGTGTCCGTGGCACAGCCGGAGGAGCAGCACTTTCTTCTTCTTTGAAATCCATGAGAAGATCGCCACGTGGGGCGTGCGCGCGCCGGTCAGCGTCAGCAGGAGAGCGAAGGGGATGCCAAGATCTTCCGCCCAGGAGACAACGGCATCATACCTGTTCCTCACCCAGAACGCCTCAAGAACCTGCGCTGCTTTGACGGGAAGCATCCGATAGAGCCATTTCCTCCAGGACGGCACCCGGCCGAGAAACTCGCGATTGAGCAGGTCCGCCTCCATCACCCGCTCGAACAATGTTGTTCTTGGGTGATCGCCGGCTGCCTCACGTTGCGCAAGATCGGAGGCCCGCTGGAATCCCGCCGTGACGAGGACGAGCGTCTTCATTGCGGCTCGGCCTCGGGCGGCTTGCGCCGGACGCCGGACGCCTCGAGCGCAACGCGGAGGCGCCACCAGAGCCACCGGTACAACAGATAGGGGCTGATCAGGCGGATGGCAAAATTGAGATCGGCAAAGGATCGGTACGGGAACATCGTTACGCGCCGGATTTCGAAGAGATCGTCACCGAACAGTGCGGGTCCTGTCCATCCGCAACACGCAATCGTGTATCCTGCCTCTTTCACGGTCGCCTTGACCTGATCATCAAGCAGTCCAAACGGATACGTAAAGCTCCGCACCGGGGCATTGAGAAGGATCTCCAGCGCCATACGGGAGCCGGAAATCTCCTCCCACGCTTTTTCCCGCGGCAGGCCCGGGAGCCGAACGTGATGCAACGTTTGGGAGCCGATTTCGAACCCCACCGCATGCAATTCGAGAATCTGATCGTCGGAAAGGAGGGGGGTCACCGCTTCGGGCTGCACACGATCCCACACGCTCGACCGGATGCCCGCGTCGGCGACGACGAACACCACCGCTTTCATCCCCAGCTCCTGGAGGATCGGCACCACGAGGGTATAGGTTTCGACGTAGCCGTCTTCGAACGTGATAATCACGGGCTTCCGGGGAAGGTTGAGTTCACCCGTCAGGTACAACCGGTAGTCGTCGAACGTGATGGCGGTGTAGCCCCAGCGAGCGAGAAGTTCCATCTCGCGGCGGAACTGCCGCACCGGGATGCGCATCTGGGGAGGACTTCCTTTCTCCCCTTCGGGAAGGATGCGATGGTACATCAGGACGCGTATTCTGCGCCTGTCGCCGAGGCCGGGCGTCGTCTGTTCCTTGCCGGCCTCCGCAGGGGTAGCCTGTGGGCTTTCAGACATCAATGATGGCCTTTGAAGAGTTGGCTATACGCTTTCCGTATCGTTTCAAACTCGAATTCCCACGCATACCGCTCCCGCGCCGCGCGGAGGCATCGACTCTTGGTCCCGGCGTAGAGGTCCTTGTCGCGCGCGAAGAGATTGACGGCACGTGCGATGGCATCCGGGTTTTCAGGGTCGACGCAGAGTCCGATCCCCTCCTTCTCGACAAGGGACCGAATCCCGGGAAAATCGACCGTCACCATCGGCAGCCCCATCATCATGTACTCATGCACTTTGTTCGGCGCGCAGTAGTAGTTGTTCCGGCAGTCGTTCCGGTAGAGAAGTACGCCGATGTCCGCCGACGCGGTGTAGAGGGGGAGCTGGTGGTAGTCGACGCGTGGGAGGACGACGATGTGTTCCGACGCTCCGACAACCTTCGCAGGATCCTTCCATTTCTGAAAGCCGCTCCCCATGAGCACGAGCACGACGCCGTCATCGAACAAGCCGGCGGCGGCGACAAGTTCCTCGATGCACCGGGAGTCATCGAACAATCCCTGATAGAGCACGATCGTCCGGGCACGGACGCCGCGTTCGCCGAGGGCATCATGCAGTTTCGTTGAAACGATCGGCTCACGGTAGGGGGGGCAATTCATCACCGTCAGGGGCGTCCGCCTGGCTCCATACTCCCGGGCATAGATCTCCGACCGGTTTGGTTCGGGCGTGACGACGAGGTCCGCGTGCGGGACCAGGAATCGCTCCAGCCGCTTCCAGGCGCCGGCGAAGGTCACCCTCTTGTGCATTTCCGGATACAGCTCGTGGGCATAATACACCAGAGGCTTCCGTCGGAGGGCCGCCGCGAGCGCCATCGGCAGAAGCGTCGGCAGGTCGTGTGCTTCGTACAGGTCCCCTTTTTCCCTCCATGCGCGGGCGAACCCCCGCAGGGTAAATTCCGCGTAGGTCAGGAGATACTGCGCCGCCGCACGCAGCCTGTTCGACGGGGAGAGGCCAAAGAGCTTCTCAATGATGCGAAGACTCCGGAACGGCATGCGACGGAGAGTGAACCGCTCTGCGAGAAGTTCAACAGGCGGGGCCGACGGATCCGTCGACCAGCAGATGGCAGTGACCTCCGCACCGGCGCGGGCCAGCGAGACCGCCTCGTGATGCATCGGCGGCAGGTAGGCCGGCGTCGAAAGATAGAGGAGCATCACGATCTTCTTCCCGGCGAACTCCGTCGGATCGATGGGAGGAAATGGAACTTCGTTCTGGCTGATCATATCCTTGGGTGCCGGGGCGTTGTGCAACGGGCTTTTGTCGATGTTTTCATGCATGGCGGCCGGACAGTCTTGTTCCGACGACCGCCGCTGCAAACCTGGGAAGCGAGAGCATTCTCCGCCAGCGGCGTGGTTCCTGCATCAGACGATAGAGCCATTCCAATCCTCCCCGCTGCATCCACCGGGGAGCACGAGGAACGACACCGGCAATAAAATCGAACGTTCCCCCCACGCCAATGGCAAGAGGAACCCGCAGTCGCTCCCTGGTCCTGGCAATCCAGAGATCCTGGCGCGGCGGTCCGTACGCCACGAAGAGCGCATGAGGGTGCGCCGCCCCGATACGACGGCAGATATCCTCCTCATCCGCAGGTGAGGGAGAACCGGCAAAGGTCCCGGCGATGACCAGCCCCGGGTTCGCGGCGACAAGAAGAGCGGCCACCTTTTCCGCAACCCCTTCCGCCGCGCCCAGAAGAAAGATCCGTATTCCCTTTCGCGCAGCCACTCCCGCGAAGCGGGTCACGATATCCACACCGGCAATCCGTTCCTTGAGCGGCCGACCCAAAATGCGCGAAGCCCACAAAATGCCCATCCCGTCGGGAAGAGCAAGGTCGGCATGCACGAGGACGTTGCGGAACTCTTCATTCTCCCGGGCCATCATGACAAACTCCGGATTCACCGTCATGACATGGTGCGGCGTCCCGCTGAGAGCCATCTCCTCAAGGCGTCGGAGCGTCTCTTCTTCCGACAGGCGATGGATGGGGACGCCGAGAATGTCGACAGCGGGAGATCCCTGGTTCATGCCTCGGCCCTTTCCTCTTCCGGTGATGTCCCGTTGTGCTCCTGAAGATTCGCAAGCACGGGCATCAGGCCTATGAGCACCCCGAGGTACACCATGTTCCGGTAGTACGTCAACTGCATGTCCACGTAGGACACGACGATCTGGTTGAAGACGGCAACGAGGCACATTGCGCACACGGTCTTCAGGTATGGGTTCGTCATTTTTTGAAAGACCATCGCCCCGCGAAAGACATACGTATTAAAGAAGAGGAAGAAGAAAAACGCCCCGCCCCCCCCCATCTGGACGAACACCCAGAGAATCTGATTATGGGCGACGTAATCACCGAGTGCAAACCCCGACCCCCACAATGTCATCACTTTGTCGTAGGGCTTTCCGAAGCCGATCCCGTTGAAGGGCTCCCGCTGAAAGGTCTGTCCCAGGTTATAGTTTTCGATCTTCCGGTACAAGGTCGATTTGACGTCCTTGTCACCGCGTATGCCGGGCTCATCGGTCACGGTCGCCTTGAACTGCTGTGCGACGCTGCCGAGGCGGCTATAACTATCCCAGAAGACGCCGAGGTAGAGCCCGAAGAAGACGGCAAAGACACCGACGACCTTCAGGATTCTCATCCTTTGTTTCCCGGGGAGCAGCACGAGATACGCGGCAAAGGTCGCCATCAGTGATGCATACGCCGCCCGGCGTTGCGCCGCAACATAGCCGAGGACGAGGGGAATCATCAGCCACAAGAGAGCTTTCCTTTGTCTCTCCTTGACCCCGAAGAGCACGAGGCCGAGGAGGAGAACCCAGAGGGTGATGGTAAAGACCGGATCTTCGTGGTTTGTCAACGTCTCATAAATGTTTGGCCATCGGCCGAAGGTAAATCCGAGGGATGCGTACCGCCACGCTCCCTGGAACGCCTTAAAGGAAATCCCGGCAATTGCCACCCACATGACTCCCCTGACCTGCTCCTCCGTTTTGATCACCTGGGGGACGAACAGGATCATCAACCCCATATAAAAGAGCGCCCGCGTTTCCCACAAGGTGATAACGAAGCTTCCCCCGCCGAGCAGTCCCTTCACCATTGTTGCGATGATGGCGAGGTACATCAAGACCATCGTCCCCATCCTCGGGAGGGGAGTGATGTCGAACGATCCGCGCAGAACGCACGTGAGGAACCAGACTGCGCCGAGGAAGAGGAGCTGCAGTTCCATCGGCGTCACCACGCCCTGTTCGATTTGCGGCAGCCAACCGATCGCGTTGAGGTTCAGGAAATATTCCACAGTCGTCGTAAACGACGGGAATCCGGGGATGTCGTACTGGTCGAAGAAGAGAACAAAGAAAAGGAAGATGTAGAACCCCCAATCGGCGCGGTAGACGGTAGCAACGGCGATGGCGAGTACGCCCAGAAGAAGGACGCCCACAAAGGGGTTGCCGTCGGTCGCCACCAGCACCAACGCCAGGGCCACCGACACGAAGGCGATCAGCGGTATCAACGCCACCTGGAGGACGCTGTGGCCGGCAAGAAATCGTATGATGGGGCGGGGCAGGGCCGTCTCCACCGCGTGGGTTGTCCTCAAGGTTCTCTATACGATAGGAGGACGTTCAACGGTAAAGAGATACAGGATCACGACGCCAATCTGGGCGGCTGTCACAAGGACAAGGATCAGGTACTCCCTCATCCCGAGCGACTTCGCATTCTTCCCCAGAGGGATCAGGCAGATCATGAAGAAGACGATGGCAACAATGGCAGACATGGATTCGCCCGGTCATTCGAGAACATCATCGGAGGCACGGTTGAACACGAAACCGAGAATCTGATTCGTATTCAACTGCCGGAACATCCTTTCTACATCGCGGTGTTTCGTCCGTGTCGCATCGACGACCACGATCAGGCCGTCGACTTGATGCGTCAGGAGGACGGGAACCCGCGGCTCCTGCAACACGGGCATATCGACGATGACGAATTCAAATGATTCGCGGAGCGAGTAGATCACATCCCGGAAGGCAACCACCTTGTCCAGGCCGAGGATGGGGGAATCGCCATCGTACAGCGTGGATGTCTCCGCCGAGAACTGCTGTTCAAGACCTGCGCGCGCCCTTCCCACGGCCCCTGCGGGGAGCACGTGGAGATGGTCGATCATGGTCTTCCATACCCGAATGCTGTTCCCGTCAATCGCTTCAATCAGCCCCGGGCCGAGAGGCGTCCCAAAGACCGAATGAAGACGGGGATTGCGTATGCTCAGATCGACGACCACGGTATCCCGCCGGTTGGCAAGAGCCAGGGAGACCGCAAGGTTCGAGGCCACCAGCGTTTTCCCGTCGCCGGGGTTGGCGCTGGTCACCCCGACTGTCAGGTTGACGGCCATCGCCCCTTTCGCAAGGAGCGAATAGGTAAACCGGTTGTAGTATTCCGCCGAGACCACATGTTCATCGATGGGCCCCGGGGGATCGTCGGCGATAACGACAGGCTTCAGCAGCCGAACAAGGTTTTTGTCCGCGGAGTCCACCCTCGGCGACCCATCGCTACGCGACTGCGGATTGTCGGATTCCGTCATGGGAGATTGGATTGTGAGATGCGCAAGATCCTTTCGTGGTCAGGAGCGACGCCGCGATTGCGGGAGAAGCGCGATGACCGGCTTCTTGTAGATTTCGATGTGCCTCGGCCCCCGCAGCGTCGTATCGAAGAGTTCGGCAGCGAAAGCGAGCAGGAGGCCAAAGAGAATGCCTACACCGAGCCCTGCCCCCACAATCAAGGTCCTGTTCGGCTTTGTCGCATGCGTCGGAAGCGGCGCCGGATCAAGAACGATGAACTGGTTGGCACCGCGGCTGCCGACGTCCATCGCCAGCCGCGCCTGTTCTAACTTGAGCTTCATCTCATTATACAGCTTCTGATTGACGTCGTAGGTAGTCTGTTTGTCCTGGTTGGTGCGGGTGACGACCGACGATTTCTTCAATTCTTCCACGGTCTGGCTGCGGTGTTTTTCCAGGCCGGCTTGTTTGTTCTGCAGCTTGTAGATCTCGCTGTCGACCCCCTTGTGCATCCGATCGAGAAGTTCGACCAGTTGTATTTCAAGCTTGTCCACTTCAGGGAATTTTGCCGTGTACCGGCGGGTGGCCTCGTCGTACTTCTCCAGCAGGACTCGAAGTTCGCTGACATAGGGAAGATCTTCGCGCTGCAACTCAAGCAGGGGCTGCTTCCCGCTTTCGGTCCTGAGCACTTCGGGAGAATTCTTCAACAAGTCGGCAAGCGTGCTAAGAACTGCCAGGGCATCCTGATAGGTCTTCAGCCGCGCAGCGTTTGCAGCCATTTCATGTTCGCTGTCATTGACCTGGGAATACAGTGTTCTCGTTTCCGTCGGCAGGTCGTTCACATCCTGTTGCATCGAGGAGACGAGCGACCGGGTGCTCGCCTCGAACAACAGGCGGTACTCTTCCACCTTTCTTTCGAGAAAATCGACCGTCTGCTGATTCTGGCGGTTCTCCAATTCCGTTTTCGTCAGGATGAAGAGATTGGCAACCATGGACGCCCCTTTCTGGGCCACACGCGGATCGGAGTCGGTATACGAAATGCTGAACGAATCCGATCCCAGGCGGCTGGTGCTGAGCGCACTGCTCACCTTGGACACGACGGCTTCCCGTTGCGCCTGCTCCATGCCCGGCTGGAAATATCCCATGCTGTCGACCACCACTTCGAGGAAGCTCCGACTCATGAGAATTTCGCTGATGTTGCGGAGCTGTTCCTCGAACGCTGCCATCAAGTCATAGCCCGAGAGCGACCTGATACTCTGGTCGGGCCGCACCAGCATCGTGGTTGTGGATTCATATTTTCGGGGAAGCATATAGGCGCCTATGGTACAGACGACCGCGATGAGGATCGTCGGGAAAACGATCATCTTCCATCGGCGCCGGAGCATCCCAAGGACTTCATGGACACGCAACTGTGCAGCTCTCATGCTACCCTCTCTCTCTCAAAATGCACCGCCATGGTCATCCCCGGTGCTTCCCCGGGATGTGGCGGGCAGAGAACCTGACCCTGAGGTCAATTCAAGACTCGTGCCACGAGTTATTTTCAGGGCCCCGGGAAAAAAGCGTGATCAGGTTCAGATTCCGGATGTTTGGCATCGCACACGCTTTCCCTCCACCCGGGACCGACACTATTCTATACGATGGTCCCTGAAATCGTTCAGGATGGAGTCACTCCCGCCGGTCGATTCCCTGCGGTCCCTTCGCCGTTTTCATCTCCGTCCCCTGAATACAGGCAAAAGGGCCGAAGAAGCCGCCACGCAAACGCGGGTGGCATGCTATTTG
>Ga0182010_10001910_pt1 | contig 10763 bp, 6 predicted proteins | sample 611E1MmetaG_FD_120488 | JGI IMG/M metagenome (GOLD analysis project Ga0182010, IMG submission 120488) | Permafrost microbial communities from Stordalen Mire, Sweden - 611E1M metaG | ecosystem: Environmental > Terrestrial > Soil > Wetlands > Permafrost | place: Sweden: Stordalen | collected...
CCCTTAAACTGACGGGCTTCTTCTGTGAATATAAGCATGCCCGGCGTCGATTTGATGACACCGCATAAAATCGGTGCGGTATCTTCGTCCGATGGCTGAAAGGGTTTAACCGAGAGCATCATGGCCCCGAGACGCTCTTCATCCGCCGCTGCAATCCGGTTCTCCCTCTTGTCCCACTCTATTCTTTTGATAATCTCGATGCGGCTGGAGCACTCTTCGCGGATGATTTTCTCCGTCAGAGGAGCAGCGATATGCACGATTCCCTCGCCCTTTTCGCCTGCATCCATGTGGGCTACAACAATGAATGGGCTTTTGCTCAATGAGCCTATGGAGGTAAATCTGACGCCCCTTCCCTGCACAAGGACAAAACGGCCTCCATCGTCCTCGCGCCTCCGCGCGATCCTGTCGGGAAATGCATGGATCAGAAGACGGGAAATTATATCGTGATCGACCGCATCCTCGGAAAACGCTTTTGGACTACCCGACATCAGGCGCATGAGTTGCCTTGAAGTCCTGTCAGCAGACCGTACAGCCCATTTATCCGTACCGTCGGGAATGACCGTCCCTTTCCGCCAGGCACGAAGGATGTCGAGCCTGGTGGAAATATCCGGTTCTTGCACTTGTATCATACTTCTCAAAGTGCCCCGGCGGATTATATCCCGCTCGGAAAGCAGCGCTGCAAGGTCGGCACCCAAACTGATGCAGCCGAGTACGGCGGCCCTGCTCATCAGGCCGGCGAGACGCGGATGCAGCGGCAGACGTGCCATTTCCCGTCCTTGTGAAGTTACTGCGCCGGAAGGATCAAGTGCACCCAGTTCCATCAGGAGCTCCTTGGCTGCATCCCACGCTGCGGAGGGTGGGGTATCGAGCCATGCGAACACTGATGGATCATTCACTCCCCAAGCTGCGAGTTCCAACACCATGGACGACAGGTCCGAAACAAGAATTTCCGGCGGCGTAAACGGCACCATGGATTGAAAATCATGACGGCTGTATAGCCGGTAGCATGAGCCGGGAGCAAGCCTGCCTGCCCTTCCCTTACGTTGTTCGGCCGAGGCCTTCGAGACTGATACCGTAATCAGCCGATTCATTCCTGTAGAAGGGTCATACTGCAGCCTTCGAGTCAAGCCGCTGTCGATGACTACCTTTACTCCCTCAATGGTAAGGCTCGTCTCCGCAATGTTCGTGGCAAGGACGATTTTTCGCGTTTGAGACGGCATTATAGCGCGCTCCTGCTCCTCAAAAGGCAGATCGCCATATAGAGGATGAATTGTCGTTCCATCTCCCCTGCTTCCCACAATCGGACTCAGCATATCTGAGCAGGCGCGAATCTCCCCGGCTCCCGGCATAAAAACCAGGACATCTCCGGAGGTCTCGTTCAATGCAGTGCTGACTGCACCGGCAACGCGGGCCGAGAGAGAGCGTTCACTCTTGTCGAAGATATATCTCTCTTCGACAGGAAAGGCTTTGCCGCTGGAAGTAATAATAGGAGCACCTTCCAAAAGGGTCGCGATGGGGCCGCAGTCGAGCGTCGCAGACATGACAAGGATTTTCAGATCATCTCTGAGATTGCGACGTGCATCAAGACATAGAGCAAGTGCGAGATCAGCATGGAGACTGCGTTCATGGAATTCGTCGAAGATGACCATCTCCACACCTTCAAGCGTCGGATCGGCCTGGATACGACGGGTGAGTATGCCTTCCGTGACGACCTCGATGCGCGTATCTTCCGATTTCCTGCTGTCGAAGCGTATCGAATAGCCGACGGTCCTGCCAACTTCTTCTCCGAGCAGATGGGCCATCCACCTTGCTGCGGAAACTGCGGCAATCCTTCGCGGCTCGAGCATTACGATGCTCCCCTTCCCCTTCAGCATGTTAAGAAGTGCAAGGGGAACACGGGTCGTCTTGCCCGCGCCCGGCGGTGCGTGCAGGACGACCGAAGAGTTCGAGATAATCGTCTCTTTCAGCATAGGGAGTATGTCGTCGATAGGGTAGGAAATCATCAGCCATTTATTATAAAACGCGGCTGCATTTATTAAAAAGGTGCATTGGGTTAAAATAAGGCTACCGACTATCCATTATGAACGATACCTCCAACCGACTCTATATCTCCGATCTGGACGGCACATTGCTGAGGAGTGATGCCATGCTATCCGGTTACGCGAAACGAAAATTGAACGCGCTGCTATTGGAGGGGCTGCGCTTCACTGTGGCCAGCGCACGCAACGTGCATTCCGTGCGAGCGCTTCTTGCTGGCTTGAATATGAACCTGCCCGTCATCGGATCTAACGGTGCCTATATCTCGGAATTCAAAACGGGTTCTCCACTGATGATCAACTCCATCGACAACGATGTCGCGAAGGAGATATTCTCACTTATCGGAAGCCATAGCTCGGTCCCATTCGTTACAAGCCACGACGGCAAGGAAGACCATCTCTATTTCAACGATATCTCAAACGAAGGAATGCTCTGGTACCTTGATGAGCGCACTGCAGCCGGAGACAGGCGACTTCAAAGGACTGCCAATGTCGAATGTAAACTAAATGAGCGGATTATCTGTCTCAATGTGATCAACAGGAAAGAGCACCTCGAAGGGCTCTTCGCCGATGTCATTGAGCGTTACGCCGAACATGTGGAGATCAACTATTTCGAAAACCCCTACTCTCCCGGGTGGCACTGGATGACCGTTTATGATCGCAAAGCGACAAAAGAATACGCAATAAAAGAATTGATAGAGATGCTAGACTTTCCGGTCGATGAGCTGACCGTATTTGGAGACAGCCGCAACGACATCAGCATGTTTAAAATAGCGACTAAGGCGGTTGCCGTTGCAAATGCACTCGATGAAGTCAAAAACTGCGCATCGGTAATCATAGGTCCGAACGAAGAAGACGGAGTTGTCGATTATATTGCCGCCGATCTAATGAAGAATGCTTGCCGATAGGCATTGACACCTTTCCTTTGGCCTGCATTAGTAATCTCGTATTCCAGTTCACTTGAAGAGGCGTGCCGGACGGGGTATATTTAATCTATAAGCTTGTCGAAGGGACTATACCCTGCAAGACTCCGTTGTTAACGAGGTGGATTTGATGCCTAAAAAAGCCGATAAGGTCCTTCGCGATGAACTGGTCACACTTTTAAGGGGAGGCAATGCCCACATTGGATTCGAGAATGCAATAGCCGATTTTCAGCCCGCTTCGATAAATAAAAAACCGCCTCACGTTAATTACACCTTCTGGCACCTTCTCGAACATATGCGCCGCGCGCAATGGGACATCCTCGAATTCGTGAGAAATCCCGAATATGTCTCCCCGGACTATTCGGAATTCTGGCCTGACCCCGATGGAAAAGCCACCCAAGTAGAATGGGAAAAAACGCTCTCAGCGATCCGCGCGGATTTAAAAGCTGCAATTAAGATAGTGACCGACCCGAAAACAGATTTCTTTTCTCCGATTCCTCATGCAAAAGACTACACCATATTCCGCGAGATATTGCTGATCGCCGACCATAATGCCTACCATATATCTGAGTTGCTCGCCCTCAGGCAGGTAATGGACATCGGCCCGAAAGACAGGTGGTAACATAACTTTTTATATTTGGTAATACATTCTAATATCCACATTCTAATATCCGGATTTGACATCCTCCCCGAAACTAAATATTTTGTAAGTACAATTTCCGATTAAGCACACCGAGGCATTTAATGACTAAAATCCCTGATAAGCACGCACTTTGCGGCATATGTCCTGCCGGGTGCTGGGTGGTCGTTTCGTATGGCCCAGACGGCAGGCTCGCAAGTGTGCGTTCCGATGAAAGTTCAGAACTCGGCATCATATGCAAGTTAGGCGAGCATTCGGCCGACATCGTATATTCCGCCGACCGCCTACATTATCCGATGCGCCGGAAAGGACCTAAAGGCACCTACAATTTCGAGCGCATCACATGGGATGACGCCTACGATATAATTGTTGAAAGGCTTCATCGGATCAAGGCTGAATATGGCCCGGAGGCGAATGCCGTTTATACCGGACGCGGAAGCTTTGAACTGGCAATGTGCGACGTCTTTCAACCCAAAGGGGTAGCTGTCTCTTCGGCATCGAGCGTGCTATTCCCCTTCGGTTCTCCCAACACCCTTGGAGCAGGTTCGCTCTGCTACGTCTCCTTTGCCATGATAGCACCGCATGTCACGATGGGCGGGATGCTTATCAATATGTTTTCGGACATCGAAAATGCCGAGTTGATCGTAGTCTGGGGAGCCAACCCGGCTACGGACTGCCCGCCGCTCGACTTCAAAAGGATCATAGCGGCTCAGCAGCGTGGCGCAAAGGTGATTGTAATAGATCCGCGAAGAACGATGACAGCCAGGCTCGAAGGGGCCGAATGGATACCGATTCGTTCAGGTACTGACGGCGCGCTGGCACTAGGCATATGCAATATCCTCATCGAAGAGGAACTCTATAACGACGCCTTCGTAAGGGATTGGACCCGCGGATTCGATGAGTTCTCCGTGTATGTTCGGCATTTCAGGCCCGAAGTAGTCGAGGGCATCACGGGCGTCCCGGCTGAAACAGTGGTATCGCTCGCAAGGCGCATAGCCGAAGCGAACGGCGCATCCCCTGTCATGTACACAGGTCTCGAATACAGCGAAAGCGGCGTACAGGCGATTCGCGCCACAATGGTTTTGTGGGCGCTCGCCGGGCAGCTCGATGTTCCTGGCGGTAGGTGCTTCGGCATGAAAGATAACTATTTCCCGATCAATCGCAGGGAACTTCTCGAAAATCCGGACATCGGTAAGACCCTTGGCCGCGGCCGCTTTCCGATCTACTGCCACTATCGCAAAGAGTCGCATCCCATGGCCCTTCCCGATGCGGTACTGCGCGGAACCCCGTATCACGTGCGCTCTCTTATTATTTTGGGCTCGTCGATAATAACCTCCTGGCCGGAGCCGACGGTCTGGAGGGAAACTCTCAATGGCCTCGATTTTTTGGTCTGCATCGACAGGCAGCTCACGGCAGATGCGGCCTATGCCGATATTGTCCTGCCGGCAACTACCATGTACGAAGTCGACTCTTACATGACCTATGGACCGAGCTTCCGCATTCGCGAAGCGGTTATCAATCCGGTCGGTGAGGCCCGGAACGATTTCTTCATAATGTCCGAACTTGCGGCGCGTCTGGGATACGGACATCTGTATCCGCAGAACAGGGACGAACTTCTCAGTCATGTCCTTAAGGGTTCCGGCTTTACGCCAGAAGAGGTGCGCGCAGCAGGAGGTACTGTCAGGGTGCCGACGGTCATGATGCAATATCACAAGTGGGAGAAGGGTCTTCTGAGACCTGACGGGATGTCCGGTTTCGATACCCCCTCAGGCAAGTTCGAGATCGCTTCCACTATCCTCGAAGAGCATGGCTATGACCCGCTGCCGGTGTATACCGAGCCCGGAGAAAGCCCTGCTTCTCGCCCCGACCTTTTAAAAGAATTTCCGCTCATTTTCAATTCGGGATCGAGAGTGACAACCGATTTTCGATCGCAGCACCACGGCGTACCATCGCTTTACAGAGAGCGCCCCGAGCCTGCGGTGACACTGAATTCACACGATGCAGAAGTGCGCGGCGTAAATGACGGCGACCTGGTCTATGTCAGAACTAATAGAGGACAGGTACGTATGCGGGCGTTCGTCACCGAAGATATGATGGCTGGCACGATAGATGCCAACATGGGGGGCGGAGGCCCTGTCGGACCCAAAGCATGGCAGGAATGTAACATCAATGAATTGACCGACCTGCAGCGCTACGACCCCATCTCAGGGTTTCCTGTCTACAAAGCGCTCCTGTGCGATGTTGTGAAGGTGCCCGAATGCGTTGAGGCGGTAAGAATGGACTCGGGCGAACACAGCCCGCGTGCCCAAATTCTGCAACAAGGGGTGCCGGACAATACTGCACGCATTTATCTAGATCATAACGCGACAACACCTATCGCAGTTGAAGTATATGACGAAATGGCTAAGGTTATGAAAAAACATTTTGGCAATCCGTCAAGCATATACAAAGAAGGCAAAGACGCCCACGCCATCATCGAAGCGTCTCGCAGAAAAGTGGCGCAATTGCTCAATTGTACGGCGAAGCGCATCGTATTTACGAGTGGCGGATCAGAATCGAACAACCTCGTATTGAAAGGTGCAGCCTTTTCGAACAGGAACGGGAAAAACCACATAATTACCTCGACGATAGAACACCCGGCTATACTCGCGACATGTGAATGGCTCAGGGGCTGTGGATTCGAGGTCACCCTGCTCCCGGTCGATAAGAACGGCTTGATCGATCCCGACGACCTTCTGAAAGCTATCACAGGAAAGACCTGTCTCGTCAGCATCATGTCTGCAAACAACGAAATTGGAACGATTCAGCCGCTTGCGAAGTTGGCCGCGATAGCAAAAGAGCGCGGGGTTTTGTTCCATACCGACGCGGTGCAGGCAGCCGGAAAGATACAAGTCGATGTCGAGGCCCTCGGCGTCGACTTCCTGTCGTTATCGGCGCATAAGATACATGGGCCGAAAGGAACGGGTGCGCTTTACGTGCGAAGGGACTGCTGCCTCGATCCACTCATACACGGAGGCAAACAAGAGCGCGGTATGCGCGCAGGCACCGAAAACGTGGCGGGGATAGCCGGGTTCGGCAGGTCGGCAGAGCTTGCAGTCATGAATCTTCCCGCGATGGAAAGGATCACCGAAATGCGTAACAGGATTGCTGAAAGCATAATGAAGTTGGTGCCTGATGCATGGATTAATGGACACATAACTGAGCGCCTGCCGAACACCTTAAACATGACACTGCCTGGTATTCGCGGTGAATCTCTCGTACTGGCCCTCGATCAGCAAGGTGTATCCATCTCCTCCGGATCCGCATGCCGGTCCGGCTCTCCAATGCCCTCTCACGTCCTGCTGGCTATCGGGCTCTCCCAAGAAGAGGCGCATTGTTCGATACGATTGTCCTTGGGCGCGTCCAACTCATTTGATCAGATCGAGAGTGCCTCAACCTTCTTGGAAAAAGTCATCAACAGTTCGCGAAACAGCGTGCGCTTCGTGCCATGCAGGTAGAAAGCGAACCGGCAAAGGATAAGATCATGAACACTATTTTGACATCAGATCGCATCGAAATAGTCGATTGCATGTGTGATGACTTCCAAGGTGATATCGGCATCGATATAGCCATGGGCCTGACCGCCTCTCAAAAATATATCCCAAGCAGGTACTTTTACGACAGCCACGGATCTCATCTCTTCGAGCTCGTCTGCGGACTGCCAGAATATTATCAGACGCGTACAGAACTCGCTATTTTGAATGACGCGGCATCCTTCATTATGGCGGGTTTCGATACCGGATACTTGATCGAACTTGGCTCCGGCTCGAACAGGAAGGTCCGAACCCTTCTCGATGCCGCTCCCAGACCTCAAGACATCTGTTACATGCCGATAGATGTCAGTGAATCGGCATTGTTCGATGCATCGATCGAGTTACTGGAACTCTACCCGTCGCTGAAGGTACTCGGAATGGTTGCAGACTTTACTAAGCATATCGAGGCATTCCCCGGAGATCGCATCAGACTCATCACCTTTTTCGGGAGCACCATCGGGAACTTCAATGAAGAAAACAGGCTGCATCTCTTGAATAGTGTCGTTCGTCTCATGGGACCGGAAGACCGCTTCCTCATTGGCCTCGACATGATTAAACCGAGAGATATTTTGGAGAAGGCTTACAATGACGCCAGGGGGATTACGGCTCAATTCAACAAAAACATTCTAAATGTAGTCAACCGGGAGTTAAATGCCGAGTTCAACGCGGATTATTTCGACCACCTCGCCTTTTTCGATGAAACGAAGGGACGCGTCGAGATGCATCTCAAGGCCAACAGGAGTGTTTCGGTGGAGATAGGAAAGCTGGGATTGAATGTTCACTTCGAAAGAAACGAAACTATCCATACCGAAATCTGTGAAAAATTCAGCAGGGAAAGTGCCGAGAGAATGGTGCTGCAAGCCGGACTTGAAATAAAGAGATGGTTCACCGATTCGAGAGGTTGGTTCTCCCTCGTCGAACTTGCCCGAACATTATAAAGACTTCAGGTCATTTCCTCCATCAGGATCGATTCTTAAATCTTCTGCTCTGGCGCGAAACCCTTTCTTAAAGTATTTCCGCAAATGCTTTTCGGATTCATAAATTGCAGCAGATAGTCAGGTCCTCCTGCTTTTGAGCCGACGCCCGACATGCCGAATCCGCCGAAAGGTTGCCTTCCTACGATGAGCGCCGGTAATCTTCCTGGTGATGTAGAGATTGCCGACTCTGAATTATTTTTTATTTTTTCGATGTTTTTAGGACTCCTGGAAAATATTCCACCAGTCAAGGCATATGAAACTCCGTTGGCGATGCTCAACGCTTCATCGATATCTGTAGCTCTCATGATAGCAACAACTGGCCCGAATATCTCCTCCTGGGCTATCCTGGATCCGGGATTCACATCGGTAAAAATGGCCGGTCCCACAAAATATCCGTCTCCATCGGCCTTCCTTACAAGAAGCGGCTTCCCTTCTTTTTTTGCGATTCTGATATATCGATTGACCATCTTTACTGCTGCTTCATCCACCAGCGGTCCCATAGTGTTTTGAGGATTTTCAGGCGGTCCTATTATTATGCTCTAAGCCGCATCCCGCAGTCTGCTGCAGAATTCATCGTACATCTCACCGACGGCAATCACGCGCGAACATGCAGAGCATTTCTGTCCCTGGAAACTAAAGGCTGAATCGACCACTCCCTTAACTGCTTCATCGAGATCTGCCGTCTCATCAATAATAATGGCATTCTTTCCGCCCATTTCTGCGATGACCCTCTTCACGTTTCTCTGACTGGGATGCGTTGTACCTGCAGTCTTTACGATCCTCAGTCCAACATCCTTCGACCCGGTGAAGGCTACGAAATCCGTTCTAGGATGGGATACGAGATATTCTCCCACCTCTCTGTCCGGCCCGGGAAGGAATTGCAACACTCCCGACAGCAGACCTGCCTGCCTGAAAAGCTCAACCAGCTTCAGCCAAGCACCGGTGAGAGCCCTGACGGTTTGAAGATAACTGCGTTTCCGGTGACGATGGCCGCCGAGACCATGCCCATTGGGATCGCAAGCGGGAAGTTCCATGGCGATATGATAACTCCCACACCCTTCGGTTCATAGCCGTAGCTGTTAAGCTCGCCCGGATAGTCTCCGAGCAACCTCGGTTTTCCGAGTCGAATTATTTCATGCCCATACTATTCCACGTAGTCGATCGCCTCGGCTACGTGGCGCAAGGCGCAGAGCTGCTCTTCGTTTGAACTCAGGACCTCTTCACCCAGAAGGTCTACGCTAAAAGAGAATCCATTTTTTCTAATATCCTCAAGCAGAACAGCGGCATCACCAATGTCAATTACCGGGATAAACTGTCCGGCAAGGGAATTGACGGCAGACCTTATAATCCTAGCTGCAATATGAGGAAGAATGCCGTGTCCCGAAATCCTCTTACTCCCCGTCTCACAATCAACGGGGCATCTTCTAACCCTGAGAAATACTCATAAATCATCCTGACTATGAGGTCATCCTCTTTCAGCGTAGGGAGTAGATCGATGAACTGAAAGACTAACTTTGAAGTCCTGATTCCTCATTGCCCATGCTATAACTCGCCCCTGCCATCTTCTTAGATTGAAGAGAGCCGGCGCTTCCACTCCCATTAATTCACGGAGCTCAAGCGCGATTTCCTTTATCCTTTTCTCAAGACTCTCTTGACAGGACATCGCTCCCAGTTATAATCGAGTTCTGACATCGGTTGTGCGTGTTCATGATTGTACTCCGGGAAAGCTTCTTTACCAGTATATCGTGATTGCTGCTTCAAGTAAATTCGGAACTGGCCGATATTCATATCCCTTACGATTGGTTACTTCCTTGACAAAATATACTTTTAAAGATTACATTTAAAGGTTTGGTGTTGTTTCCCAGGTCGCTGCCGCAATTTAGTCGGACGTACCAGTCAGGGGAATACGATGCAAAAACAGCATGTCTCAGGACATGAATGAACAATTTGCGTTTCAGAACAAATCTGAAGGAGGGTATCATGGCAGCAGAGAAGTCAAGATCCAAGACAGATGTGTCCGCGAGGGCCGAGAATAAGAACAAGGGGCTCAACTGTCGCATATGCGGCAAGAAAGCCGATGTGGTCATGGCTGTTTCGCCAACAGGGAAAAAACGCGTAAGACGCGTTTGCTGCGAAAGCTAATTAATCATGCCGGCTGCGGGTCTCCTGTAGCCGGCTATCCTCTCCGATAAGTCTTCAAGCCCGTCGCTTACTGATATTTTCCTTGATATCCATGAATTTGTACTCCAAGCTCTCGTACCATTTCACGACAAGTTGAAAATAAACAAAAAAGAGGCCTGGGTATTTACCCAAGCCTCTTATTTTTTAATCCGGCGGCTACCTACTTTCCCATGACCTCGCGGTCAAAGTATCATCGGCCATGGAGGACTTTACTTCCGTGTTCGGGATGGGAACGGGTGTTGCCCCTCCGGCGTAACCACCGGAAACTTTAATTTCCGTGCGATTTATTATGATACCATATGCTACGCTAATAATGCAAGAACTTTTTAAGGCAAAGGCACATATTTTTGACGAACAAGGGAGAGAGAGAAAGAATATGGTCAAGGCACACGGTCTATTAGTACTGGTAAGCTGAACACATTACTGCGCTTACA
>Ga0182010_10001912_pt1 | contig 10760 bp, 4 predicted proteins | sample 611E1MmetaG_FD_120488 | JGI IMG/M metagenome (GOLD analysis project Ga0182010, IMG submission 120488) | Permafrost microbial communities from Stordalen Mire, Sweden - 611E1M metaG | ecosystem: Environmental > Terrestrial > Soil > Wetlands > Permafrost | place: Sweden: Stordalen | collected...
GCAGGAGCAGATGATTATATTACTCCTCCATTTAACTCCCTGGAACTGAAAGCCAGATTAGGGATGATATTAAGACGTACTCGAATCTGAGCTGGCAGAAAAATTTTGTTTTTAACAAAGAAGATTACTTTTCTCATCACTCCAGGTTTTGGCAGATTTAATAGACTGCTCTGAAAGGTGGAAAACTTTTTAGAGCATTTCTTTAGGGATTTTTTTCCCTTATATATTTTCTGGTTATAAATGGGGATAATATTTGTAGATGATCATATGATTTCTCAATAATCCTATTCAATCCATGCATTAATTTATATCCTTTTTTTCTTTTTAGTTATAATTAAGAAAATCTTGATAAATCCCTTCATTTTGTCATAGACTTATAAATTGCATATAATATGGCTTGTGAAAATCAGAGGTTATCAAAATTCGTCCATATTTATTTTCTTTAAGATGTTGTGTTGAATACTTTTTTGAAACTGTGAAGAGAACAATCTTGTTTGAATGCTAATTTTCACAAATCAGAAAGTGTTATTTAGCTTCTTATATTTAGAGTGAACTATTGAATATTGGAAAAGTCGTGAGGATAAATAACCTCCACTTTTAGTGAACAAAATTTTTTCGGATTTTTTTCTAATTTTTTGGGCTCGGTTATCTACTTGTCGGGTTAAAATAGGAAAGTTATGTGGCATGGATTAGATTAAGTAAAATCTTGTGCAATCATATATTCTCAAATATAATTATTATTCATCCAGTATTCGAGAGCTTAGAAAATCATCCGAATTGCTGTAGCTGAATCTTATCTGCAAGGTGTCCCTACCTAAAAGGATAAAAAAGATTATGACTGTTTTAGAAGTAGGTGATATATCATCTTATTCTGTTTCCAGGATTACTAAAGAATTTGATGAAAAGTTTGAAGAATTCCTCTCAAAAAGAATAGAAAGAGAAATCCCTTACCTACTTATTGATGCTACTTATTTCAAAGTAATGATACTATCTTCACTATTTAAAACAAGGCTCCCTGTGTAATTGCTAGGATAAAGGATGATAATTATCTTAAGATCCTTGGAGAAAGATTCGCAGACATTGAAGATTCTTTGCTTTGGGAAGATTTTTTTTCGATGATCTGAAAGGAAGATGTTTGAGATGTTTCAAATTAATTTAAGATAAAGACATAGGATCACAGAAAGAAATATGAGGCTCTTTTCTTTAATCAAGGTGACAAATTTGTCATTTACACCCGATGAGATAATTTCTCAAGAAGGTATCAAAAAGAAGTTGCTGAGAATGTAAAAGAAATATTGATATATTGCCAGAAACTGCATGACCTGGTAAGGAATTGAGTATTAAGAGTGATAAAAGAGCAACTGATAAATTAAAAGCTTTCAGTATATACAGTGAACTATCTACAGTTTTTAGGTAATTATTTGACAAAAATAAGAACAATAAATATGATGGAATGGATTAACAAAGAATTCAAAAGAAAAAGCAACGTTTTTGGGACCTTCCATAGAAGGAATGAGTATTGAGACTGGTAGTCTCAATACTCATTGGTATAACTGAAGACTGGATAATAAGAAACATGTATAATAATAATAATAATGAAACAGTGCTCAAAAAAAGAAGATTGGATAGCAGCGAGCATATTTTACAGAAAGTTATGTATGTTGCTCGTCTTCTCTGAATATTATTTCAGCGAGCATATGAAAAACTGCTTTACAGCATTTTAATATTTATTGCATACAAAAGCACTAAAATATATCTAAATCGATAATTATTTATAGGATAAATATACTGTACACACTCATTATATGGTTGAAACTTTAAACTCTACTCTTCTCACAATCTGTCGACATTTTTTTCTCTATATATTCTTTAAGCGTTTTTTTTGGCTCTGAAAGCTTAGAAATACTAATTTGTAAGGGAAATTGTTGTTCTAAAATGAAAGTGTTGAAGATTAGCATATATAATATTTTATGGAATCAGGATGCTCTATCCGTTGCCTATCGACCTAGTCTGCTATATCTTCATTATAGAATCCATTCATTTAATGATTATTACTTTCAATTCGCTATATCACTTTATTAATAAAAAGTCCACATTTGTTGTATATATTGAACAATCTGGGAACTTAATATTTAGGAACTTCATTTAATTGTTACTGACGGTCATCAATGAAATCAAGTTCAGTCAATGATAGCTATTTATCTACAAGAATGCGTAAATGCGTGAAGTTATTTTCCCTGACACATTGTCCAAAGAAGAGCAAAAACTTTCAAATTAGTTTGTTCATAGAGAATTTCGACAAATCCCTAAATTTCGTCATATGCTTATAAATGAGATATTAATAATTCGTGAAAATCAGAGATTTATCGAAATCCTCTATAGTCTATGTTATCTACATATCCTTTAGACTTCAAATTATAGAATGCAATACTTAAATGAATATTTAACTGATTCAACTTAGACAAAAAGAATCCGAGAGAAGGAAAATGAAAAATATCATTATTAAAGGGGCACGGGAACACAATCTGAAAAATTTTACAGTCCAGCTCCCGCGGGATAGATTTATTGTTATTACAGGCGTCTCAGGTTCTGGAAAATCCACCCTGGCTTTTGACACTATCTATGCAGAAGGACAGCGTCGCTATGTGGAATCACTCTCAGCTTATGCACGTCAGTTTCTTGGCCTCATGAACAAGCCGGATGTGGACAGTATTGAAGGGCTATCCCCGGCAATTTCCATAGAACAGAAAACAACATCCAAAAATCCTCGAAGTACAGTTGGAACAGTTACTGAAATCTATGATTATATGAGGCTGCTTTTTGCCAGAGTCGGAACTCCTTACTGTCCGGTTCACAATATCATAATTGAATCTCAATCACCTGATAAAATTGCAGATAGTATCAGCAAAGAATATGAAAGTATTGTCACCATCCTCGCACCTATAATTCGCCAAAAGAAAGGTACTTATCAACAACTATTAAGGGAACTGAATGGAGAAGGCTTTACCAGGGTTCGTGTAAATGGGGAAATTTACAGAATCGATGACAAGATTGTTCTCGATCGCTACAAAAAACATGATATTGAAGTAGTAGTTGACCGTATAAACCCTGTCGAAGATCGTTCTAGGCTTTTTGAGGCCTGTGAAATTGCCCTCGAAAAGGCTGAAGGGCTCTTAATTGCGGTTAATTCAGAAGGAAGAACCCACCTTTATTCATCAAATATGTCCTGTCCAGTATGTGATATGGCCTTTGAAGAACTTCAGCCCAGGATGTTTTCTTTTAACAGTCCTTTCGGGGCATGTGAAGCGTGCAATGGACTCGGGATCAAAATGGAATTCGATCCTGATCTGATTATTCCGGATCAGACTCTCTGTCTTGCAGATGGAGCCGTGGCCCTGTACAAAAATTACCTGGACAGCTTCCGAAGCCAGCATCTGGCAACCGTGGCAAAGCATTTTGATTTTGATATTTTTACTCCTCTTGTTGCTCTTTCAGAAAAGCAATACAAAGCTCTGATGAACGGCTCAGATGAACGCATTCATTTCAGTATGAGCATGAAGAACGGGGATGCTCAGTGGTCTCATAAAGGAACCTGGGAGGGACTTCTCCCTCAGGCTGAACGTTTATACAGCCAGACCAAGTCCGAGTACAGGCGAAAAGAACTTGAAAAATTCATGCAAGTTCGGCTATGCCCTAGATGTGAAGGAAAGCGCCTGAATGAAAAAGTGCTTGCAGTAAAGCTTGGAAATAAATCCATTGTAGATGTAACAGATCTTTCAATAGTAGAATGTATCCATTTTTTCGAGATCCTGGAGCTCTCGGAAAAGAAGGAAGAGATCGCAAAGCAGGTTTTGAAAGAAATTCATTCTCGGCTTGGGTTCCTAAAACATGTAGGCCTTGGTTACCTCACTCTATCCAGGAGTGCAGGGACCCTCGCCGGAGGAGAAGCTCAACGCATCCGGCTAGCTACGCAGATTGGATCTAACCTCATGGGTGTGCTCTACGTACTTGACGAGCCGTCTATAGGGCTGCACCAGCGGGACAATGAATTGCTTATCCAGACTCTCCGGACACTACGAGATCTTGGGAACACACTGATAGTTGTGGAGCACGATGAAGACACTATTCGAGCTGCTGATCACGTTCTAGATATCGGACCTGGAGCAGGCATTCATGGGGGCTATGTAGTAGCTGAAGGTACGCCTAAAGAGATCGAAAAGAATCCAGAGTCTCTAACAGGTCAGTACCTTTCCGGAGAAAGACAGATATATGTTCCGGCTCTCCGCCGACGGAGTGATGCGTTCATCCGGCTTAAAGGTTGCCGGGCAAACAACCTCAAGAATATAGATGTGAACATTCCAATAGGAATTTTGACTGTTGTTACAGGCGTTTCTGGGTCAGGAAAATCCACTCTCATTTATGATACACTGTATAAAGCCCTGATGAAAAAGATATATAATTCAAGTGTAACACCTGGGAACTATGAAAATTTAAATTTTGATTCTGAGATTGACAAAGTAATTGTTATTGACCAGAGTCCAATTGGTAGAACTCCACGCTCGAATCCCGCAACCTATACAAAGGTTTTTGATGCTATCAGGCAGGCCTTTGCCGAAACGAAGGAATCCAGGATCCGGGGTTACAAAAGTGGGCGTTTTTCTTTCAACGTAAAGGGAGGACGCTGTGAGGCTTGCCAGGGAGACGGACTGATAAAAATTGAAATGAACTTCCTGCCTGATGTGTATATAGAGTGTGAGGAATGTAAAGGTACACGTTACAACCGTGAAACCCTAGAAGTACAGTATAGGAGCAAATCGATTGCAGAAGTTCTGAATATGACAGTAGAAGAAGCTTCAGAGCATTTTAAAAATATCCCTGGGATTAAAGGTAAGCTTGATACCTTAACAAGGGTAGGGCTTGGTTATATCAAACTTGGCCAAAGTTCAACAACCCTTTCTGGAGGGGAAGCCCAGCGAATCAAGCTTACAAGAGAGCTCTCCAAAAAGGGCACTGGAATGACAATTTATCTTCTTGATGAACCCACTACAGGGTTGCATTTTCATGATGTTCAAAAATTGATTTCGGTTCTCAATGACCTAGTTGCAAAAAAGAATACCGTAGTCGTAATCGAGCATAACTTAGACGTGATTAAATCAGCAGATTATATAATTGATCTTGGTCCTGAAGGCGGAAATGCGGGCGGAGAAATTATTGCTACAGGAACGCCTGAGGAAGTTTCTGTGGTTAAGGAGAGCCATACTGCATGTTTCCTTGCTACCAGGCTTTCAAGAGAAGCCTCATATTTGAAAATATTGGGATCAGAGACCATTGAGGCAATTTCTGAAGAGGAGTACCCTTTTGATACTTATTCTGAAGAATTTGAAGACGAGATTAATGAAAATTCTAAAGGCTTTGAAGAAAAATCTCAAAAATTCAAACACAGGCCAGCAAAAGTATTATGAGGGGTCAATAATTTGACAAATTCTCTGGGATTTTTTAAAACTTAAATGAATGAGGTTTGAAGATGATTGATCTAAAGTCTCTTCCTCACCTGCCTGGATGCTATCTTTTCAAGAATGAAGATGGTGCTGTAATGTACATAGGTAAGGCAAAAGATCTTAAAAAAAGGGTGAGCAACTATTTCCAGAAACGAGATCTTGACCCGAAAACAGAAAGTCTTGTGCAGGCAACCAGAAACCTTGATTTCATTGTTACAAATACTGAAGTAGAAGCCTTCCTACTGGAAAATACTCTGATTAAGAAACACTTGCCAAGGTATAATATCGCACTCAAGGATTCTAAAAGATACGCCTGCATCCATTTAACCGAAGAAAAATTTCCGAGGATCAGGCTTGCCAGGAAGAAAATAGAAAGTGGAAATTTCTTTGGGCCCTTTGTTTCTGCAAGGGAAAGAGATTACATTTTTGCGGTTGTAAGAAAGACATTCCAGCTAAGGACCTGTAAAAAAATGCCGATTCGTGCCTGTCTCAGATATCACATCGGAACATGTAGCGGCCCATGTATAGGAAGAATCTCCTCAGAAGAATACGAAAATAAAGTAAAAAGGGCTGCTGATATCCTGAAAGGCAATATCAGAGAGCTTATTGAGTCCATGGAAAAGGAAATGAAAGATCTAGCTGCAAAGCAACAATTCGAGCAGGCTATGATCCTCAGAAATGAGGTCTCAGCCCTTGAGAACCTCAATGAAAAACAAAATATGGAGAGGCAGAAGAAGCATAATGAGGACATCCTAAACTATATTATCAGAAATGGTAACATCTATCTCATGCTCTTCAAGGTCTATAAAGGCACGCTTGAAGATAAGCAAGACTATGTTTTTTCCTTTGGGGAAAATTTCCTGGAAGAGTTTCTGGTACAGTATTATTCTGAGAATGATCCGCCTGAAGAACTGATCTTGCCTGAGCTTCTCGACGAATCTCTTGTAGATTTTTTATCACAGGTTAAAGGAAAAAGGGTTAAAATTTCGGTTCCTAAACAGGGCGAAAAAAAAGAATTACTCGATCTTGCCCTGAAGAATGTTGAGATAGGATTTTTCGGAGATCAGCATAAACTAGAAGCTCTGCAGAGTAAGCTTTTTCTGCCTCAGCTTCCGAATATTATTGAATGTTTCGATATCTCGCATCTCTCAGGTACGGCTACTGTAGGCTCCATGGTACAGTTCCGGGGAGGTCGGCCTGACAAACATAATTACCGCCGCTTCAAAATAGAAAGTGTGGAAGGAATTGATGACTTTGCTTCCATTGCCGAGGTTGTTCGTAGGCGATACTCCCGCCTGCTTGAGGATAAACATGACATGCCTGAATTAATTATTATAGATGGGGGAAAAGGACAGCTTTTTTCAGCTTTCCAGGAACTTAAAAGGCTGAAAATTAGGATTCCAATCATTTCCATTGCCAAACGGAAAGAAGAAATCTATGTACCTGGATTTAAGGCTCCTCTTCACATCAAAAGAGACGAAAAGGCTTCCCTCTTTATCCAAGAGATTAGGGATGAGGCCCATAGATTTGCAATCAACTATAACCGCCTGTTGAGGCAAAAATCATTAATCCAGTAATTGTAGATATGTTTCTCTATTTGATTTTTCAACATATTGGAGACTTTTTTTCATTTTTTGGGATCACAAAAATTCATTTTAATTTCCCAAATTCTGCGATGTAAAAAGTCATAAATCCAGTAAATAATAAAATGTTTCGAATTTAAGGTCTTGATTTTATGAAATTTTCGCATCAAGAATACGAATCATCATCCGAGCTATCATCCCAAAAATCATCCAAAAAATCATCAGAAAAAAAATACGAAACAATACACGATGTACAATATCTTGACAGCCCACAGTTCAAGTTGGTTTCCTATTTTGAGCCCAGGGGTTCACAGCCGCAGGCGATAGAAAAACTTTTGACAGGGCTGACGAAAAATGAGCATTTTCAGACTCTTATCGGGGTAACAGGATCCGGGAAAACTTACACAATTGCAAATGTCATAAACCATTTCAGGAAACCAACCCTTGTAATTGCTCATAATAAGACCCTCGCTGCACAGCTTTATAACGAGTTCAGGGAATTTTTTCCTGAGAATAGGGTGGAGTATTTTGTCTCATATTATGATTACTATCAGCCTGAGTCATACCTTCCAGCGAAGGATCAATACATTGAAAAAGATGCCCAGATAAATCCAAAAATCGAGCAGATGCGCCTTGCTACCACAGCTTCTCTGATGTCTCGCCAGGACGTTATAGTTGTAGCATCAGTATCCTGCATTTATGGTCTTGGAAATCCGAAAAACTTCCAGGAAATGGGATTTGAACTGAAAGTTGGAGATAAGGTTCAAAGAAAAGAAATTCTGCAAAAGCTCATTGAAATCCAGTTTGAGCGTAATGACCTCGAGCTCATGCCAGGACGCTTCAGGGTAAAAGGGGATGTTATTGACATCATCCCAGGGTACTTTGATAATATCATCAAGGTTGAACTATTCGGAGATGAGGTTGATCGAATTTCTGAAGTAGATAAGCAGACAGGACAGAGAACTGAAAACTTGGATTATTTCTTTGTTTATCCTGCCAAACATTATGTAATTCCAGAGGAGGAGCAAAAAATTGCAATTCAGTACATCCTAAAGGAGCTTGAAGAAAGACTACCACAACTCGGGTTGCTTGAATCTCACAGGCTAAAGCAGCGTACTCTTTATGATATGGAAATGATAGAGGAAACCGGGAGCTGTAAGGGAATTGAGAACTATTCAAGGCATTTTGACCACCGCCAGCCCGGAGAGAAACCTTTCTGCCTCCTTAATTATTTCCCTGAAGATTTTCTCCTTGTCATTGACGAGAGCCACCAGACCATTCCACAGCTTCACGGGATGTATAATGGAGACAAATCTCGGAAAAAGAGCCTGGTAGACTATGGCTTCAGGCTTCCAAGCGCCTATGACAACCGGCCCCTGAGGTTTGATGAATTCGAACAGTATATGAGAAATGTGATTTTCGTTTCCGCTACTCCCGCGGATTACGAACTAAAGTGTTCATCCCAGGTGGTGGAACAGATAATAAGGCCAACGGGTCTTGTTGATCCTGAAGTAGAGATTCGCCCTCTCAAAGGCCAGGTCAGAGATGTTATGCAGGAAATCCGGAAAATAGTAAATAGGGGAGATCGAGCCCTTGTAACCACCCTGACTAAAAAACTTGCTGAAGAACTTACTGAATTCCTTGCTAAAAATGATATTAGAGCTCGTTATCTGCATTCTGATATCAAGACAATAGAGCGAACTGAAATCATCCGAGAACTTCGTCTTGGCAAATTCGATGTCCTTGTGGGTATCAATCTGCTCAGAGAGGGCCTTGACATCCCAGAAGTAGGTTTTATCGGTATCCTAGATGCAGATAAAGAAGGTTTTTTGAGGAACTCAAAAAGTCTCATCCAGATAATAGGCCGTGCAGCTCGAAACGCCAATTCAAAGGTTGTCCTCTATGCAGACAATATGACCGATTCCATCAAAAAAGCAGTTAACGAAACCGAGCGTCGCCGCTCAATTCAGATAGCTTACAATAAAGAACACAGCATAGTACCGACAACTATCTGCAAACCCATTAGAGAAAAAGTAGTGGATATAACTGATATCAAACATATCCCTAAAACTGATATACCGAATGTCATCATCGAGCTCGATATTGAAATGAGGGAGGCAGCTGAAAAGTTGGACTTTGAGCGTGCAATTCAGGTAAGAGAATTAATAAAAAAATTTAAAAACGAAATAGAAAAGAATTGAGAAATTGTGATCATTTTTTTCCTTTTTTATCCCAATTTGACAACTTGATTTTTATGTTGGAAGGATATCTTCATTTTTGGAGACATAAGTGAGTAATATTATAGTTTTCAAATTATTGGTGGTTTACTTGAGTTATTGATCACCGGAAAATAAATTATATTTCTTAAATTTTTATAAATATAGGTAGAGTATTTTGATTTCGATTTTCAACAACTCATGGACCTGATCAAATTTTTATTATTGAATTTGGCATATTGTATGCTAACAGAACTAAATATCAAAATAGTGTCAATGGAGAATTACATACCCCAGTTTGTCGATTTAAATTTTCCCACTTTTTGATATAAATTTCACTCAATATTCGACTTTGTACCTAAAGTCTAATTCCTACACCTAAAGTCTGGCTGAAATGAAACTTTAGGTGCAAAGCTTCAATATTCAAAAAATTCACTCAAAAAAATGTGAAATTCTTCGAATAACAGGCTCTAAATCAAAAGTTCGGTTTCTCATTCCACTGAAAGCACAGATTATGTTCACGCCACAGATTTGTATATATATTAATTATTCAAAATCAACTACTTTCATTTTCTTATATGCTCATTTTCTTCCTTGTTTCCCTGATTCTTCAATATAGTTTTTAATTACATCGGAATTTGTACCATAATTCATAGTTCCAATATATTCTGCATCAACCCACAGTTCACAATCCTTTAACTGTTTTTTAATCTTATATATTCTTTAAAGATTTTTCCTTTTGTGATGCTTTTTATAATCTGCATCATTTTTGGAGGAGAATATTTTGATTCAGATCCTACGAAAAGAAGTACATTGTAATCATTAATACCGATTGCATCAAACTCAAAACAGTACATTTTACAACTTAAATTGACTCGTAATTATTGTGGGCAAGAATTTTAATCGAAATTTGATTTTCAAACCTGTCTAAAAAGTAATCAGTAAGTTACCATAGAAGGATCAAATTTGACTGTGATCATGGATGTAAAATTGGTTTTTTAGGCAATTTCACTGGCCAATAAATTGTTAATTTAATTAGCAAAAATAGTAAACTAACGACATTCTACGTGTGTGTACATCTTCAAAATGTCGGATTCAAGACATCGTGGGTAAGTTTTTTGAGCTAATCCTCTTTAATTGTTGGCGATGAATTATGTTTCTCGATTTTCAATGGATTTACAATACATATTTGTGATAACTTAAAAACAACATCAATAGATTTGGATTATGTAGCGAAATAATTGCGAGAGATTAGAAAAAAGTGGCTGAAAAGCTGAATTCTTTTCAAATAGGTCGGTGTATTCCTTAGTATCCAGAATTTTTTAAATAAAATGTAGGAAGTGAAACTTAAACTAGACTGATCAAATCTTCAAGTGCGGCTTTTGGATCTTTTGCTTTAACGATTCCTGATGCCAGGAGTACACCTTCAGATCCAAGATCAAGAGCTGCCCTGAGATCGTCAC
>Ga0182010_10001913_pt1 | contig 10755 bp, 10 predicted proteins | sample 611E1MmetaG_FD_120488 | JGI IMG/M metagenome (GOLD analysis project Ga0182010, IMG submission 120488) | Permafrost microbial communities from Stordalen Mire, Sweden - 611E1M metaG | ecosystem: Environmental > Terrestrial > Soil > Wetlands > Permafrost | place: Sweden: Stordalen | collected...
CCTGGCCTGTGGCATCGTCGGTCGGCTCTATATCGCCGGCTTCTACGGCATGACCCGCTGGTTCAAGACCTGGCCTCTGCCCCGCGAACTCAGGCCGGCCGTTGCGGGGGTCGCGGTCGGCTGCCTGGCCCTCGCGCTGCCCGGGGTCCTGGGCACCGGATACGGCTGGATCCAGGCAGGGTTCGATCGCAATACGCTCCTGAGCCTGCCGCTGTGGGTGATCCTGGCGCTGCCGTTCGCCAAGATCCTCGCGACTTCGCTCTCGATCGGCTCCGGGGGATCGGGCGGCATCTTCGGCCCGGGGATGTTCATCGGGGCGCTGCTGGGCGCCGGCATCTGGAGGGTTCTCGAACCGTTCGCGCCTGGGCTTCCGGCCGATCCTTCACCGTTCGTCATCGTGGCGATGATGGCTCTCTTCGGCAGCACGGCCCGGGCGCCGCTGGCGGTGATGCTCATGGTCGCCGAGATGACCGACAGTCTCGCCATGCTGGCCCCCGCGATGCTCGCCATCGGGCTGGCCACGCTCATCGTCGGCGATCGTTCCATCTACTCGTCGCAACTGCGGAACCGCTCCGAGTCGCCGGCGCATCGCTTCCGGTTCGCGCTTCCACTCATGAATGCCATACCGGCAGGCGATGCCGCACGATCGCCCAGAGTGGTGTTCGACGCGGACCAAACGGTGGCAGCCGCGCGCGCACAACTAAAGTCCACCGGCGTGCCCGGCGCCCCGGTCGTCAACAAGCGCGGCTCGCTTTGTGGCAGCGTCGATCTCTCTGCCCTCGTCGCCGCCGACCAGGCGGCCAAGGTGGGCGATATCGCCCTGGACGGGACCTTCGTTTCGGCGGACGACTCGCTCGACGATGTCCTCGGGGTCCTCGCCGACGGCCACCAATCCTGGGTGCCGGTAGTCGCCGATGATCGCCTGGCCGGCATCCTGTCCACGCGCGATGTGGTGGCGGCATACCGAGGTGCCCTGGCCGCAAACGTCCGCCAGGTGAACACGGTCGGCTCGACCGGAAGTCTGCTCGAAACGGAGATCGGTTCCGGCTCTGTCCTCGCCGGCAAGCCGGTATCGGAAACCGCCTGGCCGCGAGACAGCGTGCTCGTCTCGGTCATGCGCGGTGAGCGGGTCATCGTGCCCCGCGGCAACGTCGTCCTCGAAGCGGGCGATCACCTGACCGTTTTCACCGCCCCGACTGCACGGGAAGCATTGCAGTCGTTGCTCGCGAGCCGCATTTCTATAGAAGCGGAGGCGTCATGAACGCCGCGGATCCGGTCGTCCAGATCGACGGCCTTGTGAAGCACTACGGCAAGGTCGAGGCCGTTCGCGGGATCGACCTGCGAGTCGCCCGTGGCGAGGTCTTCGGCTTCCTCGGTCCTAACGGTTCGGGCAAGAGCACGACGATCCGCTGCCTGCTCGGGCTGCTGCGGCCCACCGCCGGCAGGATCGGCGCCTTCGGCCTCGACTCGACCCGCGACGGAGTGGCGCTGAGGCGCCGGCTCACCTACGTGCCCGGCGAGCTGAGGCTGCCCGATAGGCTATCCGGAATGGAGTTCGTCGCGAGCATCGGCCGGTTGCGGGGCGGCTTCGATCCAGCACGTCGCGACCAGCTCGCCGAGCGACTTCGGCTCGATCTACACCGCCATCTGCGCGACCTCTCGAGCGGCAACCGGCGCAAAGTCGCGCTCCTGCTCGCGTTCCTCTTCGATGCCGATCTGCTCGTCCTCGATGAGCCGACAATCGGTCTCGATCCATTGATGCAGCGCGAGTTCCTCGCGCTGGTTCGGGAGGCGCGAGCGGCTGGCGCGACGGTCTTCCTCTCCTCTCACTCGCTGAGCGAAGTCCAGAGGGCTGCCGATCGCGTGGCTATCCTGCGGGCCGGCAAGCTGGTGGCACAGGGCACGGTCGCGGAGCTTCGGGGTCGCGCCAGACAGCGTATCGAGGTCTGGTTCGAAGACGATCCGCCCGAGGCTGAGCTCAAGGCCCTGCCCGACCTGGTTGATCCGGTCGTCGACGACCACCGCTTCACCGCGACTCTGTCGGGCTCCATCCAGCCGCTGATCGCGTTGCTCGCAAGTCATCGGGTCGGGTCGATGCTGGTCGAGGAGCCCGATCTCGAAGAGGCGTTCCTCGATCTATACGACGGAGGGCCGGCATGAACGCGCGCATCATCGAACTGGTCGGCGGCCCACTGCGCGCTATGCGGCGGGCGACGTTCTGGTGGTGTCTCGGCCTCGCGGCTTTGGTCACCGCGACGATCTCCATCTGGCCAGCGTTCAAGGGCTCGTCGGGCCTCTCGCAGGCCATCGATCAGTTGCCAGCGGGAGTCGTTCAGGCGTTTGGCCTCGCGGACTTCGGAACCCCGGCGGGCTTCCTGCGGGCCAACCTGTATGACTTCTTCGTGCCCCTCCTGATCGTCATCGCGGCGGTGGTGCTGGCGAACGGCCAGACGGCGAGCGAGGAGGCCAGCGGCCGGCTCGAGCTGTATCTTGCCCAACCTATCGACCGCAGAGCCGTGCTCCTGGGTCGGGCGATCGCCGCGCTCGTGGCCCTGGCCGTGATCTCCGTTGTGCTCTTGATCGTCCAACTCGGCGCCGACGCGGCCGTCGGCCTCGGCATCGACACGGGATATCTAGTCTCGACGATTGCGCTCTGCGCCCTGCTCGGCGCCCTCCACGGCAGCCTCGCGGTCGCGATCGCAGGTGTGCGGGCGCGCCCGTCCCTCGTGCTGGGAGTCGGCATCGGCGTCGGAGTCGCCGGATGTGTGGTCGCCTCGCTGTTCCCTCTCAGCGACGTGCTCGCGCCCTGGCGACACATCTCACCCTGGGACTGGGCGTTCGGCGGCAACCCGCTCGAACAGGCAACGGACCTGTGGCGCTACGGGGCGCTGGCGGTGCCGACGGTCATCCTGACGGCGGTAGGCGTGTTCGCGGTCGCCCGGCGCGACATCTCGGGAGCGTGACGCGATGCGCCAGACGACGATCCCCATTCTTGGTGGGCCGCCCGAAGCTAATGGTCACCAGCCTCGCCGCGCATTGGTGCTGCATGATCGCCAGCTGGTCGTGGACCTCATCGAACTGACGCTCAATCATGGCCTCTTTGTCGTTCGAGCTGCGCAAAGCCTGGCAGAGGCGGAGGCGATCCTGGCCGAGTGGCAGCCGCATATGACTGTGATTGACATGGACCACGATGACAGCACTGCCCTGCTCGAGCGGTTGGGGGCCTCGAACACACTGCGACGAAGCGGGACCCCGGTCCTGGGTCTCACTCGGCGGGGCGACCTACAGACAAAGCTCCAGGCGTTCGATCTCGGGGTCGACGACATCCTGACGGTGCCATTCTCGCCCGAGGAGCTGCTCGCCCGCTCGATCGTTATCACCCGTCGGGCAACTGGAACTGACGTGCCGATAGTTCCCACGATCAAGCTCGGCGAGATGGAGATCGACATCTTCCATCGCCGGGTGCGAGCTGGTGACTCGGTCGTACACCTTAGCGGTATCGAGCAGAGCCTCCTGTATCTCCTCGCCAGTCGCGGCGGACGCGTCGCGACCCGAAACGAGATCCTGGATGTCATCTGGGGCAGCGACTTCGTAGCCGAGAGCAACATCGTGGATCGCCACATCCGCAGCCTCCGGATCAAGCTACGGGACGACCACCGGCATCCGCGCTTCATCGCCACGGTCCCCGGCAAGGGCTACCGGTTCATCCCCACGTTCACGAACGAGGGATGGGACCAGAGGCGGGGCCAGGGCTAGCGCCCGCGCCGCTGATCCTCGCGCCGCCAGCACGTCTCGCGCGACGAGCCCGACGGCGACACGAACGCCGATCGAGCGGCTGGGTCGCCCGGCAACGACATCCCTGGTGCCCGATGTCGCTCCGATGACAGAACGTAATGACGACCCGGCGCTGGGACATACGCTGGCGGGCGAATGGCACGGGCCGGCCATGCCCAAATGTCGCCCCGGTGGCGAACCGTTGCTTCCCAACGCCGTCCCGGTAGCCTGCATTGAAGGAGGCCGCCGCCCGTGACCGTAATTCCAGCGCATCGCGCCGCTGTCGGCGCCCGCTCGGTGACTAAGGCCAGGCCATGAAGATCGTCAAGGCGGACTGTCATGACGACACGGCGCTGGGCCGGCAGACTGCCTGAGCGAGGGGAGATCGAGGTCGACTCTTCAAGCGACTCGGGACGCATAACATCCCCCAACGATGAGTACCGAAAGGATCGCCACATGGACGAAGCGCAAACATTTGCACCAGACAAGGATCGGCCGCACCCGTTCCAGACCGGCCCAGAGGTCGTCGCCATCTTTCCGGCTGCCCCGGCGATGTTGCAGGAAACACCGGGTGGACCCAACTGCGCACTCTGCGGCGCTCCCAGGGACTCACGGCTTCACGTCGAAGGCAAGGCCGAGGCCAACGAGGAAACGCCTGACTGGGGCTAGCAGCCCACGACCGATCGGGTAACCTCCCATGGTGTGGAAGACGACCCTCGGGAGCACCGGCAGGACGGCCCAAAAGCAGTGCGCAGGGTCGACGGCCCTGCGAGGCCGTGAAGAGCCGCAATCTGATCACGCCGCGTGCCCATTGGGTGACGGCAAGAGAGGAAGCCCGGTGAAGGCTTGAACAGCGACGGGCCCGAGATCGATGCGGAGATCGAATCGCTCCAGCGCGACGCGTTCAGATACTTCCTGCATGAGACCGACCCGCAAACTGGGCTGGTGCTCGACAAGACCGCGACCGATTGGCCGGCCAGTATTGCCGCCACCGGTCTCGCCTTGGCGGCCTATCCGGTCGCGGTCGAGTGCGGCTTCATCACGCGCACGGCGGCGATAAAGAGGATCCTCGTCACGCTGCGGTTCTTCCGGAACAGCCGACAGGGCCCCGAGCCAGACGCCACCGGCTACCACGGCTTCTACTACCACTTCCTAGACATGCAGACCGGGCGGCGCGCCTGGCAATGTGAACTTTCGACTGTGGACAGCACCATTCTGCTCGCCGGTGCATTGGCAGCCGGTGCCTATTTCGACGCGGATACGACAGAGGAAAAGGAACTACGCGCCCTTGCCGACGCGCTCTACCGCCGCGCTGACTGGCCGTGGGCGCAAGACGGCGGCGCCACGGTCACGCACGGGTGGAAGCCCGAGACCGGATTCCTGAAATTTCGGTGGCAGGGCTACGACGAAGCGCTTGTGCTGTATGTCCTAGGGCTCGGCTCACCGACGCATCCGCTGCCGGAGCAGAGCTACGCGGCGTGGGCTTCCACCTACGAGTGGAAGAGCCGCTACGGGTACGACTACCTGTACGCCGGTCCGTTGTTCACGCATCAGATATCGCATGTCTGGATCGACTTTCGCGGTATTCGGGACGCATTCATGCGCGAGAAGGGCATCGACTACTTCGAGAACACCCGCCGCGCGACCTACGTGCAGCAACGCTACGCGATCGACAATCCTCTTAAGTTCATGGGCTACGGAAGGGATTGCTGGGGGATCACGGCGAGCGACGGCCCGGGCTCTGGACCCGGCCCAGACACCATTAAGCTGAACGGCATCGAGCGGAGGTTCTTCGGCTACCTGGCGCGCGGGGTGCCCTATGGACCGGACGACGGCACGATCGCGCCGTGGGCCGTGGTGGCGTCGCTCCCGTTCACACCCGAAATCGTACTGCCGGCAATCGACTATCTCGTGCATGAGGCCGACCTCAAGATGGGCAATCCGTACGGCTTCAAGGCCTCGTTCAATCCGACCTACCCGGCCACGTCCGGCAATCCCTACGGCTGGGTATCACCGTGGCATTACGGGATCAACCAGGGGCCGATCATCCCGCTGATCGAAAACTACCGGACGGGTTTGTTGTGGCGCCTGATGCGAGACTGCCCCTACGTCGTCACCGGGTTGCGACGAGCGGGATTCACCGGCGGCTGGCTGTGACTCGGCGCCTAACAGGCCGCGGCATGAAGGATCGAGAGGCGCCAGTAGGTGATGGTGCCATGCAAGGCCTGCGAGGTTGCACCCCGTGCTTCCACTCGGCCCGGCTCGCCGAAGCACAAGGCCCACCGAGCGGGCGATCGTGAGCTCTTCGTCCGTTGAAACCAACACACCCTAGCCGCACACGCTTTGCCGGGCTGATGGGCGCAACGTTGATCGAGATCTTGCTCGATCGCGAACTCCGCGCTCGGCCTGGACAGGTCGCCTGCCAGTTCAGCCGGAGCATGGTGTGACCCGCCGTCCGGGGCCCGGTACGGACAGGTCTTTGAGCAGGTTGTCAGGTTACCCGTCCGCAGTGAAGTCAGAGGGCGTTGGTGCCAGTCATGTCATGTGGTAACACGAGCGCCGAAGGAGGCGCCGGCCGCGTCGTCCGCCCGCTCTACCCGGCGTCGAGAATCCACATGGAGGCCATGACCACGACTATCGGCCTGTGGCAGCACGCCCGCGGGTCCGAGCCGGATCCGCGATTTGGCTACTGTACCGACGACGTTGCGCGGTCGATCATCGTCGACGTCCTCCAATCACGCGAGCTTGGTTGGGCGGCCGTCGACGCGGACGTCAGACGCTCGCTGAGATTCCTCCAGGATGCCTTCCGGCGAACGTCCGGCCGCTTTCTCAACTTTCGATCTGCCGAGGGTGAAATGCTGGCCATGGGCGCGTCGGAGGACTGCCACGCCCGAGCCCTAGCCGGCCTTGCGTGCCTGGTCGCGGAGATCCCCGACACAGAGCTTGCCGCGGAATCATGGCGACTCTTCCTCCGGGCCCTGCCCGCGGCCAGGTCGTTCGGGGCGCTGCGCGCCATTTCGGCGGCGCTGCTCGCCTGCGACTCGATCGTCGAGAAGTGCCCATCGCTCGAGGTCACGTCGGCCTTCGAGGTGCTCGCGACCCGGCTGGCAGCCATGTTCGGCAAACCGGCCGAGGATTGGCCGTGGCCGGATGAGGTGCTCACCTACGAGAACTTCATCGTGCCACACGCCCTCATCGTTGCCGGGCGCCGACTTGATCGGCCGGAGCTGATGGCGCTTGGATGCCGCGTCCTCGACTGGCTGGTCGACGTCCAGATAGGGGAGTCAGGCGTCTTTTCGCCGATCGGCACCGAAGCCTGGTGGCGCCGGTCGGAGCGAAAGAGCCCGTTCGACCAGCAGCCGATCGAAGCCGGCTCGCTTGTCTCCGCCGCGGCGGATGCGTTCCGAATCACGGGCGAGGGCCGCTATCGGGTGGCCGCCGAGATGGCCTACGGCTGGTTTCTGGGCGATAACGACCTTGGCGTTACGCTAGCAGACCCGACCCGCGGTTCCTGCCACGACGGCCTGACCCCAGCCGGGTGCAACACTAACCAGGGCGCCGAATCGACGCTCATGTGGCTGACCGCTCTTGAACAAATCCGCGAGCTACGCCGGTCCGCAAATGGGGGCGCTCAGCCGAGGTCCCCAGCCGGTGGGAACATCCAATCAAGGAGGGCCGGTGGCTGAGTTGAGAGGCAGACATCTTTTCGTCCGTTATCAGGGCAACCCGATACTGACGGCGGATGATCTGCCCTGTCCGGCGAATACTGTCTTCAACCCAGGTGCCGCCAGGGTTGACGGCGAGACCGTGCTGCTCCTCCGGGTCGAGGATCTGCGAGGTATTTCGTCTCTGCACGTAGCGCGCAGCAATGACGGGCTGACCGAGTGGCGGATGGAAGAGGAGCCGCTTCTCGCGCCCGATCACGGCCATCCGGAGGAGATCTGGGGCTGCGAGGATCCGCGGCTCGTGTTCCTGCCGGAGCGTGAGGCCTGGGCAATCACCTATACGGCATACAGCAATCGCGGTCCGCTGGTTTCGCTGGCGATGACCCGAGACTTCCGGCACGTGGAACGGCTCGGGCCCGTCATGCCGCCGGACGACAAGGACGCGGCCCTGTTCCCTCGCCGGTTCGGCGGCCGCTGGGTCATGATCCACCGCCCGGCTCCGTTGACGGGCCTCGCTCACATGTGGATCGCGTATTCGCCGGACCTTCGCCACTGGGGAGACCACGCCGTGCTTCTCGAGGCGCGCGAGGGGGCGTGGTGGGACGCGGGCAAGATCGGTCTCGGGCCTCCGCCGCTCGCCACGCCGGCGGGATGGTTGATGATGTATCACGGTGCCCACTCGACGGCGTCCGGGCCGATCTATCGCGTCGGCCTGGCTCTGCTGGACCTGGACCATCCCGAGGTCGTGCTGCGGCGGTCCGACGAATGGGTCATGGCACCTGCCGAGCAGTACGAGGAGATCGGGGACGTGGACAAGGTTATCTTCCCGAACGGTTGGGTCCTCGACGAGGCGGCCGACGAGCTCGTCCTCTACTACGGCGCGGGTGACTCGGTAGTGGGAGCCGCCACAGCCAGGTTCAGCGAGGTCCTCGACTACGTGAAGAAGGCACCGCCGTACCAGCACCGCCGAACCGGAGACCACGGGTAGAGGTGTGCCGGCGACGCCTGCTGCGCCCCGGCCCGGAGTCAGGCCCCTATCCAGGAAGCGGCGACCGCGCCGGCGAGACTCCGCCGATAGGCCGAGAACAGGCGGTCCCGGCGACCCTCGACGATCATCGCTTCACCTCGACCGTCTCGGGCTCCATCTAGCCGCTCCTGGGCCTGCTCGCTCGCCAGCGGGTCATCTCGATGCTGGTCGAGGAACCCGATCGGGATGGGACCCGGGGCGGGACTGAGGCCAACGTCCGCGCTGCTCAGACTTCGCGCCGCTTTCTCCCACCGTGCTCGCCTCGGGTAAGTCGCGCCCAAACGCTGTTCATTCGCACGAACCTGACGGCGACCTGAACGCCTATCGCGGGCCTGGTGCGCGCGAGCATCAACACCTCTGTGTTCCAATGCCGCGCCGATGACAAAACGTAATGACCACCTCGGGCGCCGACCGCATGCTTGCGAGCGAATGTAAATGCCAGTCTGTCTGGAACGCGCTCCGAATGTGAGTGCGGACCCCCCGAACCCCCGGAGCGCCACGGAGGCGTTCTCCTCGAGACGGGGTAGATCACCCGGCGTCAGGCGAGCAGACCTGTCGATCCGGCCCAGGAGGCGATCGTGAACGAGCGACGCGCCCGTGAACTCGTTGCCCGCGAGCGAACGCAAATTGAAGCCCTGCTGGCAGAGCAGGTCAGCGACATCCGCGCCGATGGATCTCTCCAACGCCAGCAGACCGGAGAGTACGAGGACGCCGCCAGCGCGCTCGACTCGGAGTCGGTTTCGGTCGCCCTCGCGGCCGACTTGCGCGAGCAACTCGCCGCCGTCGATCGAGCCGAGGAGCGCATCGCCAAGGGCACCTATGGCCGATCGGTCGAGAGCGGCCTGTCGATCCCGGACGAGCGACTCGAGGCCGAACCACTTGCCGAACGCACCATCGAGGAGCAGAGGGGCTACGTGACTCACGGATCCAGGAGGTTGCGCTCATGACCAACAAGAAGACCACGGTGCATCATGAAGACGCACAGAAGATCCCACAGCTCGTCAGGCTGCGCGACACCGACCGGACCGTCTCGAGCTCCGACGAGGACATCCGCGGACGGATGGCCAAGGACAAAGACGGACGTGATCTCGGCACGATCGAAGGCCTTCTGATCGATGAAGCCGAACGGAAAGTGCGCTTCATGGAAGTAGGGTCCGGCGGCTTCCTGGGCCTGGGCGAGAGCAAGTCGTTGATCCCAGTCGAAGCGATCACGCGGGTGACGCCAGAAGCGGTCTACATCGGCCACACCCTCCAGCATGTGGCCGGCGCTCCGCGCTACGACCCGGAGCTCATGCACACCGAACTGGAGTACTTCTTCAACCTGTTCCCCTACTACGGGTACCCGCCATCCTTCGGGCTATCCCCATTCATGGTCGTCTCGCCAGACTACAAGAGCGCCAAGAGTGCCGCCGAAGACACTCAGCGGTGAGGTTCCAGGGCCATGTTCGGTAGAACCGTCTTCGTCGCTACTTACCCGCCACGCCGTTGCGGTATCGCCACCTTCACTCGCGACTTGGCGGACTCGACCGGCAACTTCGAGATAGCCGCACTCCACGCCCCGGGCGACACCTATATCTACCCGTCCGAGGTGCGCTGCCGGATCAGGCGGGATGTCCGGGCCGACTACCTCGAGGTCGCCCGCGACCTGAACCGTTCGAGCGTGGGCGTGGTGTCGGTTCAGCATGAATACGGCATCTGGGGGGGCGACGACGGCGAGTTCGTCCTCGACTTCGTGCGTGCGCTGACCAAGCCCGTCGTGGCGACGCTCCACACGGTTCCGCAGAATTCAACCGCGCGCCAACGAGCGATTCTGGTCGGCCTCATCGGCGCGAGTGCCGCCAGCGTGGTGATGTCGCAGTCGGCCGCTCGGCTGTTGACTCGTGTCTATGGCATCGCCCCGAACCTGCTCGACATAGTGCCGCACGGGGTCCCGAGTCTCCCACTGGTCGATCCGGAATCGATCAAGCCCAGTCTTGGCCTACCGCCGGGACCCCTGATCCTGAGCTTTGGGCTCCTCGGTCCGGGCAAGGGCTACGAAACGGTGATCGAGGCGATGCCGTCGGTCGTCGACGCGGATCCTGCCGCGCGGTATGTGGTTCTGGGAGCCACGCACCCGGAGTTGCTACGTCGCGAGGGCGAGGCTTACCGAACCAGGCTCATGCGTCTCGCCGATGCGCTCGGCGTCACCGCGAATGTGCTGTTCGTGGATCGGTACGTCACTCGGACCGAACTCGGGACCTGGCTGAAGGCGGCAGACATCTTCGTCACGCCCTATCCGAATCGAGAACA
>Ga0182010_10001914_pt1 | contig 10755 bp, 6 predicted proteins | sample 611E1MmetaG_FD_120488 | JGI IMG/M metagenome (GOLD analysis project Ga0182010, IMG submission 120488) | Permafrost microbial communities from Stordalen Mire, Sweden - 611E1M metaG | ecosystem: Environmental > Terrestrial > Soil > Wetlands > Permafrost | place: Sweden: Stordalen | collected...
ATCGAGCGGCGGCGCGGTCGGAGCCTGCAACTCGAACCACAGATACCCATACGGCCCCAGAGTCAGCCGATAGGGCTCGCGTTGGATGGGCGGGAACTCCACATAGCCCAGCATCTCCACCGGGACCACGCCCTCGAAGCGAGCCAGGTCCAGCTCCACCGGCTGGGCAAAACGCGACAGGTTGGCCACACACAGAATCTTCTCTTTGTCGGAGATGCGCAGGTAGGCCAGGATCTTGCGGTTGGACGGGCGCAAGAACTCGATGCGGCCGCGGCCGAAAACCTTGAACAGCTTGCGCAGCCCGATCATGTTGCGCGTCCAGTGGAGCAGCGACGAGGAATCGGAAAGCTGCGCCTCCACGTTGACCGACTGGTAACCGTAGACCGGGTCCAGCAGCACCGGGCTGTACAGCCGCGCGGGCAGCGCGCGTGAAAAACCGGCATTGCGATCGCCACTCCACTGCATGGGGGTGCGCACGCCGTTGCGGTCGCCGAGATAGATGTTGTCGCCCATGCCGATCTCGTCGCCGTAGTACAAGATGGGCGTGCCGGGGAACGACAGCAGGATGCTCTTGAGCAGCTCGATGCGCCGGCGGTTGTTGTCCAGCAGCGGGGCCAGGCGGCGGCGGATGCCCACATTCACGCGCATGCGCGGATCGGCGCTGTAGGCCAGGTACATGTAGTCGCGCTCGCGGTCGCTGACCATCTCCAGGGTCAGTTCGTCGTGGTTGCGCAGAAACAGTCCCCACTGGCAACTGGCCGGGATTTCCGGCGTGTCCGCCATGATGTCCAAGATAGGCTGCCGGTCCTCCAGGCGCAGGGCCATGAACAAGCGGGGCATGAGGGGAAAGTGGAACGCCATGTGGCTCTCGTCGCCCTCGCCGAAATAGGGCCGCACGTCCACCGGCAACTGATTGGCCTCAGCCAGGATCATGCGGTTGGCGTACCGATCGTCTAGTGCCGCCCGGATCTGGCGAATGATCGCGTGCGTCTCGGGAAGGTTCTCGCAGCTGGTGCCCTCGCGCTCGACCAGATAGGGAATGGCATCCAGGCGCAGCCCGTCCACGCCTTGGTCTAGCCAGAAGCGCATGGCATCCAGGACCTCGCGCAAGACGTCGGGGTTGTCGAAGTTGAGGTCTGGCTGATGCGAGAAGAAGCGGTGCCAGAAGTAAGCCTTGGCCACCGGATCCCATGTCCAGTTAGACTTCTCGGTGTCGGTGAAGATAATGCGCGCCGCGCTCAGCTTGTGGTCGTCATCGCTCCACACATAGCGGTTGCGCTCGGGGGAACCCGCCGGGGCCTGGCGCGCCGCCTGAAACCAGGGATGCTGGTCCGAGGTGTGGTTGACCACCAGCTCGATCATCACCTGCATGTCGCGACCGTGAGCGGCATCGAGAAAGGCACGGAAATCGTCCAGCGTCCCGTAGGCTGGGTGCACGTTGCAATAGTCGGAGATGTCGTAGCCGTCATCCCGCAGCGGCGATGGAAAGAAGGGCAGCAGCCAGAGGCACGTGACGCCCAGGTCCTGCAGGTAGTCGAGCTTCTGCAAGAGACCGCTGAAGTCGCCTATCCCGTCGTGGTTGCTGTCGAAGAACGCCTTGACCGGCAGCTCATAGATGATGGCGTCCTTGTACCAGAGCGGGTCGCTTGCACTTCCGCTGCGCTTCATGGTGGGAGTTGCCTTCCCCGGCGGGTTCCGCTGCCTTCGGGTCGGTCTGAAAGCCTACCACGTTCCCGGCCGATTTGAAGCGTCCGGTCAGAAACCGAGACTGGCCCCCAGCCGTTTTCCGAGAAGTTGCTGGGCTGTCACAAGGTCGTCACATCGGGCACCTAGCCTGCGCGCAAGGAGATTGAAAACGATGATGAAGAAGCAAGTCCAGAGCATCGTATTGGCAGTTTCGTTGCTGACTGCGCCGGCGGTTCTTGCGCAAGAGACGGTCGGATCCGGGAGCCAGACCCCCGCGGGCGCCGAGGCGTCGCCACCGGTAACCCCGTCGTCTGAATCGGCTGAGGCGCCCGCTTTCGCCCCAGCGACCGAGGCCGCCGCGCCGGCCGCCCCTGCGCTCGACCAGCGGTTGACCGCGGTCGAGAGCAAGCTGGCGGGAACTGAAGAGATGGTGGGAGCCATGCAGTCAAGCGTGGACGGCCTGAAGAAGCTCAAGATCGGCGGCTTCATCCAGGGTCGCTATGAGTACCACCAGGATGCGGTGGACGGCACGCTAAGGCCCAAGAGCGAAAACCGCTTCTACGTTCGCCACAGCTACCTCGGTGCCCGCTACGAGGGCAGGAACGGCGAGTACTTCTTGCAGATCGACGCCAACAACAACGACGGCTTCGCGCTCAAGGACGCCGAGGCCTCCTTTATCGACACCTGGACGCCCCTTCACCTCAAGCTTACCCTCGGTCAGTTCAAAGTTCCCTTCGGCTACGAAATCCTCCAGTCCGATGCGGACCGCGAGATGCCTGAGCGCTCGCAGGTCATCCTGAGCCTTTTCCCTGGTGACCGCGATCGCGGTCTGCGGCTGCAGGGTAGCTACGAAGTGCTTCGTCTGAACGTCGCCCTGGTGAACGGCGCCAGCTTCGGCCAGAAGGATCCCTCAAACTATTTCGGCGTGGTCCAGAATGGCTACGATCCCAATGGCTTCAAGACCGTGGTGGGGCGCCTGGGCGCGGATTTGGGCTGGCTGGTGGGCGGTCTGTCTTGGATGTGGGGACGCACCCTGGACACCGCGTTCGGCAAGCTCGACGTAGTGGACCTCAAGGGCACCGCGCCCACCGTTTCGCCCGACACGTACTTGTACTATTCACAGACGCGCCTGGGGGCGGATATGCAGGGTTACATCGACGTGCCGGAAGTGGGTGGTCTGGCGGTGAAGGGCGAGGTGATCTGGGCGCGCAAGACCAACCTGGGCTACGCGGGCACGCCGGCCAACAGCTGCCTCAATAGCCAGAGCCTCGGCTGGATGGTCACCGTCGTGCAGAACATCGGCCCGTACCTGGGCGTCGCGCTTCGCCTGGACCAGTTCGACCCGCTCCTCTCCAGTACCGTTGATCCCAAGTGCTATGACGCCACCAAGAATCGCGACGCTGATCGTCTGACCCGCCTGGGCGCAGCCCTCTTGCTGCACGGCTCGGCAAACATCAAGTTCACCCTGTCGTACGAGCACCTTTGGGAGCAGGGCCCTGCGGTGGCCAACGACATTCTCACGGCGCAACTGCAGGCACGTTTCTAGGGCCGGAGGAAGATAGCTGGAGCGTGTCGGGAAATTCGGACGCCTGAACGCGCTGTGCTCGCGGCGAGGCATGCGAGGCGGCTGCCGCCCTGGAGGGCGTGCTGGTATTGAGCCTCGCCCCCGAGGCGGAGATCCTGACCCTGCTGGCTCTGCTTGACCCCATGTGAGCCATGCTCACACGCCTGGCTCACATGGGCGAGCGACCTTCCGGGCCAGCGCAAGCCGGCCAGCGTGCGCGGTAGCGTGAGCGGTAGCGACCAGCGGAAAGCGGCCTGCGTGGGCGACTTGCGTGAGCGGCCCGCGGCCCACTCTCCGTCCTCCCGCGTAACGCACACGCTCACGCCCTCGCCCTCGCGGCCCGCTAGCCGCGACCCGCGATTTCCCGACACGCTCTAGCTATTCTGGCGAACGGAGGGGGAAGGATGCAGATTCTGGCTGTTGATGCCTTGGCTCCTCCCTCTCCTATTGCTGTCAGCAGCCTCGGCCGCCCCCGACAGCGGCGCGCCTGACGGTCCGGCTATCTTGCCAGCACAGCCTGCGGTTCGAAGTTTCGATCCGCGCTGGAGTCAGGTCGCGACGCCCAAGCCGGGTCCGCCGCGGGCCATCGGTCAGCCAGGCGCCGGCTGCGTGCAGGGCGCGATGGCTCTCCCCCTGCGCGGCCCGGGCTGGACGGTCATGCGCCCGGAACGGCACCGCGAGTTCGCCCATCCCGCGCTTCTGGCCTACCTGCGTGAATTGGCGTCCCGCGCGCACCGCGAACACTTGGGCCCGCTGTGCGTCGGCGATCTGGGTCAGCCGCGCGGCGGGCCCACGCCAACCGGCCATCGCAGCCACCAGAGCGGGCTCGATGTCGACATCTGGTACGGACCACCGACCAAGCCGCCTTCGCCGGGCCGATCGCCCGTGGCCCCGGCCGTGGTGGACCTGCGCACCAGCAGACTCCTGCCCGCCTGGAACGGCCGCGTGGCGCGCCTGATCGAAGCGGCGGCGTCAGATGCGTCCGTGGATCGCATCTTCGTTCACCCAGCAGTCAAGCGCGCCCTTTGCCAGGACAAGAGCCGGGCCGGGCCCTGGCTGCAGCGGGTGCGCCCTTGGTGGGCACACCACGACCACCTGCACGTGCGCCTGCGCTGTCCAGCGGACAACCTCGATTGCAAAGAGCCGCAGCCCCTGCCGGCCGGCGAAGGCTGCGATGCCTCGCTCGACTGGTGGCTCTCCGAAGATGCGCGCAGCACCGCGGCCAAGCGCGGCCCACCCGGCGAAGGCGCGCCTGCGATGCCGGAGCAGTGCGAGTCGATCCTCGAGGACGAAGGCCACCCCAAGGCGACGGCGCCGTAGCCCACAACCTTCACGCGACTCTACCATCCCCCTTCGCCGTTGTACGGGATCACTGTACCTGCCGCATCCACGACTACCAGATACGGCATGGCGCGAAACGTTTCACGCCACGCCGACCGGATTGCGCCGCTCGTCCGGGGCGAGCAGCGCGACTTCAATCCAGCGAATACTGAACATATCGGAGCCGAAGACCCGTAGTGCCCACTCCATCGCGTGTTCGAGGTCAGCGAAAAGGGCTGCTGGCTGCTGGGTCCTGTCCGGCACGATGACAAATCCGCCCATCATGGTTGGTCTCCTCTGGTGGCCTACGGTCTCCGGTCAAAGAACGACCTAGAGTCGCGCTGTATTTAGTGCCCGCTAGGGGAGAAACCTTTCATCTGCCACCGGTAGGCCGGCTACCCAAAGACGAATGCGCCGTAGCCCACGACCTCGTCGCGGGGACCGGCGGTGTCGCCGGAATTGCGTAGGTCGAGGGTGGCGGCGGAGAGGCCCTTGTCCGCGACGATCTGGAGAAGCGCGTTGACCGGCGTGGCGCCGCAGGCTTGGTCGAAATCGACTGCGCCCGCCCGGCGCGCCTCGATGGTTTCGGCGGTTTCGTGGTCGAGGCGACGGGCGGTCTGGTAGTCGTGGTAGTGGGAGAGGTCCGAGCTGACCACGATGACGGTCTCCGGCCCGCCCCACAGGCGCGCGAGGACTGCGGCCACGCTGGCGAAGTCGTGGTCGCCAGCCAACAGAGGCACCACGCACGCGCCAGGGAAAACCCGCTGCACGAAGGGCAGGTGCACCTCCAGGCTGTGCTCGCGGGCGTGAGCGGCATCATTCTCTCGGATGAGCCCGTCTTTGACCAAAGCCTCAATGGCGTCGCGATCCACGAGCACTGCGCCCAGCGGGGTGTCGAACGCCGCGGCTTGGCTGGCAGCCACCCCGGCGAAGGCCACACGATGCGACGGGCCCACCAGGATCACGCGCTCGATGCCTTTCGCATGGGGAACCAGGCTGGCGTAGGCGCTGCCCGCGATGGGCCCGGAATACTGGTAGCCGGCGTGCGGCGCGATGATCGCCTTGGGTGGCTGCGCCTCATTGAAATGGGAACCCTGGGAGGGTTCCCAAACCCTCCCGCGATGGTGCGCCGCCGGCGGAGCCGGCGGGCTCCCCACGCGATTCTCATGGGAACCCTCAAAGGGTTCCCAATCCCTCCCGCGATGGTGCGCCGCCGGCGGAGCCGGCGGGCTCCCCACGCGAGTATGCGCCGTCCGCGCGTCAGCGAGGTAGGCTTCGACTGCCGCAGCCAACCGCTTGGCTTCCCCGGGATAAAACATCCCGGCTACCGCGGCAGCACGCGTCCCCATGGCCTATACTTTAGCGTGTATTTCTCGCAAGGAAACCAAAGGTTGAGCATGTCTGTTCAGGGGCCGCCCCGGTCCGGCGATCGCCCCGCACCGGTGGCAACACGGTACTTCCGCCGCGACGGCGAGGACCACGTGGTGTGCGAGCTGTGTCCCCGTTTCTGTCGCCTGCGCGAGGGCCAGCGCGGCCTGTGTTTCGTGCGCGCCTGCCAGGACGGGAAAATCGTTCTGACCAGCTACGGCCGCTCGACGGGATTTTGCGTGGATCCCATCGAAAAGAAACCGCTCTATCACTTTCTTCCCGGGACGCCGGTGCTGTCTTTCGGCACGGCCGGCTGCAACCTGGCATGCAAGTTCTGCCAGAACTGGGAGAGCACCCGCTCGCGCGAAGTGGAGAGCATGTGTGCGGCTGCCTCGCCCGCCGAAGTCGCCGAGGCGGCGCACAGATGCGGTTGCCCCAGCGTGGCCATGACCTACAACGATCCGGTCGTGTTTCACGAATACGCCATCGACGTCGCCGACGCTTGCCACGAACGCGGCATCAAGACCGTTGCGGTGACCGCCGGATACGTCTGTCCGGCCCCGCGCGCCGAGTTCTACCGCCGCATGGATGCCGCCAACGTGGACCTCAAGGCCTTTACCGATCGCTTCTATCGCGAACTGTGCTCCGGCGATCTCGCCACTGTGCTTGAAACCCTGGTCTTCCTGCGCGAGCAGACCCAGGTCTGGCTCGAAGTCACGACCCTGCTGATTCCCGGGGAAAACGACAGCGATGGCGAGCTGGACGAGATGACCCGTTGGATGTGCGCCAACCTCGGGCCTGACGTGCCGCTGCACTTTTCGGCCTTTCACGCCGACTTTCGCATGCGCGACAAACCGCCTACCCCCCCCGAAACCCTGACCCGCGCGCGCCAGATCGCCCTGGGTAATGGCCTGCACTACGTGTACACCGGCAACGTGCGCGACGAAACGGGGGGCAGCACGACCTGCGTCGACTGCAAAAGCCGGCTGATCGGCCGCGACGGCTATGAGCTGACAGCCTGGGGCCTCACTGACGATGGCCATTGCGCCGCTTGTGGGGCCCTGTGCCCCGGCGTCTTCGCCGGTGCGCCTGGCCGCTGGGGCAATCGCCGGCTCCCGCTTGATGTCGGCCAAGAGTGATCCCCGCGACCTCGCCCGACGCCGCAGGGGCGTGGCCGTGCGGTGGCGTCATTGCGCGTCCGCGACGATGGCTGCGCGCAGCGCGCCTAGCTGGGCGGGCGAGCCAACAAACAGATCGTCCGGGAAATGCCTGAGCGCGAGCATGCCCCGATAGATCTCCGCGCGTTGATCGACGTTCATGCCGAATCCCGCCAGGAACTGCAGGCGCAGGTTGTCGTCGCGGTTGATTTGGGCGTCTTTGAGCCACGGCGCCAACTCGGAGGCCCGACCGCCGTAGGTGGAGAGCAGCGCCACGGCTGAATCGAAGCCTATCTGGCGCAGCGACTGCGCGACCTGGGCAAACTCCGGGCTCTGCAAGCGGCGCTCGAGCGCCTCAACGTCGATGCGGGTCGGCTCCACCTGCCCCAGCAGCACGACGTCGTAGCCTTGTCCTTGGACCGTGTTGCCCCAAATAGTCCCGTTCGGGAAGGCCTCAAAGAACGTCGCGACCTCGCTCTTCACCGCCGCCATTCCGCTGTCGTAGAGTTGTACGAACACGGTCACCACCCCGCCTGGATTGAGGTGCCGCTTGGCGAGCTCCCAGAACTCGCGCGTGTAAAGATTGGCGGCGCCTTTGACCCAGGGATCGAACGGATCCGAAGTGATGGCGTCGAACTTCTGCTTGGTAGTTGTGAGGAAATGCCGGGCATCGTCCACTTCGACGTGGACTTTGGGATTGCCAACCACGTTGTAGTTGTAGTCAGCGAAGTATTTCGCGACGACGCTCGGGACGAGCGGCTCGATTTCCGCGATCGTCAGATGCTCGACCCGGGGATCGATGCTCGCCGCGCCGGCCGTCACGCCAGCACCGCAGGCAATCACCAAGACATTGCGCGGGTCTACTGGGACCAGCGTGGTCAGATGCCCGAGCATGCGCTGGAGCCGCATGTCCTGAGGTAGGGTGGACGCCTGGACCTTTCCGGCGTTGGAGTAGCTGATGATTCCGTTCGGATCCCTTGAGACCGCCGGGGACGAATTCATCCCTTCGCCAACGTATAGAAACGTCTCCTTCGTGGTTCGCTCGACGGCCGAAAAGCGGCCGTGCCCGACCAGCAGCGGAGGAACCGCGGCCACGTTGCCCCCCAGCAGGACGGCCAGCTCGACGATGGCCAACGCCCAGATTGCATCCCGCATGGTGAGCCGCGGCGCCGCACGCTCGGACACCAGCGCCGGTATGAGGGTAAGGGCGGCGGCTACGGCCGCAAGCGCGATCAGGATTCGCTCGCCGTTTTGGGTCCCGACCGCGGCGATCAGCACCAGGCTCGTGCCCAGCGCCCCGACGATGGCTCCCACCGTGTTCGCTGCGTAGAGCCGGCCCACCACCACACCGCCATCGGCTCCCCTAGACGCGACCGCCGCAAGCGCCAGGGGAAAGCTGGCACCCCACAGGCAGGCCGCGGGCAGGATCGCCCAAAGGCAGCGGACAAAATCGATCTGGAATTGACTCCAAGGAGTGGCCGCCAGCCGCGGATTGACGGGCCAGTAGGGCAGCGAGCTGGTGATGTTCCACGACGCCCAAGCGATCGCCGCGACCAGCGCAAGCTGCGCAAAGCCGAGCGCCCGGCACGCATTGGACGTCCGACGTGCCAGCAACGAGCCAGCGCCACTTCCCAGCCCGATCCCGATCAAGAACACGGCCAGGATGATCGAGAAGGTATACGTGGTGTGGCTCAAGAGCAGCCCGAAGAGCCGCGTCCAAATCACCTCTGCGCCCAGCGCGCTCATCCCCGAAAGCCCGATCGCCAGATAGATGATCCAAGCGGGTATCGTCGGACCCGTGATCGCGGGGGCCGGCAGATCGCGACTGGTGTCCCGTGGCGCGGCCCCGGGACGGGTCCGCGCGAGCGCGAGCGCGCCCACGGCGACCGCCGCGTTCAAGGCGACGGCGACGAAGGTCGCGGTGTGCATGTCGTGAACTCGGAGAAGATAGAAGCCCGCAAGCAGACAGCCAAACACTGCCCCGAGCGTGTTGCCGGCATAGAAGGTCCCGAGCCACGAGACGCCCCGCGGGCTCATTTCCACCCAGCGCGAAACCGCGGGCAGCGTGGCCCCCATCATCACGGTCGGCGGCAGCAGACAGATCGCCCCGAACAAGCCGCGCAAGAGCAGCCCCGGGACGCCGTGCCCGACCACGGCCGTGTAGACATACTGGACCAGCGGTATCGCCCCCAGCATCAGGATCCCGGAAACACCGATCGCGATTTCGAGGATGGCATAGACACGCAAGGGGTGCCGATGGCGGGTGACAAAGCGCGAAAGCCCAAGGCTGCCCAGGCACATCCCGCCCATGAAGGTTCCCAAGAGAACCCCGATTGAAACCGCCGAAGACCCGAGTACGAGCTGCAGCATCTGGAACCAGACGACCTCGTAGATCAGCGCTGCGCATCCGCTGGCCACAAACAGCACCAGGAGCAGCGCAAAGGGTCGTTCGTCCGCGCTGCTGGGAGCCGGCGGCGCACCCCGGCGGCGTTTCCTGCGGGCGATCTGTACTCCGGCGAGCGACACGATCGCCACGGCCAGCAAGATCTCGAGCCAGCCAATCGGGGCACTCCTCGCGGGCTCCGCCATTCCCGGCTCCGCGGGAAACTGCGGTGAAGCCGCCAGGGGCGCGTCGACGGTACGCATGACCGGTGGGAAAGGTGTCGGGGCGAGGCAATACGCGGCGAATTCGGAGACTGAATAGGATCCGTCGCCGTTCGCCTCGCCGATACGCAGGTAGCGCACCATCACCGGTTCGATCTGGACAGAGCGGATGCGCAGACCAGGCCCCCGGTCGACCACGTTGGCGACCTCCGCCAGCGCGCGAAAGCTTCCCGGCTGCCCGTCGATCGAGCCGGCGATTTTGTAGGTGTCGTTTGCGTCGGCTTGCAGGAAGAGCGCGCTCACCTTGCGCGGCTCGCCCAGGTCATAGGTTATCGATGCAGAGCGGCTTGCCAGCTTGACGGCGGCCGGCGCGTCCCAGAGCGCCCCCTCGGGCGCAACCGCGCCATCAGTGACAAGGGCGGCGCTGCCGTTGACTTCTTCCTGCGCGGATGGCATTCGACCCGCGAGCAGATCCGCGGTGTTGCATTCGGGCGCCGCAGGATGCTCTCCGGCATGGGCGTTTCGGCCTGCCATCACGGCCAGCGCCAGTCCGGCACACGCAAAGGGCAGAGTGGCGCGACGACGTGTCATGAATCCTCCATCGATCGAGGCCAGCCAGAGTAGCAGGTTGCCGACTCACACGCGATTGCCGCGTGTGCCGGCGAACCGACTGGGCCCCACAGCAGCCGGTAGCGCCCGCAGGAGCCACCCCGCCCGCCGGTGAATACGTTCTGGGCTGCGCGGGTGGGATCAGGAGGGTCCCCGCACGCGTGAGAACCCATATTGATTCACCCGTGCACGCACACAGGAACGCCCGGTCCTAGGCTAGCTCACCTCTTGAGCAAGTGGTCGCTGCGCAAGAGGCAGGCAAGATCAGGCAGAGCCTGCTTTCCTGCGGAGAAGGCATATTCATTGTACCAGCCACGAGTATCACGGCTGTCTGCCCCGCCTGTGGCGTGACCATCGTCCTCTAGCTGCTCGGCCACGGGGTTGCAGAACTCTGGTTTGGCGAGCCTCGGCCTCTCTCATCAGGCGCTTCTACGCCGTCAGATCGGG
>Ga0182010_10001915_pt1 | contig 10754 bp, 6 predicted proteins | sample 611E1MmetaG_FD_120488 | JGI IMG/M metagenome (GOLD analysis project Ga0182010, IMG submission 120488) | Permafrost microbial communities from Stordalen Mire, Sweden - 611E1M metaG | ecosystem: Environmental > Terrestrial > Soil > Wetlands > Permafrost | place: Sweden: Stordalen | collected...
TATATCAAAATCGAGAAATATTCCGGCCGAACAACTCAACAGGCTCGCTGATAACCTGGATGGCACACTGGCATCCAAAGCTTTAGAAACAAATCTTGTTGACGGGCTTATTTATCATGATGCTTTAGTAGATACACTAAAAACTTTATCCGGAATAAAGAAAGAAAAAGATCTTAACCTTATTTCAATGACAAAATACGACAAAGTTCCGGATCCTAAAATGACTGTTTCCGGCAAAAACAAAATTGCTGTTGTTTATGCCTCAGGAACAATTGTCGACGGAAAAGGAAATGAAACAAACATCGGTGGGAATTATTATGCAGATGTGATAAGTAAGGCAAGACTAGATACATCTGTCAGGGCTATTGTGCTGAGAGTTAATTCTCCTGGCGGGAACGCTATAGCTTCGGACATTATGTGGAGGGAACTTGATCTCGCTGCAAAAGCAAAACCACTGGTAATATCAATGGGAAATTATGCAGCGTCAGGAGGCTATTTCATCTCTGCACCGGGAACAAAAATCTATGCTGATCCAATGACTATTTCAGGGTCAATTGGCGCCTTTGGCCTGATACCAAATCTTAATAAGCTGCTCGAACAAAAACTCGGACTAACAACGGATATCGTAAATACCAATAAAAACTCAGATTTCCCGTCAGTTTTCCGTCCCATGAATCCATATGAAAAAGAGTTAATGCAAATGAGTGTTGAAAACATTTATACTGAATTTGTGAACAAAGTGGCTTCAGGAAGAAAGATGAGTCCTGAAGCTGTCGACAATATAGGGCAAGGAAGGGTGTGGAGCGGAACCAGTGCATTAAAAATTGGTCTGGTTGACGAAATTGGCGGTCTTAAAGATGCAATTACTGCTGCAGCTAAGTTAGCAGGTGTTGAGACCTTTATAGTAAAAGAATTGCCGGTGTTTGAAGATCCTTATACGAGAATTATTTCCCAGTTAAGCGGCGAAGTAAAAATGAGCATTCTCAAGAAGGAACTCGGTGAATCAGTTAAGTATTATAATATGATTCAGGAACTTAAAAGTATGACAGGAATACAGACAAGACTACCGTATTTTATTGATATTCATTAAAGAAGTTTGGAGTGCCTAAAGTTTAGAGTGCCTAAAGTTTTAAAAAGAGAATAGAATTTATCATAGTACTTTAGGCACTCTAGGCACTTTAGTCACTTTAGTCACTAACTTTAAATCATGCTACACAGAAAAAGCATACTGTTCTACCCTCTTTCGCTTCTCTACGGTCTGATAACAGCCGCAAGAAATTTTTTATATGATTCCGGCATTTTACCTTCAGTAGAATTTCAATTCCCCGTGATTTGTGTAGGAAATATTACCGTAGGAGGCACCGGGAAAACTCCCCATACAGAATATATCGCCGGATTGCTGAAGGAGACATACAAGGTGGCAACGCTAAGCAGAGGTTACAAAAGGGAAACACGCGATTTCAGAATAGCATCAGTGTCATCGCAGGTAAATGAAATCGGAGATGAACCAATGGAGATATTCCGTAAATTTCCTGATATCCTGGTGACAGTTGACCGGAACAGAGTTCATGGAGTAAATGAGATTCTTCAGGGATATCCTGAGACTGAAGTGATCATTCTTGATGATGGTTTCCAGCACAGAAGAATAACACCGGGTTTTTCGATCCTTCTTTCAGATTTTGAAAGACTTATTTTCAGAGATTATATGTTACCATATGGTAGTCTGAGAGAGAATAAGGCGAATATGAGGCGGGCAGATATTATTTTGATAACCAAATCCCCGGAAAATATATCTCCTATTCAACGAAGACTGATTGTAAAAGAAATAAATAAATTACCCTATCAGAATATCTATTTCACGACATTTATCTATAAACCTCCGGTCCCGGTATTTGAAATCCTTTCAGTAGATATTCAATACAACATTGCAAATGATCCCGGATGCGGAATTGTTCTGGTAACCGGAATTGCCAATCCACAACCTCTTAAAGAATATCTTGAAAAAAGTTACAGCGAGATAATCCATCTTTCATTTCCTGATCACCATAATTTTACAGAAAAAGATCTTCTCAGAATATCTTCAGCTTATAACGATCTGACCTCCGGGACAAGGTATCTGTTCACAACAGAAAAAGATGCAGTTAGATTGCGGGAAATTGCTAATATTGCAGAACCGATCAGATCGGCATTTTTTTATATTCCCATTGGAATACATTTTTTGAATGAAGATAAAGATGAGTTTGATAATCTGATAATTGACTATGTTAGAAAAAATCATCGCCACAACAGCGTATCTGAAGTCAAAAGGGATAACTAACCCCGATGCAGGTATAATTCTCGGCACCGGACTGGGAGAACTTACAACGAAAATTGAAAACCGGATTGAGGTAGACTATAAGGATATTCCAAATTTCCCCGTTTCAACAGTTGAAGGACATGCCGGAAAACTTATTTATGGAGAATTCGGAGGGAAAAAGATAGTGGCGATGAAGGGCCGTTTTCACTATTATGAGGGCTATGGAGCTGAACAGGTTGCATTACCCATAAGAGTGCTGAAACATCTTGGTATTAAATATCTCTTCCTCTCAAATGCAGCCGGAGGGGTGAACCCGGCTTTCCATATTGGAGATATAATGGTAATTACAGATCATATCAATTTGCTGCCGAATCCGTTGATTGGACCTAACGATGACCGGATAGGTACAAGATTTCCTGATATGGGAGAAGCATACAATAAGATCCTGGTGAAAAAAGCGCTGCAGATTGCTGAACTGAATAACATCAGAATTCATAAAGGCGTTTATCTGGCTACTAGCGGTCCTACTTTCGAGACACCCGCAGAATATAAATATTTCAGGATAATTGGCGCGGATGCAGTAGGTATGTCAACAACTTCGGAAGTTATCATTGCTCGTCATATGAATCTGCCCTGCTTTGCGGTAAGCATAATAACCGATCTGGGTGTTGAAGGCAAAATTGAGTATACAACACATGAATCTGTTCAGAATGAAGCGGCAAAAACCGAATCGCGGATGACAACAATTTTGACTGAAATGATTTCGTCAATCCAGTCCTGACCTGAATTAGCTTATTACAATCCATATATAATTAATCCGATGAAAACCAGATTATTGTTCATTATCTTGTTTGCTTATGGAATTTGTCAAATGCATGCCCAGACCGATCCATGGAAGATAAAAGCCGATAATATAAACCCTGCGGATTATTATGGCATATCAGTGGCAAACGGCATGATTGGTGTCATTTCTTCACCTGAGCCTTTTAAAGTAAAAAATGTAGTTCTCGCTGGAACTTACGATCTGTACGGAAGAGGACGTGTAAGCAATTTCATTAACAGCTTCAATCTTTTGAATATGAAACTGGCGATTGATGGAAGAGAAATTGACGCCAAAACAGTTCAGAACTTCAAACAGGAGCTCGATATGTATAACGCTGCATTCTCAAGCTCATTTGAATATGGTGAAAAAGCCAGCATCAGTTATTCATATTACTCATTGAGACAGCTGCCATATTGTGTGCTGATCGATGTGACCGTGAAAGCAAAAAAGGACCTCACAATAACAGGATCAAGCGTAATGGAAGCTCCCGACGCCATAAAGGATGTACAGAATTATTACAACGAAATTGAACGTCCTCACGTATCCATAGCATTGTTAACATCAACAGGGAAAAGCCCTACCGGCAAGCTTCAGCTCTGTGCTTCCACATGTTTCCTGTTCAATGAAGCACACGGGACAGAGCCAAAAATCATACATGAGATGTGGGATAATAACATGCATCTCATGAAGTTTAACAAAACTATAAAAGCAGGAGAAAGTTATACGTTTTCAATTGCAGGGACATCCATGTCCTCAGCACATAATGATGATCCGCTTAATGAAGCTGAAAGGCTCACCATCTATGCAAAACTCGAAGGACATGACCGCCTTCTTGAATTTCATAAGAAAGCCTGGAAAAGTTTATGGGAAAGTGACATAAAGATAGAAGGTGATGATAAGGATCAACAGGATATTCACAGCATGCTTTATCATATATACTCATTTGCACGTGAAGGTACAGCATACTCTCTTTCACCAATGGGGCTTTCAGGACTTGGATATAACGGACATGTATTCTGGGATGCCGATCTGTGGATGTACCCTGTTTTGCTAGTCCTTCACCCCGATATTGCACATTCCCTTATTGAATATCGTTTTGAACGACTGGATGCTGCCAGGAAAAATGCTTTTTCATATGGATTTAAAGGTGCTATGTTTCCATGGGAAAGCGCTGGAACAGGAGTGGAAGAAACGCCTGTATGGGCGCTCTCGGGACCTTTCGAACATCATATCTCGGCTTGTGTTGGCATTGCTGCCTGGAATTATTATTGTGTAACACAGGATAAAGAATGGCTTAAGGAAAAGGGCTGGCCAATATTGTCAGCTACTGCCGATTTCTGGACAAGCAGGGTTGAGCGGACAAAATCGGATCAGTTTGATATAAAGAATGTTGTTGCGGCTGATGAATGGGCAGAAAATGTTGATAATAATGCTTTTACAAACGCAGCCGCTAAAGTCAATCTCCAGGATGCCGTTTCTGCAGCAAAAATACTTGGAATAGCACCTGATCCTGACTGGACTGTAGTTTCTCAGAAAATTCCGATACTTAAAATGGAAGGTGGCGTTACCAGGGAGTTTGCGGATTATCAGGGTCAGGGAATTAAACAGGCTGACGTAAATCTTCTCAGTTATCCTTTAAAAGTGATTACCGACACTCTGCAGGTCAGGGCTGATCTTGAATATTATTCAACAAGAGTGCCGAATGAAGGAACACCTGCGATGACACAGGCTATATTCGCATTGCTTTATGCCAGACTTGGAAACGGAAGTAAGGCTTATCATTATTTTAAGGAAGCTTACATTCCAAATCTTAATCCTCCTTTCAGGGTTATCGCCGAGACCAAAGGTGGAACGAATCCCTACTTTGCAACCGGAGCCGGCGGAATTCTGCAATGTATGCTGATGGGTTTCGGCGGTCTGGATATAACTCCGACAGGAATTACTCAATTAAAAAGTGCACTGCCCCCAAATTGGAAATCACTTACAATTACCGGTGTGGGACCTCAGAAAAAGACTTATACGGTTAAAAGATAAAAAGAAAATCCATTTAAAGAAATCTATTTCCTTATTACAGTGCAGATTTTCTTCCACTTTGCCGTTTTGCCGGTATCGTTATAAAGAGTGATAAGAACTATATAAATTCCTGTATTAACCATTGATCCGTCATCTGCTGTGCCATCCCATATTATTGAGGCTTCATTCCCTGCAAACAGATTGGATGTTATTTTTCTGACATAATTGCCGGTTTCATCAAAAACCATTGCTGAAACCACATTAGAGTTACCGGTAAGATTCATTTTTATTGTAAGAAAATCTTCATAACCATCATTATCAGGCGTTATTTTCGAGGATGAAAGCTTCACCTGATCATTCGTTGAAGACATATCGGCAAACATTGAATTAGCGGCTCCGGGAGTACCCCATCCTGAACTCTCAGAGGCAGAATGCCAATTGACTCTTTCTTCAGATTTATTTACAGGATTAGTTTTTTCCAACGCAACTCCTTCATGAGTTGACAGAAGTGAAAAGTGCATATCATCATTATATGAAAAATCATCAATCTTATCAAGTTCGCTGTTGTACAGAATCAGATGGCCTTTATCATCAGACATTGTTGGAAGGGACTCTGTCTCAAAAAGATGCTCAGTATTTGCGGAGAAATATCTTTCCAATATTCTTTTAGTATCGGTAGTAATTGCTAAGTAATCTCCAGGCAATAAACACCTTCGTTCATAAGATACCGGTATTGCTTCTGAACTGGCTCCTGTACCATCATTTACGGTAATAATCTGTAAACGTGATACATCTATAATCTTCTGCGAACAGTTAAACAACTCAAGATAATCCGGATCACCCGGTAAAGGATTGAAAAGTATCTCGTTAAATAGAATATCCCCTGCGAGAGACTGTTCTGTAAGACCAAAACTAAAATCACTTTTTTGAAGTTGATTTCCGGCAAAATCAGTAATGCCTGAGGGAAGTTCAAGATGATACAGTTCTTGTTTCTGAAGCGGACTATTCAGTTTAAAAGCAAATTTACGGGAAAGCGTATCAAGTGAAGATATTTTTGTTATCCTGTTTCCTTCAATCTCCACATCTTTCATATATTCTTTCAGATTGAATACTGGTTCTGAAAAACTGACAATAATGATACTGCTATCCTCAGGAAATACATTCTGAATTCCTGAAAATGAAATGTCAGGGTTACTGGCGGAAACGGAATTTACTGACCCGGGGGTGCCTCCTTTCTTTGACACTGAGGCTTTCCAATTTGCCTTATCGTAAAAAGGGTATCCGGTATCCACCATTTCAAGCGACCATCCTCCGTTCGACTTTAATTCGTCCTGATACCAGGCGGAAGAATACTCCACCCCATGAATAAGAGTACCCGTACTATCGGAAATATATAATATCCTGCCCGCGTCAGTAAGCGAAGGAAAGCTTTTCATTCCGATTACTCTTCCGTACTTGTTGAAATTAGCCGTATCCTGCAAAGCACACACCGTAAAGATGCCGGAAGGTGGAATTATTGTTTCAGGGAATAGCGTAAACTGACTGGTAGTTCCGAGTCTCCAGTTCTTCAGATTTAACGGATATCCCGTTCTATTGGTAATTTCGATGTATTCTTTATCAGGCAATGACACCTGCGGCAGCGGATCAGCCATAATTTCTGATATTACAATATCTCCTCTCTCAGCCCATGAAGGAGTAAATAAGATTTTAACATTTTGAGTACAGTTGGCCGAAACATCGCATAATTTATTAATAATCAAATAATTTAAGCTTTTATTTATGAATTCATTCGCAAATTCAACCTGCCAGGTCAAATTACTTTTTTTAGTGACAGATATCGATTTGTTTTCCATGCTGTTTAATGAAATGTTCTCAGGTATGATAATCCCATTATCCGGTTCTTCATTAAGAGAGATCTCAACTGTTTTCTTATCCGACGTTCCACATATGGTTATAAATGGAGCTTCTTTATCTTCATAGAAAGTTCCTTCAATGTTTAAATCATCAAACCAAAGCAACCGGTCCCGTGTGGAGGAGTATTTGTAATAAACTCCGAACCACGCAGTGCTGAATAGCTCTTTATCAACTCCTGTACCGGTCCCGACAGGAACTCCGGTCATCAAGCTTACTGACACGGTCCAGGTACCTTCCTGTGATCGTTCAACAGATATTTTTGCTGGATTTGATGAACCGATATCTGTCTGCCAGTTTATCCTAGAATTTATAACAGTTGTTAAAGTTTTTCCATCAACTTTCCAGAGGCGAAGGGTATCATCTGACCCAGTAAGATTCACACCCAATGCAAATCCTCTTGTGTCTGCTTCTCCAGACATGTTACCGGGTGGGCAGTCGGACATCAGGAATACTGACCAGTTGTTCAGAGAAGAAGGATCATATCCATACCGGATAATAAATGTCCATCGGGTTATGCCCTGAGACGGATGCAGGTTTCCGACCGGTAATCCCAGCTGGTCGATACCTGACTCGGAGTTATCAAATACATGATGCAATGAAAATTTTCCTGAAATACTGGAAGCCGAGTCAGCCATCCAGTGACCCGCGGAACTTTCTGTCCAGCGGACAAGACTTCCCGATTCGAAATTTTCGACGATTTGGCCAAATGCCGTAACAGGCATTAATAAAGCCAGCAAAATAACTTTTTTCATGCAGCGGACGAATTGAAAAAAAAGTTAATTTTGACAGTCTTAATGTCACAGTAAATTTAAACAATAACTTAATTTATTCCAAATATATTAATATGAAAACTGCTGTAGTAGGAGCTACCGGAATGGTCGGAAGAACAATGATGAAAGTGCTTGAGGAGAGAAACTTCCCTGTGTCACAACTTTTGCCTGCCGCTTCTGAAAAATCGGTTGGCAAGGAGGTTATCTTTAAGGGAAACCCGGTCAAAGTAGTCAGCGTTATGGAGGCAGTTGAGGCAAGGCCTGAATTTGCCATATTCTCCGCAGGAGCTGCAATTTCGAAAGAGTGGGCCTCGGTTTTTGCAAAAAACGGCACAGTAGTAATTGACAACTCCTCATACTGGAGGATGGACAAAAATATTCCTCTCATAGTTCCCGAGATTAACAGCCACGTTATAAAGAAAGGTGACAGGATAATCGCCAATCCGAATTGCTCAACAATACAGATGGTGATGGCTCTTGCTCCTCTGCACAGAAAATACAGGATCAAACGTCTGGTGATATCAACATATCAATCAGTAACCGGAACAGGAGTAAAGGCAGTTGCTCAGATGGAGAACGAACGGTCAGGAATAAAGGGCGAGATGGTTTATGCTCACCCGATCGATAAAAACTGTTTCCCCCATGGCGGATCATTTCAATCTGATGGTTATACAACTGAAGAACAGAAACTGGTGGATGAAACCCGCAAAATTCTGGAAGATCAGACAATACAGGTAACTGCTACCGTGGTAAGAATTCCGGTAGTGGGAGGGCATTCAGAGGCTGTAAATATAGAATTTGAAAAGGATTTCAATTTAGAAGATGTAATCCTTGCATTAAATCAGTTCCCGGGAGTTGTTGTTTATGATAATCCTTCTGAAAACAAATATCCTATGCCTATCCTTGCACATAACAGGGATGAAGTTTTTGTCGGAAGAATAAGAAGGGATTTCTCTAAAGAAAAATGCCTGAATCTCTGGATCGTATCGGATAATATCAGAAAAGGAGCCGCCACAAATGCAGTCCAGATTGCAGAATATATGGCTGCTAATAAACTTTATTAAGTTTAGCCCCACTATTAAGTATTAATTTCTTATCATATTTGCCCCCATGCCCCCCTAAAGGGGGGTTTGTACTCAAATTTGAACGAAATCTTCTCGACCAACGTGAACGGGCCCTCCTTTAGGTGGGTTGGGGGGTCAGGCATCATATAATAAATCATTATACGGATATCTTTTTACATGCAGTTTCTTCACCTCCTCATAAAGAAGGTTACGCAGCTCATCAACATTTTCTTTTGTTTTAGCTGAGATGAATACTGTCAGGTGATGCTTATCCGAGGACATCCAGGATTTTTTAAGATTAGCCAGTGAATAATTATCCTTTAATACAGGAGTAAGATCATCTTCATCTTTAATATTATAAGAAAATGCGTCGATCTTATTAAAAACAATTATTAACGGTTTACCTGAAACCGAAAGGTCTTTCAGGGTACTATTTACAACTTTGATCTGATCTTCAAAAGCCGGATGAGAGATGTCGACGATGTGAACAAGCAGATCCGATTCACGTACTTCATCAAGTGTTGACTTGAATGATTCAATCAGGTCAGTTGGCAGCTTGCGGATAAATCCAACCGTATCGGATAGCAGAAAGGGAAGATTACCAATAACAACTTTACGTACAGTAGTATCGAGAGTAGCAAATAACTTATCTTCAGCAAACACATCTGATTTACTGAGAAGATTCATTAGTGTTGATTTTCCAACATTCGTATAACCTACCAATGATACCCTGATCATTTTACCACGGCTTTTACGCTGTGTCGCCATCTGGGTATCAATCTTTTTGAGTTGTTCTTTCAGAAGTGAGATCCTGTCTCTGATAACTCGTCTGTCTGTCTCGATCTCGGTCTCTCCCGGACCCCTTAATCCTATACCGCCCCTCTGACGCTCAAGATGTGTCCACATACCTGTCAGACGGGGAAGAAGATACTGATACTGGGCAAGCTCGACCTGGGTACGGGCGTGAGATGTACGAGCCCTATGGGCAAATATATCGAGTATCAGGTTTGTCCTGTCGAGAATCCGGCATCCAAGAGCCTCTTCAACATTTCTAAGCTGGCTTGGGGTCAGCTCATCGTCAAAGATTGCTATGTCGATTTTATTCTCAGTTATAAACAGGGCCAGTTCCTTTATTTTGCCGGACCCAACAAAAGTACGGGGATTTGGAATATCAATCTTCTGCGTGAACCGTTTTACCGTTTCAGCACCAGCCGTTTCTGTCAGAAATGAGAGTTCATCCAGAAATTCATCAACCTCGCTTTCTTCCTGTCCTTTGGATATGATTCCAATAAGGATCGCCCGTTCCTTTGGCTTGTTTGTTTCGATCATTCTTATAACCTTGAAAATAATTAATTGTCAAGTTTTTTGCCCCCCTGCCCCCCTAAAGAGGGGGTTAATCCTCTATTTTTAAGTAAAATCCCACTAAAAGCCGTAGAATTAATCCCCCTTTAGGGGGATCCCGCGCAGCGGGAGGGGGTTACAATAATCTAATAAATAAACCTCCTGTCATTTTGAATTGCCCCCCGGATAGCCTTTTTCAATGATTCCGAACAGCGCATAATCATTTCTATGTCAGTAGGAAATTGTACAAGGGATGTTTTTGTTCTCTCGAGTTGTCTCGCATTCAATGCCTGAATATCTCCCAGTGCCCGTGAAGAGACATTCTCAAAATTGGACTGAGCCCCAATAGGATCTTTTTTGAGCTGTTTATTCGGGTTCATCTGGATCACCTCAATATCACCATCTATGCGACAGGCTTTTGATTGTACAGTCTCTACAAGAGCACACTGAACTGTTTTGTACTTTTTCTGCTTGATATCATTGCCAAGAGAATCTCTCATCACATTACCTTTTTTATCAAGTACATAATAAAA
>Ga0182010_10001918_pt1 | contig 10750 bp, 2 predicted proteins | sample 611E1MmetaG_FD_120488 | JGI IMG/M metagenome (GOLD analysis project Ga0182010, IMG submission 120488) | Permafrost microbial communities from Stordalen Mire, Sweden - 611E1M metaG | ecosystem: Environmental > Terrestrial > Soil > Wetlands > Permafrost | place: Sweden: Stordalen | collected...
GTACGGAGATGACTTTCATGAGTGGCCTCTTACCTCGCAAGAGTGCAAGACCGTGCTACGGCATAGTCAAAGTGCCTACTCACCCCAAGGCCGTCCCCCATTTGTGTCGACTGAGCCTTCCTCGGCATTCGTGGAGGATCACGTGTACCACATCCAGTCGTCACGCCGCTGGCGCTTCATGACGCTCGCTACCTCGGTCGCAGTCCTGTGCGCTCTGGTGGTCGCTGCACCGGAAGCGGCTGCCGCCGGGCCATCGGTCGTCACCCAGACGTTCTCGTACACCGGAAGCGTGGCCACCTTCACCGTGCCCGCAGGCATCTCGGCGTTGACGATCACGGTCACGGGCGGTGAGGGGGGCAACGGCGGTGCCGATGCCACCCCCGCCCCGGCAGCGGGCGGCTACCGAGGCGTCGTCACCGGCACCGTCGCGGTGACCCAGAACCAGGTGCTCACGGTCGGCGTGGGCGGGGGCGGTGCCACGGGTGCCAGTCGTACCAACGCGAGCACAGCGGCTCCGAACGGTGGCACCAACCCCGTCGGCGGGTACGCCGGAGGCGCCGGCGGCAAGGCGGGTGCGAACGGGTCGTCGGGCGTTGGTGGCGCGGGTGGCGCGGCCTCCCTCCTCACGATCAGCGGCGCGAACGTGGTCGCCGGCGGCGGTGGAGGAAGCGGCGGTAGCGGCCAGTACGCATCCACCCAGGGACACACCGCCACAGCGACGTACCTCGGCCGTACAGACAGCATGTCGACCAGCGGCCAGACCGGCGTCAACGCGAACGACGCCTGCCTGGCGACGAGCTGCGCAAACAACGACGGCGGCGGCTCAGGCGGTGGTGGCGGCGGCGCCCTGGGCGGCGCTCAGGGCCTGATCCAGTTCGGCGCTGGCACCTCGAACGAGTGGTACGGCTTCGGAGGCTCTGTCGGCCTCAACTCGACCGCGTCCCTGTCCGGGCTCACCGCCTCGTACCAGTACTACTCCGACAACAACGCGCCCGGCTCCGTGGTCATCTCGTACACCACCGGCTCGCCCGCAGCCCCGACGGCTGTCAGCGGCACCGCGGCGAGCAACGCGGTCAACCTCATCTGGACCGCGCCGACCGATACCGGCCAGTCCGTGATCACCGACTATCTCGTGCGGTACAGCAGCAACGGCGGCACCACCTGGAGCAGTCCCGTCGACATGGGCTCCACCGACACCTCCGGCACCGTCAGCGGCCTGACCAACGGCACGGCCTACGTCTTCCAGGTCGCCGCCGTGAACGCGGTCGGTACGGGCGTCTACTCGGCGTCGTCCTCGTCGGTGACGCCGCTGGGCCCGCCATCCGCGCCAGGAATCTCAGCCGTCACGGCACAGGATGGCGCATTGGGCCTGTCGCTCTCCGCACCCTCAACGGGTGCTCCCGTGACCGGTTACGACTACCGGGTCAACGGCGGGTCGTGGATCGCGGTGGCATCCGCATCGACGTCCATCGTGATCCCCGGCCTGGTCAACGGCACCTCGTACACGGTCGAGGTCCGAGCTGAGAGCGCTGTGGGAGTGGGTGCCGTGTCTGCTCCTGCCTCCGGGACCCCGCTGGCCGTGCCCGGAGCGCCGACGATCAGCTCGTTGGCCGCCTCGAACGGCGCGGTCTCCGTGGAGTTCGCGCCGGGCTTCAACGGCGGCAGTGCCATCTCGTCGTACGCGTACCAGCTCAATGGCGGCAGCTGGGTCTCCGTGAGCGGAACCTCCAGCCCGATCCAGATCATGGGTCTGACGGCCGGCACCACCTACTCCGTGGCGCTCCGCGCCGTGAACTCGGTGGGCCCGGGGGCGTCCTCTGCCCCCGCTTCGGTCACGACACCCGCGCTGCCTGGCGCCCCGACCATCAGCTCAGCCGCCGCCGGCGACGGAACAGCGCTCGTGAGCTTCGCCTCGGGATCGACCGGCGGCTCTCCGATCCAGGGCTACGAGTACCAGACCACCTCGGCCGGACCGTGGACGACTGTTCCCGGATCGTCGAGCCCCGTGCTGATCACCGGGCTCACGAACGGAACGACGTACTCCGTGAGGATTCGCGCGACCAACGCGGTGGGCACTGGGTCCGCATCCACCGCGGCTCCCGTCACTCCGGCAACAGTCCCGGGTGCTCCGTCGATCGTCGGTGACACGGTGGCCGGCGGCGAGGCGACCCTCTCTGCCGACTTCACTGCCCCGTCGAGCAACGGCGGCTCCGCCATCACCAACTACCAGTACTCGACCGACGCGGGTGCCACCTGGCGCCTGCGCACCGACGGCGCCGGTGTCGACAGCCCTGTCGTGATCACGACGCTCTCGAGCGACGGGACCACGCCGCTCACGAACGGAGTCACCTACTCGGTCGAGCTCCGCGCCATCAATGCAGTGGGCGCCGGCATCGCATCGGCGGTGGCGACCGGCATCAGCAAGTCCGCCCCCCAGCAGCCCACCATCACCACGGTCACGCGCTCGAGCGGGGCCCTCGCCGTCAGCTTCACCGCCGGATCCAACGGTGGCGCAGCGATCACCGCCTACGAGTACAGCGTCGACCACGGAGCCCACTGGGTCTCCACCGGGACGCTCGGCACCTCGTTCGTGATCAGCGACCTGACCAACGGCACCACGTACCCCGTGGAGGTGCGCGCCATCAACTCGGCCGGTACGGGCGCGGCCTCCGCATCCGTCACCGGCACGCCGGCCGGGTTGCCCGGCCAGCCGTCCATCGGCGGGGTCGCCCGTAGCGACAGGACGCTCACTGCAACGGTGAGCGTCGCCGACAACGGCGGTTCGCCCATCACGGCATGGCAGTACTCGACCGACGGTGGGTCGAGCTGGTTCACCGCATCGGGAACGACCAGCCCCCTGACGCTGACCGTGCTCTCCTCTGATGGCTCGACGCGTCTCGCGAACGGCACCGGCTACGCGCTCCAGGTCCGTGCGAAGACCGCCATCGGGACCGGCCCTGCCTCGCCGACCACGATCGTCGCTCCGGCCTCGGCGCCGACGGCTCCGTCGATCGCCGTGACCGCGGGCAACACGAGCGCGAGCGTCAGCTTCGCACTCGGGACCGATGGCGGCTCGCCCGTGACGCAGGTCGAGTACAGCCTCGACGGAGGCGGCACCTGGACGTCCGCGGGAACCCTCTCGAGCCCCTTCACCGTCAGCGGACTGACCAACGGCACGACGTACTCGGTGAAGCTCCGCGCAGACAACGCGATCGGCGTGGGCGCGTCCTCCGTGCCCGCATCGACGACACCCCGCACCATCCCGGGTGCGCCCGGGTCGGTCGTCGTCGTCTCGAACACCGCATCGGCCGACGTCACCTGGACGGCTCCGACCGACAACGGCGGGGCCCCGGTCACGGGCTACACCGCCTCGGCGTACGCCACCGGCACCGGCACGACGGCCGTGTCCACCTGCACGACGAGCGGCGCGACGTCCTGCTCGATTCCCGGCCTGACAAACGGCACGGTGTACTACGTCGAGGTCGCCGCGACGAACAACGCCGGCACGGGAGCGGCATCCTCGCCCCGCGTGCTGGTCACACCCCTCGCCCGTCCCGGGGCCCCCACGCTGAGCGCCCTCACCGTAGGTGACGGCAGCATCAGCGCCCCCTTCACTGCCGGCAGCGCGGGCGACCGCACGATCACGGGATACCAGTTCTCGCTGGACGGCGGTACGACCTGGGCAGCCGCGAGCGGTACGACCAGCCCGATCGTGATCACGGGCCTGACCAACGGCACCCTCTACACGGTTGCTCTCCGAGCCGTGAGCTCCGCCGGTGTGGGCCTTGCCTCGAACACCCGGACCGGGACGCCGTACACGTACCCCTCTGCCCCCGACACGGCGACGATCGTCGCCAACGGTGGCAACGCCCAGATCACCGTCTCGTGGGCGGCCGCGAACCTCAACGGCGGGATCCTGCTCAACTACACCGCCACGGCCTTCACCGGCCTGACCAGCGGGTCGACGGCTGCGACCTGTACGACCACGACTCTCAGCTGCGTGATCACCGGGCTCACCAACGGCACGACGTACTACGTCTCGTTGCAGACCCAGAACAGCGCGGCCATGTATAGCGTGCGGTCGGCCCCCCGGGTGCCTGCGACACCGTCGCTGCAGCCCGGCGCGGCAACCTCCCTCGTGGCGACAGCCAGCGACGCGACGGCCACGGTCTCGTGGACGGCTCCGATGAGCACGGGCGCCAGCGCCATCAGCGGCTATGCGGTGTGGTGCTCCGCCAACGGCGGCGCGTACACGTCGTGCGGCACCACCACGTCCACCTCCACGGTGGTCACGGGTCTCACCAACGGCTCGAGCTACACCTTCGAGGTGTTCGCGGTGAACTCCAACGGCACCGGACCCGCGAGTGCGGCATCCGGCCCCGTGACACCGCTCGCACCGGGGACGGTGCCCGTTCTCGCGGCAGCGACGTCGACGGTTAACGGTTTCACGTCGACGATCACCAACTACGACGCGGCGACGACGTACTCGGCGACCGCCAGCAGCGGCGCCACGGTCGCGGTGTCGGGCTCCGGGATCACGGTGACGGGACTCGCAGCAGGCGGCAGCGCAGCCATCACGGTCTCGGCCGTCAAGGCTGGCCGCGTCACGACGCAGGCGACAGTCTCGGGCTCGGCGCTGTTGGCCGGGGTTACGCCGCTGTTCGGAGTGCCGACGCGTACGGCGGACGGCTTCACCTTCACGGTGACGAACTTCGACGCGACCGCCACCTATGGGCTGGTGACGACCAACGGGACGGTCACGATGTCCGGGTCGACGATCACGGTGACAGGCCTGGCCGCTGCGGCCGGCAGCCTGGTCACGGTGACCGTCTCGCACACCGGGTCCGCGGATGCGATGGCCGCCCAGTCGGGCACGGCGCTGGGTGCGGGGACGGTGCCGGTGCTCTCCGCCGCGACACCGCTCGCTGGCGGGTACCGGTTCACGATCACGAACTATGACGCGACGCAGACGTACACGCTGGTGCAAGCGGACGGCGGGACGGTGACGCGCGTCGGCAACACGGTGACGATCTCCGGGCTGGATGCTGGTGTTTCCTCGGGCACGACCGTGACGGTGGCGAGAGCCGGCTCTGTGAACGCCTCGGCGACGGAAGCCGGGACCTCACTGCCGAACGGCACGGCTCCGGTGGCGTCGGAGGTCACCAGTACTGCCGATGGGTTCACGTTCACGATCACCTTGGTGCCGGGCATCAGCTACGCGGTCAGCTCCGACGCGGGCACGGTGGTCTTGTCGGGTTCGATGGTGACGGTGAGCGGGTTGGCTGCGGGCGCCACCACGGTGGTTCACGTCACGGCATCGACGCCGGTCGCGCTGGATGCGTCCACGAGTGTCTCGGGCTCCGCGTTGTTGGCGGGGATCACGCCGTTGTTCGGCGCGCCGACGAGTACGGCGGATGGTTTCAGCTTCTCGGTGACGAACTTCGACGCGGGCGCCAGCTACGCGCTCGTGGCCAGCGACGGCACGGCGACGATGTCCGGGTCGACCGTGACGGTGACAGGTCTGGCACCGGATGCCGGGAGCACGGTGACGGTGACGGTCTCGCTCACGGGGCACGTCGATGGGGTCGCGGCCCTGTTGGGCGATGCGCTGGGTGCGGGGACGGTGCCGGTGTTCTCGGCGCCGACGCCGTTGGCCGGTGGGTACCGGTTCACGATCACGAACTACGACGCGGCGCAGACCTACACCTTCGTGCAGGCTGACGGCGGGACGGTGTCGCGCGACGGCGACACGGTGACGGTCTCCGGGCTGGCCGCCGATGTCGCGTCCGACACCACGGTGACCGTGGCGAGCGCGGGTCAGGTGAACGTCTCGGCGACACAGACCGGGAGGTCGCTGCCCGAGGGTACGGCCCCGGTGGCGTCGGACGTCACTCGTACTGCCGACGGGTTCACGTTCACGATCACGTTGGTGCCCGGCACCAGCTACACGGTCACGTCCGACGCGGGCACGGTCGTGCTGTCGGGTTCGACGGTGACGGTGAGCGGGCTGGACGCTGGCGCGAGCGCGACGGTCCACATCACGGCATCGACGGCGGAAGCGCTCGACGCGACCACGAACGTCTCGGGTTCTGCGCTGCTGACCGGGGTCACGCCGCTGGTCGGTGCGCCGACACGTACGGCTGATGGCTTCAGCTTCACGGTGACGAACTTCGACCCGGACGCCAGCTACGTGCTGGTGGCAACCGACGGTACGGCCACGATGTCCGGGTCGACCGTGACGGTGACGGGTGTGGCTCCGGGTGCCGCGAGCACGGTCACGGTGACTGTCTCACAGACGGCGCACGTCGATGCGGTCGCCGCCCAGTCGGGCTCCGCGCTGTTGTCAGGGGTGACGCCGCTGTTCGGTGCGGTGACGCGTACGGCTGATGGCTACACCTTCACCGTGACGAACTTCGACGCGGATTCCAGCTATGCGCTGGTGGCGACCGACGGTACGGCCACGATGTCGGGGTCGACGGTGACGGTGACAGGCCTGGCCCCTGAAGCCGGCAGCTTGGTGACGGTGACGGTCTCGCTCGCCGACCATGCCGATGCACTTGCCGCGGAGTCGGGCAGCGCGCTCGGTACGGGCACGACGCCGACCTTCTCGGCAGCCACGCCGTTGGATGGTGGCTACCGGTTCACGATCACGAACTATGACACGGCGCAGTCGTACGCGTTCGTACAGGCCGGCGGCGCTACGGTGACCCGCAACGGCGACACCCTGACGGTCTCCGGACTGGCCGCTGGCGTCACGTCCGTGACGACGGTGACGGTCTCGAACCCGGGCTACGTCGATGCGTCGGCCACAGAGACCGGCTCATCGCTGCCCGACGGCCAGGCTCCGGTGGCCTCTGTCGTCACGAGGACCGACGATGGCTTCAGCTTCACGATCACCCTGGTTCCGGGCACCAGCTACCTGGTCACCTCGGGCGCGGGCACGGTCACCCTCTCGGGTTCGACCGTGACCGTGACCGGTCTGCCCGCCGGCGCCTCGACCACGGTGCACGTCACGGCCTCGACGCCGGACGCGCTCGACGCCTCGACGGATGTCTCGGAGTCCGCGCTGCTGGCCGGGGTCCCGCCTGTGTTCAGTGCGCCGTCGGGGACACCTGACGGCTACAGCTTCACCGTGACGAACTTCGACGCGAACGCCAGCTACGCGCTGGTGGCGAGCGCCGGGTCGGCAACGCTGTGGGGGTCCACGGTGACGGTGACGGGCTTGGCGCCTGGTGCGGCCAGCACGGTGACGGTGACCGTCTCGCACGCCGGGTGGGCCGAATCGGCGGCCGCTCAGTCGGGCAACGCGCTCGGCACGGGGACGGCGCCAGTGTTCTCGGTGTCGACGCCACTGGCTGGTGGGTACCGGTTCACGATCACGAACTACGACCCGACGGAGACCTACACGTTGGCGCAGGCCGACGGCGCTTCCGTGACGCGAGATGGCGACACGGTCACGGTCACCGGACTGGCCGCCGGCGCCAGCTCGCGGACCACGGTGACGGCTTCTCGGGCGGGCCAGGTCGACTCCTCGGCAACGCGCACCGGCACGTCGCTGCCCCACGGCGCGGCTCCCGTCGCGTCGGCGGCCACCAGTACTGCCGATGGCTTCACGTTCACGATCAACGTGACGCCGGGCACCAGCTACACCGTCACCTCCGACCAGGGCACGGTCGTACTGTCCGGCTCGACGGTGATCGTGAGCGGACTCCCCGCCGGCGCCACCACCACGGTGCACGTCACGGCCTCGACGCCGGACGCGCTGGATGCGACCACGGCTGTCTCCGGCTCCGTACTGCTGGCAGGGGCCACGCCGAGGCTCTCGAGCCCGGTCGCCACTGCGGGGGGATTCGTGGTCACGATCACGAACTACTCCGCGGAGTTCTCCTACGAGGTGTCGACCACGGCCGGCACCGTCATGCGTGACGTGAACGTGATCACGGTCACCGGCCTGGTCCCGAGCGCGTGGGCTGTCGTACAGGTCGTCGCAACCCGCGACGGCTACGTGCCCGCCGGCGCCAGCGCGACCGGCCAGTCCTTGGCTCCGGCTCCGACCGCCACAAGCACCCCGACGGTCACGCCCATCACGTCGAACCCGACGTCGACCCCGACGTCGACCCCGACCACGACGCCGGCTCAGACGTCGCCGGGCGGATCGAGCAGCCAGGGCGGCACCTCGGCGCTCACCCACCTCCAGGAGTCCAAGCCGGGAACCGCCACCGTGACCGACGATGGGACTCCCGTCTCGTCGACGCTCAGCAGCTCGGGGGGCACTGTCAAGGTCGTGGCCCACAACGGCCTGACGCTGACGGTGGCCGCACAGCAGAACGGTTCCACGCTTCCGCTCGGCGCGGATGGCGTGGTGGAGGTTGGCCCCGGTGGACAGCTCTGGGTCACCGTCACCGGGTTCGGCCAGCAGTCGGGCGTCACCTTCTGGAGCATCGGAGACCAGGCTCAACTGGCGGCTGCACAGACCGATGCCACCGGTGCGGCGGCTACGAGCATCTTGGTCCCCGCCGACCTCGCACCTGGCGTGCGCACCCTGGTCGTCAGCGGCGTCGATGCACAGGGCAGGACCGTGACGATGCAAGTGGGCATCCGGGTGACTGGCACGCGCTCCGCATCGGCAGGGTCGTCGGCCGTATCCAGCTGGTGGGTCTGGTTGCTCGCCGCGCTGTTGCTCCTGCTCGTTGGGTGGTGGTTCGTGATCGCGCGCAGGCGCCGCCGCGAGGACGAGCGGGCGGCCTAGCCGGCGCCCGAGAGGCGGCGTCCCCTCCATGGATGGCGCCGACGGGAACGGAGACGGGATCAAGGACCCGCAGAACATCGACGACGCCTCGCTCGCAGCTGCCCGCTACCTCTGCGCCTCGTCGTCGATGAGCACCCCCGCCACCTGGCGAGCGGCAGTCCAGTCGTACAACAACTCGTCGCCCTACACCGCGCTCGCCGCTGGACGTCAGTGAGGACTCTCAGGTCACGTCAGCGGTGAGGGCGGGTCAGGGCGTGTGTACGAGGGTGTTCGCGTCCCGCCTCATGGTCACCGGGTACTGGGTGGTGGCGGTTCCCATGCGGACCATCATCTGGATGGTCTCGCCCCCGGGTGCGTACTTGGCGTGGATGGCCGCGTACGGGGCGGCCATCGGTGCGTACTCCTGGAGGACCTGGCTGAGCGGCTGCATGACCAGGCCGAGTGTCCGGGCGTGGAGGCAGAACTGCGCGTACAGGATCCCTGCTTGAACCTGCTCTGTGCGGGTGTTTCCGGGCGTGCTGATCAGCGCGTACGCAGCGGTGTGGGCCACACCGGCTCCGGTCATGGCGATCGCGTTCTTGGCGCCGGCCGCGTCGTCGTTCACCGACGGGATGACGGTGAGGAGTCCCTGCAGGAAGTACTTCATGAACCCACTGGTTCCCTGGCCTTCGACGGCGAATCCCGACCGCGCCTGGTTCTTGGCCTGCTCGGTGCCGTAGAACAGCGTGTCGCTCTCCTTGGTGGCAGGGAGGTACTCGGTCTCGATCCTCGTGCCCTCGATGGCGAAGGCTCCCAGGGCGGTCATGTCCGGCTGGTCGCTGAGGATGGACAGGGTCGCCGGGGACGAGCCTGCGAGGGCAGTCAGGGCACCGGTCTGCGTCGTGGTCAAGGGCGCCGAGGTGTAGGGGGCGCGGTTCGTGTCGGACAGGTACAGCGAGGCGTAGTCCGCGGTCGTAGCGGAGGAGTCCTTCGCCAACGTGACCTTCGCCACGGGCATCTGGCTCATCGAGGTCTTCAGGTCAGCCTCGTTGTAGGTGCCGTCGGGGAACAGCGTGAAGGAAGCCGAGTATCCGAGGTGCTCGGCGGCTACCTGGAGGTAGGCAAGGAAGGTGCCTTGTGAGACCAGCGTCTGGCGCGCCAGGGGATCGACGGCGGGCGTGAGCCGGGTCGGGTCGGTGTAGAGGTAGAGGACGTTCGGGTCGGTCGTGTCGAGCCGTACGGTCCAGGGCTGCATGTTGTGTCCGCTCGGGGCGAGCACGGCGTGGGCGACGACCTGCATGCGAGGGTCGCTGAACCGCTGGTAGTAGGTAGCACTCCACGGTTGCAGGTACGTAGCAGGAACGAAGATCCCACCCACGGCCAGAATGCCTCCCAGGGCAAGAACGAGGACCGCTGCGACGACCCCGACCGTGGTCAACACGACGCGTCGCGCGCGATGCTTCGGAACGACGACGTCACTCATCGGACGCCGCGACCGGCATCGATGAGGCGACCTTCGGTGGAACTGGCGTGAGCAGCCGGGTGGGCACCGAAGGGTCGATCCGAAGAGTCGTCATATGTTCAGGCTAGAGCTCGGACATGTCGACGCCGCGTCAACGGCGGTCCACCGAGGGGTGCGTTGGGCGACATCGGCGATGTTCAGCTCCGTCCTCAACTGGCTGAGAGTGAGGCGGGGTGACCCTGATGCACGGGTCGAGCAACCGGCGAGGAGACCTTCAGGGACTGACTCCGGCGCGGACTAGGCCTGGGTCGCCGGGGGGCCGGACTCGAGCTCGCGGGTGACCCTTCGTTCCACCAGCAGCGGCAGGAAGTCGCGGATGGTGGGGTTCACCAACCCTCGCGGGACCCGGGCAGGTGATTGTTCATCTCCCGTTCAGGGCGAACACGCTGTCAAGAACCTGTGTCCGAGGCGTAGACACGGGTCATGCGAACCATGAGAACTTCAGCTTTGGCTGCCGTCACGGCCGCAGGGCTGGCGCTCACAGGACTGAGCGCCGCCAC
>Ga0182010_10001919_pt1 | contig 10749 bp, 8 predicted proteins | sample 611E1MmetaG_FD_120488 | JGI IMG/M metagenome (GOLD analysis project Ga0182010, IMG submission 120488) | Permafrost microbial communities from Stordalen Mire, Sweden - 611E1M metaG | ecosystem: Environmental > Terrestrial > Soil > Wetlands > Permafrost | place: Sweden: Stordalen | collected...
CCGTACAGCATCCTCCATATTCCGCGCGAGGAGAACCGGGAGGCAGACCGACTCGCAAACCTCGGCATTGATGAACGGAAACCGGTCGGCCCTTGAGGGGCCCCGGCCACCCGCCAACCACGGGCGGGACATGAGTGTGTCAAATAGTCAACGAAAAAACAACACTGCAGGTCGGGCAGCCGCGTTCCAATTTCGTCGAAGACGGGATCGGGATGAGGAAAGTCCGAACTCCGCAGAGCAGGATGCCCCGTGAAGAGCGGGGGGCCCCATGTGCGCAAGCACCGGGGAACGGACAGTGTCACAGAAAACACACCGCCTCCAGCACCTCTGGACAGACCGCAGGCGCGGCCCTTTCGGCCGAGGCATGCAGGTTCGACAGGGTATGCGTCGAGGTAAGGGTGAAAAGGCGAGGTAAGAGCTCACCGCCCCGTCAGCAATGGCGGGGGCACGACAAACCCCATCCGGAGCAAGACCAAATATGAGAGGAGAGGCTGCTCGCCTCAATGTTCCGTGTTGACGTCTCACGGAGCGCCACTCTCGGGTAGGTCGCTTGAGCCGTGGAGCAATCCCCGGCCCAGAGAAATGGCTGCCTCTTCCGTCCCACCGGGGCGGAACAGACAGAATTCGGCTTACAGACCTGCACTGTACCTTCACCGGTCGGTCGCTGCCGCGAGGCAGCGATCGGCACGGGGGTACAGCCTTTCTTTTGTGGAGACCGTGTGAACCCGACTGTTCGAGAGCACCGGTGGACGATGATTGATCCGCCGGATGCGGATGCGGTATCCCGCCTCTCCCGGGAGATCAACGTCCCCGAATCCATCGCCAGAATCCTGGTCCATCGCGGCATCAGTACCTATGACAGCGCGAAAGCGTATTTTCGCCCGTCGCGGGGCCAGTTGCATGATCCGTTTCTCCTCGGCGGCATGGAGGCGGCGGTGACGCGGTTGATCGACGCCGTCGCAAAGCACGAACGGATCCTCGTCTTCGGCGACTACGACGTCGACGGAACCAACGGCGCAGCCATGTTGTACCTGTTCCTCCAGGAGATCGGTGCCGACGTCGGCTACTATATCCCCGACCGGATCAAAGAAGGATACGGGATTTCGCGGACGGGGATCGAGAGGGCACAAGCGAACGGGGTGCGTATTTTCCTTGCCGTGGACTGCGGTATTACCGCCGTGGACCAGGTGGCATACGCCAAGAGTGTCTCGCTGGATGTCATCATCTGCGACCACCACGAAGCCGGCCCCATCATCCCTCCCGGCCACGCGGTGCTCGACCCGATCATCCCCGGCGACCCTTACCCGTTCAAGTATTTGTGCGGATGCGGCGTGGGCTTCAAGCTCATCCAGGGAATTGCGCGGAGACTGAACCGGGAAGAGGATATCTTCAAGTACCTCGATTTCGTCACGCTCTCCAGCACCGCCGACATCGTTCCGCTGGTGGGGGAAAACCGGATCCTGACCAAGCTGGGACTCGAACAGATCAATGCGGCCCCGCGTCCCGGCATCAGGGCATTGATCGAAAGCGCGGGGATGAAGGTCGGAAAAATCACGACGGGCCAGATCGTTTTCGTCCTTGCACCACGCATCAACGCAGCGGGGCGACTGGGTGATGCGATGCGCGCTGTCCGGCTCCTTACATCGACCAACGCCGCGGAGGCCAACGGCCTCGCGCAGGTGCTGGAAGAGGAAAACCGGAACAGGCGAAAGATCGACGAAGACACATTCGCGGAAGCGCAGGTACTCGCCGAGAATCTTCTGGACGTGGAAGCCGACGCAGCAATCGTTCTGCATCAGGAACATTGGCACCCCGGCGTCGTCGGCATCGTGGCCTCACGCATGGTGGAAAAGTACTACAAGCCGTCGATCATGATGTCCACGGTTGACGGTGTGGCCAAGGGATCGGCGCGGAGCGTCTCCGGCTTCGACGTGTACAAGGCGCTCAAACGCTGCGAGGACAAAATCATCCAGTTCGGCGGGCACAAATACGCAGCCGGACTGACGGTGGAGTTGTCGCGCCTCGATGAATTCCGCGAAGCGTTCCAGGAGGCGGTGAGGGACCTCATGACGGAGGAATTGAAGACACCGGAAATACAGGTGGATGCGGAAGTGACCCTTGCAGATATTTCTCCCCGCTTCGTCAAGATACTGGCGGAATTTGCCCCGTTCGGCCCGGGGAACCTGCGCCCCATTTTTCTGTCGAAGGGGCTCGAAGTCGCCGGGATCCCTCGGATTGTGGGAAAGAACCATCTCCGCATGAAGGTTCGGCAGAACGGTTCGATGTATGACGCGATCGGATTCGGCCTTGGCCACCTTCTCCCGCAAGTTCTGAACGGGCGGAGAGACCTCTCGGCTGTGTATACCGTGGAAGAAAATGACTGGGTTCCGGCCGGAACGACACGTCCGCCGGACCCGGTTCCTCAACTCAAGATCAAAGACCTCCGATAACAGATTGCGAAGGAGACTCCGACAATGTCAGGCCATTCGAAGTGGGCAACGATCAAAAGGAAGAAAGGCGCCACCGATGCTGCACGAGGCCGCCTCTTCACGCGTCTGATCAAGGAAATCACCATCGCCGCACGCAATGGCGGAGCTTCCCCCGATCACAATCCGCGGCTGCGGCTCGCCATCCAGACCGGCAAATCGGCCAACATGCCGGCCGATAACATCAAGCGGGCGATTCAGAAGGGAACAGGCGAACTGCCCGGCATCGCGTACGAGGAGGTGACGTTTGAAGGGTACGGCCCCGGCGGCGTGGCAATCCTGGTCGACGTCGTCACGGACAATAATAATCGAACCGTCTCCGAGATGCGCCATGTCTTCTCCCGGAACAACGGCAATCTCGGCAACGCCGGCAGCGTCGGATGGATGTTCTCCAAGAAGGGAACGATTGTCATCATGAAGAATGCGCAGAAGTCTCCCCTCTCCGAAGACGACCTTATGGGAATCGTCCTCGATGCGGGAGCCGATGACCTTCAATCGGACGAAGCGGAGTTCATCGTCACGACCACACCCCAGGCGTTTGAGACGGTGAAGAAGGCGATCGACGACAAAGGGATCGTGATCGAATCGGCATCCCTCCAGATGATTCCCCAGAACACTGTCAAGGTCACGGGGCGCGAGGTGGAGCAGGTGCTCAGGCTCATGGAAGCCCTGGAAGAACACGACGATGTGCAAAACGTCTACGCGAACTTTGACATCGATGAAAAGGAACTCGCCGCGTTCAACCAATAGGCCGCCTGCGGGATCCTCTGCCGTCGTTCTGGGACTTGATCCTGGCACGCTGGTGACCGGCTACGGCGTTGTGGCCCGAACCGACGCAGGCATGACGTTGGTCGCCTACGGGACGATTCAGAACGAGCGCGGTCGCCCCATGCCGCTCCGTTTGCAGCGCATCCACGACGAGCTGACCGGTCTCATCGAGAAATATCATCCTGATGAGTTTGCGATCGAATCCTCGTTCTACGGGAAGAATGCGCAGTCGGCCCTCAAACTCGGCTATGCGAGAGGCGTGGCGCTTCTGGCAGCCGTCGATCGGCACCTTCCCACCACCGAGTATTCACCGCGTGAGGTCAAGAAGGCGGTCGTGGGAAACGGGAACGCCTCAAAGGAACAGGTACGCTTCATGGTGCGATCGCTTCTCTGCATGGACGCCTCCCGACTCCCTCTGGACTCATCCGACGCGCTGGCGATCGCCATCTGCCATCTCCACCGCGCAGCAACGCGGGGAGCGCGACATCGAAGCTGGTCTTCCTTTGTTGCGGCGCATCCGGAGAGGATCGTCCCATGATCGGACGACTCACCGGAACTCTCGTGACAAAATCCCCGACCGAGGTGCTGCTGGACGTCCATGGGGTCGGCTTCGTCCTCGCAATTCCTCTTTCGACTTTTGACGTTCTTGGAAGCCCCGATGCAACCGTCACCCTGTTTACCCACCTCCACGTCCGGGAAGATGCCCTGCAACTCTTTGGGTTCGCAACGGAAGAGGAGCGTGATCTTTTCCGCATCCTCCTAAGCGTGAACGGGATCGGCCCCCGGATGGGACAGGCAATACTTTCGGGCGTCTCCCCCGCGGCTTTGAAGAGCCATATCGCTACCGGCAATACGGGGGCATTGACCGCCATACCTGGCGTTGGCAGGAAGATCGCGGAGCGCCTTGTCGTGGAGCTGCGCGACAAGATTGCCTCGCTCGCACCGGACGCCGGACTCCTTGCAGGGACCTCCGGCGAGCAATCCCGCATCAGGATGGAGGCACTTCTTGCCCTCGTATCGCTTGGATACAACCGGAATGCGGCAGAAAAGGCGATCGGCCTGGCGTTGAAGGAATCGAGCGACCATGAAATCACGGTCGAGTCCCTCGTCAAGGCATCCCTCCGCCATGCCTCGAAATGATGCACTTGCCCTTCGGCCGGGCAGCCGATCCCTTTGCGTTTTTCACTCCCGCTTCGTAGGTTTTTCTTATGGCTAAACGCGACACCACGTCTCCTGAGCGCCTCGACGCCGAAGATGAAATGGATTGGGTACTCCGCCCGAGCCGCTTCGAGGAATTCCACGGACAGGAGAAGATCATCAGGAATCTCTCGATTTTCATCGCCGCCGCCAAGCAGCGGGGAGAGTCCCTCGATCATGTCCTCCTCACGGGCCCGCCGGGGCTGGGAAAGACGACGCTGGCGCATATCATCGCCGCCGAGATGGGGGTAAAAGTAAAGTCAACATCCGGCCCCGTGCTTGACAAGCCCGGGGATCTGGCGGGACTTCTGACCGGTCTCAAGGAAGGCGACGTCTTGTTCATCGATGAGATCCATCGCCTCAATCCCGTCGTCGAGGAATACCTGTATTCGGCCATGGAGGATTTCCGGCTCGATATCATGATCGACTCAGGCCCGAACGCGCGGAGCATTCAGATATCGCTCCCGCGATATACATTGATCGGGGCGACGACGCGGGCAGGACTTCTCACCTCCCCCCTCCGTGCGCGCTTCGGGATTGCCAACCGGCTTGATTACTACACTGCCGACATCCTTGAGCGCATTCTGGAGCGGTCGGCAAGGATTCTCGGGATCAAGACAGAGCACGAAGGACTCCACGAAATAGCGCGCCGCTCGCGCGGGACTCCCCGCATCGCCAATCGCCTCCTCCGGCGATGCAGAGATTTCGCCGAGGCGGACACCGCGCTGGCCGGACACAAAGGCCATGTGACCCGCGAAGTCGCCGAATATGCGCTTCGCCAGCTCGAGGTGGACGAACACGGTTTGGATGAAATGGACAAACGCATTCTTCTCGCGATCATGCAGAAGTACGGCGGCGGACCGGTGGGGGTCAATACCATCGCCGTCGCCGTCGGCGAAGAGGCAGGGACGATCGAGGAGGTGTACGAACCGTACCTTATCCAGGAGGGATTCATCAAACGGACCCCCCGCGGCAGGGAGACAACCCAGCTCAGCTACGATCACTTTCACATCGAGCGCAGTGCCGCCGGGGACCAGACGCTCTTTCCCTGAACCCGTACCCCCTTATGCCCCGACGTTCATCGCATCTCCCTGTCCCTGCGGCGATCAACCATGCGGCTTCTTCTCCCCTCCGGCAGACAGACTTCCTCTCCATCCTTCCCCGGCGTTTCTTTCACCTTCCGACGCTGACGGTTGCCCGTGCACTTCTCGGGAAGTATCTCGTGCGCAGGTACGCCGGCAGGATCCTCGTCGGACGCATCGTCGAAGTCGAAGCCTATCTCGGTGACCGGGATCCCGCGAGCCACGCGTACAGGGGGATGACGGAAAGAAACAGAGTGATGTTCGGCGACGGGGGGCATCTGTATGTCTACTTCACGTACGGGATGCATTTTTGCTGCAACGTCGTCACGGAAGTGAAGGGGAAAGGATGTGCGGTCCTTCTCCGGGCTGTTGAGCCGATCGAGGGGATTGAAACGATGCGTTTGCTCAGGAGAAAATCCTCCCCGCGACAACTCCGGGATGAGGATCTGTGCAGCGGGCCGGCGAAGATCTGCCAGGCATTCGCTCTGGGAAGGGCCGACAATGGGAGCGATCTGTGCGGCACGGCTGTCCGCATCATGAAGAACGCAGGGAGGGATGCGCCGTTTCAGATGGGTCGAACGGCGCGCGTCGGCATCACCAGCGGACTCAGTCAGCGCTGGCGCTTCTTCATCGAAGGGAACCGCTTCGTTTCCCGGGGAAAACCGATCCTCCTTCAGGATGGAAATCCCCGGGGAACCAGAACGAAGAGGCCCCCGCCGAGTTTTCGGCGAGGGCCCGCTGCAACGCATTGAAGAGACCAACCGGAGGACGGCTGGTGTTATTTCACGAGAACCATTTTATTCGTCTTCGTGTACGCGCCGCTTTCCAACCGGTAGAAATACACCCCCGACGTTACAGCGATGTTCCGCATGTCACGGCCGTCCCACGTGACTGAGTAGGAGCCTGCCGCCTGGCGTTCGTTGACCAGCGACGCAACTTCCCGTCCCAGGATATCGAACACCTGCAAACGGACGTTTCCCGGGTCACCGATGTTGTAAGAGATCTTCGTGGAGGGATTGAACGGGTTCGGGTAATTTTGCCCCAGAACGTACATCAATGGAACGCTCTGCCCCCCTGAGAGAACGGCATTGACTCCTGTTGCGGTGGCGACGAGCGCACGGATGCGATAGTTCGATTTGACGGAGGTCCAGGTCGATCCATTGAACGTCGAAGACGTCGTCCCCGAAAGGACGCTCTCTATGCGAACCAGAATTGCGTCGGACGGGTTATCAAGCCCCACGACGAGATGGAACGGCGTCCCGGGAGCCGCGCTGACGCCTGTCCCGAGCAATTGGACGTAGTTCGAGAGACCGGTCGCTGTGAGCCGCTGGATGGGGAACGTCACCGTCGATCCCAACTTCGTGCCGGGCTTGCCGCCGTTGTCCGAATAGACTTCGCACACAAGGTTCCCCGAACCGCTGACCGGCCGGGTGGAACCCGTCGACTGGATCGCCAGAAAGAGACCGGAGATCTTCCCCGCCTGCGTGGGGGAAAACTTCACAGCAAACTTCGTTGTCCCCGTCAACGTGACGAACGAAGTCGCGCCTGTCCCGTCATTGGCAAGCACGGTACGCGTGACCACGGCCGTTGACGATGCCTTCCGAGCGAACGCTTGAAGGATGTCGAGTTTTCCATATCCCCAGGAATAATTCGGCAACCCCGTCGCATACGCATCGGCAATGGCGGTGGAAGTCATCAGAGTTTTAATTTCCGAAGCGCTCGTGCCGGGGAAAGCGCCCAGAATGAGCGCGGATGCCCCCGTGATATGCGGGGTCGCCATGCTTGTCCCCTGGTCAATAAAGTGCTTCTGGTCGGGAAGGATCCATGAGTACTGTCCGGTCGTGTCGGCCATGGAGGAGAGCGATGAAGCGATTCCCTGTCCGGGAGCAGCAATGTCCGGTTTGAGCCGCCCGTCTCTCGTCGGACCGAAGCCGCTAAACGAGCAGATATTCCCCGTTCTGTCGGATTCCGTATAGTGATACTGCAGGTTGAAGTAGTTCGGCCATGTCCACCGCGTTTCGTACGCAGCGGCGGTTATTGCCCCCCCGGAGGTTCCGGGAGAACTTACCGTGCTGTTGACATCACCCCCGTTGAGACTCACCGCTACGGACCCAACGGCTCGCGACCAGAGCCAGCCGTCATAACTGATAGCGACGCCGGCGTTGACGACCGTCAGGGTCCAGCTCCCCACGGCGGGAGGCGTCCCCCCCAGATCGGTCACCGTGAGCCGAATCCACCGATGACCATTGGCTGTGAAGGAAGCACTATTGGAGACCGTCATCGAGCCATCGGCTGTCGAATTGCCGGTCCCCGTCGCGCCATTGGCTGCGGAAGCGGTGTGACCGTTCGGCGACGTCAGTGTTGCTGTCACGGTCGGATTCCCTTGAAACCAGAGGTCGAACCCGAACTGGTCGTTTCCAGTTCCATTATTCGGGGTGTACGAAGGGACCGTGAACGTGATCGTGGTGAGACTTCCCGCCGAACCCGAGGTATGAATCGGATTCGCCCCGTCGTTGCCCGCCGCGATGGCGACCACACGCCCGGGGTTGGAGGTGAATTGGTCCGTCGCCACTTCGTAATCCATGGTTCCGTCATGGGGGCCACTCTGCCCGCCGATACTCCAGTTGACAACAATCGGCTTTCCCGCGGATGTCGCAATGTTATTGGCGTATGTCAGTCCGTCTATCATGTTCGTGGAATAGAACGACCCATTTCCGCCTTTGACGACGACGATATCCGCATCGGGAGCCATGCCGGAAAAGCTGCCGCCGAAAGAACCGCCGTTCCCTGCCGCCGTTCCCGCAACGTGAGTCCCGTGACCGTTCGAGTCCCTTTCACGAACAAGGCCGGGAGGGGAAGATCCCAGCTCTGCGTTGATCTGGGCGTTGGTGTACTCGACGCCGTAGGAAAACCCGGAGGGATGCGATTCTCCGGTGATGGGGGTGAGGGTCTGATCCCAGAGAGACAGGATCCGTGATTTCGTTGTGTCACTGCGGGATCGGAAATCAAGATGCTTCCAGTCGATCCCCGAATCGTAGATCAAAACGATTGCTCCCTGCCCCGTGTATGGTATTCCCTGAATGAACCCTCCTTGCAGGAGAGAGGCACCGGTTTCCGGAACACTGATATCGTTGGCGGGGTAATTGATCGTCCCGGGATCGATCCAGGTAACGCCTTCCAGTTGGGCAAGCCGGAGGATTTCGTCCGCTGTCAACGAGGCGGTGACAAAATCGTTCCACACGGAATTGACAGAGATGCCGGCAGACCGAACAAGATCGGGATCGGTCACATGGATGACCGCATGGTAATGCTCAATCCCGTCGGTCGCGGTATTCCTCGCAACGTCGTGCATATCCCCTCGCAGCAATCCAAGGTTCGGGAATTTCTCAGCCAGAAGCGCTTGAAACTCCGGATGGAGTCGTGCACGCTGTTCTGAAGACAGCGTCCCTCCCCACCCGACGGACAGGACAACTGTCACCATCACAATCAACATCATGGTCTGCAACGGTCGCTTCATGGCTTTGTCTCTCTTGTTTGATCGCTCAGTGGATTATTCTGTTTGATTGAGTGAACCGATCCCGAGGCTCTTGACGCCCGGCATGGCTGCAAGCGAGCGGACCTGTTCCAGCGTGACGTGGACAACCGCAATGTCCCCGAAAACGCTTGAGACCTCGTAACCGGCTTTTTTCAATTCATCGGGAGAAGAAACGCGGGCCACGACAGAATACCGGCCGTCGTTGTCGGGTTTAGGGGCAGCAGCATCTTCGGCGGCGCCCGAGGATGCTGCGACAATGAGACGCTGCAGCGCCGGATCAAGCTTGAGCTGCTCATCGGGAGTCAGAGCAGGGACAGAGGAGCCGCAGCCAGAGAAGGCGGCAAGGAACACGAGGGCGCACAGCCGTAGCAGGTTGTCCGTCATTCTCTGGAGGGATCCTCCGGGATCAGAGTTGTTCACAATAATTTGTTGTTACACGGATGAATAGCTCTGTTCCTCCGGGGGTTACTTTTCCCGCTCTTGGATCCCGCTGCGTCAGCGGGATTCCGTGAGGGGGACTTCATGGCCAAAGACTCTGTTCATACTCTGCTCCTCCGGAGTGGTACTTTCTTTCCGAGAAAGAAAGTACCCAAAGAAATCTTTGCGAGACCGCAAACTCTGAGGGGGACTATGATGAATCATTCTATGTGCATTGTGATTTCGATTCCACCGCATAGAGCTTAGGTGTGAAGCATCGAAATCACAAAACTTGTTTGCGCCCCCCAGCTAGGTGCTTCGCGGTCTCGCAATGCTCGGATTCGCTGATGCTCTACTGTGATAAGTGCAACAACAGAAGAGAATCGTCGAAATCACGAAACCTGTCTGTGCCCCTCACGGGCCGCCGTCCTCCAAGGAGACGGCGGACAGGTTGGCGGCCCGAACTCTGAGTTCAGAGTTCGGAATTCAGAGCTCTCCTCACGAAACCTGTTTGCGCCCCCTTGCTATGTGCATCGCGATCGCGCAATGCCCGGTTTTGTTGATGCTCGGCCCTGATCAGTTTCACAACAGCAGGAAGCCGGTGTCAATGGAACTCTTCTGAATCGTCCTGGACAGCACTGCTCGGGATTGGTTCTCAGAAATATACTCCGCATGCCTGGAATGAGCAACAGCTTTCTCGGAGCATGGCCGCTGTCGTGCCCGGTGTCACACGCGCTGGAGTTCCCGGGCAAGATATTTACCGGTCGCCGATTCGCCCACCCTGACGATTGTTTCCGGACTTCCCTCCGCCACGATCCTCCCTCCGTCGCGTCCGCCACCCGGCCCCAGGTCAACGACCCAATCCGCAGTCTTGATGACGTCCAGGTTGTGCTCGATCACAACGACGGTGTTCCCCTTGTCCACAAGCTGATTCAGGACCTTCAAAAGCATCCGGATGTCCTCGAAATGCAGTCCGGTCGTCGGCTCATCAAGAATATAGAGAGTGTTGCCGGTACCGACCTTCGAAAGTTCGGTCGACAGCTTCACCCGCTGGGCCTCCCCCCCGCTCAACGTGGTCGCCTGTTGCCCCAGGGTGATGTATCCCAAGCCGACATCATGCAGCGTGGAGAGTTTGCGGGAAATCCCGGGGATCTCGCTGAAGAAATCGACCGCCTCCGCCACAGTCATATCGAGCACATTGGCGATGGACTTCCCCTTATACACTACCTGAAGAGTCTCCCGGTTGTATCGCTTTCCCTTGCAG
>Ga0182010_10001920_pt1 | contig 10749 bp, 10 predicted proteins | sample 611E1MmetaG_FD_120488 | JGI IMG/M metagenome (GOLD analysis project Ga0182010, IMG submission 120488) | Permafrost microbial communities from Stordalen Mire, Sweden - 611E1M metaG | ecosystem: Environmental > Terrestrial > Soil > Wetlands > Permafrost | place: Sweden: Stordalen | collected...
CCAGGTGAAGATCGCCGTCTACCCGGGCTCCTTCGACCCGATCACGTTCGGCCACCTCGACGTGGTCGAACGCGCGGCGGCGGTTTTCGATCGGGTGATCCTGGGCGTTCTCGTCAACCCCCACAAGGCCGCCATGCTGCCGACCGAAGTCCGCTTGGCCGTGATCCGTGAAGCGGTCGGCGAATCGTGCCCGGCGGAAATCGCCGCTCGGGTCGACGTCGAATCCTTCGACGGCCTCACGGTGGACTTCTGCCGCGAGCGCGGCGCCCACTTCATCGTCCGCGGCCTGCGAGCCATCTCCGACTTCGAATCGGAGCTCCAGATGGCGCATACAAACCGCAAGCTCGAGCCCGCGGTCGATACGGTCTTCTTCATGACGGCCCTGGAGCACAGCTACGTGAGCTCGAGTCTGGTAAAGGAGATAGCGCTCTTTGGGGGCGATGTGAGTCAGATGGTGCCCCCTGCCGCGACCCGCCGCCTGTCGGGTCCGGATCGGAGTCTATAATCGGGGTGATCCGGCAGCCCCCACGACAATCTGCCTGAGGAGGGCCAGTCCGACGGACATCATCTTCCTGGTCGAGAAACTCGAAGAGAAGATCGCCAGCGGCCGCAAGCTTCCTTTGACGGGCAGCGTGATAGTCGATCAGGGCGATGCGCTCGATCTGATCGACCAGCTGCGAGTCACCATCCCCGAAGAGATAAGGTCGGCCAAGCGCGTAAACGCCGAGGTCGAGCGGCTGCTCGAGCAGGCACGCGAAGAAGCGGAGCAGATCCTCGCCAGGGCCCAGGAGCAGGCCACGTACCTCATCGAGGAACGTGAACTGACCAGGCAGGCCGAGGAGATGAGCGACGAGATCGTGCGCCAGGCCCATGCCGAAGGTCAGGAGATCCGAAGAGGGGCCGACGACTACGCGGCAGAGGTGCTGGTCGCTCTCGAGGCCGAAGTCGCGCGTACCCTCAAGACCATCAGGCACGGTCTCAACTTGCTCGACGAGAGGCGCTCGAGCGCCGACGAGTTAGCCGGCCAGGACGGCGAGGACGGCCAGGCCGAACCGGACGACGAAGACGACCAGGGAGAGCTCGACGAATACGACCAACCGTCAGACGAAGAAGAACCCGTCCGCGGCTGAGGCTCTGACCTTCAACGTCTCCGGGCTGCTGGCCGATCCAGTCGGGTCGGTTCGTGAGTACCTCGTCTTCGGGCCGGCCCTCAATCTCGGACCCGAGTTGCGCCAATCCGAGGGATTGGAAGGCAGCCTCAAGCTGACCCGCACAAACCGCGGGCTCGTGGTCCGCGCTCGCCTGACCACGGCTATCGAGCAGGTATGCAGCCGCTGTCTGCGCGAGATCGAGTGGCCGATCGAGATCAAGATCGACGAGGAGGCATTGCCGACCGTCGATTTCCTCAGCGGCCTGCCCCTCGGCGCCGACGAGGACCCGGACTTGCTCCGGCTCACCGACCACCATGAACTCGAGCTGGAGGGTGAGGTTCGAGAGGCGATCCAGCTCGCCGAGCCCATAGCCCCGTTGTGCCGAGAGGATTGCCCGGGATTGTGTATCGTCTGCGGGCAGGAGCTGGCCAGCGGTCCGCACGATCACCCCGACGAGGAGGTCGACCCCCGCCTCGAAGCGCTGCGCGAGTTCGTCGACGGGGACGACGATCACGGGAACGCCGAGGCGCGGCCACAGTAGGTGCGCCGTCTTCAGGACGTTCTGTGCGCCGCTCGCAATGACAGGATGGCCCGGACGGGCTAAACTCCGCCGTCGGTCCCGCACGCAGCGTATGCTTCGCTGTGCCCGACCTTGAGTCATAGTGTCACGCGCCCCGGCCACCTCACCGGCCAGCCCTTCAGGCCCCGTGCCGGAGCGAAAAGGAGTAGTCGAACCAATGGGAGTCCCCAAGAGGCGAGTCTCGCATGCGCGACAGGGCGATCGCCGCGCCCATCATGCGATCACGGTGCCTCACCTCGAGTCCTGCCCTCACTGCCACCAGCCCAAGCAGGTCCACAACGCCTGCCCCAACTGCGGCCAGTACGCCGGACGCCCCACAATCGAGATCAAGCAGGAAAAGCCGCAGCAATCGGCTTGAGGCCGTGGACCTGAGTACCGTTCGCACGGTATCGGAGGAAGCCGTCCGCATCGCCGTCGATGCCATGGGCGGCGATCACGCGCCCCTCGAGATCGTCTCGGGGACCCTGTCGTGGGCCCGCAAGCACCCGGCCGACACGATTCTGCTCGTCGGCGTGCCCGAGCGCATCGCGCAGGTGGCCGGCGGTCCGCTGCCGGCCAACGTGGAGATCGTCCCGGCCAGCCAGGTCGTGGAGATGCAGGAGTCGCCCGCGCAGGCCCTCAAAGCCAAGAAGGACTCCTCGATCCTCGTGGCGATGGATCTGGTGAAGCAGGGCAGGGCCGACGCTCTCGTCACAGCCGGTCACAGCGGTGCGGGGATGGCCGCCGCGGTTCTTCGCCTGGGTCGGTTGCCGGGCGTGGATCGGCCTGCGCTGGCCGTCCAGATGATCACCGAGACCGGTCCGTTCGTGCTTCTCGACATCGGCGCCAACATGGATTCCACCGGCGAGAATCTCTACCAGTTCGCCCACATGGGTTCGCTGTACGCCGAACGAGTTCTGGGGGTCGAGAAACCTCGCGTCGCCCTGCTCTCCATCGGTGAGGAGAAGGGCAAGGGCGACCAGGCGATCCAGCAGGCGACCAAGATGCTCGACGATGACGGCAGCCTCAACTTCGTCGGCAACGTAGAAGGGCGCGACCTAGTCAAGCACCTCACCGACGTGGCCGTCTGCGACGCTGTCGTGGGCAACGTGACCATGAAGTTCTTCGAAGGACTGGCGGGGTTCATCTTTGACTTGTGGCGGCGCGAGTTCAAGCGCGGCATTCGCGGCCCGATCGGCTACGTCTTCATGCGCGCCGGCGTGAACCGCATCCGCCGGACGTTCGATTACGAGCGAATGGGCGCCTCGCCGCTTCTCGGGGTGAAGGGGACGGTCCTGATCACTCACGGATCGGCGAATCGGCGCATGATCGAGTTCGCTCTCGACGCGGGAGCGAGGGCGGCCAGGGCTCGGATCCCGAGCTTGATCGCCGACTCCCTGCGGGGCTCGGCGAAGGCCCCACGGGCGTAGCTGAAAGGCGGACCTGACTGTGGACAGAGCAGAGCACGGTACGCCCGAGCGCCGCGGCGGACGGTTGACGGTCAGCCACGGCGTCATCGTCGAGATGGTCCGCGTAGCCGCGCTGGAGGTTCCCGGCGTGCTGCGCGTCAGCAGAGGTGGGCCACTGGCCTGGCTCGGCGGCTCCCCGGTTCGGGCAAAGGCGCGCGACGGCCGCGTCTCGGTTCGGGTGTGGGTAATCGCGCGACCAGGCCATGCTCTTGCGCCGCTGGTGGCCCAGGTCCGCCAGGCGGTCGGCGCCACGATAGAGCGGCTGCTGGATCTCGAGCTCGGAGACGTCACGGTGGTGGTGGACGGCGTCGGAGGTTGGGGCTCGTGAGTTCTGCCCCGGGGAAGACGCGGTCCAGAAGCGGTGGACGAGGCGGGAGCGACCCCGAGGAGGTCATCTCCCACCGGCTGGCGCGCCGCCTGGCTTTGGCCGCGCTATTCGAAGCCGAGTTCGGTCAGCGCACGGCGGAGGCGATTCTGGAGCGTCACCTCGCCGAAACTGGCGCCGATACTCGGACCGCCGATTTCGCCCGCTCTCTGGTTGAGGCGGTCGTCCTCGGCCGCGACCGGATCGACGCCATGATCGAGGAGGCGGCTCCGCAATACCCCGTGGTTCAGCTGGCGCGAATGGATCGAACTCTGCTGCGTAGCGGCATCGGCGAGGTGCTACACTCCGGCACGCCGTCCCGGGTGGCTATTGCCGAATGGGTCGAGTTGGCTCGCACCTACAGTGGGGAGCCTGCCCGCCGTCTTGTCAACGGCGTACTCGGGAGAATCGCTCGCGACTCCGCCGCCGGTGCGTTCCACGCCCCGGAGCCGGAGCCGCACTAACCGTCAATCTCCAGCGAAGAATCCCGAGGAGGGCGTCAGTGGCCACTACCTACGAGCGACTCAAGAAGATCGTCGTCGAGCAGCTCGGCGTTGACGAGGACGAAGTCAAGCCCGAAGCCTCGTTCGTCGATGACCTGAACGCCGACTCGCTCGACCTCGTCGAGCTGATCATGAGCCTCGAGGAAGAGTTCGGGACGGAGATCTCCGACGAAGACGCCGAAAGGATCCGCACCGTCCAGGACGCCGTCGATTACATCGACGAACACGCGGCTTAGTCCGCTCCTCGACTGATGCGCCCCGCAGCCGCCCTCGCGGAGCGGCTGGGGCTACCGGTTCGTGACCTCGAGCTGCTTCAGCAGGCGCTGATTCACAGCAGCTACCTGCACGAGCATCGGGACCTGGCCGTCGGCCACAACGAGCGCCTGGAATTCCTCGGTGACTCCGTTGTAAGTCTGGCTATTTCGGACGCCCTCTATCGTCGCCATCCCGACGACGATGAGGGCGTTCTTTCTGCGCGCCGAGCTTCGATCGTGAGCACGACAGGCCTGGCCCGGCTGGCCGGCCGACTCGGACTGGGAGAGTATTTGCTGCTCGGGGAGGGCGAATCCCAGCGTGGCGGCCGACGCCGACCGGCGCTCCTCGCTTCGGCCTTCGAGGCCGTGGTAGGGGCGCTCTACCTTGACCTCGGCTTCGAGTCCGCGAGCGCCTTCGTGGTCGCCGTGGCGAACGCAGAATTGACCAGCGAGCGCCCGCTCAATGCCCTTAAGAGTCCCAAGAGCCGCCTGCAGGAGTTCACGCAGCGGCTCTCCGGCGATCGCCCCCAGTACCGTCTGGTCCAGGCGGTCGGCCCCGACCACGACAAGGTCTTTCGCGTCGAAGTAGCCGTCGAGGGACGCGTCATCGGCACCGGCGAAGGGCATTCGCGTCGACTGGCCGAGTCGGCCGCCGCGGCGGGGGCGATAGACGCTCTACGCCAGGCACCAGGGTTCTTCGCTGACCAGGCCAAAGGCGCCCCTGAGCTGAGTGAACCCGCAGAAGGCGCTCCGATCGAGTCCGACTACCAACAGCGGGCCGACTCGTCCGGAGCGGAGCGGCGTCTTGCCGATTGGGAGGCAGCGATGCGTGAGCCCGCGATTCGGGGAGGCAGTGCCGCCCCCGAGCGGCGGAACGGCGTCGGCCCGGAAGGGGAGGCCGGCTCGGACGGGGGCGCACGCGGCGACGGCTTTCGGTGACCGCTCCCGCCCGCTTGCTGGCGCTTCGCCTGCAGGGCTTCAAGTCGTTCGGCGAACGGACTCTCGTGGAGTTCGGTCCGGGCATTAGCGCCGTTGTGGGCCCGAACGGGTCGGGCAAGAGCAACCTGGCCGACGCGCTCCGCTGGGCTCTCGGCGAACAAGGCCGGGCGCTCAGGCTTCGCAAATCGGAAGACGTCATCTTCGCCGGATCGGAGAAGCGCTCGGCGGTCGGCATGGCCGACGTGACACTCGTACTCGGAAATTCCGACAGGCTGCTCCCGATCGACTTCGAAACGGTCGAGCTGGGCCGCCGGCTCTTTCGCTCGGGCGAGAACGACTACCTGCTGAACAAGCAGCGGGTTCGGCTCAAGGACCTGGTCGATCTGCTCGACGCCGCACATCTTGCCGACAATGCCTTTCTCTTCATCGGCCAGGGGATGGTCGATCAGGCGCTGGCCCTCCGACCCGAGGAGCGTCGGCCCCTCTTCGAGGAGGTCGCCGGCGTGCGCCGCCACGAGCGTCGAAAGAACAAGGCCGAGGAGCAACTGGTCGAGGCCGAGGCGAATCTCGCTCGTGTCGAGGATGTCGTTGCCGAGCTGCGGCCCCAGGCCCGGAGGCTGGCGGCACAGGCGGAACAGCAGGTTTCACGCCAGAGCGCCGGCCGCGAGTACGGTTCCGCGATCATCGCCGTGGCACGTTCGCGCTGGCAGGAGGCGGCCCGGCGCGCCCAGACTTCCGGAGAGCAGCTCCGCGCCGGCCGCGCGGATGTGGATGCCGCTCTCAACGCCATGCGAGAAGCCGAGGAGAGGGCGTCCGGCGTCGCTCGGGAGCTGGCCACGGGATCGGCGCGTGAGGCGGATAGGCGGGCTGCGTATGAGTCGGCGCGAGCATCGCTGACCGAACTCCAGTTGAGAGAGGTACGCGCCTCGGGTGATGCCGCGGCGACCCAGCGCGACAGGACGCGGCTCGAGGCGGAGCTCACCGCCGCCGTGTCGAATCTGGAGGTCCAGCGGCGAGAGCTGGCGGTTGCCGTGCCTGCTCGAGACCTCTCCCTTGCGGCGGCTCTCTCCGAAGCGGAACGCGCCCTCGGCGACGCGCTCGAAGAGCTTGGGGCGATGCGAGCCGCCGGTCAGGCCCACGGCGAGGCGCTCGCCGCCCTCCGACGGGTTGCGGCCACGCGTGCCGCGGAACTCGACACGATCCGTCGCAGGCTCGCAGATGCCGAGCGCCAGGCCGCCGACGAGCGCGCGCAAGCCGACGACGGAGCACGGCGCCTGGCCGAGGCCGAAGCGGCTTGCACGGGACCTCGCGCCGCGCTGGAGATGGCCACGGCGGCGGAGAAAGCCTCGGTCGTCGCGCGCGAGCAGGCCAGAACGGAACTCGACGTCCGCGAGGGCGGACGTCAGGCTTCGGCCGAGAAGGCCCTCGCTGCCTCGAGCCGCGCGGCGGGGCTGCGCGGTCGACTGGATGGGCTCCGGGCGCGACTGGCTGAGGAAGAGGCTCGCGGAATCGCCAGGGCGGCCAGGCGCGCCGGAGGCCGCCCGTTGGCCGAGGGTCTGGAGGTCGAAGCTGGGTTCCGGGTTGCCGTGGAGGCGGCCCTGGGCGACGCGATACGTGGCTACATCGTCGGGCGCGAGGCCATCCCGTCCCTCGATGGACAGCGGGGTACGCTCGTGGTGGGGAGCGGATCCGGGCTGGCCGGCCTATCCGGCGGTGCCGAGAGTGGCTCCGAAGGCGGGCGCGCCGCGGCCGAGGTCGCGCAAACGATCGTGGCTGCTGCCTCCGGCCACGGCGGGGGCAAGCTCAGCGATGGGATTCGAGCCGATCCGGGGGGCGCCGCCAGCCGTCTGCTCTCGCGCGCCGTGTGGCTACCGGATCTGAGCGCCGCTCTGGAGATGCAACCACTGCTGCCGCCCGGCTGGCTGGCCGTGGCCAGGGATGGGGCGGTCGTAACCTCGGCCGGGGTGGTAAGCCTGGGCCGGTCGGAGTCGCTCCTGGACCGCCGCGCCGAGATCGATCGGCTCGCCGAGGAAGTTGCCCGGCTCGAGAAGGAGGCAAGCGTGGCATCGGCCGAGGCCGCCGCCGCCGCCCAAGCCGCCTCCGCGGCGCGAACGGCACTCGAGGCTGCGCGCGACGCCGAGCGCACCGCCGGCGCGACCCGACGCGAAGCGGAAGAGATCGAGCGGCGGGCGGCGCGAGCTCTCGAGGGAGTGGCTCGGGAAGCCGCCTGGCATGCGTCTCAGGCGACGCGGCTCGAAGCCGACCGGGATCGTCTGGTCGCGGCGGCCCGCGAAGCGGTCGAATCCGCCGAGGTTGCGAGCGCAGGACAAATGGGGATCGCCGTCGGTGCCGCGCCGACTGGTGCCACGACCCCGGGTGCCCTGACCCCCGGCGCAGCCACACCGGATACACAGGACCGGGATCACGCTTCGGCACTGCGCGAATGGGAGGCTCGAGCGGCGTCGCTGCGGGCCCGTCGCGACCAGCTCGCCGCCGAGGATTCGGCTCTCGAACTCGTCCGACGCGAGGCCGAGACTCGGCGGGCCCGGGCGGGCGCGGCTGCGGAGATGCAACAGGCGCGGATAGCTCAGCTGGAGCGCGAGACCGCAGAGCTGTCCGAGCGAGAGCGAGGCTTGACGAGCGCACGAGAGGGCCTCGGCGAGGAGCTGGCGGCGGCGGCGATCCGCGAGGCCGCGTTCAGGGCCGAACTCCACCAGATCCAGACTGCGGAAGCCGCTGCCCGTGGCAGGCTCGTCGATGCCGAGGCGGCCGCCTCGAACGCTCGCGACCGTCTTCGGACGTGCCAGGACCGGGTCCGCGTTGCCGAGGTGTCGGAGATGCAGGCTCGACTCGCTCTCGAAGCGATCCGCGAGCAAGCGCTGGTCGAACTCGCCGGTCTGGGCGATCTTGGGCTGCGGCTCCTTGCCGACGAGTCCGATGGGGCGGGGCGCGGCGGGAGCGCAGAGCTCGCGGTTGACACGGCTGCTACCCACGGTCAATACGGCGATGCTGAGGCCGACACCCTCGCCGGCGCCACACTCGAGGATCTGCTGACCGATGCGAGTGAGCGTTGGGCCTCGGCGGCGGCCGTAGAGCCTCCGGGAACCGCTCGACTGGCCGCCCTTCGCCGCCGCTTCCACGAACTCGGCGCGCCGAACCCATTCGCGTCGGAGGAGTACGCCACCGTCAAGGTTCGCCTCGACGGTCTGGAGGCCCAGAAGGGCGACCTGGTCGCGGCCATCGCCAAGACTCGAGCGCTGATCGAGCAGCTCAACAGCATGATCTCGACCCAGTTCAGGGCGACGTTCAACGCCCTCGAGGCCGCTTTCGACGCCCGCTTCCGGCAACTCTTCGACGGCGGCTTCGCTCGACTGAGCCTCACTGAGCCCGACGACCTCGCCGCCACCGGCATCGAGATCGTGGCGCGGCCGCCCGGCAAGAAGGCTCAAGCGCTCGGGATGCTGTCGGGCGGTGAGCGGGCGCTGACGGCCGTGGCCTTGCTCTTCGCGATGCTGGAAGTCCATCCAGTACCGTTCTGCGTTCTCGATGAGGTGGACGCGGCCCTCGACGAGGCGAACGTCGGCCGTTTCGCGGAAGCGCTTCGCAGCCTCGCCGCCGAAACGCAATTCATCGTCATCACGCACAATCGCGGCACCATCGAGATTGCCGATGCGCTTTACGGCGTAACCGTCGGCGACGATGCGATCAGCCGAGTGATCAGCCTGCGCCTCGAGGAAGCCAGGGAACTGGTCGACGAGGTGACCCAGAAGAAAGCCGCCGCGACCGCCGGCTGAGCGGGAGGTGCCCTCTGTTCTCGCGCTGGAGATCCAAGGATCAATCGAAGCCCGACGCGGCGGGCGAAGCACCGATTGTGCCGTCTCCCGATCAGGCGGCCGACCAGACGGCTGAAGGCCAGCCCGCCCAGACGCCCGAAGGCCAGCCGGAACCCATCAGCTGGGAACCCGTTCCAGCGGAACCCATCGGCGCGGCGCCCGTCCCCGCAGAACCCGTTCCCGTGGAACCCGCCGCCGCTCGATCCGTTTCCGTGGAACCAATCCGCGCGGAAACCGCCGGCGCGGAAACCGTCGCGGAGGCGCCCGGCGACCTCGAAGCCGGTCTCGAACGCAGCCGGGGCGGCTTCATGTCGAGGCTCCGCGGCCTGTTGCGAGGAGGGCCCGCGGAGGCAGACTGGGATGCGGTCGAGGAGTTGCTGATCGCCGGCGACATCGGCGGCACCCTGGCGATGGAGGTCGTAGAGCGCGCCCGAACTCGCAAAGACGCGCCCACAGCCGAGGTGGCCGTTCGTGCGGAGCTTGCCGCGCTCCTGATACCGAGCCACCCGGACTGGCGGCCCGAGCCTGGTGTCGCCGGCCAACCCGCGGTCGTGCTGGTGGTCGGGGTCAACGGGACGGGCAAGACCACCACTATCGGGAAGCTGGCTCACCGCTATCGGGCCGAGGGAAGCTCCGTGCTCCTGGCCGCCGCGGACACGTTCCGTGCCGCCGCCATCGACCAGCTGCGAATCTGGGCGGACCGGTCGGGCAGCCAGTTCGTCGCCCACGCGCCTGGGGCCGACCCCGCGGCGGTCGTCTTCGACTCGCTGGACGCTGCCGTCGCGAGGAACGTCGACATCGTCATCGCGGACACGGCCGGGCGGCTGCACACCAAGTCGAACCTGATGGACGAACTCGCGAAGATGCGCCGCGTCATCGATCGGCGACTGCCTGGCGCGCGGCCGGAGGTGCTGTTCGTCCTCGACGCCACTACCGGCCAGAACGGCCTGGCACAGGCGAAGGTATTCCACGAAACGGTCAGCCTGACCGGGATCGTCCTGACCAAGCTGGATTCGACGGCCAAGGGCGGGATCGTGTTCGCGATCGAGGATGCCCTGGGCGTCCCGGTGAGGTTCGTCGGGGTGGGCGAGAAGCTCGGCGACCTGGTGCCGTTCGACCCCGAGAGCTTCGTCAGCGCCCTCTTCGCCTGAGGTCTGTCAGTTCGAGCTTGCCGAGGTCGCTAGCCTGCGGGCCGCCCGCCTGTTGAGCCAGCGATCGAGGGCGATCGCGATGCGAGCCGTGGCCCAGCCAAGCACCGGCACCGGCAGTGCGATGAAGGCGTTGGCCAGCCAGCCGATGCCGTTCGCGCCCGTCCAGGCGAGCGCCACTACCGCCAGCACGCCCAACAGGGCGAAGATCCGCGGCCAGCCGGTCGTCTTCATCACGCCGGCCAGGGCCCCTGCGATCGCCAGACCCAGCACGACGGCGAGCCAGGCATCGAACTCGCCGTGAGGCGACTGCATGACGTGAAGCGTGGCGCCCTCGAGGAGATGCGTCCAGTCGAGCGCGACCGCGAATCGTGCGGCTATGAGCCCACACCAGGACCATACGATGACTGATGCGATCCGCTCGTCCTTGTATTCCTCCGCGCCCAGCGATCTGAGCCATCGCAGCCCGCCGCGCGGAGCCCACGTCCACAGCAGCTCGGCGGTGACGAACCACAGCGGGAACCAGAAG
>Ga0182010_10001922_pt1 | contig 10744 bp, 9 predicted proteins | sample 611E1MmetaG_FD_120488 | JGI IMG/M metagenome (GOLD analysis project Ga0182010, IMG submission 120488) | Permafrost microbial communities from Stordalen Mire, Sweden - 611E1M metaG | ecosystem: Environmental > Terrestrial > Soil > Wetlands > Permafrost | place: Sweden: Stordalen | collected...
CTGTGAGTACCCAGGGCCCAGCAGCTCCTACTGGTGGATTACTTGCCCTGACTACCTGGGAGGCACCCTCGCTGCCTCAACCTGCACCGGAACCAACTTCGATACCGCGTTGTCGTTGCAGGTTCCGCGGACCGACCTGGTTTCGTGCGCAGACGACACCGATCCCTGTGGGTCGCTGACCTCCCTCCAGGCGACGATTCCGCCCGGCGCCGGCCTCAATCTTCTCACGCTCGGCGGTGGTCAGTTGGGGCCCAATGGCTTTGGTCCTTATCTTCTTACCTACACGCGCCCATAGCGCACCTCATTCTCTTGTTCTCGTCTGCGGCCAGCGCGCTGGCTGAAGGCGAATCTATGCGCAGAAGACTTGCGCGCGCGCGTCTGAGCACTGGGCCTTCTCTTGCGGTCTGCAAGTGCCGATGTGTTCGACTACATGGCCCACCGGGGTAACGGTTGCTCGACGAGAGGGCTCCTGGCTCTGCTGCTATTGGCCTGCCCAATGTGTCGACCGCTCTCGCAACTGGGCCCATCGGGCGAGTTCCGCAGCGACGCGAACCCGCCTTCGACTACTAAGCTGGACGCCGGCACGGAAACCAAGGCAGACGCTCCATCAGTGACTATGCTCGACGCTACAGCTGAGACTGAGATCGACAACGCGCCGACCCCGAGGACAGACGCGGCCACCGATTTGTACGCCGAAACCGAAACAGACGTCGCGGTCGATGTCGTTGTGCTCCCAGGCACAGACGCCAACCCAGATGCCGCAGTCGGCTTGCAACCGGATATCGCCGCAGACGCCCCGGCTGACGCCTCGATTGGCACAGACGCGGCCACTTCTCTCAGCACCGGCTTGCCGACCACGACAGAGAGCCAAACGAGCACGGGGAGTCAGACCGAGACCGGCGCGGGAACGCCGACTGACATCACCACAGTTTCAGGCACAGACTCATGGACTGGTACAGGCAGCCAGACTGCCACTGTCTTCTCCGGCGCTACCGCGACCGGCACATCTTCTCAGGTGGGCTCGTGGAGCCTCACTGCCAGCGAAACCGCCACTTCCACCTCCATTCTCACCAGCACCAACACGCCATCGGCCACGGGCTCGCAGACCGCCACCGCCACCTTCACCAGCACCGGCACCCCCGCGAGCACAAACTCGCAGATCGCCAGTCACACCTCCACTTTCACCGGCACTGGCGCGCCCGGCTCGACCAACACGGTCAGCGGGTCGGCAACCGGAACCCAGACGGCTACCACGACTGCGCCGGTTGCGGTGACCAGCGTGGCTCTCGACAAGACCACGGACCAGATTTCGACGGGCAATACCGACCGCCTGACCGCCAGCATCTTGCCGGTCAATGCCACAAATCGGGCCGTAACCTGGTCCGCCAGCAATGCCAGCGTGGCGACGGTTTCCAGCTCTGGTCTGGTGAGCGCGGTGGCTGCGGGTACGGCAATCATCACGGTCACAACCGTCGACGGTGGCAAGACAGCGACCTGCGCCGTGACGGTCGTGGTCTCAGTCACCGGCGTGAGCTTGAGCATTTCCACTGCGACGATTGGCCTTGGCCAGACGGTCTCGCTCACTACCACGGTTGTGCCGGCAAATGCAACCAACCAGAGCCTGACCTGGTCGAGTAGCAAGGCAGCGGTGGCCACCGTCTCGGCCACCGGCGCCGCGGCTGTCGTGACCGCCGTCGCCTCAGGTAGCACCACGATCACAGTGTCGACCCAGGATGGCAATAGGAGTGCCACCTGCGTTGTTACGGTGGCCATGTCCGCCCAATGGGTCAGGACCCCCACCAGTGGTAGTTCATGGTCGACCTTCGCCTCAATGGCTATGGATAGCGCCGGCAACGTCTACGTGGCAGGCACAATCAGTGGTACCGACTTGTATACTTTCGGCAACTCCGTGAGCGCAGTCGGGCCATCCACCGCCAACAACGCCGTGCTGGTGAAGTACGACGCTAACGGGACCGCGCAGTGGGCACGCACGGTCGCCACCGGGTCAGGAGTTTCTGCCTTCACAGGCCTGGCCGTGGATGGGTCGGGCAATCTCTTTGCCGTGGGCACGATCAGTGGGAACGGCTCCTACGACTTCGGCAATGGGGTCGTGGCAGCGGGAGCCTATGCCTTTGGCAGCAACCTAGTGCTAGTGAAATACGATGCCAGTGGAACCACGCAGTGGATGCGCACCGTAACCGATGGGATGGGCGCAACGTCGTACGCCGCGGTCGCCCTCGACCCTTCGGGAAACCTGTACGCCGCCGGCGCCATCTCCGACAGCTCGCCATACGATCTCGGTTACGGAACCACAGTCACCGGGATTATCGCCAGCGGGAAGAACGCTTTGCTGGTGAAGTACAACCCTGCGGGAACCACGCAGTGGGCCCGCAGCATGCGCAGCGGCAGCGGCGAGTCGTCCTTTGCTGGAGTGGCGGTGAGGGGAGCAGGCAATGTCTACCTAGCCGGCCGCTTGACCGGGACCCTTGCTTTTGGCTTTGGCAACGGGGTGACCGCCACCGGGACCGGAAGCTTGAATGCGTTGCTGGTCCAGTACAATGCGGCAGGTCTGGCGCAATGGGCGCGGACAGCTGGAAGCGGCGGCAACAACTCAGACTACGCCGCGGTCGCGGTCGACAACGCAAGCGGTGTCTTGGTGGCCGGCTCGATCTTTGGCAACACCGCAAACGATTTCGGCGGCGGCGTCAAGGTCGCCGGGGCCTATGCCGCTGGCTCCAGCGTCCTTCTGCTCAAATACGATCCCAGCGGGGCTGCGCAATGGGGGCAATCCTTGGCCAGTGCCACTGGGTTGTCGCGCCTCTCATCGCTGGCCTTGGATTCGGCCGGTCACATCTATGCAGCGGGACTGCTTGCCGGTCCAGGTTCGTACGACTTCGGCAACTCTGTCGGCGCCACGGCCACTTCCAATGGGAACGAGATCCTTCTGACGAAGTACGATTCCGCCGGGATATGTCAGCTGGCGCAGACCGCTGCAACCGGGTCCAGCATCTCCGGATTCTCGGCCGTGGCCGCGGACGGCGCTGCCAACACCTACGCTGCCGGCTACATCAATGGCACCAACCCGGTGGATTTTGGCAATTCCATGACAGCCATCGGTGCCTATTCCGGTGGCTACAATGCGGTTCTGGTGAAATACAGATAGCGCAGTCGAATACCGTCGCATCGCGTCGTGGTTTCGCATTCGTCTGGGATACGACGCGCGGTTGCGCTAGTCTGGCCGCGTGTCTGACCCAGGCTCCCTGATCGTCGACGCCACGTCTGCCAACGCACGAGCAACGCCCGCGGCCCACCCCGGGCACGCTGAGCTGCCCTCCACCCTGCGCCTCGTAGGTTCCCGCGCTGTCTCACCTCGACCAAGCGAGAAGACCGGACGGGGCATCTCGTGGCAGCGCTATCGCGAGCGCATCAGCTACTCTTCGTGCAACGAGGACTCGGGCAGTGAGGTCCAAGTGCTGATTCCCCACGAGGCGAAGCGCCTGGTCTCGATTTGCGCCAGCGGGGGCCGGGTGCTGAACCTTCTGCAGGATGGGGCTGAGGAAGTCTGGGCGGTCGACGTGAATCCCTCGCAGACTCACCTTTTCGAGCTCAAGGTCGCCGGATTGCGGGCGCTTGACCACGCTGAGTTTTTGTCCTTCATGGGGGTGCGGGCCTCTTTACGACGGCTCGACGTCTACGATTCGCTGCGACCCGCGCTTTCCGACGACGCCCGCGCCTACTTCGACGCCAAGCCATTTCTGATCAAGCGCGGCGCGCTTTATCAGGGCAGCCTGGAACGCTTTTTCAGGTGCTACGTGTCGACCGCAGCTCGCTTGCTGCGTCCCCGGTGGGTGCGTCGGCTTTTCGCCTGCACCAATCTGGCGGAACAGCGTCGCCTTCTGCCTGGATGGCACAGTCCATTCTGGCGCCTGGTGGCCAAGACCATCTGTCGCCGTAGCTTCTTCAACTTCTTTTCGCACGAGCCTGGTTTCTGGCGTTTCCTGCCGCCGGAACTCAAGCTGCACGAGCGGATCTTTGGAACCGTCGAGCGCTATCTCGACCATCACCTGGCCCGTGACAACCACCTGCTGTGGCTGGTGTTTTTCGGGCGCTACGGCGACGAGCGCGTGATGCCCGAGTACCTGCGCGCAGACGCCTTTGCCCGCATCAAGCGCGCATTGCAGACTGTGCGCCTGAACGTGGTCAACGGAGATATGGCCAGCGTTCTGCGTGCGGCACCGCCGCAATACTTCGACGGCTATTCGCTTTCCGATATCTCAGCCTATCTGCCGCACGAGGCATTCGGTGAGACCATTGAACAGGTCGTGCGCACCGCGCGGCCGCGGGCTCGCCTCTGCTCGCGGGGCGTCTTCTATCATCGCCCATTTTTTCCCGAGCACGCCAGCCGGCTTGTGCACGACCACGCGGTCGAGCAGCGGCTGGAGCAGGATGACCACGCGATGGTGCATTGCTTTGCTGCGGCGGAGATCACGTGACCGGCTCGCGCCTGTTTCTCGACAAGTTGGACCGGCAACCCGGTCGCGCCCTGCTGGACTTGACCATCGACTACGCGACCTACCTGGCGATGTTCTTGTTCTTCATCTGGCTGTGGGCCATGCGTGGCCCTTTTTGGCTGTTGGGACCGGCGACCGGGCAGGCCGCCAAGCGGGCCCTCATCGGCGCGGTGGCGCGGGTGGCACGCGGCTAACGCCCGATGGACCCGTTTTCATTCCTCTACTGGCGCTTTCACGCCTTCTTCCGCGATCCGGAGCGCCATGCTCCGGCCGGTCCGGTCATCGTCGCTCCTGCTGACGGCCGCGTGCTGTACGTGTGCGAGGTCGCGCCCCACACCATGCCGGTGGTGGTCAAGCACGGCGCCGAGATCCCGGTCACCGACGCGCCGTTCGTGGGTCCGGGCGACCAGCCTGGCGTGCTGATTGGAATCTACATGTTCCCTTGGTCGGTTCACGTAAACCGAGCGCCCATCGCTGGCAAGATCACGCATGTGAACGCACGCCCGGCTCGTCCAGAGAATCGGTCGATGGCGCGCGCTCTCATGCACCTCATGTGGGGCCTGCCCAGCGACGACGAGGTGCGCGCTTCGGTCGCCGAGAATGCTCGCAACACCATTGTCATCGAGGGTGACCTGTCAGTTGCTATGGTCCAGATCGCGGATCGCTACGTGCGCCAGGTCGACTGCTACGTAAGTCCCGGCACCGCGGTCGAGCGCGGCCAGCGCGTCGGCATGATCCGTATGGGATCACAGTGCGACGTCTTTCTGCGACGGATCCCCGGGCTGCAAGTGCTCTGCCGGCCAGGCGATCGCACGCGCGCCGGGGAAACCGTCCTAGCGCGGTACTAGGTTTTCCCTGCGGCGGTTGCATTTGCGCGCGCCGAATCCCAAAATACCTTGGTTCGCCGCTGCGATCGACCCCAACCGGGGAGAAGGACTTTGATGAAGCGATCCGAATGTCTGGCGATGGTGCTTACCGCGCTGGTTCTGGGTTGCTCATCTGGTTCGAGCGCCCCTTCGACTGGCGCCGGAGGAACCAACCCTGCAGGTGGTGGCACAGGCGGTTCCGCACAGAGTGCGAGCGGATCAGGAGGAACTCAGCCAGCAGGTGGATCAGCGAGCGGCGGTGCCGCAGGGATTGGAGGCGGAGGTGGGCTGGGTGGCGCGACTGGAGCAGGTGGCAGCCAACTCGGCGGCGCAACTTTGGCAGGCGGCACGACTGGAACGGGCGGCACTACCAGCAGACTCGGCGGCGCAACTTCGGCAGGCGGCACGACTGGGGCAGGCGGCAGCACAACCGGGCTGGGTGGCAGCAGCAGCGGACTCGGCGGCGCAACTTCGGCAGGTGGCAGCGGGCCTGGTGGATCAGGCGGAACCATCAGGTCCGGGGGTACTTCTGGCTCTGGCGGGACCGGAGGCAAGAGCACGACGGCGGTTTCCGGCGGAACTAGCAGTTCGGGCGGAACCTCCAGCTCCGGCGGGATTGTGGTAACGGGAGGCGCGATCGCTACGGGAGGATCTGGCGGCCACGGTGGGTCCAGCGCGACTGGCGGCTCCAGCGCAACCAGTACCTGCGGTGCTTCTGCGGGATCAGGTCCGGTTGGGGTATTCAATGGCCCGCTTGCCACGGGCATCGCTTTCAAGGATACCGACGGCAACCTGGTCAATACCCACGGCGGCGGCATCATCCAGGTGTGCGACACCTTCTATATGCACGGCCTGTATTTTCCCCCGGGCCCCACGCCCAACGACTTCAATGGCGTATCGATGTATTCGTCCAAGGATCTGGCAACCTGGAAGAATGAGGGGATCGTGTTTCCCCAGCAGGCGAGCGGCGAGCTCGGTCCGAACCGCAATTGCGACAGGCCGCATATCATCAAGTGTCCCAAGACCGGAGAATTCATTCTCACCGCTCGTGCGTCAGACGATGTGACCTTTGAGCAAGACCGGGAGGTCGTCTACGCAACCTCGCCTACCGTCAACGGCCAATACAGCTACAAGGGGATCCTCAAGAACGCGAGTGGACAGAGTGCCTCGCACAGTGACATGAGTGCATACGCCGACGAGACAGGGGCCTATTTCATTACCGAGAGTGGCTGGGTCTATCCGCTGGCTGACGACTGCCATACCTGGGTCTCGGGCAAGCAGTACTCAACTGTGAACGGGCCCTCTGGCGGCGGAGAAGCACCCACCGTGTTCAAGGCGGGCAGCACCTACTACTGGATCGCCTCGTACAAGACCGGATGGCGATGCAACAACAACTTCTACTCCACCGCACCGGCCATGACCGGGCCGTGGACCTACCAGGGATTTCTTGCCCCAGTTACCGACACCAGCAACGACATCTCCCTGCAAAGGACCTGGTTGTCGCAGACCACTTGGGTTCAGCCTGTCGTGGGAAGCAAGGGGACGGTCTATCTGTACTGGGGCGATCACTGGGACAACTGCGGAGCCACCAGCGGCGCCGGCTCGGACAACTCCCTGACGACGTTCGTCTTCCAGCCATTGATGCTTGACGGAACCGACAAGACTTTGCTGCCGACCTACCTCTCCACCTGGAGTCTCGACGTGGGCGCCGGCACATGGTCACTTTGAGATGGGAACCCTGAGAGGGTTCGCTTCGCCCTTCGGCGCGCACGAAGCGCGCGGGGTGGGTAGGGTGAGCTTGCCCGTACCGAAGGCCGGCGGGCTCCCCACGCGGAAACTAGAGAAGAGGGTCGATCACTTGCTGGAACGATGAGAAGGGCTGGTCCCCCAGGATCCAGCACCCGTCGATGTAGAAAGACGGCGTGGAATCCACGCCCAGCGAGTATCCCAGGTTCTTGTCCTGCGTGACCTCGTTGGCAATATCGGGGCTTGACCGGTCGGCGTCGAACTGGACAAGGTCGAGGCCGATACTCTGGGCGTAGCCGTCGAGATCAGCGTCGGACAGAGCATCTTGGTGCGCGTACATTAGGTCGTGCATCTCCCACGCCTTGTCTTGGCGGCCGGCGGCCAGAAAAGCCTCGGCCGCACCCATCGCGTATGGATGAATTAAACTGATCGGGAAATTCACGAAGACCAGCGCAACATCGTTGGGGTAGGTGGCCAGAACCTGTCTAACCGTGGGTTCGGCGGCGCCGCAATACGGACATTCAAAGTCGCCAAATTCCACCATGGTCACCCGCGCCGAATCCGGCCCCCGGCGCGGGTCGTATGCCGCAGTCACGAGCACACCGCCATCGTTGCATGTTGGCGGTCCCCCTGTCCCAGATGTCAGTGTGCATCCAAGAGAAATGGTGAGTGTGCCCAACAAGCTGAGAGAGCGAAACCAGTTGGCCATGCCTCAAGCTACTAGCAGGCTATTGCGATAGCCGCCACCCCCCAGCACTAGGTCCGGTCATTCCAGGTGAACCGTCCCCTCGGCCAAGACCCGCTCGCGCGCTCCCTGTAGCTGAACCACCTGCATAAGATAGGTGTGTGATGGCTCGAATCCGTCTACCGGCGAAAGCAAGAAGCGCATGCCTAGATCGCGGCCTGGATTCATGCTCACGTTCCACATCGTCTTTGGCTCCTTGTTCGCGATGCTCTCGGCATCGTCGGGATCGAACACAGCTACGATTATCGGCCCCGACTCAGAGCGAGCTTTGAACCGGGCCACCATCTCCACCTGCCAGGGCTGATCGGGCACCGCGATGCCCAGGCCACCCTTGGCCGCGACCTGGGTTCCCCGCGCCAGGACTGTCACAGCCGGCCGCTCATCCGAAACCTCCACGCCAACAACAGTCGCACTGCCACCCGGGGACACGCACACTGAGCCGAGCTTGGGGCAGTCACGTTTCTGGGAACGAGAAACCAGAAAGACTTGCGGAGCATCGTTCAAGACCTCAAAGCCCGGAACCTCCCAGGCTTCTAACGCCGACGGCACTTCAGCCTGTGCCAGGGTCATGAGAACAACTTGAGCCAACATGCGACACCTCCCGCCCGGCTTCATCGCTGGGCATTCACTGATAAGATGCCTGGCGCGCGAGAGCGGTTCGCCGCGGATGGCGGTCGAACCGCGCTAAGATAGCGCTTGGGCGCTGCGCGCTCAGGCCTTCCGTTCCATGGACCTGACGCTCATGCTGTCGGAAACCCCAACCAGAACCTTGGTGGCAAGGTCGAAAAACAACCCTGTGTCAAGGACACCGGGCGTGCGGTGCAGGCAGGCGTCGACCTCACGCAAGTCGGCGTCGCGGCCAAACTTGGCGTCGATGACTAGATGGCCGTTGTCAGTCACCACCGGTCCGTCCTTGTTGGTGCCCATCCGCAGCTGCGGCTGGCCGCCAAGACCTGTCACCACTTCGGTCACATACCCAAGCGCCGGAAGGATGACCTCGATAGGGATGTCGATAGTGGTCCCCAGGCGAGGGACAAGCTTGCTCTCATCCACGACGACCACGAACTGGCTCGCCATAGTGGCCACCAGCTTCTCTATGGTGTGGGCTGCCCCTCCCCCTTTCATGACGTTGAGATTCGGATCAACCTCATCTGCGCCATCGACCGCCAGGTCAATCCGCCGGCAGTCCTGCGCATCGCAAAGGGGAATGCCCTGCTGCTGGCACAGGAGGCGCGATTGGAAGGAAGTGGGCACGCCGGTGATCCGAATACCCTCCTCCCGCATCCTTCGTCCCACCTCTTCTATGAAGAAACGAGCCGTCGAACCTGTGCCGATCCCGCACAGCATCCCGTCGACGACAAGCCTTGCAGCGTCGATGCCCGCCAACCGTTTGAGATCTTCGTTGCTTCTGCTGCTCTTCATGGGTGAGCGGGCTTATAGCGTCCAGCCCAGCAAAGAGAAAGGACGAACCCTAGGGAACCCTGAAAGGGTTCCCATGCCCTCCCGCGATGGTGCGCCGCCAGCAAGCTGGCGGGCTCCCCACGCGACTAACTCGCACAGCGGACGCGGAGGCCCGAAAGTTCGTCGAAGAACCTGGCCGTGGTGTCGATGCTGTTCTCCAGCGACTCGAGCATGAGAGTGATGAGGCCATCGTTCTCATGGCGCAGAACTTCGTAGTAGCGCTGCCGATCGATGGAATGGACCACCGCCGGCACGTAGCCACTGCGCAAGAGGATGTAGTTGCTGAGAAGACGCGCCACCTTGCCCGAGTTGCGAGTCCAGGGGTAGGCCTGCAGAAGGCGGAACTGGATCTTCACGCTTTGCACGATGGCGTGCATGCGGGAGAACTCAACCGATTCCAACCATTCCGCGAGCTTGCGCATCTTGTACCCGATCTTCTCGGGTGGCACGATCTCATGGTAGTAGAGTCGGTGGAGCGGGTTTTCCTTGCGATAGGGACATCCTTTGGCTATCGCGTCTGGGGTGACCATGGCGTAGAGCTTGCGGATGAACTCCAAGTCCACCTTGGGGGATTTCCTCGACCGCGCGGTTTCGCGGATGAAGTCAACCGCCAGCTTGTGGTTCTTCACCTCTTCGTACATCGGGATGAGAGACACATCGCTGATGATCCGTTGGTCGATGGCGGCCTTCAGCTCTGAGTAGGACAGGACGACCCCTTCCAGGGCGTTGTCATGGAAGATCCACGAGACGTCCAGCTTGCTCTCGTAGTCCCTCCTCAGCTTGTCGGGAAAAGCTCCGACCTTTGCGCGGAGCGCTTCCATCTTGGCGTCCAGCTCGAACAACCTAGCTTCCATTGACAACCACTCCTTCTCCTAGCTCGTGCCTTCCGTTCAACCTGCGTTATCGCTCAAAAGAGTCCTTTAGTCAAGCATGGTTAGCGCGTTTACATCGGCAACTTGCTGTGATCCAACGTACTTAAACAATAAAACAATTCTTCAGAACTGGTGCCGAGTGGCGTCTCGGACGCTCTCCGCTCCAATCAGCAATCTGCGCGCAATTATTGGGGAAATCTTGGCCGCAAAACTTGACATGGTGGGCTCGGGCGAGATGATCGGACGCGTCTGCGGGGCCCATGCATCAACTCACGGCGGCTTCGTAGTATTCCGGTGACTCTACTAGTTATTGCACCGCCCCAGCTGCCACGGCGCTCCAAAACGCGTGAACGGACACATGATCCGAGCCGCCTCTGACGCTGCGCATCTTCCGGTCCTCCTTGAAGAGGCCATGAGCTTCCTGTGTCCGAGAGACTCGGGCCAGTACTGCGACGCCACCGTCGGCGTTGGCGGCCATGCGCGCGCGATCATCGAGCGCTCAGCCCCGCACGGTCGAGTCATCGGCATCGACCGGGATGCCGA
>Ga0182010_10001923_pt1 | contig 10741 bp, 9 predicted proteins | sample 611E1MmetaG_FD_120488 | JGI IMG/M metagenome (GOLD analysis project Ga0182010, IMG submission 120488) | Permafrost microbial communities from Stordalen Mire, Sweden - 611E1M metaG | ecosystem: Environmental > Terrestrial > Soil > Wetlands > Permafrost | place: Sweden: Stordalen | collected...
CAGGTGGTGCAGGGGGACGCGAAGCCGCTGTTCGCGTGCGACGCGCACCACGACGGTCTCTCCCTCTTTGAGAAGGGCGGTGTCCGCTGTGGTCACATACAGGGTATTGAGCAGAACCGCCATGGCTCACATCTTCCGCAAATATTCCGCAAGCCGTCCGGGCCCAGGCAGCAGCGGCATGCACAGTGCCCGCAGACTGCAATGGTCGCACTTTGGCCCCGGCTCGGGAGCGGGCGTGCGGCCCGACACCATCATGGATGTGATCGCGGCCACGACGGCCTCTGTTTCTTCCCGGAGGCGCGCGTCGAAGGGCACCTCGCGACGTCGCCGGGAACCGCCGAAGTACAGCGCGCCCGCCGGGATCGATACGTGCAACATTTCCTCCAGGCATAGGGCTTGCGCGCAGAGCTGCAGCTCGGCATGGCGGAAGTTGTTGCGCACGCTGCGCTTGTACTCGACTGGGAAGGGCCGGCCGGGCGGCGGATATCCCGGCTCGGTGAAGAACACGACCATGTCGGCCTTGCCCACGAGAGCCAGCCGATCTGACCTGAGTGCCAGCGCGCGGGCCTTCTTGAGCCCCGGTCGCTGCTCCAGCCCGGGCAGATCCACCTGTTCGTGGAGTTGTCGTCCCTGGGCGGTGAGGACGTTCTCCGCCCAGAGGCCCTCAAGATGGATCAGCCCGCACTGGCGCCGACAGAAACTCCAGTGCTCGATCGCGGAGATCGAGACGAGGCGTTCGTCGTCGTCCATGGCCGGCTGGGCCTCCTACACCCGGCTGTGCAGAGTGATCCCTTTGGGCAGGTTCTTGTCGTCCACCTCGACAACGTAGTCGCCAAAACTGCGCGGTGCCTCGACGCCTTCCTTGCGTTTGATCTTGACGCGGTCAAACAGATCGGCGGCACGCGCATCGCCGAGTAAAGAATTGTGCTCGAACACGAAGAGCTTCCGGGTGGTCATGAGTCCGCGCGCGGCTGATCGATCGACTTCGAACATCTTCTCCAGGGATTCCCAAAGTAGGGCGAGGTCAACTTCACTGAAGCCGGTCTGGTTGGCGAGCGAGGGCGAAACGAAACCACGGCAGACGTAGATCCCGTAAGGAACTGTCGCCTTTCTTCCCATGGTCCGATTGTCGCCGCTCTGTTTGGCAGCCTCCTCCTCTGTGGCGACGGCCATACGCGTGATGCTGTGTTCCTGTTGGACGATGGGGTCAATGGATCGGCTGAACGTGAGTTGAACCGGGCCGCGCACCTGACCCGCATTTGCGCCTGTCGACATGACTGCGCCAAAGGTTCGGACATCATAGTACGTCTCGCACATCTTCTTGCGGGCCTGGTCAACCTCGGAGCCCTGGCCGACTCCTTTCTCCTTGCGCTCCTTGCCATCTGCGACGTTCTTTGGCTTGGCATCGAGGTCTATCTTGCTGTCCGCGTATGCCCCATCAATTAGACGATTCAGGACGGCCTTCTCTTTCACGAAGATGTCGAACCCCTTCGCTGCATTCTTGCTCAGTAGCACGTAGTTTCGGACCTTGCGCTTGAGGCACACGTCCGTGACCAGCCCGTGCCCAGTCTCGGGGTCGATACGGGGCAGGTTTCCTGCATCAGGATCGCCATTTGGGTTGCCATCTTGGACGTCGAACAGGAGGGCGAAATCGAAGCGGTGTTGGAGTGGCATGGGGGACCTCACGGAGTTGGCGGGTTCTAGTTCTCGGAAATCTCGGGCTTTGCCTTGGTGAAGAAAGCCTGGCGTTGATGGTGGAATCCAAGGGCAAACAGCCCCTGACTCTCTAGGGTCAGCGTTCGTGGAAACGCGTGGATGTCGGCGAGCGATTCCTGAAGGACTCGCTCTCGTGTGACGGCGAGCCCGGCCTTGTCCCGTCGCAGCTTGCTCAGATGGTGCTGGCTGCGCCGTATGAGAGTCGGGAAGACTGCCGCGGGTGTGATGCTGGCTGAACCGTAGTAGCGGTCGACCAGGGTGGCGTTCACGCTCCCCAGCGCATCCTGCTGGATGTGATCCAGGATTGCCAAGACGCGACCGAGCAGATATGCGGGTTGCCGGTTTTGTAGATCGAGTGACACAGTTGGCTCCTCCTTGAATGTGCGTTGGCGGATGAGACAGGCTCGAATGAGGCTGCACCTGGCTGCAAACGGAGTGCCGGCAGGGCCTTCCGCTCTGTTCCTTCGGACGGCGGCCTCGAGCACGCTGCGGGGTAGCTGTCGTCCCGAGAGGGCGGCAAGGTACACAGTCACGCCGAGGTGCGGCGGGAGACGTTTCAGATCTCCGAGTGCTGCCAAAGCCGAGAGCAGCCGGGGCAGAGGGTAGGTTCCGGGCGTCTCGGCGTAGGGGCGAACAATGCAGGTGTCGTCGAGGTACTTTTCGACGTTCCTCGCGACATCCATGGTTTGGGTCGCCAAGAACGAACGGACCGATGCTCGGCCCTGCGCTCCTGACAGGATCAGCGTGAAGAAGGCCGACGGATCCTCCAGCGCCGTTCGTCGGCCCTTGTGTGGCGCCAGCAGAAGGCTTCGCACGGAGTCCGGACTGTCCGCCAGGGCTAGAAGCCAAGAGAGGTCGCGGTTTTCGCGTGCCCAGAAAAGGGCGATGGTGTCGCTCGACAGGAGCACGTTCTGTCGCTGCAACTGGCTGCCATCGGCCTGTTGTGGTTTGTTCGCAAGTAGTCTGTTGAGTGCGGCGGCGTATGCTTCCGCGGTATCTTGGCCGACAGGGGCGTTGTCATTCCGCTCGAGCCCGTATGACTCGAAGGCGTTCGAGTTGAAGCAGACCAGCGGAACTCCGCTGCTTGTGGCGCCCGGAACACCCTTGAGGAATGTGTGACGCTCGGCCTTCGGTCCGGTGGCACCTGTGACCAAGCAACGAACGAGTGCGCCCGCCTGCTTTTCGGCGACGCGCAGTTTGCGCCATTGTGCCTTGATTGCCGGCAGCAGATGGAGAGGCGTGTCTCCCTCTGGTGCATACACGACGTAGATGGTCTTGGAGACAAGAAGCTGCCTGTCTCGGTTCGTCTGCGCCGACTTGAAGGCGGCGAAGAGGGGCTCATGCCTCTCAGATTCCGGCGCATCGAGAAAACCGATGAGGGCATCAAGCGCCCGACGTTCTGTCGATCCCCGCGGCACCAAGTCTCGGATCGATTCGGCCCGCTCCCGGAAACGCGTGCATTCCTGTCGCGTCCTCGAAATGGGTGCCTTCCTGGATGGGTCAACCCCAAACAGATAGGACGCCTTGTCGGCGAGGAACAGTGCGGGTGCCTTTGTGCCCGAGCGACTCGGCTCGCGGGCAACTAGAACCCGCGGGAGATCGACAACCGATCTTTTGCCTTCTTGTCGTTCCGTGGCGAGTGGCAAGAGCTTCGGATTCTTCCCACCTGCCCCCAAGCTCAGACAATAGGCCACATCGGTGGAGACATAGTCAGGATCATCGATCAGGTGCTCAGCCCGGGCTAAGTCGTACAGTGCTTTGAGAATCATGCCGGCACCTCCTCGAATGGCGGCACTTCCATGACGCCGTTATCGAGGCGCGCGTCGAAGAAGCGCGGCTTGTTCGCCGCCCCGAATTCGATGTCGTGCAGAATGAGGCCGAGGGGGCGTAGTCCGCGCAGACTCTCGTGCGGTTTGGGCAAAGGATCGGGCGCTGGCTCCACGATGGCCTCGAATTCGCGGCAGCCGAGATAGGGCTGGTGAAAGCGCTGGCCTTTGTCCAGCCGGCGCTGGAACATCTCGACAAACTTGGTCAGGTTGTCTTCTGGACCGGCCTTTGCGGTCATCTCGAGATGGGCTTCGATGATGTAGTCGACGTCAGCTAGAAAGAGGGTGTTTCGCTGGGCGCGATCCTCGTCTGCACAGTAGGCGGAGTGGTCGCCACGCTCGGACAGGCGGCTGTTGACCTCATTGCGGCGCAGTTGGCCGAATTTGATCGGGTTCAGAACGTGGATGCGTTCGATGCTCCACCGGATGGCAGGCTTCCAGAGGATCGCGTCAAGCACGCCGCGCGCTGCAGATGGGGTCATCACTTCGTAGCTGACCCGTTCCACCTTCAGCTCGGGCCGCGTGAAGCAGGCCATTGGACCGTGTGCGCGCACGTAAAAGGTTGGTGATCGTTCAGGCATGCGAGAACCTCCTCAGATGATGAGGGCCACAGAAGCGTCCGCATTCGTGCGGAGGCCGAGGTTGTTGTCATAGTTGGGGTCAGAGCAGAGCGCCCATAGGCCGGTGTGGACCTCTTCGATGGCGCCTTCGGACTGTAGGCTCTTGAACTGACGGGGATACACGGCGACGCCATATCGCTGCAGGGAGCGAAGTCGGTTGCGCGATGGCCCGGCGAAACGCAGTTCCTTGATGGCAGCGCGGGCGCGCTCGTCGAACGGCACAAAGATGGTAGTCGTCGCCTGGTCGATCATTTGAAATTCTTTCGCCGTTGCCTCGAATCGCAGGGCGGCGCGCATGGCCTGGATTCCCGGCCGGTCGAGATCCTTGTGCGCATACAGTCGGTCAAAGTAACGCGTGAACGTGGCGGGCTGGAAGATGTCCAGGTCGGGTTCCCCGTCGAGCATCGTCTGCGCGACGACCTTGTGCAGTTGCAGGGACATCGGCGGCGCGGTCGGGGCCTCATAGACGAAGAAGTCACCTTTGGACCGAAGACCCTCCCGGTTGCATCGGCCTGCACTCTGCGCCAATGATTCCAGACCAGCCATCGCGCGAAACACCACCGGGAAATCGATGTCTACGCCAGCCTCGATAACCTGGGTGGTAACCAGACGACATGGCTCTCCGCGCTTGAGGCGGTCTTTCACCTTGGACAGAACCTGGGACCTATGCTCTGGGCACATGGCCGCGCTCAGGTGGAGCGCCATCGGATCGAAGCGGGCGACAGCCTGCCAGAGGGCTTGCGCGTCCCGCTTCAAGTGCGTGATCGCGAGGACCTGCGGTTTCTCGGCAAACTTCGCGGCCAGGTCTGGCCAGAAGGACTCCGGCTCCTGGCTGGTCGCGGCGCTGCCGGCTGGCGGCCAGTGGACATCAACGCGGCGAAGTCCATCCCAGAGCCTGGACGTAAGTTCATCGGGGATGATCTCGCGCGGTGGAGACGCCAACCCATGAAACTGGCGGGCACCGACCGACCTTTGGTGCAGGGCCGGCTGGGTCGCGGTCATCAACACCACAGTGACGCCGTAGTTGTGAACGAGTTCGTCCACGACATCCAGAATCGGCTCCAAGAGATGGGCAGGCAGGCTCTGCACCTCATCTAGTACAAGTACCGAGTCGATCAGGTTGTGCAGCTTCCGACAGGCGCCTGGGCGATTCGCAAAGAGACTCTCAAAAAGCTGGACCTGGGTTGTGACGATCAAGGGGGCGTCCCAGTTCTCGGCTGACACTCGGCCAAGCGCCGTGGCCCGCTCGGGATCGAGGGCACTGTGGTGTTCAAGGACAACGTCTGGACCAAGGCTAGCGAAGACACTGCGCAGGACTTCGCTGGTCTGTTCGATGATGCTGGTGAAGGGCAGGGCAACGACGATCCGGCGCAGGCCGTGATGGATCGCATGGTCCACCGCGAACCTCAGGCCAGAGAGCGTTTTCCCGCCACCTGTGGGAACCGTCAGGCTGAACGCGCCCCGGGCGCCCGAGGAGGCCTCACGACAGGCATTCAGCACCTCGTGGCGGAGAAGGTTCACTGACGTCGAAGGCACGCTTGCGTGTTTTTCTGCAAGAAATGCGTCGAGCGCTGGCTTGTACGAACGAAGCTCAGGCCAAGGCGAACTTCGTGATCGGGCCTGGGCTGCGGCGCGTTCGCTGCTAGCCGTCGCGAAATACGCCTCGGTGTCGAGAAAATCGGCGTCGGTCAGGGCCGAGAAGAGAATTCGCGTGAAGAACTCGAGACTCCGCCTGCCTGCGTCCGCTGACGCAGGACTGACGAGCCACGCCGGCCAGGTGGGCCGCTCACTCCCAGCTTGATGACCGATGAAGTCCCGTGCGGCTCTCTGGTACCGCGCCTTCTCCTCGGGATCTGCGAGGCGTGATCGCAGGGCCTCCTTGTCCGGGAGTCCACCATGGTGACCCGCGATCGCAAATGCCAGCGGCCCTCCGATCTCCCGGCCCATCGACTCCAGGAGATGCAGTCCACCAGTTGCGCTGTGTGGCGGACCACGACGCCGGGCTGCCTGCTCCTCGACGTGCGCCTCCGTCGCAGCACTCCCGGCCGATCGAATGAAGGCTTGCCACTCGGGCGTGCTCTTTCCAAGGTCGTGCCACAACCCCGCGAGCGTGCCCCACTTGTCGGCCGCGATCCCATTCAGGAAGGCCGCCGTCCTGACTGCCACGGATTGACAGTGGTCGTCGAGCGAGTGCCAAGGCCGCCCGATTTCTAGGGGCGCATGCGCAACCGAATCTGTCATCTCTGTTCTCACCTGTTCCCGTCCTTCTCCGTCCATCCTAAGTCGCCGATCCGACAAGGACGGTCAGGCGACGTGACGATTTCTTTTCTGGGCGGGCTCGCGCGGGGCCGCGGCGGCGGTTGAGGGCGTCGCCGTGGTTGGCGCGCACGCGGTCGGCCAGGCGGGCGGGCGCGAGGACCTCGACATCGCCGGCCCAGCCGGTCAGCCAGCGTTCCAGCCAAGGCGTGATCGGGGCGTGCAGGGTGACGTCGAGGCCGCCGTCGAGCCGCAGTTCGCTCACCTGGGACGGGTGGATCTTGCGCTCGGCGACCAGGCGGGCGGCGGTAGACCGGAGGCGCAGGCGAATGACTTCGGCTTTGCCGGTCCAGGGGCCGAGATCGCCTTGTAGCAGCGGGGCGAGCGAGATGTCGCTGCGGCGGTCGAAGGTGCGACCAGTCGAACGGACGCGTCCGGCGCGGTCGAGCAGGAAGGTGCGAACGGCTTTGCGCCGGTGGCACCACCCGATGAGATAGAGCGCTCCGGCATGAATGTGGAGATGGTAGGGGTCCACGTCTCGAACCGACGAAGCGCGATCCCCGATCTTGCGGTACTCGATGGTCACGGTCTCGCGGCGTTCGATGGCGTCCACCAAGGACCGCACGGCATCCCCGCGACCACGGTAGTCGCGCGAAGGCCGCTTGTCGGCCACGACGAGATCGGCTGCGGCGTCGGCGCGCGCGAGCAGTTGGGCGGGCAGGGCGGCGCGGATCTTTTCCAGGGCCGAGATGGCTGCCTCGTGGAAGAAGGTGCCGGCCAGCCCGGCCAGAAGATCGCGGCCCGTGGTCAGGGCGAGCGTCTCGGCAAAGCTCAGCGTCACGGAGAGCCGGCGCTTGGGGCCGTCGACCAGACGCCATCGCAGACGTTTGCCTTCGCGTTCCTGATAGACGGGGACTCCTATCTCTTGCAGGACCACAAGGTCGCGATAGACGGTGCGCTCGGTGCATCCGAGTTCGGCAGCGGTGCGCGGGACGGACAGTCCATCACCTTGGTCGAGCAGACGAACCAACCGCTGCTGCCGAGCCAAGGAGCTACCCCGCATCGGGGCTCAGTGTACGCCTGGTGCGATGCGGCGGTCAACACGGCTGCAATTGCCGCGCAGCTTGGGGGCGTTGGCATGGGGCTTCCCCGGGGCAGAAGATTGTCGCGGCACTGCTGCGACAAATAGGTGATGGCCGTGCAGGATTGTTCGCTGGCCGCAGTGCGTGTACGCTGTTGGGCCATGAAATACCTCGCGTTGTCTCTGACCATCGTGTCCACGGTTCTCCTTGGCAGCCTTAGCGTCGCGCGGGCCGAAACCATGCCCGTCGAGGGCACTCGCGAACTGCGCCTGGGCAATTCGGTCGGTGTCTATTCATTCTTGGGGGGGACCGGCATCAATGCGCTTTCGCCCGAACACGGAAGCAGCATCACGACAGTCTCAATGTCCGCCGGCATGGGGTACTTCCTCGCCGAACACGTGGAGGCTGGCGGCACCATCGGATTCTTCTACTTTGGGAGCGGCTTCCTCAGTTCTTCAAGCATGAAGGGCCCGACTTTTAGCGTGTTCCTTCGTCTCTACTCGAAAGTGCAAAACGTGGGGATTTTCTTTGAGCCGACAGTCGAGTACCAGTACCTGAGCGCGTCCAACGCTTCGTTGAACGCGCTCGGCCCTGGGGCCGACGTTGGAATCGAGGTGTTCTTGGCCGATTCCTGGGCGCTGCGTCTGAGCCCGACCTTTCGCTACTACAAAATTTGGGAGAAAGACGCCGACACCAGCTTCACGAAGTTCGGGCTGACCTGGGGCATCTCGGCTTACTTCTAGCCTTTGTTTCCGCCGCGTATATTCCCTGGCACGTCTCGGTTTCGCGGGCATCTCGGCTGGGCTAATTCTCTCTTGCGGACGCAACCAGGACTTTTCTTGGAATTGCCGGATTGGCAACATCGCCGACATGAACTCCGGCGATACTGCATGGCTTCTGGTTTCAACTGCCCTGGTACTTTTGATGGTGCCTGGGCTGGCCCTTTTTTATGGGGGCCTGGTGCGGCCCAAGAACGTGCTGTCGACCTACATGCACAGCTTCGTGGCCATGGGGCTCATCACGTTGCAGTGGGTGGCGTTTGGCTACTCGCTGGCTTTTGGGCCTGACCAGGGCGGGGTCATCGGCGGCCTGTCGTTCGCGTTCCTGCGCGGGGTGGGACTGGAACCACGGCCGGGCATGACGATTCCGCACCTGGTGTTCATGGCCTACCAGATGATGTTCGCCATCATCACGCCGGCCTTGATCTCGGGCGCATTCGCAGAGCGCCTCAAGTTCTCGGCCTATGTTCTTTTCACCCTGCTGTGGAGCACGCTCATCTACGATCCGCTGGCTCACTGGATATGGGCTGACGGCGGCTGGTTGCAGAAGCTGGGCGCGCTCGATTTTGCGGGCGGAATCGTGGTGCACGTCAGCTCGGGCTTCTCGGCTTTGGTGTTTGCCCTTGTCCTAGGCAAGCGGCTGGGCTATCCGCGCGAGCGCATCCTGCCCCACAACATGACCATGGTTCTCCTCGGCGCCGGTCTGCTCTGGTTTGGCTGGTTTGGTTTCAACGGGGGCAGCGCCCTGGCGGCCTCGGGCGTGGCCGCGCTGGCTTTGGTCAATTCGCAACTGGCTGCGGCCATGGGTGGCATGGTGTGGATGGTGGTGGATATCGCTCGCTATGGTAAGGCGTCGGCCCTGGGGTTTGCGTCGGGTTTCATCGCTGGTCTGGCCACGGTGACCCCGGCCTCGGGCTTTGTCGGGCCGATGGCGGCGCTGGCGATTGGCGCGGCCGCGGGCTTGGCCTGCTACGGCGGTGTCTTGCTCAAGGCCAAGCTCGGCTACGACGACACCCTGGACGCGTTCGGGGTGCACGGGGTGGGCGGCGCAGTCGGTACCATCCTGCTGGGTGTGTTCGCCCTGCGGGCGTGGAACCCGGGAGGCGCGGACGGCCTGCTGGCCGGCAATGCCGCCTTCTTCGGCAAGCAACTGCTGGCGGTGGGGGTGGGCATCGGCTATGCGGTGGTGGGCACGTTGGTGCTGCTCAAGCTGGTCAACGCGGTCGTCGGTTTGCGGGTCGGGGCCGAAGAGGAGCACGAGGGCCTGGACATCCACCTGCACGGCGAGGAAGGCTACAACATGGGCGTGGGTGTCTCGTCCAAGGGCCGCGCCGAGACCTTTGCCGAGTCGGCGGCTGAGTCGGCGGTGGTGCTCCCCAAGCGGCCGCCGTCACTGGCGTAGCGCAGAGCAGGCTTGCGGCGACGGGCTGTGCGCTCCGTCACTGCCTGGCTTGGATCCCCGGTTGACGGACGGGCGCGGATCGAACAATCTGTCCGCATGAGTTCTTCCGAGCCCAACGGGGGACCGCCTCGCGAAAATCAGCCCATTTCGGCCCCGGTTCCGCCGCCTGTCCCGGCAGCGGTTCCGGTTCCGCCTCCGGTTCCGGAGCCGGGGCCGGCCACGACCACGGCGCAAGCTCCGGTCCCGGGCTCGGAACCGGTCCCGGCTGTGGTCGCGGAACCTGCGCCGGTTCCCCCGGTAGTTTGTGAGCCAGAGGTACGCTACGTACAGAATGAGGTTGACGCTCCGCTGCGTGCGCTGCTTGCGCTGTTTGTGATCGGTTTTGGCGTGTGGGTCGTCTTCACCTGGATGAAGTACGACAAGAGCGCGGCCCAGTCCGAGCAGGGCTGGCACAAGGGGACCAAACAGCTCATCGAGTTGACCCTGGTTCGGGAGGACGCCAACAAATTGGACTGCGCCTCGAACGTGACGGTGGAGGGGTTGAACTGTGCCTACGACGGCAAGTCTCAGGCACGCGCGCCCATGCCGGACCCCGCTCACCGCTTGCGGCCCTACTGCAACGTGAAGAACGACGTGCTGCTTGGGGCGGGACTGTGGGATTCCCCGGCTATGCGCGGGCCGCTGCCGGCCGAACGCTTCACCGTGGTGTGCAACTACGACGTCGTCGGCGTGGTCAAGGCGGTGTCGCTGCGCTGGAACCCGAACGACAAGTTCGATCCCGCCAAGCAGAGCCTGCCGGTCGGGACTCTCACTGATTGCGCGATTCCGCAATGACATCACCCGCTGTCACGCAGAAGTACGCGCAGGCGGCTCGGGCGGCCTGGCAGCGCGTGACGGCCGCTTGGGCGTCGGCCTCCCAGACCGAGCGGGCGACCACGGTGCTTCTCGGCATCATGATCCTCGGCGGCGTGGCCTTGCGCATCCGCGGGATCTGGTTCCCCACGACCTTCACCTTTGACGAGCCCTTCTTCGTCCCGAATGCCCACAACTATTTGTTGGG
>Ga0182010_10001924_pt1 | contig 10741 bp, 8 predicted proteins | sample 611E1MmetaG_FD_120488 | JGI IMG/M metagenome (GOLD analysis project Ga0182010, IMG submission 120488) | Permafrost microbial communities from Stordalen Mire, Sweden - 611E1M metaG | ecosystem: Environmental > Terrestrial > Soil > Wetlands > Permafrost | place: Sweden: Stordalen | collected...
AACAATTATTGGCGAAGCTCCAAGCGTAGAAGCAATAAAGGGTTTTATGGCAAATCCTGCATTGAAAGAAGCAATGGAAAAAGGAGGAGTAATAGGCATGCCCGATGTTAAAATTTTAAGCAAAGTTTGATTTAAGAATTTTCAGCTACATTTAAGCTTAAGAAATTAGGATGGACTTATTTGTAAGACCATCCTATTTTTTGGGTTTTGTATTAAAGGTCAGATGGAAAATCCGTCCTTCTTTGACCACTTCAAAATCCGGTCTGATCACGCTTAAAACACATACATACATTAACAACAAGGATATAACTCTGGGTGAAGGTGGTCATTTTATTCGGGCCAAATGTGTTCAAAGCTTCGGTTTTTCCATTATTATTCTGTTTGAATAAGTACCTGCACATACAGAGAGTAACTCTATCACCGATTACCCGGTGCCTGATGGATCTTTATCAGTCTGTATAACGAACTTAATGAATTCTATTATGTTTTACTGGACAACTAATCAAACAGGATATGAAAAAAATAGTCCTTTGCATTTTGGTGGTCTATCCCCTATTGTCCTTTGGCCAAATTGGAGTTAAAGCAGGCCTTAACTTTTCAAATGTTACAAATACTTCCTCAATTAGCCACAGTAATAGAACCGGCTATAATATTGGAATATTCCTGGCTCCGAAATCCAAAAGTATTATCAGTTCAAAAACTGAATTGATTCTTTCAAAACAAGGGTACAATTATTCGACCAATTCTCTGGATGGAACTGCCAACCTGTTATATATCATGCTGCCAACATATATGTGTATTAATATAACCAGATTTTTTCAAATCCATATTGGTGCACAAATGGCTTACCTCATTAATGCGAAAGCTGATAGTAAAACTACTTCAGGAAGTACATCTCCTGTATCCGATGCTATGCAATATTACAACCGTTTTGATTATGGGATTGGGGGCGGAGTAGAGATTCACCCCTTTAAAGGATTATTGGTCGGGACCAGAATGAATATTAGTTTAGCAAATTTATATAAGGATGCGGCAAGCGGTCAGATCCCGTCCTTTGCAAGAGTAAATGTTAAACAAAACCTGTTTCAGATATATACCGGATGGCATTTTGGGAAACAACCTGCTTCATCAAATAAGAAATAAGAATAATGGATGGATTTTATTCTAATCAATATCCTTATAATTAAAAACCTGTTTGACATAAATAGTTATTTGCCATTTACATTAAGAAAATAGATCTCCATTAAAATGGTTTTATGTTTCTGTTTATACGGAATACATTCTGAGGATCCCATTTAGACTTTATTCTGGTAAGTCTTTGGAGTCCATTGCCGAGGGCAGTATCGATTCGGTTTTGTCCCTCATCTTCTGTCTGGAAATTGATATAGTTACCTCCGGTTGAAAACGATTTAATGTCGTCCCAGGCATTTCTTGCCCACTCGATATTTTGTCTGTCATCATCAGCCTTCTCCCATGAACCAAGAAAGTTAATAATGAATTGTGCATCGCGATTCCCGGCGGCAGAGTGTTCCTCTCCCAGGTTGTTCAGAGCTCCACCGATATGCATCAGGATCACAGATGAGTGAGGGGAGGTGATTCTTGCAGCATGTTTAATGATTTTATCGCAAAGGGCTGGTTTAATATGTGGCAGGAATTCACTTTTCCAGTAATTGCGTCTTCCCTTCGGTTGGGTAGTATCTAAAAGAGACTGCATTTGTGTGTATGGTCTGGGTATAAGTATATCGCCAACTGGATTTCCGAACGCCTTGATAGATGAAATAGCTTTTTGATCCTCATGGGGAATACCGGTATAACAAGCAGATATTATCACAATCGGCTTCCCATGTATTTCTTTAGGAAGCCAATGCGCTAGGGGAGCAGGGCGTAAGAACAACATGAGAGTCAATTCTGGTGGAGCCTGCAGAGTGAGTATTCTATACAATTCGCACACTTTTGGAGCCTCGCTGGCATGCCAAGCCACCAAGCCACCCACAATTTCCGGACCAACAGGATAAAGCTCATAATCAATGCCAATAACAACACCGAAGTTGCCACCACCTCCCCGAAGTCCCCAGAACAGATCCACGTTTTCGTCTTTGGACGCTCTCGCTAGTCGGGCATCAGCGGTCACCAGGTCCATCCCGGTTACATTGTCTGAGGTCCAGCCACAACGCCTTGTAAGGTAGCCGAATCCACCGCCCAGAGTGAGACCTGTGATACCTGTTGTGGAGACGAAACCAAGGATAGCAGCGAGTCCATATAGCTGAGTTTCACGATCTACGTCACCTAGCAGACAGCCTGCCTGCGCGTGTGCAATCTTTCTTATTGGGTCAACCCAAACACCTCTCATTAGCGACATGTCAAGCATAAATGCTCCCTCAGCTGTAGCCAGGCCTGCAATGTTGTGTCCTCCTCCTTTAATGCATACCAGAAGATCATGTTCCCGAACAAACTTAATACATTCGATCACGTCAGGGGTTCCGAGGCAGCGCACAATGAATCCGGGTTTTCTGTCGAACATGTCGTTCCAGACTTTCCGGCTTTCATCATAGTCAGCGTCGCCTGCAATTAATAACTTTCCACTCAGACGGATTTTAAGATTATCAAGATCCTCTTGCTTCAGGTCGATCTCACGACCATCTATGGTTTTTACTTTCATATCCCAATAATTTTAAAATCTGTACTCTGTTGTTTACAAGATAAGTTCTTAACAATGTTTCAACCCTCTCTGTTTAAACCAAAGTTATATTTATTTTGAGCAAGGGCGTTCGGATCACTCTCTTTACGTTTGGTTTATGACTTATGAGTATTATAAATCTTCGTTATAGTTATTTTGAACAAAACCTATTTTAGAATGTTTGATATTTTAGATTTTTACCTATAATGTAATCTTTTATATTCCACTAAATTAACCTTAAAAAAAGGATACTAAAATGGAAATGAAAAGTCAAGGGCGAAAACAACTAATGTTTAAATCGTTATGAATCGACAGAAAAATCATATAAAAAAAGGTTTTAAGACAAATTCCATTGTGAGTCACCTTTTAATGCAATCTTGAAACTTCGGACTTTAAAATATAGATTAAAAAATAAACTCTTTATGCTTAATTATTATCAGAATGCACGGACCAACCCGAGAGTTTTCAAACAATTGTTCGTTAAAGAGCTTTTATTTGTTTATTATGATTGTCCGTTAGGAAGCGACCGACAGGATAGCTGGTCGCAGTACAATTACATCCTTTATGTTGTTTCGGGCAAAAAAAAGTTCTATTCCACCTCACATTCGTGGTTACTTAAAAGCGGTACGGCAGTATTTGTAAAAAAGGGAGCCTGCATTATTGAAAAAGTGCATGGTGAAGTTTTGTGCCTGATGGCTTTTTTTATACCTGATAACTACCTCCGTTCTTTTCTCTCTGAAAACAGAAGCCTGCTGACGAAGGGGCAAAATGATACTCATGAAAATGACATGGTGATATCGATTGAAGTAAATGATATGATGCTTAAATACTACGAATCGGTAATACCCTACTTTCATTCGCAGGTAAAGCCATCTGAAGATTTACTCGAGTTGAAATTCAAGGAGTTGCTCTTCAATATTATCGGAAATCCTGCCAATTCGGAACTTACGGGCTTCCTGCATACTTTCGTTTCGTCGCAGGCAAATAACATCCAACCTATAATTGAGGCCAACTATTGCTATAACCTTACACTTAACGCATATGCCAATCTATGCAACAGGAGCCTGTCGTCGTTTAAACGGGATTTTTATAATGCATATGGCGATTCACCTGCAAGGTGGCTTTTAAACAAACGCCTGGACCATGCTTTAAAACTTCTTTCCAATTCCAACAACACCATTGCTGATATCTCTTTTGAAAGCGGATTCGAAAACAGTACACATTTTAGTCACGCTTTTAAAAAGCATTTTGGTGTTTCTCCCTTAAAATATCGTCAAACAAATTCAACGCTCGTCCAGGCTCAGTAAAATGGCCTATTTTGACAAATAGTTGAACCGTTGAATCATGCCTGCTGTTTATTTGCGGTGTACCTTTACACTGTTAAGTTTACAGTTTAGATTAGTTTGGATTAATATTCTGGTTTAAAACAAGGGCATAAAAATATATCGTTATGAAAAAAAGATTTTTGATTTACCAAGTAGTTGTTCCGGTTCTTATATTGTTCCTTATAACGGATTGCAAAAAGGAAGAACCAGCAAAATTGGCTGTTGTATCTACAACGACAGTAACTAATATCACTCAAACAACTGCATCAGCAGGAGGGACTGTGACGGATAATGGGGGTGCTGAGATTACTGACATTGGGGTCTGCTGGAACACTTCACCAAATCCAACAATCAGCTCCAATAAAGCATCCATTGGCATTATAACAGGGTTAACAGCTAATACCACTTACTATTTACGTGCTTATGCAACTAATAGAGCAGGAACAAGCTATGGCAATGAGGTTACATTTAAAACAGACAATATTATTATTGCAACAACTGGCCCAATTTTAACTACAACTGCCGTTACTTCAATTACATTTACAAGTGCTGTTTCAGGTGGTACTATAACTAATGATGGCGGAGAAGATATTGCTTACAGGGGCGTTTGCTGGAGTACATCTCAATTTCATTTGCCGACAATAGAGGACACAAAAACAACAGACGGGACCACAATGGGATACTTCACAAGTAATCTAATGGGTTTAGACCCAGGAACGACTTATTTCATAAGAGCCTATGCAACTAATAGTTCAGGGACAGTTTATGGCAACCTTCTCAGCTTTACAACCTCTTTTACACAAGGTCCTGGACAAGGTCTATGGATACAAAAAGTTAACCTCCCGGGAGGGGTAAGATACAGCGCAGCCAGCTTTTCTATTGGCACTAAAGGATATATTGGGATTGGTTATAATGATGGTGACTGGCCTAGAAGAGATTTTTGGGAATGGGATCAGGTAACTAATATCTGGACCAGGTTAGCTGACTATCCGGGAAATTCGACAGGCATAGCAGTGTGTTTTTCAATCGGGGCAAAAGGTTATATAGGAACCGGAAATGATTTTTTGACCACTGGTTTTACAAATGAATTTTGGGAATATGATCCTGGGACTAATACCTGGACTCGGAAAGCATCTCTTCCCACCACACCAGCAAGAGCCTTGGCTGTGGGTTTTTCTATTGGCACCAAAGGATATATTGGAATTGGAGACAAGAATCCATTCTCAGATGGAAACTTGCTCGGGTATTACCAGGATTTTTGGGAATGGGACCAGGCAACTAATGTTTGGACAAAGAAAGCCGACTTTCCTGGAAATACACGAACAGGAGCTGTCGGTTTTTCAATCGGAAACAAAGGATACATAGCAACAGGAAGTGACGGCACTTCTAATTCAAAGGATTTTTGGGAATGGGACCAGGCAACTAATATTTGGACAAAGAAAGCCGACTTTGGAGGAATGACACGAAATTCTGCAGTTGGTTTTTCAATCGGGAACAAAGGATACGTTGGAACTGGATATGGTGATGGACCTACTTTATATAATGATTTTTGGGAATGGGATCAGGTATCCAATGTATGGACTCAGAATGTCAATTTTGGAGGAATGGCCAGAAATGCAGCGGTTGGATTTTCAATCGGGAACAAAGGATATGTTGGAACTGGAGTGACTGGTATTAATCCTAATTATGCTTTTCAGGATTTTTGGGAATACGATCCTACCCTTAAATAATCACTGGTATCACAGAATTGGCTTAGAAGGTATTTTCTTTCATCCTATCAGTTAAAAGGTTACAATTCAATAATTACCAGCCCTCGGAAATCATCTCCGGGGGTTTTTTGATTTAACATGTTCAATTATTTGAATGATTCAAATATAAATAAAATAAATATTGTCCTATTCCCCCTTAAGTTGGACAATTAAGTAAAATCATTTTGTAGATTTTCTGACTGGCATGTAGGAAGGATGAATATTCATATCTTCTAAAGATAAGAATGGTGTTAACTAACACCGACCTTTGTTTATTTTTAAACGATTAATCTTAAAATCCCCAAAACCTAGCAAGAAACCTAGCAAGTTTATTAGGACAACTCTTTATTGATTTTCAATGTTTAATCCATGCCTCGACTCGTACGATAGTGTTCTGGGACCTGAGGTTACTCATGAATCATGTGTTCATGTTGACTGTATTTCACAATAAACTCAAGGTGTACTGCTTTTAATTTCGTAATGATATTTCCTGATCTTAAGATCTAGTTTGTCCATTGTTATTCCGATGAATATGTTTAACAATAAAAGCAGCATCTCTTCCTACTCCACCTATAAGACCAGAAGTCAACCCATACTGGAATAGCATTCCGATGAAGTACATCCCTTTGACCTCAGTGGAAACTCCTCTTTTCGTGATTGGCCATCCATTCTTTTCATCAGTTACTTTTAGATCGATCCATGAAAAATCTGGCTTAAAACCTGTCGCCCATACAATTGAAGAAACTGTAACTTTCCGACCATCTTCAAATTTAGGTTGACCATCTTCAACTCCAGCCATACGAGAAACTTGTTCAACACCAGCAGCAACAAGATCTTTAACGGATACATTTATTAGTGGTCCTCCTCCTTTTACAATACTTTTTTTGGCTTTACGTCCTATTGGTGTTTTGACTGTAAGAATATTACTGGCAAACCACCAATAAAGTCTTCCTGCATAACGAAAAACCGGATCAGGAATATGAAATGTAGGATGTCCTGAAATAACGGTGTGTCTGCTTTTTGCTAGTTCAATGGCTATTTCCACTCCTGAAGTTCCTGCACCTACTACAAGAACACTACCAGAGGGTAATGAATCTGGATTAAGATACTGAGAGGAATGAATCTGATGAATATTTTTATCCAAATCTTTTTCGAATACTGGTATACGTGGTAGCGGATTAGTCCCTGTAGCAACAATAACCTTATCACATTTCAAGATACCTTTATTAGTAGTTATTTCAAATTCTGATTCCGTTCTGGAGAGATGATTTACAGTCTCTCCCATATGGACAGGTAATTTAAATTTTTCTACATATTTAACAAGATAATCCGCAACCTCGTCTTTTTTAGGCATGATATTCCTTGATGCAGGAAAAGGGAATCCGGGCAAACCATCATATTGTGAAGGGGTAAATAAACGGAGCGAATCCCACCGTTTTCGCCATGAATCACCAACATTTTTAGTTGCGTCTATAATTACGAAATCCTCACCTGCTTTTAAAAGGTGATACCCTGCAGCTAAACCCGCCTGTCCGGCACCAATAATGATCGTACCCCAATTCTCTTGTTCATTTACATTAACCGTTTTCATATTTAATAGAATTAAAAGCTAAAAGCCAGTATAATTATTTACAGAAAAAAAGTTATGGAAAAAGATATAAATGCTCAGTTTCTGTAATAATAGGCAGTTCGAAATAACGTAGTAATACTCTTATCGAATTTATTATTAAGTATTTAACAATTGATTAGTGTGATTGTTCATCATAATCAGGTGTTCGGGTGGCATTATTAAATGAGCTATAAGAATAATTCTTCCGTCGAGTCTGCAAAGTAATCGGAGGTTGGATTTTTCCGGATAAAAAAGGGGCAGAATATGTTGCGTAAATAAAATTGACTTCAGATTAAACGGAATCAATATTTATTAAATAAAAGAAAAAATCCAGATGAACTTTTATGGGTGTATTTTGTTACAGTACAATGAATTCTATTGAATTGCAGATTTAAATAAGTCCTTAAGGCAGAAGTAGAAATAATTAATGGAATATTGACAAGTAAAATTGTCAATATGATTTAATAAACTCATTTTAGAAGTTAGTCAATTAATGCAACAAGATGGAAACAAAAACTCTTAAAACCTTTGCATTAAAAGTTATACTTATTCTTACTTGTATAATAGTTGGATTTTCCGGTTTTAACAAGTGTGAGGCACAATCTATTGTTGGTAAATGGAACCAGATATCATCTAAACAGTTCCTTACTGCTGAAGGTTCCAAAACACATGGTAAATCGGTTTTGGAAACTCAAATGTCCTCTATTGGCACCGTAGTATTTGATTTTAAGTCTGATCATACTTATGTAGAGAAAACTTCACATGCTGGTGATTCCAAGGTGCTCACATTTACCGGGACATGGTCCTTATCGGGAAATCAGTTGGAATTGAAACTGGATTCAAAACAAGAGGATCCAAAGTATAATCCTAAAAATGATGTCGTTCCACCAAAAATCACTCTGTCAATAAATGGGAATACGATGGTATGGAGCACTTTGTATCCTGACAGCAAAATGACTGCTAAAATTGAACTAATCTTAACCAGATTTTAGATGAACACAGGCAATAATAATTAATTCCAAAACTATGACAACTTCAATTATTAGGTTTCTAAACATTATTATTGCTGCATTACTCGCAGGTACTAGTTTTGGGATATGGATGGGATTCAATTCATTGAATTTGTCACCTTCGACTTATATAGAGCAACAGCAAAATATGATTCGGGGACTTAATAATTTAATGATTATACTTGTCTTTAGTGCCACGGTAATAACTATAATTTCTGCCTTTCTTCAGAGAGGCGATAAGCAGGCATTTATCCCTTTACTCATTGCTTCTCTATTCTTTATTGCCTGTATCCTAATATCACGATTTGGCAATCAACCGATTAATAATGAAATAATAAAATGGACTTCTGGTACTCTCCCGGGTAACTTGTCAGAGCTCCGGGACAAATGGTGGACCTTTCATATATTTAGAACTACAGCTGAGCTGATAGCTTTAGGTCTTGTTACCTGGACAAGTATTAAAAAGACCTGATCATGTACTCAACAACAACAAGTATTTTTGTATTGGGCATTTATTTAATCTTTGTCGGGTCAGGCTTCTCAACCTTCCGTGCCAACAAAAAAACCGTCCTGAGCGAAGTCGAAGGGCAGCTTTTTTTATCCTGTCGCTGCTTCATTTCATTTTGCAGGGCAAGGTTATATTGAACATCCGAACAATTAAGTCTGATTTAAATATTCAAAAAATATTAGCAGCTCATTATAGTGATTGATGGTTCGAATAATATTTCGGGTTTGTATGGTCTTTTCTAAGAATTATTCTCATTAGTGATGCGTTAACTTTATAATATTATTTGTAATTTACTGATATATATTTAATTATAAGCGTTCTTTGATTTTTTGATTTGATTTGCATGGTAGCTTTGTGAGAAATCACAAGGTTATGAATAGCGGGAAATATGTTTTTGCTCAAATTCTTTCTATTATAAACAGTTACGAGTTTAGTAAATGGGTCAAGCGTTACAACGGCAACTACAGGGCACGAGGATTGAATTGTTGGAATCAATTTGTGCAACTATTTTTCGGACAGCTCACTGCACGAAACGGGTTAAGAGATATTTGCCTCTGTCTGAATGCTCACAAGAATAATTTGTATCATTTGGGAATCAAGCAGAGAGTTAATGAATCAACACTATCTCGAGCAAACGAGAATCGTGATTGGCGCATCTTTGCAGACTTCGGAGCGTACCTCATTAATCTTGTTCAACCCCTTTATGCTAATACTCCAGTGCCGCATTTGGAGATGGATAACGATATTTTTGTTCTCGATTCAACAACCATCTCACTCAGCCTCACACTTTGGAGTTGGGCAAGGGGTAAACGTTCCAGGGGAGCTATCAAAGTTCATACACTCTTAGACTTGCGAGGCAACATACCGACCTTTATATACATATCCGATGGGAAGTATCACGATGTAAATGCTCTTGATGAAATTGAAATCATACCAAATGCTATCTACGTTATGGACAAGGCTTACGTTGATTTCAGACGTCTATACACATTGAATGAAGTAAATTCATTCTTCGTGGTTCGAGCCAAGGATAATTTTCGGTTTAAGATCATAGAATCCTGGAAAGTAGATAAAAGCATCGGTTTACGTTGCGACCAAACCATCAAGTTGGTGATATACAAAAGCAAGAAACAGTACCCTGCGAAGCTTCGAAGAATAAAATATTACGATAGTGAAAAGGATATTACTCTTGTTTTCTTAACCAATAACTTTGAAGTGGAAGCATTGGAAGTAGCGGCACTCTACAAAAATCGTTGGCAGGTCGAGCTATTTTTCAAGTGGATTAAGCAGAATTTGCAAATAAAGACTATTTGGGGTCACTCTGAAAATGCTGTAAAAATCCATATTTGGGTAGCTGTTTGCACCTACTTGTTAGTGGCTTACCTCAAATATCAACTTCGAAGCCCCTATTCGGTCTACGAAATCATGCAGATTTTAGGTATTTCTGTATTTGCCAAAACTCCAATAAATGAATTACTTACCAAAACACAAATCAAACAAAATGTCAAAGAACAACTTAACTTATTTAATTTCAACGAAATATTAACGCATCACTAATGAATTATTCTAATTTATTGTGTAAATTTATTTCATTCTTCGAATTGGTTTTAATCACAGTTCTTATGCAATTGTGGTCAAAAAAGTGCATTCAAATCAATAATTAAATTAATCATGAGGAGTTAATTATGAAGCGCAGAAATTTTCTTAAGACAGGCGCGGCTGTCGGCCTATTTAGTGCTGCAAAGCCCTTTACAGTATTCACAACAGCCGAAGGAATTCCCCCAAAGCCAGCCAGGTTTCCTGGCCGGATTTCAGGTCCGGCCGGAGCGGCACAGGAGGATATCCGTTCCGTGGATTATCTTCG
>Ga0182010_10001925_pt1 | contig 10740 bp, 6 predicted proteins | sample 611E1MmetaG_FD_120488 | JGI IMG/M metagenome (GOLD analysis project Ga0182010, IMG submission 120488) | Permafrost microbial communities from Stordalen Mire, Sweden - 611E1M metaG | ecosystem: Environmental > Terrestrial > Soil > Wetlands > Permafrost | place: Sweden: Stordalen | collected...
CCAGCTCTCGGGCGGCGAGCAGAGCCGGCTGGCCATCGCGCGCCTGATGTTGCGACCCGCAAATCTGCTGGTGCTGGACGAGCCGACCAATGATCTCGATCTGGACACGCTGCAGGTGCTGGAGGACTCGTTGCTGGGCTTCGAGGGAGCGGTGCTGCTGGTGACCCACGATCGCTACTTCCTGGACCGCGTGACCAGGAAACTGCTCGCCTTTCACACGCGGCTGGGCGAAGAGGGGCGCATTAGCTCCATGGTGGGCCTCCATCAATGGGAGAGCTGGCGCGCCGAAGAGGAAGAGGCGACTATCGCTGCGAGCGCCGCCCGGGCCAAGACGACAGAGGCGCCCAGCGTTCCAACCCCGCGCCGCAAGCTCAGCTATCATGACCAGCGCGACTGGGACACCATCGAGGCGCGTATTGCCGAGGCCGAGGCAGGCCTGACCGCGCTGCGGGCCGAGCAGGACAGCCCCGAGGTCGTCACGAATCACACCCGACTGGTCGAGCTGGAGACCGAGATCGCCGCCGCGCAGGCCGAGGTCGACCACCTCTACGCCCGCTGGGCCGAACTGGAGTCGCTGATCCCTCGGTAGCGAGGAACTACGCTGGCGTCCCCCAAAAACAGACCTATTATCGCCCGACCAGCGCCCGAACGGAAGCTTGTTCTTTTGCCCGAATTGCAGCGCAATGGCGGACGCGAGACTGAACATGGCAGACCCACTCGATTCTCGTCTGCAACAACGAATCTCTGACCAACTCCGCTTGGCGCAACTGGCGCGGTCGCTCTCGCCCCATGGGGCTGTGCCGTATTTCGCCCACATGCGGCTGGAGACGGACGGCCGCGTGCGCGACGTCTTGCTGGGCCCGGACACGCGGACCGGGGGCGGTGTGGCTATCATCGATTGGCAAAACGCGCCGCTGTCCGAGGTCTTCTTTTGTTGTGCGGACGGCGACGACTACGAGGTCGATACCGGCGAGCGAACGCTGACCGGCACGCTCATCGAGCGCAACCTGGTCAGTTTTGCTCAGGGCCAGGTGTGCGAGATCGAGACTGCCTTAGGCCGGCTTCGACTGAAAGATGGCGCTTGGCAGTTGGAAACAGGGCCGACGCCCGGGTTGGCCCTGCGGCCCGAGGCGGCGCGCCTGCGTTCCAGCTCGCCCGCGGACGTGGTGCTGGATACGGCCCAGCGGCGCATTGTCGATTTGCCGGCCGGTAGGGCAGTGCTGCTTCTGGGCGAGGCCGGATTCGGCAAGACCACGGTGGCCTTGCATCGACTGGCGCGTCTGCGCGAGCGATCCGGGCTGCGCGCCGCCGTCATCGTTCCCACCGAGGGCTTGCGCCGTCTTTCGGCCGCGCTGCTCGAACGGCTGGGTGTCAGCGGCGTCCAGGTTTGGCTCTTTGACCGCTGGGCCGGGATCGAGGCCCGGCGCGCCTTTCGCAGGCTGCCCGAGCGCGAGAGCCAGGACGCCAGCGCAGGGGTCATTCGTATCAAGCGCGATCCGGCGCTGCGGGGTGTGTTGGCCGAGTTGATGGGGCGCCACGCCGGTGGGCAGCGCGACCGGCGGCGGACACGGCGGCGAGATCTGCTGCACCTCTTCGGAGATCGCGTGCTGATGCAGAAGCTGGCCGCAGCTTCCCAGCAGGGCATTGGCGCAGGCATGGTGGCCGAGGTGCTGGAGCACACGCACGTGCAGTTCAGCTCCACTGCCGAGCAGGAATTTGCCCATGTGGACGCGGATCGGTTGGAGACCCTGGACGGCCGGGCGCTGGACGATGGCACGCCCATGGAGGATGCGGGCACCCTGGATACCGAGGACTACGCCGTGCTGTTCGAGTTGGATCGGCTGCGGGCCGAGCGTGCGGGCGAGCGGCCGGTAGAGCCACGTTCTTATGACTGCCTGGTGCTCGATGAGGCGCAGGAGTTTGCTCCGCTGGAGCTGGCGCTCATGGGCCGCGCCCTAGCACCGGGTGGCAGCCTGATCGTTGCGGGAGATGCGGACCAGCAGGTGGATCCCACAGCGTGTTTTTCGGGCTGGGCCGGCAGCATGGCCGAGCTGGGGTGCGCCGCCTACGAGACCGCGGTTCTGGAGGTCAGCTACCGCTGCCCGCCGGAGGTGACCGAGCTGGCCCGGCGAATCCTGGATGGCCGGGGAGGGACCTGGCCGCCCGAACCCTCGACCGTGAGCATGGAGTTCGCCCACGAGTGCCACCAGGCCGACTGGCTGACCCGCGAGTTGCGCGAACTACAGACCAGCGATCCCCGTGGCTCGGCGGCCCTGATCTGTCGCACGCCCGAAGCGGCGCGGCGCCTGTTCCAGCACCTGCGGCGCGGCCTGGGCCTGCGGCTGGCGCTGGACGGCGACTATCAATTCGTGGGCGGCATCAACGTCACCTGCGTGCAGCAAGCCAAGGGCCTGGAGTTCGACTATGTGGTGATCCCGGACGCCTCGGCCGCGGTCTACCCCGCCAGGCCCGCTGGCCGCCGCGCCCTGTACGTCGCGGTCACGCGCGCCTCGCACCAGCTCGTCCTGTCGTCCGTCGGGCCCTGGACGGAGATTCTGCGTCACTAGCCCTGGGGGCCTGCCAGGTCTTGGCGCTTGAGCGCTACAGGCCTGCCGGCATGAATGCTACCCGCGCGCCTGCTATCTCACATGTCCGTATCAGCCTCAAGAATGTTCATTCGACTGTCGACATATGGAGAAGGCCAGAGTTCTCGCTGGTGGCGGATCATGATCTCGGTTCCCTTTTCCCATGAGTGTCGCGTCAATCGAGAAACGCCCTGAAGAACAGGTGGGACGCTACGCGATCTTCGACCAGATCGCGGCCGGCGGCATGGCAACTGTTCACCTGGCACGGCTGGTCGGATCAGCGGGTTTTTCTCGCGTCGTGGCAGCCAAGCGGATGCATCGACACTTCCTCCAGGACCCTGACCTCAGACAGATGTTCTTGGTCGAAGCCCAGCTTGCGGCACGGATTCTTCACCCCAACGTGGTCCCCATCCTGGATGTGCTCTCGCACGACGACGAACTCATCATCGTCATGGACTACGTTCATGGAGAGTCGCTGCACGCCTTGCTGCGGGCCTCGTGTCGCGCGAAGAAGGCGATACCGTTGCCGATCGGATGCGCGGTCCTGGTCGCGGTACTGCACGGTCTGCATGCGGCGCACGAAGCGCGGAACGAACGGGGCGAGCCGCTGGGCATCGTTCACCGAGATGTGTCCCCTCAGAACGTGCTGGTCGGCGCGGACGGCGTCGCGCGTGTGCTTGACTTCGGGATCGCCAAGGCTATTCATGCGCAGAACCAGACCAATCCGGGTAGCCTCAAGGGGAAGTTTTCCTATATGGCGCCCGAGGTCGTCAACGGTTCGCCGATTACGCGCCAGGCAGATGTGTTCTCGGCGGGCATCGTGCTCTGGGAGGTCTTGACCGGAAGGATGCTATTCAAAGAAGCCACCGAGCAGGAACGCCTGATGCGCATTGTCAGCGGGAGATATCCCTCCGCCCGTCAGTTGAATCCTGCAGTTTCGCCGGCGCTTGAGTGGGCTCTCGGAAGGGCGCTGCAGTTGGATACCAAGGCTCGATATTCGACCGCGCTCGAGTTTGCCATCGAAATTGAGCGCGCGGTGTCCCTTGCATCGCAGCGTGTTGTCGGCGACTGGGTTCGCCAACTGGCTGCGGACGCGCTCGACAAACGAGAGGATCTGATACACGCGATCGAGGTCTCGAATGTCGTCCAACAACGTCAGTGGGTTGTGCCGCCGGCCTCATCACTAACCACACCCGCCTCCAGCATCATCGATGAACTGATCGCCAACTCACTGGCGAACACACCTCCGGCCACACTGGCGAGAGCCGCTCTGAGTAGTGCTGAAAGGCTGATCTCCGACGTCCCAGCGAACACCGGGCCGACCACGCCCACGACATACACTGTGATGACTGGGGAAAGCCCGAGTGCTGTCAAGGCAATGAACGCCAGACGTCGCAGGCTCGCAAGCGCAGTGGCCGTGGCGGCACTTGCCGTCATCGGTGCAGTAGTGGTCGTGCGGCTGGTTGCAGCCCGCTCTTCGCCGGGCGACCAAAACATGCCGTCCACGCGGCCGACAACCACGGCACTGCCTCCTATTGTGGTACCGATACCCAGCGCACCCCTCGCGCCTCGCAGCCCCGATCTGCCAAGTGCGGCCACTATGGCACAGATTCCCGTTCCGCCAAATGCAGCGAGGAACGCCCCGAGCGGTGAGACCACTTCGTCCCCCGTGCTTGCCAGACCGATGAAGAGTCAACATGCCCCTCGGCGTGTCGCTTTGTCACCACGTGCCCCTACGTCCTCGACGGTCCATGCCAAACACTACCTGCCGAGCGAGCTCTAGATCTGTGCCCTGGTTTGTGGCGCTCTTTTGCGCGCTGACCTGGGCCACAGATGCATTGGCTGAAACCGCGATTGAGACTGCGCCGGCTGCTTCGGCGCCAAACGTTGAGGCGGCTTTTGGCGAGGCAGTGAAGCGTTTCAAGAGCGGAGATAGCGAGCACGCTCTGCCGCTCTTCATTTACCTCAGCAAGGTGACAGACAGCCCGAACGTGCATCTGTACGTAGGGTACTGTCAACAGGAACTCGGTCGCGATCGGGATGCTCATCAAGCATTTTCGCTCGCGGTGAAGCAGGCGCTTCAACTGGGGGAGGCAAGATACGACGCTACGCGTGAGGCGGCGCAAGCTCAGCTGGGCAAGCTAGAATTACGCCTGGCCCGCCTGACGATTTCGTTGGTACAAGCGCCGCCCGAATTCGTCGTGAAGTTGGACGACCAGGCGATCGATCCCAGCCTACTCGGTTCTCCACTCATGGTTGACCCGGGGCTCCACCACGTCGAGGCTGAGGCCGAGGGGGCTAACCCGATATCGCGAAAGGTGGTCCTTGGTAAGGGTGGAAGCGAAACCGTGATGCTCTTGTTCGAAAAACGGAGCGAGCAAAGCGCTGCGTCGCTGTCGCAGGGCCCGCCACACCCTGACACGCGCTCGGGCTCGCAATTGACGACGTTCGGGCTTGTTGCGGCTGGGGTGGGTGTGGTTGGGTTGGGAGCCTTTACGGTGGCGGGCCTTCTGACAAGAAGCGCGTATGATCGGCTGCAAGCCGATTGCCCCAATGGATGCTCCGACGCTGCCCATCGCGGCGACCTCAGTCATGGCAGAAGTCTTCAGATGGTGGCAAACATCGGCCTGGCGGCTGGGATCGTTGGGACGGTCACGGGAGCGACGCTGCTCTACCTGGGCTTGTCGAATGGCAAGGCCGCTAGACCGTCGCTAGAACTGGCTCCGGGTCTCGCGAAGATTTCGTACCAGGGAAGCTTCTAGCCATGGAACCCGACAGGCTACGCTGCTCCACAGGTGTTACCGGGCTGTTCGCAATCCTGGCAGGTGCTGCTATCACGGCGTGCACTTTCGACTTCGACAAGTTCGCAGCGAATCCAGATGGACTTTCCGGCACGGCCGATGCCGGAATGCGGCAGGGTGGCGCTGGCGCTTCGAACGCCGGTGGCGCCGCGGGTACTGGGGGACAAGGGGGCGTCGCAGTCGGGACGGGCGGGAGTACGGGCACTGCGGGATGCTCGGGGGTGCTCTACTCAGGCATCTGTTGGTACCTTGGCGCCCAAGGATCTAGCTGCGCGCAGGTCTGCGCGGGCCACGGTCAGCCGGCGTCCGATGCTGCCACTCATGTGGGCACAGGAGCGCAAGGCGGTAGCCTTGCAGAGTGTGGGCATATTTTCGGACTGTTGGGCATTACTGGGACGCCCACGCAGGGCACTCGATCGGACGGCCTCGGGCTCGGTTGCCACGTGTATCAGGGCACCAACCTTTGGTGGCTCAGCTCACCCAACTTCAGTGCCACGGCAAGCCAGGCAAGTTCGAAGTTGGTCTGCGGTTGCACCCAGTGATCCGCTTCACACTCGGCTCGGGCGCAAATTCGGCCAAGGGCATTCGCGCGAGGGAGAGGGCAACGGCCGGATTGGATTATGGAGAAGGGCAGGACAGTCGCCTGGGAGGCATCGATCAGCTACTTCCGCCTATCGCTGTTCAGTCCGGCTGCGATGGCGCGCACCACGGCGCGCGGGGCAATGCGGATTGACTGGGCGCTAAGCTTATTCTGCAGCCCCGGAATGGCCACCACGGTGCCAGCCAGCATGGCCCGGTAGCCGTGCCGGGCCACCGATACTGCGTCGGACAGGTGGCGCCGGAACAGGTTGGATCCGCTGCTGCCTGCGACGTCGCCGAATTCGGTTGCCGTGGGTCCGGGGCAGCTCGCGGTTGCCGTGACACCGGTGCCGTGAAGCTCGCTCGCCAGCGCCTCGGTGAAGCTGACTACGAACGCCTTGCTCGCGTAGTAGGTGGCCATGAACGGTCCGGGCACGAACCCGGCAATCGAGGCGATGTTGAGGATGCGCCCTTGCTTGCGTTCCAGCATGGCGGGCAGGAACCGGTGGGTTAGCTCGACCAGCGCCCGCACGTTGACGTCGATCATCTCGAGCTGGCGCCGGCGGTCCGACCGCGCAAACGCACCGCGGCCGCCGAACGCGGCGTTGTTGACCAAGAAGTCGATGCTGCGGCCCGCGGCCTGCACCTGGTCGGCGATTTGCTGGCCGGCACTGGGGGCCGCCAGATCCACCGCGATGACCAAGCAGGTGGTGCCGTGCGCCGCTGCCAGCTCACGCGACAGTTCGTCGAGGCGTTCGCGCCGTCGCGCCACCAGCACCAGGTCGTGTCCGTCATGGGCAAAGAGCCGAGCGTACTCGCGCCCCAGCCCCGCCGAAGCGCCCGTGACGAGTGCGGTCTGTTTGGCCATGGGTCGTGGTTGGATGCTGGAAGACTAGCAGCACTGGGTCTCACGGGAACATTCTTCGCTGATGACGTCGGTGTGGGCTGCTTAACGCGTAGCGCTAGAAGGCGAAAGGACAGGGTTTGTCGGACTGCGATTCGTACCGCAGGCGGACAGGAGTGCTGTGCGCAGGTTTTTTCAGGTTTCGGTAGACCCGTTGACTGGGTAGAGCGACCCTATCAAAGAATGCGGAAAGGCAGCACCATGAGAAACAGCCAAGTCTTGCTGGGCATCACGATTGTGGGCGCCGTACTGGCAGGCGCTTGCTCGAACGCCACTACTGGAGCGCGCGGCAGCGGAGGCGCCGGAGGGACCAGTTCCACTGTGCCAGCCACTGGAGGCGCGACAGACACGGGCGGTATTTCCACCCCGGGTGGAGCGACGGGCGGGCGCTCGAACAGCGGCGGTACGGTAGCCAGCGGTGGCGCGACCGGCACCGGCGGTGCGACCGGCGTTGGTGGGACAACTGGTGGCAGCTCGATCAGTTCCGGCGGCAGGGCCGCTCTAGGCGGCGCGACCGGCTCAGGCGGAGTGACAGGCACAGGTGGATCCGCGGGCGGCACGGCTGCTGCGGGCGGTACGACGGGCGGCGGGACCGGGGGTAGGGGCGGCACGGCCGGCACGACCGGGGCGGGCGGAGCGACTGGCTCAGGCGGGACGACGGGCTCGGGAGGCGCAGGGGGGCGAGGCGGGTCCACGGGGTTGGGCGGTAGTGCAGGCCGGTCCGGCTCAGGCGGGACGACGGGCTCGATCCCGTCTGGCTCAGCCGTTGCATTTCCCGGCGCGCTCGGCTTCGGCAAGAACGCGACCGGCGGGCGAGGCTATGCCGTGTACCATGTGACCAACTTGAACGACACCGGCACTGGCTCGTTCCGCGATGCTGTCAGCGCAGGAAACCGCATCGTGGTCTTCGACGTCGGTGGCTATATCGTTCTCCAATCGCCTGTGTCGGTCAAGAGCAACCTGACCATCGCGGGTCAGACGGCGCCTGGCGATGGCGTCGGTGTCATGGCGGGAGAGGTTTCGTTCAATGCTGCGACGAACGTGATTGTGCGCTACTTCCGCTTCCGCCAGGGCCTGCTCGACCCCGATAGTTCGAAGAGCGGGATCAACTTGCTCGATGCCAGCAACCTGATCTTCGATCACATCTCGATCGAATTCGCGCAGTGGAACAACATCGACGCGTCGAACAGTAAGTCCACCATGACCAACATCACCGTGCAGAATTCCATCAACGCGAACCCAACTGGGCAGCAGTTCGGGGCGCACACCGAGCAGACCGGGGGATTCTTCACTTGGTACGGCAACCTGTGGGCCAATGCCCACGGTCGAATGCCCCTGGCCAAGTGCAACACCCAGTTCGTCAACAACGTGGTCTACAACTACCAGTACGCCTATTGTGCCGGGGACACGAGCGGCACCTTCTGGCACGACCTCGTCCACAACTACTTCATCGCGGGCCCGTCGACCACCGCGGTAGGCGACTACTTCTACCAGATGAACACCGGCCAAACCGTCTACATAAACGGGAATCTCGCGGACACCAACAAGGACGGCACGCTGAACGGCACGGACGCAGGCTATCCAACCAGCACCCACGCGTCATCGGCGAACTCCGCAGACACGGCGAGCCTGCCCACCACCAGCGCGGCGGACACGTACACCAGCGTCCTGGCCGGCGCTGGCTGCTCCCTGCACCGCGATCAGGTCGATGCGCTGGTGGTCGCCGACGTGAAATCGCTCGGCAAATCGGGCCAGCTCTGGTCGAGCCAAACCGCCACCGGCCTGGGCAACAGCGGCTACGGGACGCTGGCGGGCGGGACCGCGCCCGTCGACACGGACAAGGACGGCATGCCCGATGCGTGGGAAACCAAGTACGGCCTGAATCCGAACGACCCCTCCGACGCCACCGGCGACTTCGACAAGACCGGCTACACCAACATCGAGAAATACATCAACGGGATCGTGGACGGGCTGTACCCGTAATCGGCGACCGTCACGGCTGCTTCAGCCAGTCGTGATCGGATACACCTCGCTGCCGGACTGGCAGGAAGCCCCCAAGCTGCTTTCTGGTGTGACCCTATGTCAGATTCTCGGTTTTGGTAGAAGAGTCAGACAGCAGGGTATTCTCAGCGAACCAGGCCATGGGAAAACGCAGGTCTGCATCGAGAAAGGGCAAGCGCATCGTTGCCGAAAGCGCGAAGCGCGACCTTGTCGCTCCGGCTTCCTTGGACGAGGCGGCTGTGTGGACTCGCCTCGCTCCTTTCGTGGCCTTTCTGGTCCTGGTGGCGCTCTACGTTGCGACTTTGACTCCCTCGGTGGCCGGCGGTGATAGTGGTGAACTCACAGCGGCTGCGCTCACCGGTGGGGTCCCCCATCCGTCGGGCTATCCCCTGTTCGCACTCTTGGCACGATTGTTCGCCGTGCTTCCGCTTGGGCATTCGCCCGTTTGGCGAGTGAATTTGCTCTCTGCCGTGTCGATGGCAGTGGCCGGAGCTCTGGCGTGCGCCGTGGTTCAGTCGTGGACGCGCAACGCCGCGGCCGGGCTCATGGCCGCCGCGCTCTTTGGCACGAGCCCTGTCGTCTGGTCGAATGCGACGAGCGCGGAGGTATTCGGACTCAACGCCATGTTCGTGGCGTTGGAATTCCATCTTTGGTCGCGGGTCGAACGCACGCTCTCCCGCCTCGATGTGTTTGTCCTGCTTGGGGTCAGTGGGCTGGCCATGGGCAACCACCACACCTTTGTCTTCGTCGGGGCGCCCCTGGTCTTGCGCTCGCTGTGGGCAGCACGGCACAGCCTCGGCGCAAAGGGGGTGGCGCTGGCTCTGGGCTTCGGGCTTTCCGGCTTGCTCCCCTATTTCTACCTCATGGTGGCCTCTGCCTCAGCGGCGGCTGTGTCATGGGGCGACCAGACGACCATTGATGGCCTGGTCGCCCTCATTCTGCGCCGTGACTATGGGACCTTCAGCATGGGCCGGCCAACTGCGGAAAGAGTCTTTGTCACGGGGGGCACCTTCTTGCCGACTCTCGGGCACATGTGGGGTCAAGCATTTCCCCGTCTTCTTTGGCTTGGTCCTCTCGTCGCCCTGTCCGGTCTGCCGCTCGCGATGAAGAGCCGTCCGACACGCAAGGCGGCCTCCCTTCTCCTCTTCGTTTTCTGCTTCTACGGTCTGACCTATTGCGCTCTTTCCAATCTGTCGATATCGAGGCCGCTCTATCTAACTATCCTGGGCCGGTTCTGCATCGAGTCCGATCTGCTATTGGCGATTGCCGCGGGGTTCGGTCTCGCCGCCCTCTTGCAAAGGCTGGCTGCGCGCAATCGATGGCCACGCTTGGTCCCCGTCGGTGTTGGGGCGGTGTTCGCTTTCGGCGTCGCTGCCCATGCAGGGGAGGCGAATGGACGGAACAACACCGTGCTTCGAGATTTCGTGACCACCGCGTTCGCGTCCCTTCCAGCCAACGCCATCGTGCTCTCGGTGGGGGATGAGGTGACGAACTCCGCCTTCTATCTTCACGAAGTGGAGAAGCTGCGCCCCGACGTCATTCACTTGGGTCGTACTTACCTGGCTGCTCCCTGGTACACGGCACGGCAGCGGCGTCTTCATCGCGATCTGTACTTGCCTGAAGGTGGCTATGGAGAACACGGCTGGAACATCAAGCAGCTGCTCGACGGCAATCCCAACCGGTCGGTCATCATCATCGGCCATCTTGATGATTGGGATCAAAGCTGGAACGACGGATACAAGCTGGTCGCCTATGGCCTGGTGCATTCCCTGGTTCGGGCGCGTGAGTTCCCAACCTACGAAGCGTGGGCGGAACGGGATCGCAAGGCGATGGACAGCTACGATGTCGTGCCGGCGCTTCGCGCGCCGGA
>Ga0182010_10001926_pt1 | contig 10737 bp, 6 predicted proteins | sample 611E1MmetaG_FD_120488 | JGI IMG/M metagenome (GOLD analysis project Ga0182010, IMG submission 120488) | Permafrost microbial communities from Stordalen Mire, Sweden - 611E1M metaG | ecosystem: Environmental > Terrestrial > Soil > Wetlands > Permafrost | place: Sweden: Stordalen | collected...
ACGTCGCGGATGACGTCTTGGCGAAGGACTCCCGCGCCGCGGACTTGTCTCTCTGCGCCTCTTGTGTAGCGGCGCGACGGCCAAACAGCGTTTGACGCAAACTCACCCAGGGTCTACCCTGGATCGGCTGCCTATCACAGTGTCACTGTGGTCTAGGCCCGTTGGACAACAAGAGCTTCGCGCGTGACTACACCAGGACCCAAACCCGCAAGCGTGAGATCTCTTCCAGGGTTTCCATGGTAGGAGACTTCGGTCGTGCAGCCTGAGCCTCGCATGGAAGCGCTGGTGGGCACTGTGCTCGAAGGTGCCTATCGCATCACGCGTCTAATCGGCGAAGGTGGCATGGGCGCCGTGTACGAGGCCATCCAGCTTCGACTTGACAAGCGCGTGGCCGTCAAAGTAATGGCGAGCCACCTGGCCGCCGACCAGGAGGCCCTGGCACGCTTCCATCGCGAGGCTGAGATTACGTCGCGCCTTGGACATCCGCATCTGGTCGCGCTCATCGATTTCGGCCAGGCGGAATCAGGCGAACCTTACCTAGTGATGGAGTATCTCGAGGGCGAAGATCTTCACCACCGCCTGCGGCGCGTGGGACGCCTGCCGATCGAAACAGTGGCCCGCGTGGTCAGGCAAGTCGCCTCGGCGCTTTCTGCCGCCCACGGTCAGGGCATCGTTCACCGCGATCTCAAACCCGGCAACATCTTTCTGCTGCAAATACCGGGCGAACTCGACTTCGTGAAGGTGCTCGACTTCGGAGTCTCTAAGATGATGGCGGCGCAAACGCGACTGACGAACCAGAGGTCGACTCTGGGCACGCCGATCTACATGTCGCCCGAGCAAGCCACCGGCTTGGTCGAAAAGATCGACCACCACGTCGACCAGTGGGCGCTGGCTTGCATCGCCTGGGAGATGCTACTGGGTCGCCCGCCCTTCGTGGCTGACGACGTGACCGCCCTTCTGTACCAGATCATCAAGATGGACCCGCATCCGCTGACACCGCGCGTGCCCGGCCTGCCTCCGGCGGTGGAGCAGGAGCTACGGCGGGCACTCTGCAAGGCGCCGGAGGACCGCTTCTCGTCAATTCGGAGGTTTTCCCACGCCTTTCAAGCCGCCGCATTGGGCCCGGCCGCCGACCTAACACCGACGCCGGTGCTGATGTCTCCCGCGTCGGCGGCCAGCGCGGACCTTGCGCACAGCGAAGCGCAGGTTTTGGGGAACGTCGCGACCGCTCCTGCAGACCAAGAGCTTGCGGATGGGCGAGTGTCCCACCTCGGTGCGCCGGCGACCCACACGGAATCCATTCGCAGACTACGGTGGCATCGCATCAAGCCGATGCATGCCATGGTCGCGGCGGCCGGCGTACTCTTGCTGATCGGGGCTTTCCTGCTCTTCCGTTCGAGCCCCGCCTCCAAACCAGCGGCCAAGAATACGATCGCGCCGGTCGTCTTGCCGGCGGTTGTCGAACCCGTACAGCCGCCGCCGGCACCTCCGGTGGTAGAACCGGAACCCCCGCAAGTCCAACCAGCCTCGGTCGCACCCGAGCCCCCCCGCACGAAGCCGGCCAAACTAGCACAGCCCGCCATGCCCGGCGGCCGAGACCGGGCCAAGCAGCCAACCGCGCCATCCCCGCAACCCAAGGCCAAGCGGCAACTCATTAAAGAGCTATGACCCGCTAGGGGCCTGAAGGCGCGCGTCGCATCCCTAAAGACGCGGCGCCTTGGTACCGAGATCTAGTATGTCCCCACCGAAGGGACAGCTCAGCATGTGTACTGCCGCCCTTGTCCTGCTCTCGGTTCTTGCGCAGATCTCGCCGCCGGGGGCCGATCCACGGGCCAAGGCCCACGCGCAGGGCCTGCTCACCGAGGGTTCGGCTCTGTACGAGAGGGGTGACTACGCCGGTGCACTGGAGATGTTCAACGCGGCCTATGCCGCCTACCCATCTCCCAAACTGCTATTCAACATCGGGCAGACGGATCGCGATCTCAGCCGGCCGGTCGAGGCTCTGGAAGCCTTCCAGAAGTTCCTGGCCAGCGCCACCGATGCGTCACCCGAGACGATTGCCGATGCGCTCAAATCCGTAGCTGAGTTGCAGGAGGAACTGGGACAGATCCGGATCGACTGCGAAACCGCCGGCGCCGAGGTGAGTATTGACGGCAAGAGTGTGGGGCTAACGCCGCTGCCGTCGCCGATCTGGGTCACGCCCGGCCGCCACCACGTGACGGCCAGGCTCGCGAACGCTGACGTTGCGCTCGAAGATGCGGACGTGTCGGCAGGCTCCGTCCAGACGGTGATTCTGCGTCTGCGACCTCTGGCGATTCCCATGGCCGCCGAGGCACTTCCCAAGCCAGAGGCATTCCCCACGCCCGAAGCCGCTCCCCAGTCCAAGGCGGCTCCCGTGCCCGAGGCGACTCCGCCGCCCCCTGTGGGCCTCGACCTGCGGGCCAGCCCTGCGCCAAACGCAGGCCGCAACAGTGGCTGGTGGCTGGGGCGGAGATGGACCTGGGTCGCCGCCGGCTCGACAGTGCTGCTGGCCGCAGGCGCCATCACCGCCGGCCTGGTGATGCAGTCCAAATTCGACAGCTCGGACAAGTCGTGCGGCAGCAGGAGCATCAATCGTCTTGGCTGCCCCGAGAGCGACATCGCCGCGGTTCGGTCGCGCGAGATCACGGCCAACGTGTTTTGGGGTCTGGCCGGCGCCGCTGCAGTGACCACCGGGGCACTGTTCTATGTGGAGGGTCGGCGCATCAGCGTGTCGCCATTGGCGGGTGAAACCACGGGCATCATCGCAACCGTGAGGTACTAGACTTGCAGCCGAACCCCTTTTCGGCTGCAAGCCTCGCTGTCCCACGCCTCTGTCTGATTGCCGCGCTGGCGGCTGCGTGTTCCTTCGACGCCAGCAGACTGCGAGCCTCGGCATCGCCCCCTGCTGGCGGAGCTGGCGGACACACCGCCCTCGCCGACGCAAGCTCGGCCACGGCCGATAGCGGGGGCACCACCAGCCCGCCCGACGCCGCCCTAGGCGGCAGCGGCGGCACCGGGGGGCGAGCTGGCAGTGGGGGCAGCACCAGTGCCGACGCCGCCACGGTTTCTCCGGATCTGGCAACCGCGAACGATAGTGGCAATTCAGCAACAGGCGGCAGCTCTCAAACCGGCGGCACGGCCGCCACGGGCGGAACCGTCGGCGCAGGCGGCACCACTGCCACCGGGGGAACTGTCGGCGCAGGCGGCACCACCGCCACCGGGGGAACTGTCGGCGCAGGCGGCACCACTGCCTCGGGCGGCACCACTGCCTCGGGCGGCACCACTGCCTCAAGTGGCGCCACCGACTTGGGCGGGACCACCGCCACCGGGGGAACTGTCGGCGCAGGCGGCACCACTGCCTCAGGCGGCACCACCGACTTGGGCGGGACCACTGCCACCGGCGGGACCACCGACTCAGGCGGGACCACTACCTCAGGCGGCACCACTGCCTCAGGCGGCACCACCGCCTCAGGCGGAACCACTTCCTCAGGCGGAACCACCAGCTCGGGTGGCACCATCGGACCCGTCACCACCAACTGTCCAGGAGCCGTGCCCGCGGGCATCACCTCGTCCTGGTGCTCCTGCACCCAGCTCGGTCAATGGGTGAGCGGCGCCTACAGCTACAACAACAACATCTGGGGATCCGGCGCTGGACGCCAGTGCATCTGGGCCACCCCAACCAACAAGTGGGGGGTGGCTGCCAATCATCCCGCCACCGCTGGTGTCAAAGCCTTTCCCAACGTGACCGTGACCCCCCAAAAGGCCATCAGCGCAATCGCCAGCTACACGAGCAGTTTCGACGTGACTTTGCCCAGCAGTGGATCCTGGGACACCACCTACACCCTCGCGCTCAAGAGCACCAATCTGGCGCACGCCGAGATCGGGATTTGGATGAACAGCAACGGGTCTGTGCAGCCGACCGGATCAGCACCAGACCGGACCAATGTGTTGGTGGGCGGCCATGTCTGGAACGTCTACTTCTCCAAATACGGGAGCAACGATGAGATCATCTCCTTCGTGCGCACGCAGAACACCAACTCGGGCACGGTCGACATTTTGGCCATCCTGCTGTGGATCATCACCAACAACGACACCTCCTATGGGTCTATTGCCGCCAGTTGGACCTTCGATCGGCTACAGTTCGGCTTCGAGATCACCTCGGACGGATCCACCCAGGCCTTCGTCACCAACAGTTTCTCGGTAACGTCGAGCTGACTTCAACAGCATCCGGGCCTCGCCAGATCCCCAAAAGGCCGCAGCGCTTCTCTGCCGAAGCTCTCACTCGTCCCCCCAATGTGGGGACACGCACGCCTGTGTACCCCCGCCGCTCACGGCTCTCACACAGCTTTCCCAACCGCGCTAGCCGAGAACAATGACTCCGCGGCCAGCCGGCGAACGACCACGGCCAACGCGTTCTGGGGCCCTGAGGCCCTTCCCTCGCGATCGCCAACGTGCTAGGGTGCGCAGAAGGTAGGCTGATTAGCGCGGCGCAATTGGCAGGTGGGATGAGAGAAATCCTCCCAGCCGTGAAGTAGCAGTCTTGAAGCAGTACCCTTTCTCGCCGGCCAGTCTTGGCACGCCAGGCCTCTGTCTAATTGCTGCCCTGCAAGCCGCGTGCTCCTGGCAGGACAGCAGCCTAGGAACCCTGACTTCTGGTGGACCTCTTGCACCGCCCGACGCGGTCGCGTCTGATGACAAGGGTGACACCGCCATCGCACGCGACGCCCCCGCCGGTGCGCCTGACGTTTTCGCCGGCCCAGGCAGTGGCGACACGCCTGCCGCCACCGACGGTGTAGCTGGGCGTGACAGTCCGACTGAAATCGGAGGGACGAAGAACAGCGATGGCTCCGTGGCGACTGCCGGCGCAGATGGCAGCGATGTGCCCGTCGCAACTGGCGGGGCAGGCACAGGGGGAACCGCAGGCGCGGGCGACGCGGCTGGGCCGACGGGCGGCACACAAGCAGCAGCCGGCTCCGGAGGCGCAGTCACCGGCGGCGCGGGCGGAGACACAGGAACAGCCAGCGGTGGAGGTAGTCAGGACAGCAGCCGCGCCGATGCCGGCGTGGGCAGCGGCGGGCAAGCTGCCACCGGCGGTTCCGCTGGTGGCAGCGCTGTCGACGCAGCAGCCGGAACTGGCAGCGGTGGAAACGGTGGCGGCGGGCAGAAAGGCAGCGGTGGCGTTGACGGCGGCGCAGGCACCGGCGGTACCGATGGTGCTGGCGGCGCAGCGGGCGCCGGCGGCAACGCGTGCAACGGTCACTGCCCCCTGATCGCCACAATAGGCATTACCGGCCCTTGGGGCGCCACCTACAGCGACGACGACCACGGGAACCTGGTGACGGCCGGTGACACTGCTTTCTTGACCTGGCTGGCCACGCGGGCTGCCAACTGCACAGTCCAGAATCTGGACATCAGCGGCAACAACTACCTAACCGCTGCGCGAATTGCTCCCTACAAGACCATCGTAGTCTTGGACATCTACCACACGCAGGGTGACAAGGATGCTTTCTTCAAAGCGAAAAAGACCAGCTCTGAGTCCCCTTCCTATCCCGGCACCCAACGAACAATTCTCTCCAGCGAGGTGAGCGCGGTCAGGGACTGGGTCAACAACGGGGGAGGCCTTATGACGACCATCGGAATTGTGAACACAGTCGCGGAAATGGCAAATGCGAATCTGCTGCTGGCTCCCTTTGGGATTGCGTACTCCGTGACCAACGTCAACGTGCTCCCAGGCAATTCGAGCATCAGTGCGTTCTCCACCGCGCCTCCGATTGCGAGTCAGATCACCGCGGGCGTAGGGGCGCTGCGGGTTTCAAGCGCCGCGGCCATCGAGGGTATCGCGCGTACCTCCCTGCCCGCCAATTCCAGCATTTTCTCCCTGTACGCAAGCGGCGGCGACTCTTTGAACTACGCAATCGGGGTTGCCGAGATCAGCGGTGCCGGACGCGTCAACGTGTGGGGCGACGAGTGGATTACCTATGACGGTGGGTGGACGGGCACACACGGCGTGGACCTGCAGACCTACTGGAGCAATGTCATCACCTGGCTCGGCCAGTGCCCATAGCCTCTACCTGAAGGAAAGGTTTACTTCCCCGCGTCGGCCGTCGAGGCCTCCGTGACTGGAACGCCGTTTTGATCGCAGGAGTAGAACGAGTCGTAGTCCCCCACCACCGCAAGGTTCTGGCCCTTGACGTTGTTCTGCCAGGCGCAGGTGGGCATGCAGCAGTCCTGCATGGTCGTCGTCGTGTAGCCAGACTTGAAGGATGAATCCGCGGCAGCCTGATCTGGCGTGGTGACCGCCGGATTGACTGCAGGCAGGCCTTGCGACGCGAGTTTGCAGCCTGTGACCTGCGTGAGGTGCGTCGGACACTCGACGCGCTTGGCGTAGATCTTCCAATTGATATGGTAGTAGGTATCTGGGGCGTTCGACTGGACGCAAGAACGGATGGATTCGTTGGTCACGGTGGCCGAGCTAGACTTGAACTTCCCGCATGCCGTGGCCACGTTGGTCTGGCAGGTCGTCGCTGACAGGCTCGCCGTAGTGGTCAGGTTGTTGGTGCCCTTGCAGCCGGCGATCTGGGTGGCCGCGTTTTCACCGCCCGAACCAGGTTCGCCGTCGGGCGGAAACTGGGTATAGAGGTATTTCCCGGAAGGGCTCGTCATGGATGCATTCGGATCGCAGGCGTTGAAGGCGCCGAAACCTCCTGCGCCCATGAAGACGTCGAAGTTCTTGCCCCCGCCCGCCGACGTATTGAAGGCTTGAACCACGAGAGGCGGTGGGATCGGAATGGCCGAGGCGCCGTTACCGCCGACCTGCGCCCCGTTTTCCGGCAGGCTGAAGACCAATTGGTAGCACTGGCAGCAACTGATGGTCACATTGCCATCGATGCCTCCGGTTTCCACGTCGTGCCCAACCACCCCGTAGTTCAACCCGGGGTAGCCGTCATCCAGGGCCGCCTGAGCCATTTCGTCGGAAAAGAGCATGAAGCGCGGGCAAAGGAAATTGACTTGCGCGCCCTGTTTGGTGCCCTCGCAAGCATTCTGTCCTTGCGTGCAGTGACCGCCCCCAGGCGAAGTTGCAACACCGGCTTGGCAACTGGGAATGAAGAATTGATTCATCATCTGGTTGGGTGGGTCGAGCGCATAGCTGATGGGCGGTGGTCCGGTATCGATGGGGGCGTCGACGGCGGCATCGGCACGCACGGTCCCGCCTGTGCCCGAGGAGCCGCCCGAGGAGGATGCGCCTCCCGCGCCACCGGAGCCGTTACTTGGGGAACCGCCACTCGAGGAACCACCACTTGACACACCGCCACTCTCGCCTAGACCGCCACCCCTGACAGAGGATCCTCCCGAACCCGTGGAGCCACCGCTGGCGGAATCGCCGCCACTACTCGATGAACCGCCCATGCCCGAGGCGCCTCCGCTGCTCGTCCTACCACCCGCGCTGGTCGCCACTCCACCTGTTCCCGTGGTGGTGGAGGTGTTTGTCGAAGTGTTGGCGTCTTCGGATTGCGTGCGCACGCGCGCGCAGCCTCCGCCGCTGAGCAGCAAAGCCACTGCGCCAACCGTCAAGAGCTGTCGCAGGCAAATCCCCGATGGGGTCACGATGGCTGTCCGCCTGCGTCTCGGCTTGGGGACGGAATCGGCGGAAGCACGCAAGATGTTAAGATCTCGAACTAGAGTCATACGCTAACGGTAGCCAGAAGTTCCCTGTTTGGCACGGCAAAACCCCAATCGGCCGCGCGGTTCATGTCAGTTCCCCTTTCTAGTCCCCTTTTCGAGAAACCGATTCTTCTGCGCCCTCCCGCTTTTCAAGCCGGAGGAGCGGGTCGCCCCCCACCCCTCCGCTTGCGCGACTGGTCCTGCTAGAGCAGGCCGCCCACGACGTTGACCGCATTGGCCGTCACGGTGGCTTTCCCGGCGGTCAGTCCTGTGCGGGTGGCAGTCAGCGTGATGTCGCCAGGGGTCAGGGTGGAACGTATGAACACGCGATTGATTCCAGCTTCGGTGTTCAAGTATGTGTTGTTGGTTGAAGCGAGCACCGAGGTGTTGTACCCGCCGCGCCAGATTCCGGGCCCGGTCATGGCGAAATCAATCTTGTCTTCATCGTCTGGGCGCCGCTGTCCGTTCGCATCCACGACCTCAACGTCGAACATGGCCACATCCGCACCGTCGGCCTGCAGACCATTGGGCCCAACTGTGGGCGTGAGCTTGATGGCGGCCGCCGGCCCAGCGGTGGTTAGCTCATCCTGGCAGACTTGCTTGCCGCTGGCGTCGTACCCCACGGCCTTGACGCTGCCCGAAGCCCACGCGATGCCCGGGAAACTGAACGTATAGGTGTCGGTGGGCTTTGACGACTTTCCTTGTGATGTGCCGTTGACGAATAGCTCGACCGACGGGGTGTTGGCGAGCACGTACATGGTCTTCATGGTACCCGCTGGATAGGTCCAGTGCCCGATGATGTGAATGTCCGGTTGGGTATTTCCCGCCACCCGGAACGAGTAGTAGATTTGCTTGATCAGGCGGACCGCGTCGACCTTCCCGCTACAACGCGCGACGCTGCTGCTCTGCGTGCGCCCGTCGGCGTCGGAGTCCGAGAAGTAGATCGAAGCATAGGCTGAGTACCGAGAGTTTGCCGGGGTCGTATTGCGGATGTTTTCGAGGTTCACCCAGGCATTGATTCGGGCAACTTGCCCCGAGCCCGTGGAGTCGCCCACAATGAAAGATTCCGATTGCCAATGATAGGTGTCGAGGGGACCTGGCTTGAAGCCACCGAGGTGCGGGGGCGTGTAGTCGTCCCAGATTCCGCGCATCGCCTCGTCGCGGAAGTCTTCTTCCTCGATGATGGGCCCCTGGTCCCGGTACGCGTCTGAGTAGCCGCGGAAGTAACCACTGCCGAGGTTTCCCGGATCGTAGGCCACCATGGTGCCGAACCATTGGGCGTATTGGGCGCCGCCTGCGTCGTCCATGTCGCGGTCACCCAGGCCGCGGAGTCCCTTCTCCTTCGGGTCCCACAGGGCCTGGACGTCAGCCATGTCCTTCATATGGGCAGCGCTCACTCCGCTGTTGCCTGCCTCCCAAAAGAAGACGCTCGGATTGTTGCGCAGGTAAATCATGGTGCCGCGCATGACGTCGAGCCTTTGTGTCCATCTCGTGCCCGTCGTGTCCCCTTCATTGTCGCCAGCGGGCGCCACGTTGACCACGCCGTACCGGTCATGGGAAATGACATCCTGCCGCTGGGGCGAGATGTGCATCCAGCGGATGTAGTTGCTGTTGGCGCCCCTGATCAGATTGGCATGATAGTCGTGCATCCAGTCCGGCACGGCCTCGCCCAGTCCGGCCCATTCATTGCTGGAGCGTTGGGCGAAGCCAAGAAGGAAGACAAACCGGCCGTTGATGTAGACACCGCCTTTGCCGGCGCCTCCCCTGAATTCAGCCTTGCGGAACCCGGTGAGGGTCGTGCGTCCATTGACGTCTGTCCCACCCACATTGAGTGTGGTGACGACGTTGTAAAGGCTGGGGCTCACGTCGCTCCAAAGGTTCGCGCCAGTCAGGGCGCCAGACGCCGTGACCACGGTGGCGCCAGTGGCGGCCAACGGGGTGGCGGTGCCTTGGAATGTGCCAAGAGTCGTGCCGGTGGCCGCATCCACCACCTTGACTCCCAAAGTGGCGCTTTGCGCGCTCCCGGATTCGTTGTTCACCTCGGCTTCTACATTGAGGGTCAGATCGCCCTTGGTGCCCTGGGCATCGATGTTGGTGTAGTTCGATCCGTATATGTAGACGCCTTGTGTCTGCAGGTTATTGTACAGGGGATAGGTTTGGTAGATTTTGCCAGGCAGGTGCAGCCAGACGTGGCCAATCAACCCGCCGTAGTTTGGGTTGAAGTTCCTGCCTTCCCACTGGTACCCCTGGCTGCTGTTGTCGACGCGCACCGCGAGGACGTTCTCGTTCGCGGCCCCATCCCCGAAGCTGACTTTCCCGGTCACGTCGATTCCACAGGGGGTTACGCCATCGCCGTATGTGCCGACATCGGTTCCGTTGATGTAGAAGTGGGCGCCCTGCCTGATGCGCGCGAATTCGATGATGACTTTGTTGCCAGAGTATGCGCTCGGAATGTTGAAATGTTTCCGGTACCAAGCCGGTCCCATATACCCACCCGTGTCGCCAGCGCCGTGTTTGTCATACACCCGGTAGGTATCGACATCGTTGTAGGTATGCGGCGTGCTGACCGTGCTCCATCCGGTTGGGGTGGAGGCGTCGGTGAATGCCTTGGCCTCGGCGCCCGTTACGTCCTGCTTAATGAACTGCCAGCCGGGATCCATGCTGAAGTCGGCTTCGCCTGCAACTGAGATGCTCGCCCCTGGGGGTGGCAGGACCATCTGACCGCCAGCGGCATTGGGGGTCGAGCCGGTTTGGCCTCCGGCCACCGCACCGCCCGCGTCAGAACCGGTGGCACCCTGGCCGCCGGCAGGGTTGTCACCTGCGGGAGAAACGTTTTGGCCGCCAGCGTTACTCCCCCCTGAGCCGGTGATTCCACCCGAGCCGGGTGTCGTTTGCCCATTCCTGCCTCCCGTCGATACTCCGGCGCTTCCGCGGTTGCCCGCGCCGCTCGGACTCTGCGCATTACCCCCTGAATTCCCCGTCTGTGGGCTCGCTGAGTTACTTGAGCAAGCCGCAGCAACAAGCGTCGCTGAGAGCAGGACCGTCGAAATGGCG
>Ga0182010_10001927_pt1 | contig 10730 bp, 3 predicted proteins | sample 611E1MmetaG_FD_120488 | JGI IMG/M metagenome (GOLD analysis project Ga0182010, IMG submission 120488) | Permafrost microbial communities from Stordalen Mire, Sweden - 611E1M metaG | ecosystem: Environmental > Terrestrial > Soil > Wetlands > Permafrost | place: Sweden: Stordalen | collected...
TGGCGCCAGTATTGCCTCAGTTACAGGTACAAGTCCTTTGTGTGATGGAAGTACAACGACCTACTCAGCGAATTCTGTTATTCTGGGAGGAGGTACAGGAGCGTTTAGCAGCAGTAATACAGGAATAGCAACAGTAAACTCATCCACAGGATTAGTCACCGGAATTGCTGCGGGTACATGTAATATTATCTATACTATTTCAGGAGGTTGCGGAATTGCATCTGCCTCTGCACCAATTACAATTTCAGCTATCCCGAGTGCATCTATCTCGTATACGGGTTCCCCATGGTGCACCACGGAGGGAATTCAGAATGTAACGCTTACAGGAACTTCCGGCGGTTCATATTCAGCACCCGCAGGTTTAACTATTAATTCAAGTACAGGTGCAATTAATACTGCGACAAGCAGTGCCGGAACCTTTATTGTTACCTATACAATATCAGCATCAGGAGGTTGCGGTGTTACCACAGCAACCACACCAGTAACTATTTCTCCAATTGCATCGGCTCCGGTACCTGGAAGTATTACCCAGCCTACTTGCTCAGTAGCTACTGGCAGTGTGGTGCTGAATGGACTGCCCGCTTCCGGAACCTGGACAATTACACGTAATCCCGGAAGTGTTACAACTACAGGTTCAGGGACAAGTATTACTATCCCTGCTCTTGTGGCAGGAACATACACATTTACAGTATCAAATTCTGCCGGATGTATTTCTCCTGCTTCAGCAAATGTAGTAATTAACACACAGCCCGCATCTCCGGCTGCTCCTGTTCAAAGCACTGATTGCTCCTTAGGCTTCGGTCTGGCAAAAGTTACAGTTACAAGTCCGCTTGGCTCCGGACTTGAGTACAGTCTTGGTGGAGGCCCTTATCAGACTTCTCCAGTTTTTGATCCGGTGATTAATAATAGCTATTTCTTATCTGTAAGAAATGCTTCAGGTTGTACAACATCAGGAGCAATATTTACCGTTACTTGCGGATGTGTCAACCCCCCGACTCTTGCGCTTAGCGCCACGACAGGTAATACATGTGGCACAACACCGGTAACCATAACTGGGAACACTTTTGGTGGCAGTGCTACGAGTGTTGCGATAACTGAGAATGGAGCAGGTTCTGTACTTCCGGTTTCATCAACTGTATCCCCTTTCCAATTTACATACACACCTGATGCTGCAGACGGAGGCAAGACAGTGATAATAACTGTCACTACAAATAACCCTGTAGGAGGGCTTTGTTTGCCTGCTGTATTAACCTACACATTAATTGTTGATGCCCTGCCGCCAGCACCAATTATCGGAACAATAACCAATCTGACATGTTCTGTTGGAACAGGTAGTGTTGTTCTTAACGGATTACCCTCTCCGGGAACATGGAGTTTAACCCGTAATCCTGGAGCTATCATAACAAGCGGATCAGGAACAAGCACTACAGTTTCAGGACTGGCTGCCGGTACTTATAATTTTATTGTGACCAGTGCAGAGGGGTGTATATCATCAGTTTCAGCCGATGCAGTTGTAAATCCGGCTCCATCAGCGCCATCAGCACCGGTTGTCGGGACAATTACTCAACCTACATGCGCTATATCGACGGGAAGTGTTATTTTAAGCGGATTGCCTGCTGCAGGAACATGGACATTAACCCGAAGTCCGGGAAGTGTGATAATATCCGGATCCGGAGTTAGTACTACTATTCCAACACTTCCTTCCGGTGCAACATATACTTTTACTGTCACAAATTCTACAGGATGTGTCTCATCTGCATCAGGAAATGTAGCGATAAACACACAACCCTCTATTCCTTCAGCTCCTCTGGTTGGTACGATCACACCTCCAACATGTACATTGGCAACAGGAAGTGCTGTTCTGGCAGGTTTGCCTTCAACAGGTACCTGGACATTAATAAGGTATCCCGGGACTGTATCGACTACCGGAACAGGTACGAGTTCCACTTTAACGGGTCTTTTGACAGGATCATACAATTTTACGGTAACCACTTCCGAAGGCTGTTTGTCTGTTCCTTCAGCAAATGTGGTCATTCCGGCACAACCTATAACTCCTTCAGCACCTGTGATTGGGACAATAACCCAACCGACATTTGCTCTGCCAACTGGAAGTGTGGTTTTGAGCGGATTGCCATCAACAGGTACCTGGGTAATTACACGTTTACCCGGAGCTGCAACCACAACCGGTACCGGAACCAGCCGAACAATATCAAATCTTGCGGGCGGAATATTTACTTTTACTGTGACTAACTCAGCAGGTTGTACCTCAGTCGAATCTGCTCCTGTTACAATCTCTACACCTGGCGTCCCGATCCTGACTATTACTGATCCTCCGGCAGTATGTTCGCCGTCAAAGGTTGATCTTACCGCTGCAGCCATTACGGACGGTTCAACACCGGGCCTTACTTTTACATATTGGACTGATGCAGGCGCAAAAATTTCTTATAGTACTCCTGCAACTGCAACTGCCGGTATATATTATATCAAAGGGACCACGGTATCAGGATATTTTAATATTAAACCTGTGACAGTTACAATTAATCCGTTACCTGTACCTGATGCGGGTGCAGATCAAACTCTTTATTATCAGACTAGTACAGCGCTTGATGCAATACTCGACATAGATCAGACCGGTATATGGTCACTGATATCAGGGTCTGCTACCTTCTCTGATAACACTGATCCGAAAACCATGGTATCTGACCTTTCAATGGGTGACAATCTGATCTTGTGGACTGTAAAAAGCGGAGTTTGCCCTACAGTTTTGGACACAGTAAACATTATAGTACAGGACATTGTTATTCCTACTCTGATAACTCCTAATATGGATGGAAGAAATGATTATTTTGTATTAAGAGGATTATCCGCACTTGGAAAGACAGAATTAATAATATTTGACAGGAGAGGTGCTGAAGTTTATAAAAATATGGATTATGATAATTCATGGGATGGTGTTGATTATAATAAAAAACCTCTTCCTGAAGATACATATTTCTATGTTCTGAAAAGTGAGAATGGGAAATCCGTAAGTGGTTATGTTGTAATAAGACGCTAGTAATGAAAAGTATAATAAAACTGTTTATTTTATTGCTTATCCCTGTTAATCTGGCAGGGCAGCTTGCACCCGTGACAAGTCAGTATGTGCTTAATCCACTTAGCATTAATCCTGCTTATGCCGGAAACAGAGATGCACTTAACGTTGCTCTCTTTTACAGACGTCAGTGGACCGGTATTACCGGCGCTCCTGAGACAATGACTTTAGCGGCAGATGCCCCATTCCTGGATTCAAAACTTGGCCTGGGCTTTATGATAATCAATGATAAAATCGGAGTCACCAAGGAAACCCATATTCTAACGAATTACTCTTATAAAATCTCATTGGATAAAGGCAATCTTTCTTTTGGACTTGGTGCAGGAATCATGACTACAAATACACACTGGTCCGATCTTGTTGTTCTTGATCCAGGAGATGAAAATTTTCTTAGTAACACGAAAGTTTTCGTTGTACCGGACTTTAGTTTTGGAATATATTTTACGCATCAGAATTTCTTTGCCGGTTTATCTGTTCCAAGACTGCTTGGATACAAATTTAATCTGGACAAAAATAAGTATTCATTTAGTTTCAGCCCTGGGCAATATAATTATTTAATTAACGCCGGTTACATATATTCAATTTCACAAAAAGTAAAATTTTTCCCATCCGCACTTGTTACAGTTGCTCCTCATGAGAAATTTATGGTTGATTTAAACGCTTACCTGGGCTTCAACGACAGGATATGGTCTGGTGTATCCTATCGAAATAACCGTTCATTAGGTGTTTTGTTTCAGTTGGCAATTAATAACCAAATTCGGTTTGCGTATACATACGATATTGATTTTGCACCTATTGGACATTACAGCAACGGCTCGCATGAGATTATGCTCAGATATGAATTTCGTTATAAGGTTGATGCGATAAGTCCTTTGAGTTTTTAAATTGTGAAATACCCTGAACCGAAATAATTTATTATTTGCTTAATTAAACTTTCATGATATTTATTCTTGCTTAAAGAAGAAAATTTTATCTTTAAGTATTAATGGCACTTTGACCATTTAATTTTATACATGACGAAAAAACTTTTATTATTCTTTCTGATAATTTCTATTACCCCATTAATTTTGGGCCAGTCAGAAACCTATATCGTAAAAAGAGCTTCCTTTAGTTCAGATAAATACGATGAATTCTCTCCTGTTTATTATAAGAATGGGATTGTCTTCTGTTCAAATCGGAATTTGGGCTTCTCAAATCGGACCACCTCTCAGAACAAAGGACTTTTTAAAATATGTTATGTCGATACGACCGGCAAGCTAGATTGGGAAAGTGCTAAATTGTTTTCAAAAAGCCTGACAACTATATTTAATGACGGTCCTGTAACATTTAATGCATTGCTGGATACAATTTACTATTCAAGGAATCAGGATGTGAACAGTAAACTGAGTGATATCTCAGGGCAAAGGAATAAACTGGGCGTTTTTTCGGCATCATTCGTGGACGGTCAATGGACAAAGATCCGTGAATTGAGATTTAACAATGAATGGTTCAATGTAACTACTCCTTGCCTTTCCCCGGATGGTAACAGGCTCTATTTTGCTTCAGATAAGGCAGGGGGCTATGGAGGTCTGGATCTTTATTACAGTGAACGAAAAAATGATTATTGGACCGATCCTGTGAACCTGGGTCCGGCCATTAATACAAGCGGAAATGAAGCTTATCCTTTCCTGAATGATCTTGGGGAACTGTTTTATTCATCAGATGGCCTGCCTGGTTTAGGAGGAAAAGATATTTTCTTTTCAAGGATTTCAGATAGCACCTGGCTCGCTCCAATACATCTGGATGCTCCAATTAATTCTAAAGCTGATGATTTTGGATTAATAACAAACGCAGTAATGAGCGAAGGATATTTTTCTACGAACAGGGACAAATCTTTTGATATTTACCATTTCACGACAATCATTCCGCAAAGTCTCTATAATAATATCCAGAGGGAAAATAATTATTGTTACACTTTTACTGACAGCGGATCAATAGTTGTTGATTCAATAAATCTTAAATATGTCTGGGATTTTGGTGATGCACAAAAAGCTTTCGGTGTTAGAACTCACCATTGTTTCAAGGGTGCCGGAAAGTATTCTGTCAAGCTAAATATTGTTGAAAGAAATTCAGGAAATCTGTTCTTCTCGAAACTAATATATAATCTGGAATTGCTTGATTATAAGCAGCCATATATAAATTCCCCTGATATTGCCGGGAAAGGCGAAATCATAAACTTTGATGGACTTAAATCAAACATTCCGGGGTTTAGAATTCTAAACTATTCATGGAATTTCAAAGATGGAGCAAGAGCAAATGGCAGTAATGTGAAGCATGCTTTTAAGGAGAGGGGCGAATATACAGTAAATCTTGAATTGACTCTGCAATCTGAATCTAACGGGAATATCCATAAAACAGGAGTTTCGAAGAAAATATCAGTTTTTAATGATGCTCAGGAAAAAGCAGCATATCTCGCCAAGCTAACTCTGTCAGGTTCCTCTTTACCTTTGATTGGAAAATCAACAAATACTGTAATCAAGACTCAATATTCAGCAGAAGCACAATTCCGGAATGATGCGGTTTTTAATGTTGAATTACTCTCCTCAAGAAAAAAAATAGGAGCGGATAACAAGATATTCAGGAAAGTTCCAAATAAATACACCATAACTGAAAGAATTGATCCACTTGACAGTACTTATAGCTACATAGTTGATCAGCAGATGAGTCTTATGGCTACTTATCCTGCGTATAAAGAATTGTTTGAACTTGGATTTAAAGATGTCAGGACCAAAATTTACGTCCTTACTGATCCTTCCGAAAAGGAGCTTCATAATCTGATACGGATAAATGGCGCATTTGCAGATTCTTATTTTGACAGTTCAAATAAACTGACCTCGAATGCCTATATTATGCTTGACCAGATTGTAAAACTTTTAAAAAAGTATACCTCGTTAGGGCTTGAAGTAGCCGTACATTCTGATAATAGCGGGTCCGCTGAGGCAAGCCTGACCTTATCTCAACAACGCTCTCAATTACTGGTAAATTATTTGATTAGCAGAGGTATTAGTCAGGGGAGGCTTCTGGCTACTGGTTTTGGAGGTTCCAAACCCATAGCGCCTAATTACCTTGAGAAAGACAGGAAATTAAACCGCAGGATAGATTTCATTATACTGAAATAGTGATAATTCCATTTGAAAATATTAAATACTGATTTTTGGTTTAGTTTTAATAAGGCAGCAGAATAATCCAATAGTAAATTATACCTAAAGTTTCCCGGACTGTTTTAAATGCTTTTTTTGCAGGAGAATACAGACTACTGTCGTCAGGAAGCGAAATTATACCAATTTCATATTTTTCATTTAGTATCTTATTATAAGTCATCCAGGTTCTTCTGGCGTGGGTTCCCATACTTATAATATTTATTCCGTTGATATCGGGATTTTCAGTTTTAATCCAGTCACGGAAGGCCAGTGCACTGGTCAGCGTTCGGTTAACTCGTACTCTTTTTGCCGGCACAGGTGTTATAAGTGAGGAGTCTATTCCTAATAACACAAGCCGGTTTTTAGCAAGTACTGCTGCAGAAGAGATATTATTATTGATTCTGCTCCGTCCATAGCTTTTTGCCAATTGGTAAACAGTATTGTTCAGATAAGGGATAGATAATTTATGATCAATTGTTATTTCTTTAACAAAAAGATTGCGATCCCCATAGTCACCCATGCCATCATTTGTGAATTGAATTCTGATTGAGTCAATATCATTTAGATTCCCTCCCCACTTAATCTCAAAATTCATTTTTTGCTTTTCTGCATAAAAATCAGCAGCCAGAGAGTCATTAATATAAAAGTTAAAATGAGCCCTGTTCTCACCTTCAAGGCTGCCAAATGCATCAACTTCAATAGAATGAAGCCCAGATTCATTCATTTTTGAGAACTTGTTTCTGGTATAGAAGGTAAGGTATCCATTACCATAAACGTTATAATAAGGTGTGTAGGTATTTATCCCGGTTGTTATAATATGTTTGTAATCTTTCTTTTGCACTTCATCATATGCCATTTTAAGTGCATAATCAGGAAGCCAGCCTTCAACAATAAGAATATCAGCGTTTACCTGTTTAGATTTTGATAGATAGCCGGACATATAATTAGAAGCCGGCCTGATTAACAGGAGTACAATAGAAAGAATTGAAATGATTATAATTATTAAGATGATAACTTTTTTTTTTCTCATAGAGGATCGTTTAGGTTTAATCTGATTTTCAATCATTAACCTCAATTCATTAAAACATTAAAGTAAAAATAATACATTATTTCAAAGTCACTTCATTGCCAGAATAATCTGTTGTGAAATTAATTTGAACCTCTGAAGAGGATAGGATAATAGCTTGGAAACACATTCTTTTTAGTTTCTGCTATTTTTTTTTATTTTTTATATTAATTTGTTTTACTTTTTTGAAAAATGATGTTAAGAAGATTATATTTGTAAACAGAATTAAACAAAAATATCGATCATATCTGAATCTGTTAAATTAACTTATTGTATATTAAGCAATAGTATTGACAATTTATTAACTATGAGAATAAAGTTAATAGTAGTATGTCTTTTTGTTACTGTAGTTGTAAATGCCAATACCTATTATGTTGCGACTAATGGGAGCGACAGCAACCCCGGAACAATTGGTTCTCCGTTTGCAACATGGGGCAAATTAAGTTCAGTTTTAGTTGCAGGAGACATTGCATATATACGGGGAGGAACATATAGGTCAAAGTCACCTGCATCAGCAAACGAACATGTTGGGCTCTATTCATTGAATGGCAATGAAAACAACAATATCAGAATATTTGCATATCCCGGGGAAAAGCCTGTACTGAACCTTGACAATATTACTCCAACTAGTTCTTACTGCTTTGCTTTCTTTATGCAGAATTGCCAATATGTATATATTAACGGATTGAGAATAACAGGGTTATCTCAGTCTACCAGCGGTAATTCAATTACCGGAATGTATATTGCAAATTCCCCTAACTGTATTTTTGAACAATGCGAAGTTGACCATATCGGAGGTTACGGAATAGCATTAGGTGACGGATCAGATAATATTCTGTTTAAGAACTGTGATGTGCATCATTGTTCAGACCGTTACACTTCCTATGAAAATGCAAATGGTTTTATGGTAACAGGAGGATCAACGGCAACAAACATTACCTACGATGGGTGCAGGGCATGGAACTGTAGTGATGATGGATGGGATTTCTTTCTGACCGATGGCACCTACACAATTAATAATTGCTGGTCTTTTTGGAATGGATATGATGATTCATTTAATTATTTAGGTGATGGACAAGGATTCAAACTGGGTCCAACTCGTACAGATAAATCATATACACACATAAGAACTATCACAAAAAGCATAGCTGCAAAAAACTCACATAACGGGTTTGATCAGAATTCGACAACTTATTCGGGAATACAGTATTTCTATAATAATACTGCTTATGATAATGGAAATGTTGGGTTTTCATTTAATTATCTGAACGGAATAGCAAATCAATTTGTAAATAATATTTCTTTTGGGAATGATGTTGCAAATGGTAATTTTGGATCAGGTACTATACAGTCAAATAATACATGGAATGGTGGCCCTGCTGCTACTGCCAGTGATTTTGAAAGTAATGATATAAGTTTACTTGCTTCACCCCGGCAAGATGATGGCAGTTTGCCTGATATTGCATTTTTACGCTTGAACACAGGATCAGATTTGATAGATGCAGGGAAAGATGTTGGACTCACGTATAATGGAAATGCACCGGATCTTGGTTCATTTGAATATCAAAGTGGTCCTATTATTTATGTGCCTGTATATCAATCCTCAGTTGTCGAAAATGCATCCCCGTCAATTATTGTGATAACCTATAATAGTACTCTTGCAAATATTATTCCGGCTGTTTCAGCGTTCTCAGTCACGGTTAATTCCATAGCCAGACCGGTTACTTCTGTCGCCATTTCAGAATCTACTGTCAGACTTACCCTGGCTAGCCCTATAACCTACGGTGATATTATTGCAATCACTTATACCCGGCCATCTGTAAATCCTGTTCAAACTCCTTCAGGCGGTCTTGCTGTCTCAGGTTCAGATCAACACGTTACCAATAAAGTTAGTACTGTTGACCCGGTATATATATCCTCGGCTATAGCTAATGCCACTCCTTCCTTGCTTGAAATGACTTATAATCTGGCTCTGTCAAATATTGTTCCTTCAGCTGCAGCATTTAAAGTAACCGTTAATTCGGTAGCTAGAACTGTCAGTTCTGTTTCAGTTTCAGGAACAAAGGTACAGCTTACCTTGTCAAGTCCTGTAATATATGGTGACGTTGTGACGGTCTCATATACTAAACCATCAACTAATCCGCTTCAAACTTCTACTGGTGGTCAGGCCGCTTCTATTGCTGCACAAGCTGTAACTAATAATGTCAGCTCTGTAAATCCGCTTTACCTAAGTTCCGGTATAGAGAATTCGACACCCACATTACTTGACATGACTTTTAATACAAATCTGGCAAACGTTATTCCAGCAGCTTCTTCATTTTCAGTTACCGTAAATTCAAGCGCACGAACTGTTAATGCAGTCACTGTTTCTGGTACAAAGGTAAGCCTTACGCTTTCATCAGCAGTAGTATATGGGGACATTGTAAGGGTTAGCTATACCAGGCCTGCCACTAACTTCTTACAATCTGGTACAGGAGGTCAGGTGGCATCATTTAGTGCTCAGAGCGTTGTTAACAGAGTAAATCCGGTTTCGCCGCCAGTTTACATAAGCTCCTCAATCGAAAATGCAACTCCCTCACAACTTGAAATATTATTCAACAGTACTCTGACCAATATAGTTCCTTCCGCTTCTGCATTTTCAGTTAATGTTAATTCAATAACCAGGACAGTAAATGCCGTTGTAATATCATATGCAAAAGTAATTCTTACTCTTTCCTCACCAGTAGTTTATGGAGATGTTGTAAAAGTTACTTATAATAAGCCAACAGTAAATCCATTACAGACTAGCTCGGGAAATCAGGCTTCTTCCTTTAGTAATCAGCTAGTTACTAATAGAGTTACCACTGTTATTCCGGTTTATACAAGCTCCTCAATCGAAAATGCAACTCCCTCACAACTGGAAATTTTATTCAACACTTCTCTGGCTAATATAGTTTCTTCAGCTTCTGCCTTCTCGGTTACTATTAATTCAGTTGGCATCACAGTTAGCACGGTGGTTATTTCCAATACAAAAGTACTTCTTACCCTCACAAGACCAGTAATTTATGGAGATGTTGTAAAAGTTACTTATACTAAGCCAACTGTTAATCCATTGCAGACTAGCTCGGGAAATCAAGCTGCTTCTTTTAGTAATCAGCTAGTTACTAACAGAGTTACCCCTGTTATTCCGGTTTATACAACCTCTTCAATTGAAAATGCAACCCCCTCTCAACTTGAAATTTTATTCAACGCTTCTCTGGCTAATATCGTACCTTCAGCTTCTTCCTTCTCGGTTAATATTAATTCAGTTGGCATCACAGTTAGTACGGTGGTTATTTCCAATACAAAAGTACTTCTTACCCTCACAAAACCAGTAATTTATGGAGATGTTGTGACAATAGCCTATGCAAAACCA
>Ga0182010_10001929_pt1 | contig 10726 bp, 8 predicted proteins | sample 611E1MmetaG_FD_120488 | JGI IMG/M metagenome (GOLD analysis project Ga0182010, IMG submission 120488) | Permafrost microbial communities from Stordalen Mire, Sweden - 611E1M metaG | ecosystem: Environmental > Terrestrial > Soil > Wetlands > Permafrost | place: Sweden: Stordalen | collected...
ACGAGTTCGCGTTTGTTTGCTCGGGGCTATCGGACCGCCCAGGACGCGTCCCTCTCGCCTCAGGCAGGCGACCCGCGTCCCGCAATGCGCGGCGAAGAGGATGAATGTCGCCAGCCGGTACGCGGCATCCAGATGCGTCTCGGCTAGGCGGCCGAACGCGGCCTCGCGGTCGACACGAGCGACTGCGACGTCCCCGGTTCGCATCACGTTCGACTCCAACAATGCACCAGCCATTGCAGACCGACAAGACTGCTGAGCGGCTCGCCAGGTTCAATTCGCGTTCGCAACGATCGGCCGGCCGCTCGCACTTGGTCCACACCCGAGAACAATGGCAGCTCCGAGACGGACTGGCTTTGGAGGACTCGATTTCGGGACTCGCCGCGATCACGTGCTCCGCGAAGGGCCACGAGTACGCCGCCTTGCGCGCGTTACCGCGTCGCGGCTCTGCTTGCGTGCGAGAATCGATCGGCACTGGGCGCAGTGCCGCTGGACCGGCGAGCGGCGTGGCACGACGTGATGGCACGTCTCACATTCGAGGAGGGAAATGGCCAGCCATTCGCGTGAGCGAGTAGGCTGAGGGAGTACGAGCTCGTCACGGCCGGCCGCCGATTTCAGTAGGCGCCCGGGGCCCGTCCGCCGGATCCACTCATTCGGGTGGTTCGCTCGTATCCGTTGGAGTGGTTCTCGGCGGACGGGCTGCCAAGTCTATCCAGATGTGTCGCCGCGACGCCCGTGAACCGAGCCACATAGGCATAGGGCGCTGCAAAGTATCCATCTTTCGTTATACTTCGCAGTATGTCAAGCCCAATGTCACGCATAGGCGACATCGCCGAGGGGCAGTGGGGCCTCGTCACCCTGCAGCAAGCTCGCGCCGCGGGCGTGACGTGGCCATCGCTCGCCCGCCAGGTGGAGGGCGGGCTGCTGGAGCGCGTCGCCCATGGGGTCTACCGGCTCCGCGGCGCCCCCGAGCCCGATCACCTCGCACTTCGTGCGGCCTGGCTCCAGCTCGACCCGGGGCATCCGGCGTGGCAGCGTCTCGACGATCCCGATGTCGCGGTCGTCTCCCACGCGTCGGCGGCGGCTATGTACGGTGTCGGCGATCTGCGAGCCGACGTTCACGAGTTCACCGTGCCCCGGCGGCGTCAGACCCGGCGGCCGGACGTCCGGATCCATCGCGGTCGTGTCCTGGCCGACCGACGGCTGATCCTCGGTGGACTTCCGGTTACGCGGGCTGGCTGGGTCGTCGGCGAGCTGCTCGAGGACCGAGTCGATCCGGACGCGGTCGCTCAGATCGCCTCGGAGGTTCTCGACCGCGTGCTCGACTACCCGCGCGTAGTCGCCGAAAGCCTCGCGCCATACGCGGCGAGATACGGTCTGGCACTAGGTGACGGACTCGGGCTGCTCGACGACTTCCTCGTTCGAGCCGGTAATCGCGATCGTGACCGGCTGCTGGCCGAGGCATCAAGCCTGTGACAGAGCATGGGTATGCTGATCCAGCCGCGCTTCGTCAGGCGATCAACGAGCGCCTTCGTGCCCTCGTTCGTGAGGACTCGCGATTGCAGCTCGCCGATCTGCAGCGCCAGTTCGCCTACGATCGCTTCCTGACGCGTGTCTTCCTCGCCGTCGATCGCGATCGGTGGGTGCTCAAGGGCGCAGCGGCCCTCCTCGCCCGACTGCACGGGCGAACACGCCACACGGTCGATGTCGATCTCTATCGTGAGGAGTCGGGCCCGGAGGAAGCCGAGGCTGCGCTGCGAGACGCTGCGGCTCGCGACCTTGGCGATTTCTTTCGGTTCACGCTCAGCCCGGGACGACCGGTCGCCCAGGCGGGCGCGGCGCGCCGCGTCCCTGTCGTCGCATACCTCGGCGCGACCGAGTTTGCCAGCTTCCACGTGGACCTCGTCACCGGGATCGCGATGACCGGCGAGCCGGATGAGGTGCCATCGCTCGTGCCAATCGAACTCTCGGGCCTCGAGACCGTTCGATACCGGATCTACCCAATCGCCGATCACGTGGCCGACAAGGTCTGTGCGCTCCTCGAACTTCATCCGCGCGCCGCCGGTCCCAGTCAGGTGAGCACCCGATATCGCGATCTTGCCGACCTCGCCGTCATCGCCCACGCCGAGGTGGTCGCCGCCGAGGATCTGCGGGTTGCCCTGGCGTCCGAGGCCAATCGGCGGGGCCTGTCTCTTCCGGCCACACTCCCGACGCCCACAATTGGCGCCTGGCGGTCCGGCTACGCAAGGGTCGCGCGGGATGTCCCGAGCCTGGCGGAACGCGACCTCGAAGTTGCGCTCTCGACGGTTCGCGCATTCCTCGACCCTGTGTTCGAAGGCACCGCCGCCGGCGTTTGGGATCCGGCGACGATGAGGTGGTCGGACAGATGAGCGAAGGCCATTTCGACGCCGCCTCGTCCCTCTGTTCATCGGCGCGGGCTTGACTTGTCAAAGGTCGTTCACCCTGCGGACGTGAACTTGCTCCGGTATTTGCAATCGCCGATCACCCGTTCTGCCTCGCTCATTCCTCGGATAGGCGGGAGGGGCGAAGGGTTAGGTGGCGATGGCAATCGGCAGCGGGGCATTGGCAGTGATCGATCGCGAACGCACTGACGACGAGGTGCTCGAGCGGCTCGACGGGCTGAGGTCCGATCTCCTCGCTGTCGCCCTCTCGATCGTGTTCGACCTGGACGAGGCGGAAGACCTCGTCCAGATGACGATCGAGATCGCTTTGCGCAGATCCAGGGATCTGCGGGCGACACAATCCTTGCTGCCGTGGCTGCTGCGAATCGAGACTCGCGAGGCCTTCCGGCTTAAGCGAAGACTCCGCCGAGTGGTCCGACTCGGCTGGCAGCGGCCGCCAGAAAGGGCTAATGCTGAGGACACCCCGGGGTCTCTCGAGGTGAGAGACGCGCTCCGGCGGCTCCCGCCCCGTATTCGAGCCGCGGTGGTGCTTCACCACATGACGGGCCTATCCGTGGCCCAGAGTGCAGAAGCGCTCGGAGTCAGCGAGAACACAGTGAAGACACAGCTCAAGCGCGGGCTCGCGCTGCTTCGGGAGGATCTCGGCCATGGCCGGTAAGGGGCAGGACGAAGAGGTCATCGGCCGTCTTCAACAGCATCACGCTCAGGTGCTCGGCTGGTCGCGACAGCACATCGCGGCGGAGAAGCAGGATCTGCGACTCAGGCCGTCTCGCACCCAAGTCCGCTCCAGAAGCGGACGGGAGCTCGCGGCTTCGATGGCCGTTGCCGGCATGGTCCTCGTTGCCGTAGGGCTCGCGGCGACATCCTTGGTACCCAACCAAGTCGCCGGACCGGGCGCCACGCTGTCACACCCGCCATCTGGCGCATCGTCTCCCGTCGCGACCGCGGTCGGCAGCCGCCCCCTCTCGATCAGTGGTGGGGGCAACGTCGGATGCCAATCCGTGGGCGGATGCGCAGCCTTCTTCCGGATTCAGGGTCTCTACGAGTCGCCGCAGCCGGAGTTGCGTTTTGGGATGTCGGCAACGGGCTTGACGGTGCCCGCGGACGCGCCGCACTCGATCGTGCCCGGCCGGTACACGGTCTCCGCGCATCTCAACTGGGTGTCCGACGTGATCGTCAACGGCCAATCGCCGCAGGTCGGCGGCGTGGTTGGCTCGTGCACACGCGATGTTGTCATCGAGTCGTCAGTCGCGTCGGTGGCGGTAGAGGTTACGTTCCGAGGGCTCAACCCGTGCGATATCGCCGTCGAGACGAGCGTGAGAGCGCCGTCGCCGTCCGTCACGGGATCGCGCGCCGGGATGGCAATCACGCAGGCCAAGACCACTCTCTCGACCGGATCGAATCGCTCAATCCGAATTTACGCGACGATTACCAACGCTACAGGCGCCGACGATCGGCTCCTCGGCGCCTCTTCGCCGGTCGCGGCCTCTGGTGGCCTCTACGCCTGGCCTGGGTGCACAGCCGCCCCCGGTGCACTCCCGTGCGGGACCCGTGCCCCGATGCCGTGGTGGCTGATCCAGGCCGGCGAGACAATGAGTCTCAATGGCTACCTCGTTCTCGACGGGGTTGACCAGTCAGTGGCAAATGGCCAGACCATTCAGGTGACATTCCGGTTCGAGACGTCAGCGCCGGTGACGATTCAGATCCCAGTGGTCGGACCCTAGGGACCGGGTGCCTCGAGTCCCTGCCTGGCGCGTCGCATGGCCGCCCGGCTCCGATCGCGTCGCAACTCGGCGGCGCACGGCGGACAGTGCCTCTGAGCGGGTGATCGACGCTCGACGACCTGCCCGCAGCGACCGCATTCGAGCAAGCTCTCGGCAAGCCAGGCCGGTGCCGGAGTGGGCGAGCGCTTGAGAACGAGGACCTCCGGAGCGGCACGCGAATTCAGTAGGCGCCCGGGTCCCGCCCGCCGGAGCCAACTTCCTCGGGTACGTCGGTCAAACCGACTCTGGTGCGGCAGAGGCCGCCGTCACGGCAAGAGGCGCGGCGATCGGCCGGAGGAAACGAGACTGCGCCCTGACGGTCGCTCAGACGTGCCGAGGATCGGCGGGCGCCTGATCGCGAGAGTGGGCGCGCTCGATGTAGGCCTGCGACTTCTGGACCTGGGTCGTGAGAGCATCCACGGTCTTGGACATGTTGTCGAGCGCCTTGAGCTTGAACGTGTCAATCTCGTCCATCGTGGCGTAGATGTTGTCGAACGCTGTCTGCAGCTTGGCGAGGTCGACCGTTGACGACGCGGCCTGCTCGTTGATCGCACCCGACTGCTGGCGGAGCAGAACCGACGTGCTCTCGATGAGATTCGAGGTCGTCGTATTCAGCGCTGTGATCTGGTCGAGCACGAGCTTCTGGTCGGACAGGGCCTGCGCCACGATGACGGCCGTCCGAAGTGCGGAGACGGTTGTGGTCGTCGCGCGATCGACTCCCCTGATGAGCTCGAGGTTGTTGCGGCGGATGACGTCCAGGGCCAGGTAGCCCTGAACACTCACGGCGAGCTGGGTGAGCAGGTCCTGCACCTTCTGGCGGACCGGGAAGAGCATGTCCTCCCTGAGGATTCTGGCGCGGTCGGGATCAGTCGCCTCGACCTCGCGGAGCTTCGCCTCCAGCGCGGCATCGAGCTTCTGGCTCAGGTAGACGTACTGGCGGAGGCGCTCCATGACCGCCCAGAGGTTCGCCTTCTCCTGCTCGATGTCGGTGTTGTCCTTCTGGAGTTCGGATTGGCCGTGGTAGAGCGCGGTCATGATGGCGTTGATGTGGCTCTGGCTCGACCGGTACTTGTCGAAGTAGGCGCGGAGCCTGTCGCCGAAGGGCAGGATCCCGAGCAGCTTGTGAGGCGAGAGCAGGTCGCCCTGATGAGACGGATCGAGTTCCTCGACCTGCCGCCGGAGCTGGAGGAGTGAGTGCGAGACCGCCGAGGCCTCCGCGAGGCCGCCCTTGCTCATTGACGCGATCGGCTTGTTGAGGAGGCGCGAGGAGACCGAGGCGGACGCCTTGATGTCCTCGTCCCCGAGCTTGCGGATGTCGTCCACTCGCGCTATGAAGGCTGGATCGTGAGGATCGAGCGAGGAGATCTTGTCGACGTATCCGGCAACCATTCCGTCGAGCTTGGCCACGGTCGCCGGATCCAGCTTGATCGCCGCCGCGGCCTGGTCCGTCGCGATTGCAGTCACGGGAGCAGGCGCCGTCAGGGCCAGCGTGCCCGTCTCGGGGGCCTGGGTGGTGGTATCCGTGGCGCCGACCAAAGTCGTTTCGGCCGCCGCGGGAGCGGATGCTTCGTCGATGCTGAGAGAGTCGCTCACGTGGTTCTCCTATCCTCGCCGCCGCGGCAGCGGCGTTGCGGCGCGCTCTTCCTGGTCGGCCGTAACGTGGACCACAACCATACCGCCTCCCGCATGCGGCCGGATGCTCGCTTCATGGTCGGGACGGCACGTAACGCCCCATTATCGGAGGGTGCGTGCGACGGCGAGCCCCTTGCCTTCGCGGCCCGGTCCTGTGCCGCATCCCCGCCGGAGAATCGCACCCAGACGACTCTCTCCGCACCGGCGCTCAGCTGTCGATCTCGTAGTCGCCGAAGAGAGTCCTGATGCGATCGGGATGTCCTGGCTGGCGCACCTGGTTCGACAAGAGCGACCCAAGACTTTCTTCTCATGAAGTAGGCGGTTTCCCGATCCGGTGCCACAGGCTACACTGTGGCGCACCAATGAACAGGAATCCCTTCGACAGCAGCCTGCTCCTTACCTGAGGCGAGCCCCGTTGTGGGTGCTCGCCGATCGCCTCCTGCGCCATCGCAGGAGGTTTTTGTTTCCCTCGAAACCCCAGCCAGACCGCGGCGACGAACGCGTACCGACAGAGTCAGAAGGAACCCGAGATGCCTCCCGTACCCGCTCACCCCAAGAAAATGCCGGTCGAGAAGTACATACCCTTCCGTCCCCTGCCGCTCCGCGTCCCGGATCGCGAGTGGCCCAACCGCCAGATCGAGCACGCTCCGATCTGGTGCTCGGTGGACCTGCGCGACGGCAACCAGGCCCTCATCGACCCGATGGACCCGGCTCGCAAGATGCAGATGTTCAACGCCCTCGTCGGCATGGGCTTCAAGGAGATCGAGGTCGGGTTCCCGTCCGCGTCGCAGCCGGACTACGACTTCATCCGCCAGCTGATCGAAGAAGACCTGATCCCCAACGACGTTACGATCCAGGTTCTGACGCAGTGTCGCCGCGAGCTGATCGAGCGGACGTACGAGTGCCTGCGGGGGGCCAAGCGGGCAATCGTCCACTTCTACAACTCGACCTCCGTGCTTCAGCGGCGCGTCGTCTTCCGACTGGACAAGGAAGGCGTGCGCAAGATCGCCGTCGACGCCGCCCGCATCTGCCTGGAGCAGGAGGCCCGGCTGCCCGGAACCGAGATCCGATACGAGTATTCGCCCGAGAGCTTCACGGGCACGGAGCTTGACTACGCGCTCGACATTTGCGCCGCTGTGATGGACGTCATCGCGCCGACGCCGCAGCGGCCGATCATCTTGAACCTGCCGGCTACCGTCGAGATGTACACGCCGAACATCTATGGCGACGCCATCGAATGGTTCCACCGCAACGTCCCGCGCCGCGACTCGATCGTCCTCTCGCTGCATCCGCACAACGACCGCGGCACAGCCGTGGCCGCGGCCGAGTTCGGCTTGATGGCCGGCGCGGACCGAATCGAGGGCACTCTCTTCGGCAACGGCGAGCGGACAGGCAACGTGGACGTCGTCAACCTGGCCGGGAACATGTTCAGCCAGGGCGTGGACCCGAAGCTGGACATCAGCGACATCGATGCCCTGCGCCGTGTGGCGGAGCACTGCAACCGCCTGCCCGTGGAGCCGCGCCATCCCTATGTCGGTGACCTTGTCTACACGTCCTTCTCAGGCTCTCACCAGGACGCGATCAAGAAGGGCATGGAGGCGCTCCCGCCCGGCTACGACATCTGGGAGGTGCCCTATCTGCCGATCGATCCCAAGCACGTCGGCCGCAGCTACGAGGCCGTCATCCGGGTCAACAGCCAGTCCGGCAAGGGCGGCGTGGCCTACATCATGAAGGCCGAGCATGGCATGGACCTGCCGCGCCGGCTCCAGATCGAGTTCAGCCGCTGCATCAAGGTGATCACCGAAGGCAGCGGCACCGAGATCACACCTGAGGAGATGTGGGACGCGTTCGCGGCTGAGTACCTGCCGGCGGAAACTCGAACGAAACTGGCGGGCTACGAAACCTCCTCGGACGCCGGCGGCGTCGTGGTTAGCGCCAGGCTTGGCTCCGGGTCGGTGACGCGCTCCATCTCAGGTCGGGGCAACGGCCCGATTTCGGCGCTGGTCCACGCTCTCCGGCAGGATCTCGGCGTGGAGGTCGAGGTGCTCGACTACGCCGAGCATGCCCTGGGCGGCGGCGAGGAAGCCACGGCCGTCGCGTACGTCGAGGTCCGCTCCCACAAGGACGTTCGTTGGGGCGTGGGCATGGATCCGAACATCACCACGGCCTCGATGAAGGCGGTGGTGGGCGCGCTCGAACGGCTGGGCGTCGATCTGGCGCCATCCGGCGAGGTCGCGGTCGCCGGCAGCGTGTCCGGCGCGTCCGGCACAGGAGACGGTTCGAAGCGCTGACGGTCGATCGGTCCCGACCGCTGCCCCGCCGGGGCGGCGAGAGCGCCATGTCTCGGAGGACCGCCTACACTCGGGCCATGAGTCTCTGGTCAGGCCTCGAGCGGCGCTACATGCGGTTCCACGAGGCGCTCTACGTCTTCACCGACGGCCGCGTGGGTCACCGCCTGATCGGTGTGCCCACGCTCCTGCTGCGCACCAAGGGCAAGCGCACCGGGCTGCCCAGGACGGCCGCGCTCGTCTACGCGCGGGACGGCGACGGGTACGTCCTGGTCGCATCTAACCACGGCTACGACCGACCGCCCGGCTGGTTCGTCAACCTGGAGGCCGAGGCGCGGGTCAGTGTTCAGGTTGGGAGGGTTCGGACCGACGGCATCGCCGCCGTCGTGTCCGCCGGGGACCCCGACTACGGGCGCCTCTGGAAGCTCGTGAACCGGACCAACCACGACCGTTACGACGGCTATCAGTCGAAGACGGCTCGTCCCATACCGCTCGTCGTCATCCGGCCGGCATGAGCGTGGCGGGCGGCCGATGCGGTGGGCAGCGGCTCCTGAACCACGAGTCCCGCGCCAGAGGTTTACGGCGGATTGCGTTCGCGGCCCGAGTGGCCCGCCGGCCGCGGCGCACGATCCGGTAAGGTTCAGCTATGAGCGTCACCGACAGCCTCCGAACCATCGGCGGTGCGATCCGTTCCCCGACCATCGGGCGCTGGCTCCGCATCGTTGGGCCGGCCTGGATCGTGATGCTCGCCGACGTGGACGCTCCCAGCGTGATCACGGCGGGTCAGGGCGGGACGGTCTCCGGTTACGCCCTGCTGCTCCCACTCTTCGCGCTCGTCCCGATCCTCTTTCTCGTGCAGGAGATGACCGCCCGTCTGGCTCTCGCGACCGGCAAGGGCCACGCCGAGCTGGTCCGGGCCCGCTACGGTCCGCGCTGGGCCGCGGTCACGGTCGCCGGCATGACCGTCATCAACTTCGTGGCCTATGTCTCAGAGTTCGCCGGGATCGCGCTGGGGGCGGCGATCCTCGGCATCCCGGCGCCCGTGGCGATAGTCGGTGCGCTGGTCCTGCACGCCGGCGCGGTGCTTACCGGCGGCTACTCGGTCTTCGAGCGGGGAGCGCTGTTGCTCTCTCTGGCGCTGTTCAGTTTCGTGGTCCTGGCGGTCGTGGGTCACCCGAACCTGAGCCACCTGGCCGCCGACCTCAGCCCGATTCCCAGTGACGTGCCGCACGACTACTTCGCCCTGGTGGTGGCGATCGTCGGGGCCTCGATCATGCCCTGGATGCTCTTCTACCAGCAGTCCGCCAGCATCGACAAGAAGCTGACTCGCGACGATCTCAAGGGATCGCGGATCGAGACGCTGTTGGGCGCCATCGCCAGCCAGGCGCTGATGGCCGCCATCGTGATCGCGGCCGCAGCGGCAATGGAATCGGCGCCGGCGCTGAGCTCCGCGACGGTCGCCCATCTGCCCGAAGGGCTGGCACGCCTGGCGGCGGGCGGTTCCGGCTGGCTCATAGCCATCGGTCTCATGGGCTCCGGCCTGCTCGCGCTGGTGGTGGTCTCGCTTTCGGCGGCGTGGGGGATCGGGGAGCTGATGGGCTGGCCGCACAGCCTCAATCTCAAGCCGAGCCAGGCCCGCCGTTTCTACGCCGTCTACTTCGCCGAAGTTCTGCCGGCCGCGGTCGTGGCTCTTGCGTCCGCCGACCTCGTGCGGTTGTGCATCGAGGCCATGGTCTTCAACGTGATCGTTCTCGCGCTGCCGCTTGCCTTCATCGTTCGACTCAGTGGCGACCGCGAGCTGCTCGGCGATCTGGCGAACTCACGGGTCCACAGTGCCGTGCTCTGGCTGCTGACCGCCGCCGTGCTGGGGGCGGGTTTGTTCGGCATGTTCCAGTACCTGACCTAGCCCGAGTACCTGACCCGGCCCGAGGGACCGCCTGATGGGCTCCGGTCCGGCCGGGCGACTCGGGTCTTGCGCGCGCAGGCTGCGCCGGACACACTACCCATCGCTGCACGACCGCTGGACCAGAAGCGGAACCGGCTCGTCGGCTCCAGGTTCGCTGCCGGGGTCTGCCCTACGGCGCGACTGCGGAAGGGCCGGATAGCTATGGATCGCACGAGAGTCGTGATCATGGGAGCCGCTGGTCGCGACTTCCACGACTTCAACACCGCCTACCGGAACGACCCGAGCGTCGAGGTTGTGGCCTTCACGGCCGCCACCCAGATCCCGGGGATCGCCGGGCGCAGCTATCCGCCGGAACTGGCAGGGCCGCTGTATCCCGGCGGCATTCCGATCGTGGCCGAGGTGGAGCTCGAGCGCCTGCTGGCCGAGAAGTCGGTCGATCTCGTCGTCTTCGCGTACAGCGACGTCACCCACGAGCACGTCATGCACATGGCCAGTCGGGCCCTCGCCTCCGGCGCCGACTTCGAACTACTCGGCCCGGCACGTACGATGCTGCCGAGCACCAAGCCGGTCGTCGCGACCGGAGCCACCCGCACCGGAGCCGGCAAGAGCCAGACGACGCGCTACATCGCCGCCCTGCTCGAGCAGCTCGGGCTGCGCGTCGTGGTCGTTCGCCATCCGATGCCGTACGGCGATCTGATTGCCCAGCGTGTCCAGCGC
>Ga0182010_10001933_pt1 | contig 10702 bp, 10 predicted proteins | sample 611E1MmetaG_FD_120488 | JGI IMG/M metagenome (GOLD analysis project Ga0182010, IMG submission 120488) | Permafrost microbial communities from Stordalen Mire, Sweden - 611E1M metaG | ecosystem: Environmental > Terrestrial > Soil > Wetlands > Permafrost | place: Sweden: Stordalen | collected...
CGATCGAGATCCGTCATTGCACTTGTCGGAAAACAGATCGGGATGTCCCTTAGCAACCGGCCGACAAGGTCCTTCGGGCACTCGGACCTGCCCACCCCGCCACCTGCCCCCGCGGCTTCGCCGCGCCTTCGCCGGGCCGCTGGCAAGGAGGGCCGACTAGCGACGGACAGCCCACCCCGCCCACCCCGCGGCTGCGCCGCGCGCGTCGCCGGACCGGAATGTACTGATGTACTTGAGGACCGGAAGCGCAGGCCCGACCGACACGGCCGTCGTCGCCTCCGTGGTTTGAAGTCCCTATGAGACGGGGCTCATGTACTTCCAGCGTTTCTTCCACCAACGCCGCGGCCCCTTGTCCACGCAGCCAAACCAGCGGCTCTGCACCGGACAAAACACGCGCACGTGCATGTGATCATCGTGCGGCGGAGCGTCGGTGGGTTGGTGCAAGACCTCGCGTGCCCGCGCCACCAGGGCTGGATCGGCCCTTTCTTGCACTGCCTCTTGCAGAAGCAACTCGGCGAGCGGCTGGTGGATGAAGATCCACTGCACCTCCACGCCCGCTTCGGAGAGGAGTTCCGCCACCAAAGCCCACGTCCGCCGCAAATCGAGGTGGCCGCCCGGCAGCGGCTGGCGAATCCGCCGCCCAGTCTTGCCCGAGGACCACGCCACCGCGCTGCCATCATTCGCGAAGCGAAGCATGGCAGGAAGGTTGGCAAGCGGATTCCCGTCCCCATTCACAGCATAGAAGAAAATGTCCACATCCCGTCCGCTCTCGTGCGAACGGTGCATGCTCGAGTCTCCCCCACGGCGCAGCGACATATCTCCGACATAGGCCACGCCTCCCGGGGCGGCTTGCTCGACCTGCGCGAAGGCGCGCCTCAACCCGACCACGAGTTCCTCAATGGCGAAGCTGCGGCCGCGCGCACGCCAGTCGGGATGGACCTGGTAGCCATCTCCTTCGATCGGCAGGGCGACCGCGCCCAAGAGCGCCCCATGAGCGTGGGTACCCCAGGACAAGCTGCCCCCATCGGCTCTAGCGAAGATCCCCACGCAGCCCGGGAGCGCGGTCAGAGCCGCGAGGGCAAGCTCAACCGCTTGCAGGCGTGGCAAAGCGTCTCGCCCCTTCCTTCCTGACCTGTACGTGGCCTTGCACGGACAACTGCCGCCTGCGAGCACGCTGGCCACCCTGGCCATCTACTTCCCGGGGCAACTTGCCAATGCCTACCCGTAGGCCTTCTCCATCCTCTCCTGATCTTCCTTGCAGCGGATGCAAAGAGTCGTCTCCAGCCGGGCCTCAAGCCGCTTGAGCGAGATAGGTTCGCCGCACTGCTCGCACAAGCCGAAGGTGTTGTCCTCGATGCGCTCGAGCGCATGGTCGATCTTCTGCAAGAACGTCTTCTCGCGCCCACGCAGCCTGAAGGTGAACGATTGCAGGTACTCAGACGACGCAAGATCCATTTCGTCCGGCAGATCGTCGGACTCAAGCGTCATGTCCTCGCTCAGCGTCCGCTGCGCGTTGCGGAGAATTTCCTTCTTGCGGCTCAACAAGATCTCGCGAAACCGCTTGAGATCCCTCTTCTTTAGACCGGTCCCTTCCATGAAGCCCCTTGACTCAGGTTGTACGGAGACACGTGCTTAGTCTACCGCCGGATCGAATCATGTCGCAGAAAAGATACCAATGAATCCGTGTCCTTGACAGCGTGCCCGGGAACTGCGTAAATGCAAGAAATCTCCCAGGCGAGATTACCTACAACGGGGTGCTTCATGGCCGGTTCGGATAAGAGGAAACAAAGTCTCTACTTCCCAGAAGAGATGCTCAAGGAGATTCAAGAAGAAGCAACGCGGCAGGACCGTTCTCTCTCCTGGATAGTGCAGAAAGCGTGGAAGATCTCTCGCAAAGAGATCATGAAGTACCCCTCGGTGAACGAATTTCCTGGGGAAGAAGACGAGCGCGGCGCGAGCGAGTGAGGTCTTCGCGCACCTGTTTTGGGTCCTTGCTGGGCCGCATGCGCGGTCGCTCTGACAACGAGGTACCTTCGGGGTAGATGGCCGAGTTTCTGCTTGTCGCTGACCAGGTTGCGCCTGTGGTCGATGGCGAGTTGCCCGGCTGTGCGGCGGCCTTGGCCCTGGCGCTGTCGGTTGCCAAGCACCGCGTGTCGATTCTGTCGTTGGCTACCCCGGAGCAGGCATCCCGGCTACCCGGAATGGCTCGCCGCCTGCGAACCATCACGACCCGGGTGGGGGGTACGGACCAAGAAGTCTCGCTTTTCGAGGGCCGCTCGGCAGTCAGTCAGTGTGCCCTCTATGCGCTCGGCACCCAATCTGACAATCGCGGTCGCCGCGCGGCCCTGCTGGCAAGCGCCAGCACATCGCTGGTTCGCGATCAGATCTGCTGGCCTGACGTGGTGGTGGGGTGGGGAGAAACCTCGGCGCTAGCTCTGGCTTGCGCCCCGTCCGCCCGTGCGGCCCTGGTCGTGCCAGATGGACGCTGGGACCAGCCCCTATCCAGCGACGAGCGGGCCGAGCTAGATCCCGACAACCCCGCGGTGGCCGTGGCAAGTGGCATGTTGGTGGGCCTCGGCGCCATCGAAGCCGACGTGGTGATTCTCCCCTGCCCTTCAGCCGCGGAAGCTTTCCGCCGTGCCAGTGAGTTGGCCTTCCGTGCCTCGGACCAGCCAGTTGCTTCGATACGTTTTGGGTGCGACGAACTGCCGCACGACCCGGCCACTGACCCGGTTCTTGCCGCAACCTTTTCGCCTGAGCTCCCTGCCGGCAAGCAGGAATGTCGTCGGGCTCTTGCCCGACGCACGTCGCTGGCGGTGGGGCCACGCACACTTCTGCTGGCCACCGGACCGCTCGATCCCGCGCGCGGAGGCCGCGAAATTCTCGAAATGGTTTCGCAACTGAGTCGAGCGGATGTCGCGATCGTTTTTCCCGCGGGAGGGGATCGTGCGCTGGGCGAACAGGCCAACGTTCTGGCTATTCGCTCCCCCGGCAAGGTTAGCGTGTTCCCGGAGGCGGGCGCCGAGGCCGAACGTCACATCCTGGCGGCGGCAGACGCCGTGCTGCTGGCGGACACCGGTGACCTCACCGGACGTGCAGCCAGTCTGGCGCTTCGCTACGGGGCGCTTCCCTTGGCGCCCGACGCAGGCGCAAGCGGCGATTTTCTACCTGACTACGACGTGAATTCGCAGACGGGCTGTGGCTTGCTCTATGCGCCGACCGATCCATGGGGCGGAAGCGGAGCGATCCAGCGGGCGACCGCACTGCGAGCCAACCTCGATATTTGGCAACCGCTGCTCTGTTCGCTCATGCGCGCGGCCCCGCGCTGGTCGGCAGCCGCCGCCTCACTGGAGGCCATCTGTCTCACCCCGCGTGCAGCCTGAGGATGCGCACGCCCAACTCGTCTCCCACCCTGACCAGTTCGCCCACCGCCCACAGTTGACCGCCGACTCGCAGTTGGATCGCGTCGGTCCGCCGTGGCCCAAGGCTCAGCACGCCGCCCGCCATCAGTCCGGCCAGTTCGTCACCTCGAAGCGTGAGCCGGCCAATCTCGGCGACCACCTCCACCGGAGCGGTCGCAAGAATCTTCGCCACATGTGAGGACTGCGGCTCTTCCAAGATTGGGCGTGTCTCGTCTCGTGATGACATGGACATTGATTCTTCCTCAACCTGAAGAAATGGGCCAGCCATGACGAAGCTGCCGTCACTAGCCAGGCTGGCGGACGCCCCGAAGTCACCCACACGCAGGGACGCGGGCCAGGTACCGTCCAGCTTGGCGTGGGCCACGCCATCAAACACGACCACATCGCCTGCGACAGCCGCGGCAACGTCAGCACCCGTCAAGATGGTTCGGGCGAGCTCCAGGGTCACGCCGGCCGCCAGCCGTTCCACGTGAGCTGTGACCGGACCGGTCCACGCAGCATCGACCAGCCACCCGACCGGAATCAGCAGAAGGGCGCGTCCACTCGTGCCCGTGGCGGTACCGACCAATCCCCCAATCACGAGAGCTGGGAAGGTAGGATCGGGGCGTCCCGCAGGGATCCCTAGCCCAAGCTCGATCCTCCGAGAAACCCCCAATGCGTCCAATGCGGAGAGCAGAACAGCCGCCATGACGCCGCGTTCACCGCGAGCGAGAGGACGCAGCGCCGCTGGTGCCGGCCCACCCAGCGCGGCTCGCATCAGGGCCAGTGAAACCCGGTGGCTCACGCCCAGCCAACCCCGCTCTCCGTCGCGTTTCAGCGGGAAACAGTCCATGCCGTCAAAACCATCCTCATCTCCCACCACCTGCTCCGCCATGGTCACCCGGTCGGGATGAATCTCAAGCTCCCCTACCCCCTTGGCCGCAATCGTCACGGCCGACGGGATGCGTGATCGAGCCCGGGCTAGGGTTGCCGTCCATTTCGCTGCCTGGTCCGGCAGCCGCGGCAGAGAGTCGTGCGAAAAAGCCTGCCATCCGGCTTGGGCTGTCATCGGTGGTAGGGTATACTCTAGCAAGAGTGGCTCTCGGGAAAGCAAGGACGTGAAGCCTTCTGACAATGAATTGGGTTTTTTCTCTTGCCAGGAGATCGTGGACTACTGCCTCGATTTTCTGAGCGGAACGCTGCCCGAGACGGAGCGGCGGCTCTTCTCCTCCCACCTGCGCAACTGCACTGATTGCATGAGGTTCTTCGAAACCTACCGCAAAACCCCCGAGATCTCGCGAGAGGCGCTTGCGCTAAGCATGCCCGACCGAGTCAGAATGGCTGTGCGTGATTTCCTGCGCGGACGCTATGAGCCAAGCGCGGCCGACCACGACAGCTCGACGAGAAGATGACGACGGCCTTCGCCTGCTTGACAGGCGGAGGGATGCGGGCAAGATGGCCCCATTAGCATGCCCGTCGGCCTGGTTTGTTCCCGCTGCGACGCTCTGACCGGCCTCGACGCAACCCGGTGCCCGGTCTGTCAGGCCCCGATCGTCGAGGCGGCATCTCGTGAAGAACCATTGCCCGGCCAGTCCAAGTCTGCTGTCCCTGTGGAGGAATCCATGCCAACCATGCCCTGCCCAACCTGTGGCAACCCAGTCCCGATCGGCGATCGTTTCTGCGGCCAATGCGGGGCGCGCATCGAGGCGCCACCCGCGCCAACTCCTGGCGCGGGCAAAACCATGTTCTTCTCGGGCGTCCAGGTTTCCGGCGTCGCCAAGCTGGTGGTGGTCAAGGCCAACAGCGCCGACGGCTTGGCCTACGAACTCGGCGGAACCGAGCATGTCGTGGGCCGCACCGATGGCGCCATCCTGTTTCCCGATGACCCCCTGGTGTCCCCGCTCCACGCCAACTTCCTCTACCGGGAGGGCAAGCTGTTCGTGCGCGACGAAAACTCGATCAACGGTGTGTTCCTGCGCATCCGCTCCCCGTCGCGGCTGGAGTCCGGCGCGGTATTCTTGCTGGGCGAGCAACTCCTGCAGGTTGAAGCCCTACCACCCGACTTCGGGCCGCAGCCAGATTCCGAAGGAACCTACTTCTACGCCAGCCCCAAGCGGGCCTCCAAGATGCGCGTCATCCAGCGACTGCGCGGGGGCGAGATCGGCCTCATCGTGCGCGCCCGCGGTGACAGCATCACGCTTGGTCGCGAAGGGAACGACCTCAACTTCCCCGACGACCCCTTCATCTCGGGGCGCCACGCCGAGGTTAGCATCGGGCCGGATGGGATGTTCACAGTGACCGACGTGGGATCCAAGAATGGCACTTTCGTGCGCATCAGCGATGAGTCCCCGTTGGAGCATGGTGACTATGTGTTCCTCGGCCAGCAGCTCTTGCGGGTGGAGATTTCCTAGGGTTAGCACATGGCATTGATGAGAAAATGAAAGTTAATGTTCTTCTTCATGAACTGCGCGGAGGATAGCTCGTGATCATCTGTTCTCGTTGCGGCAAAGAAAATCAGGACCAGTTCAAGTATTGCCTCGGTTGCGGCCAAAAACTGCAAGCGGTGGCTCCTGCACCGGCTCCGGCGGCGTCTCCAGCCGCGCCGGAGCCCGCCAGCGTGGGCATGGCAAGACCCTATTCACCCACTCCACTGGCAGCGACCCAACTCGCGGGCGCTCCGCTTGTATCAGCTTCCTCAGGCGTGATTGCGGCAGCACGGCCCTCGACAGCCAGTCCGGGAGCGGCCGCTGTGGTTCGGCCGGTTGCCGGGGCAGGCTCAGCGCCCCATGTAGTCCGTCCCAGCGCAGCTGCAGGAGCTCAACGGAACGCGCCGGCCTCGCCAAGCCCGGGCGCAGCGGGTGCAGGCAGCCCCACTGGTGCTCCAGCCGCCTTTGTTTCTGGCCCGGTTGCATCCACGCCTGACCCTTCACAGGACGCGTCCCGGCCGCGAGCTGTGACCTCGCCACAGGACGCAGCGGCGGAACAAAGAATCGCCTCCGCACCGACCGCCTGGCGCCCCGGTGGTGGCGGAACCGCCTCTGCGCCGAATCCTCTGCTCTCAGCAAACGCGGCAGCGCCCCGACCTTCGGCCGCTGCAGCACAGATCCCTGCCAGGGCAGCCGCTGCGCCGGTCGCCGCCGTGCCCGCGGCACCGGCCGCGTATTCGCTCGCACCGACTGCATATGCTCCAGGCCCGGCCGCAGCCCCGGCACCCGTAGTCCCGGGTCCAGCCACCTGTTCACGCTGTGGCAAGGTGGTGGCTGCTGGCTTTGCGTTCTGCGGGGCCTGCGGTCACCGCATGAAGCAGGCCGCAGGCGCGGTGGTTGAAGCTGCCTTGCAGCAGGCCGCGGCGTTGGCGCCTGAGCCCGCTAAGGTCACGATTCGTGGCCAGCTCACTCTGATTCGTCCCGACGGCACCGAGGGTGGAATCCACCCTCTGCGCGAGGGTGAGAATCTGATCGGACGAGGCCAGGGCCATCTTTTCGACGCCGACCCGTATCTTTCGCCCCGCCACGCTGAATTCGTTCTCACCGAGGAAGGGCTCGAGGTCCGCGACCTGCGCAGTTTGAATGGCGTGTTCGTGAAGCTCACCCAGGAAGAACCCCTGGAATCGGGCGACACCTTCCGCGTCGGTCAGGAACTGCTCCGCTTCGACATCATCAACCCACCCTCCCCACTTGAGGATGGAACCGAGATCGTCGGCACGCCCAACCCAGGTTACTGGGGCCGCCTGTCAGTGATCGTCGGCCGAGACCTGGATGGCCCCGCCTTCCCACTCTTCGACGAGACAGTCGTGCTCGGCCGTGAGCGCGGCGATGTCCTCTTCCCCGAGGACGGCTACGTCTCGGGCACGCACTCACAGATCGCCCTGTCGCAAGGCCGCGTCTGCCTGACCGACCTGGGTTCGTCGAATGGCACCTTCCTCCGGGTGCGCGAGGCGCGACCCGTGCCGACAGGCAGCCTCCTGCTTATGGGCCAGCAGCTTTTCCGCGTGGCCTATCAGTAGCTACTTCTGTTTGTTCTTGTTGAAGAACGCCTTGCGCAAGTCGTCGTTCTGCTTCGGCTCGATGTAGCGGAAGCCGCCCGGGATCTTGAAACGCTCCCCGTTGTCGAAGTCCAGGATCACGTCTACCGGCCCCTTGTCCCCGGCCGGGGTGATGAGGTTGATCTTGTCTTTGGACCCGATGACAACCTGCTCGGCCACATGACCACCGAATGCGACGCGGACCTGCGTCTTGCCTGGCTGCAGCCCCGCCCCGACAATGTTGATGTGGTCACCGCCCGCGGTGATACCCTCGGACGGCTCGACCCGGTCGATGCGGAGTCTGGTCTCATCGCAGGCTGCCAGGAATGTTAGGACCAGAAGGGCCGACGACAGCCCCAAGACGCGTTTCATGTGCGCTCCTCCTTGAATAGATGGCACCTTAGCCCTCTCAAACCCTGCGGTCAACGGAGACTCTGCAACTGCTGCAGGATTGGGGTTCGAGGCGGGAGCCGCTGCTGCCCGGCCGGCCACAGATGGGGTATGACTAGCAGGCCCTGCCGGGGGCTGACTTCTCCGTGGATACCAGACTCATATTGCGTGACATCGAGGCCCTTCTGGAAAACGCAGGTGCCGGGACCGTGGTCGAGGTCTATGGCGCTGCGGGCGCCCTGGGCCCGGCTATCGCGGCCCATTTGACTCACAATGGCATCGGTCACGCTCCCCTGCTCTATTTGGTTGCTGGCGAGGATCTAGTCGAAACGCGCTGTGCGGATCTGTCGTTCTTCCTAGCGCCGAGAAAGTCAGCCGAGGATCCGCTCTCGCCTCCGCCCGTCCTGGATCTTCCTGCGCCCGAAGTCTCGCCGCACGCCGAGATGCAAGCCGATCGCCGCACGGTCATGCGCCGGCTGGCACTCCTGTACCGGCTGGGTCACGGCCACGCGCCCGCCGTGGTGGTGGCGTCTGCGGCTGCGGTATTCCGGCGCGTAGTTCCCCCGATGCGCTTCGCCGATCTCTGCCGCGTGGTCGAGGCCCACTCCACGCTGGACAGAGAGGCCTTGATCAATGACCTTGCCCAGGCTGGCTACGGCCGCGCGCAGGTCGTCGAGGATCCAGGAACCTTTGCGCTGCGCGGGGCGGTCATCGACGTCTTTCCCCCGGTCTACAAGCACCCAGTTCGCATCGAACTTTTTGGCGACGAGGTGGAGTCACTCCGTCTGTACGACGCCGCCACCCAGCGCACCTTGCGGCCCATCGACAAGGTGGAGCTTCACCCGGTGCGGGAGACGGTGGTGACCGCGGGCGCCGACACTCGTTCACGCCTGCTGGCCGCAGCCGACCAGGCTGCCTACCCGTCAAGCAAGACCCGCTACCTACTGGAGCAGATCGAGCGAGGCGAGGATTTCTTTGGCAGCGAGGCGCTCGCTCCCATCTTTCATGACCGTCTCGGCTCGTTCTTCGACTACCTTGCGCCGCAGACCCGCGTGGTGGTTGAGGATCCGACGGCCATCCTGGAAGAAGCGCGCCGCAGCTTCTCCCGCGTGCGCGAGAGTGCCTTGCATCGCCGGGCCGAGCATCGGCTCGCGCTTGATGCGGAGGAGTTCCTGCTCGACGAGGAACAAGCACGCCTCGCGCTTGCCGCTTGGCCGCGCCTGGAAATGCGCGCAGTGGAGATCACGCCGTCCAGTGCGGACCAAGTGCCGGCCGCGCCGCGGGTTCGACTGACGGCAGAGCCGAACACCAGCCTGCGCGCCGAACTGCTGCACGAGCGCGGCGACGAAGATCTCGGACATGCCCTGTGCGAACGTATACGGCTCTGGCAGGCTGGCGGCTACTGCGTGTGCCTGGTGGCGCCCAGCCGCGCCCACGCAGACCGGCTGGCCGGAGTCCTGCAGGCATTCGGGCTTGCACCCGAAGCCCCGCGCGACCACAGCGAAGGGGGTGCGCAGCACCTGCTCACGCGGAGCGCGGCTCGCCCCTGCTTGGAGATTCTGGTCGGGCCGCTTACCCGCGGATTTCGCCTGCCCGATGCTCGCCTGGCACTCGTCGCCGAAGAGGAGATCTTCGGTGCGCGCGCGCACCGCGCAGCCCCGGCGGCGAGTGCGCCCGGGTTCGGGGATCTCGCCGAGATCGCCGAGGGCGACCTGGTGGTCCACGACGAACAAGGGGTGGGCCGCTACCGGGGCTTGAAGAAGCTCACCCTGCGCGGAGTGGCGCATGATTTTCTCCACCTGGAGTACGACGGCGGCGGGCTCTACGTGCCGGTCTACCGCATCGGCGTGGTGCACAGGTTCCTGGGCGGCACGACCGTGCCACTCGACAAGTTGGGCGGCTTCACCTGGCAAGAAAAGCGACGCCGAGTTTCCGCGGAAGCGCGCAAACTGGCTGAGAATCTGCTGCAGCTCTACGCCCAACGACAGGCGCTGCCCGGCCATGCTTTCCCGCCCCCGGACGTCATCTTCCGTGAGTTCGAGGAGACCTTTCCCTTCGAGGAGACCGCTGACCAGGACAAGGCCATCGCGGCGGTGCTGGCCGACATGCAAGGCGAGGCGCCCATGGATCGCCTGGTGTGTGGCGACGTGGGCTACGGCAAGACCGAGGTGGCTCTGCGCGCCTCGCTGCTGGCCGCGCTGGGCGGCCGCCAGGTCGCGGTACTGGCCCCCACCACGGTCCTGGTCGAACAGCACGCGGTGACATTCGCCGAGCGGCTGCGCGACTTCCCGGTGCGGGTGGCGTCGCTGTCGCGCTTTCGCAGCAAGCGCGAACAGCGGGACACCATCGCTGCGCTGGCCGCCGGGAAGCTGGATATCGTTATCGGCACCCACCGCCTGTTGTCGCGCGATGTGCACTTCCGTAATCTGGGCTTGCTCATCATCGACGAGGAGCAGCGCTTCGGGGTCACCCACAAGGAGCGCCTCAAGGAGATGCGCTCGCAAGTTGACGTGCTCACCCTGACCGCCACGCCGATTCCGCGCACCCTGCAGATGGCCATGAGCGGCCTGCGCGAGATCTCCATCATCGCCACGCCGCCCGCCGACCGGCTGGCCATTCGCACCTTCGTGTGTGGCTATGATCCCGAGTTGCTGCGCGAGGCGATTGCCAAAGAACTAGGGCGAGGAGGCCAGGTGTTCTTCGTGCACAACCGGGTTGAGGATCTGCCCAAGTGGACGCGCGAGGTTTGCGTCCTAGCGCCCGGAGCGCGCGTGGGCATGGCGCACGGCCAGATGCCTGAGGCCAAGCTGGAACGGGTGATGATCGACTTCGTCGACGGGCGCTACGACATCCTGTGCTGCACGACCATCATCGAGTCGGGTCTCGA
>Ga0182010_10001934_pt1 | contig 10702 bp, 8 predicted proteins | sample 611E1MmetaG_FD_120488 | JGI IMG/M metagenome (GOLD analysis project Ga0182010, IMG submission 120488) | Permafrost microbial communities from Stordalen Mire, Sweden - 611E1M metaG | ecosystem: Environmental > Terrestrial > Soil > Wetlands > Permafrost | place: Sweden: Stordalen | collected...
CACGGCATGGGGATGGATGCGAATATGTGGGCAAAGCCTGCCCTTGCGCGGGTGCTGGGAGGAAAATATCCTCTAAGCGTACTAATTGAAGATAAGGATCCAAAAAGCTCATTTCATGACCTAAAGGCAAAGGGATATCCGGTAGTTGCATGGAGCCAGAAAAGGCCTGCCGGGCCGGTTTGCGTCGCCGTGGAAGAGTTGAGTGAAATCGTCGCGAGCTACGAGTCGAAGAGCGATATCGGCATCATTCTAGTCGGCCACAGCAGGGGAGGTCTCATCGCAAGGCTCTTTTCACAAGAGCACAATGCTACTGTCAGAGGAATCATAACTATTGGAACGCCCCATAAAGGATCGTCTATGGCGAAATGGGTGATTTACGTCTCGCCGATAACGACAGCTCTCAAAACCCTCATGGACAGGAACGATGAGGAAGTGAAGTCGGCCATGCACCGGGTCCTGGACTTTCTGAGCGGTGACGAGATAAAGGAGATGCTTCCCGGATCGGACCTTCTGAAAAGCCTCTCCAATAAACGCACGCCGGGGACCTGCATCGTCTCAATCGGCGGCACCGATCCAGCGCTTGTGAAGATCGGCAAGACATCACTTCCGGGTATCCTGTCCGAAATCGTACCCGAAAAGATGTTACCTGACGAAATGAAGAAGGGCAAGGGTGACGGCTTAGTGTCCGCTGAAAGTGCCGTTTATCCCGGATGCGACGAGCACAGGAATTTTCATGCCCACCATGCGGGGCTGATTTTTGATCGTGAGAGCAGGGAGTACATTGTTGATGTGGTTACGTCGTTAACAGCGGCTGATATCAGCTCATTTAGCCGCCCGGTATAGAATGACCGCGACTGACCATGCATAACCCTTAAGACAAATGCAGCTTGCACCAGAGGGCTGAATCAGTATATCGTTAACGGAATAACATCATGCAATCACTTGCCGAAGTCTGGTATTATCAGATCGAGTACAGGATCCCACTTTCCTTCGCTGTCAATTCTTGCATTTTGAACCTGCAATGACGATACTTATATCAGATATCACTCGATATCGTTTTTTTAGGAGCGCCCTATGAGAACCATAGCTCTCTTCAAAGTGCTTGTATTCCTGAGCGCTGGCTTTGCAATCCCTTTTCAAGCTAATGCTCAATGGTCCAATGTGATGACAACCCCTGTAGTTCAAGGGTTGGCGGCGCCTGTGCATATAAACAATGCCGGCGACGGCAGCGCGAGGTTATTCATCGTGGAACAGGCGGGCAGGATCAGGATCTTCAATAACGGGACGCTCCAATCCACTCCATTTCTGGATATCTCACAACGCGTCCGGTTCTTTGGAGAACAGGGGCTATTGAGTGTGGCATTTCCCCCGAACAATAACCCTAATAAGGGATACTTTTATGTCTATTACACAGACCTGAACGGCAATAACCAGGTATCGCGATTTAGCATAACAGCCAACCCAAACGTTGCCGATCCGGCCAGCGAAATCCCGATATTGAACTTCAGCCATCCAGTTTTTACCAATCACAACGGCGGGCAGCTGGCCTTCGGCCCCGACGGATTCCTCTACATGGGCACAGGCGACGGCGGAGGTGGCGGCGATCCAAACGACAACGCCCAGAACCCGGCCAGTTTTTTGGGCAAGTTGCTTCGCATCGATGTCGAGACTGCAGGCTGCGTGACGAAGCCTCCCTCAGTTCCCAGGAATTACTGCGTTCCCGCAGCGAACCCGTTCTTCGTCACTCCGGGTTTTCTGCCAGAAATCTGGGCGCTGGGAGTACGAAATCCTTGGCGCTTCTCGTTCGACCGGACTACGGGCAACCTTTATATCGCTGATGTCGGACAGGACCGGCGGGAAGAGGTGGATTTTCAGGCTGCGGGGAGCGCGGGAGGGCAGAATTACGGATGGAGTATTTTTGAGGGCTCGCTCTGTTTCAATCCTCCGTCGGGCTGTGTACCGCCGTCGGGCTATGTCGGCCCTGTCGTCGAGTATGATCATGGGATCAATGACGTCAATGGCTGCGCCATAACGGGCGGGCATGTATACAGGGGTGCCGATCCCGGGCTTGCCTTGCTGCTCGGCGGCTATCTTTACGGTGATCTCTGCAGCGGCAAGATATGGGGATTCAGGCAGGCGTCGGCCGAAAATATGCTGCTCCTGGATACAGGCATGGCAATTACGACATTCGGTCTCGACGAACAGGGCAATCAGTATGTTGCTGACTACGGGTCAGGCGTGATCTCCCTTTTCGTTCAATTGCCAGCGCATGCATCCAGGATAGGTGTCTTCACATCGGGGACATGGTATTTTGATACCTTCAGCAATGGGGCTTGGGACGGACTCCCGAATGACCGTAGCTTTCCCGATTTCGGCAAGGGGCTGCCGAATGTGATGCCCGTAGTCGGCAATTGGGATGGCACAGCCGCCGGTATCCGTGTTGGTGTTTTCACAAACGGCACCTGGTACTTTGACATGAACGGCAATGGAGCCTGGGATGGCCCCGCGATAGACAGGACGTTTTCCAATTTCGGCGTGGGACTGCCGAATGCGATCCCCGTGGTGGGCGATTGGGACGGTTCCAGCATCACAAAGATCGGCGTCTACTCAAACGGCACCTGGTACTTTGACATGAACGGCAATGGAGCCTGGGATGGCCCCGTGATAGACAGGACCTTTTCCAAATTCGGCGTTGGACTGCCGAATGCGATCCCCGTGGTGGGCGATTGGGACGGTTCCGGCATCACAAAGATCGGCGTCTACTCAAACGGCACCTGGTACTTTGACATGAACGGCAATGGAGCCTGGGATGGCCCCGTGATAGACAGGACCTTTCCCAATTTCGGCGTTGGACTGCCGAATGCGATCCCCGTGGTGGGCGATTGGGACGGTTCCGGCATCACAAAGATCGGGGTCTACTCAAGCGGCACCTGGTACTTTGACATGAACGGCAATGGTGCATGGGACGGCCCTTCGGTTGACAGGACATTTACCGACTTCGGCGTGGGTCTTCCAAATCCCTTTCCGGTTGCGGGCATCTGGCCGTAGGTTACCGCATAATTGAATAATCGGGATGGGAGGAGTGTGCTTAAGTCTTATCAGCGATATCTTTGAAGATTGGTGTTTATTCCCCTGATAGACCAAGAAGGTAAAATGTCAGATCGTCTATCTTATCCAGGAGTTCTTTGAACGAGCCGCCGTAGCTCTTCGAGGTTGAAAATAGCTCAGAACGTAATCGTAGCATCTGAGGGTCGTCGCTCTTTTCGTAGGTGATTCGTTGACCGTCCTGCAGTGCCATTCTCTCAATAAGTAGAAGCTTCTCAGATTTTTCTTTAAAAGGGAGCAACATGTTTTTGATAGCAAGTACGCGGTTGCGGAAGAAAGGATCCCCTAATGGGATGTTTTCTGAAAAATCGGCTGCGGCTTTGATCATCACATATAATGTGCAGTATTCGAGGCCCCTAATGCCCCGCTTCCACTGAAGCATAAGTCTATTGCGCCAAAACCAGAGGAAGTTTCTTTCACCGAAGGAGATCAAATCCTCAGCCGTCGTCATGATTTCCCCAAGGATTCGCGGTTGTTCCGTGGCAATTTTTCGTACTTCCTTATTTCTGCGGTTCAGCGCTTCGGAGCCGGACAGGTATTTCCACAAGTTTATGAGAACAATTTTGCCGTTGGCATCGTCCGGCGTGTCGAAGTGTATGAGCGACAGTACGACCTTGCCTTTCCCGTAACGGCCTTCGACAAGTGCAGGCTGCCCGATCAGACGGGACGGATCGAGATTGATCCGGTATGAATGTTCGAGGGCTTCCCAGCCACCGTGATATTTCTTAACATCTCCGATATTCAGGTCCGAGCTGAAGGAATCGGGAAGAGCTTCCTCATAAGTCGCTAGGATATTTATTGTCGGATCCGATATTGAGAATTGCGAGGGCCACCAGACATTAAATACGGGCTCTATGCCTTCAGATAGGTCATTCCAAATGCTGTGTTTGCAGAGGCTGAAGCGGGTCCTGCCGCTGAAACTAGGCACCCGGTCTTTCGTCGGTACACGGCTGATATTCAGCAACCCTATGCCGTCGAGCGTTGCCAAGCCGGCGCCGCCGCAAAAGCCCAAATAACTTCCACCGTCGTCTACAAAACTCCGAATCTTCTGCATGCCTTCTTCTCCGAGGGCCTTACGCTTGTTTGATGCCCATCCGCCTGGAACGAAGATCATGGAGTAATCGCGCAGCTTATTGACCCGAATGTCTTCCGACCGGACCAGATCGAACGGCAGTCCCGCAGCCTTTAATGCTTCGAAAGCTGTGAGGCCCCACAGAAAGGATTCGTCCCATAGCAGAGCACATGGTTTGAGCGAATCAGAGCTTTGATTCATACCCTCTCGGAGTTATCATTCGACCGTTCCACACAAAGGTTTTCGAGTTGCCGAAGATGACAGTGGTCTGCATGTCAATGTCGTGATCGAGCACACCGGACAGATCAGAGATTGTCACCTGTTCACCTGCTCGCATGGCTCCTTTCACAATACCGACGGGGGTTTCCGATTTTCGATATTTACCTATGATCTCGACCGCGCGACTGAAATGTTCGACCCGCCCCTTGCTCTTCGGATTGTAAAGCACTATCACGAAACCGGCTGATGCAGCGGCATGTAAGCGTTTCTCTATGAGTTCCCAGGGGGTCAACCTGTCCGACAGACTTATGGAAGCGAAGTCATGCATCAGCGGGGCGCCGAGCCGCGAAGCGGCGGCGTTGAGGGCGGATATGCCGGGTACGATCTCCACGGAAAGCTCGGAAGGGCTCAGCGCAGAACCCTGCAGCTCGGAAGCTCGGGAGTGTGGAAGCCCGGATGTTTGGAACTTCAGAGCTTCCGATCTTAATGTCTCGAATACGAGTCCTGCCATGGCGTAGATTCCCGGATCGCCGCCGCTGATGACCGAAACTCTTTTCCCGATCAGTGCCAATTCGACAGCCTTGCGGCATCGGTCGATCTCCTTTGTCATCCCTGTCGAAAAAATCTCTTTGCCGGCTATAAGGTCTGGTATCATATCCAGGTAGGTATCATATCCGACGATGATATCGGATTTTTCGATTACTCTTCTGGCGCGTGGAGTGATATGTTCACTACTGCCAGGGCCGATACCGACGACAAAAAGCCTTCCACTCTGCCGCCCCGTCTCAGGCTGATTTCCTTCCGACTCTTCCAGCGCAACCGCGACTGTTACATTGCCAGACTTCTGCTTCGGAACTAGAGGGTTGATCGAACCGGAGGCAAGCAACGCGGCCGGTTCGGCAACCGCATTGGCGCCGGTTGCCTGGAATACGGCTTCGGACTTCTTGATCCCTCTGACGGCATTAAGCTGCCTTGCTGGAAAGGACCGGAGTGGAAAACCATATTTGGCGGCAAACTCCAGCACACCCGGCTCTGCGGCCTTAATGTCGATAGTTGCGAGCAAGTGAATGGCGAGAAACGACAGATTATGCTCAAGGAGGACCGTTCTCACTACATCCTCTATCTCGCTGGCCTCTGTGTCGCTGTTGCAGCCAATGCCGACGACCAGATTCCTCGGCCTGAGGTAGAGCTGATCTTTTACGCAGGAACCGCAGATTTCAACACGTTGCTTCTTTGTTATTAGTATGTCGGCATGTCTGGGGTCTTTCTCCAACGCAAACTCAACAGGCAGTGCGATATCGGATTCAGAATAAACTCGCAGGGACTCTTCATTCATCAACCTCGCGGCCACACGCGGAAGAGTGTCCCAGGTTTCGATAACAAGCCCGTTATTCTTCGCCCATAGATCAATAGAGGGGAGATTGTTCACATCGGATGCTGTTGTGATGACAGGCTCAGTTCCAAGCCGCGATGCGATTTCCCTTGCTAGTTCATTGGCGCCCCCGAGATGTCCCCCTACGAGGCTGATAACATGATGGGCCTTTTCATCGAGAACAATCACAGCCGGGTCTGTTTTTTTATCTTTCAGCAGTGGCGCAATAGTCCTGACCACAATACCTGTGGCCATAATAAAAACGAAGGCACGGCGCTTGGCCCATAAGGCGGCGACAAGCGATGATTCAAATTTCCAGACCTCGGCGCCGGGGGAAAAGTCTGCGATCCGCTTCGCAAGGGCGAGAGCCTTGTCAGTTATATGGAAGATTACCGGAGCAGCCATATGGGTACGAATATCCACAGGCTTTCTGTTTAGGTCGTAGCTATTCAGATCCCCTCCTGTACTCATGGGTAAAAGCCTTGTCGTATAGCAGGGAGGTCTTGCCTAATGATTCCTCCGAAGCCTTCATAGCTTCTCCTACGTAGATCAATGCGGTCTTGGAGATTCCGGCTTCTTTTACCTTTCCAGCGATGTCATGGAGAGTGCCCCGAACAATCTTCTGCTCTGGCCAGGTCGCCTTTTGGATCACGACAACCGGCGTATATTCGGGGTATCCCTTGAGTAACTCATCTCGAAGTGTCTCGATCATGCCGACACTAAGGAATATGACCATCGTCGCTCTGTGTTGCGCGAGACCGCTGAGACTTTCTGTTTCCGGCACGGGAGTCTTTCCGGCCATTCGGGTAAAGATTACTGTCTGGCTTATTTCAGGAATGGTGAGTTCCTGGCCAAGGATGGCAGCGCCTGCCAGTCCTGATGAAACCCCGGGTATTACTTCATAGTTGATCCCAAGCGCTATAAGCCTTTCGATCTGTTCGGAGATGGCCCCGTAAAGTGCCGGATCGCCGGTATGCAATCGCGCCACATTCCTGTCCTCGCAGACAGTCTTTTCCATGACCCGAATGACGTCATCGAGGGTCATCGCGGCCGAGTCATAGATTACAGCCCTTAGTCCTTCCAATAAGGCCTTGTTGACGAGGCTTCCGGCATAAATAATGACATCGGCGCCTTCGAGCAACCTCTTGCCTTTTAGAGTAATCAATTCGGGATCGCCGGGTCCTGCACCGATGAAATAGACCTTAGCCATGTCTCAATTTCTCCTCGGCGTATGAGCGCATGACTGCAACTGAAGCGAGCACCTCATCGGTTTGCGGTAAAGTTGAGGCTATCCGGGTGATGTAGTCTCTCTCTTGGAGAAGCGTGAACGACGACCAGAAATTGAGGTCGAATATCCAGGAAAGCTGAAGAAGCTTGAAATCATTAAGGGTCGTCATGCTTGTAAGGGAGATGACCTCCTTTTTGCGAATCTGGGAAAATATCTCGTTCGAATAAGAAGGAATATTCGGCAGGCCGAGGCTCACCGCTTCAGGCCTTTCTCTTTCAGGGCTTTCATAGAATTCAGTGAAGACCCTCCAGATATCGAGCTTGTCTGCATCGCGAATTAGTTTCAGGAAAAGGAGTGTCTCAGCTTCGGCAATATCGGCAATGGCAAAGGCGTTGTGAAATTTCACCGAATCGATGATGACCTCCTGCTCTTGCCCCGGTAGGCGTTCAAGTATCTTCTGTTCTTTCAATACCGTTGCTCCGAGGAGCCCGTGGTTGACCGAGATGCTATCTCTGAATGTTTTGTATCGGGCATATTGCGGAAAACGTCCGACATCGTGAAAAAGAGCGACGGTCTCGGCTATCAACATCTGCCCGGCATCCAGTGACTCTCCCCGTGCTATGTATAGAATATTTTCGCAAACCTGGCCTGTATGCACCTCTTTCAGCGTAATATTTCTTTGTTCTTTCTCGTCATCCAGGTAAAATGACCTGCAGAAATCTGAAAACCAGTTCTTGAAATATTGGAGATTTCCGCTATTCATGGTTTCGATGGTCTCCTGATGATTATAAGTGAAAAATAGTTGAGGTCTTCTTTCCTGACATCCTTCAAATTCCTTATCACCGCTTCTTCGCGCATGCCTGCCCTCGAAATATACGTGGCGTTTCCGGCAAGACCTGCCGCGGTCAAAGCTTTCACGATCTCATCGAAAACCCTGTATACCTTCATCAGGACGATGGTATCGAATTCCGATGTCATCCTGCTCAAGTCCCCGGCATAAGTCGCCGGTACGATGGCTATCTTCTCGTCCGCAAGACCCAGCGAGAGGCACGCACGCGACGCGGCTGCCGTGATGGATGAAACCCCCGGCACTATTTCGATACGCATCCCTGGTGCCAGCGCCAGGAGACGGTCATATAAATAGAAGAAGGTGCTGTATATCGCAGGGTCGCCGATGGTGATGAAGGCGACATCTATTCCCTGGTTTAGCCTCTTCAGAATGTTGACGACTGTCTCATTCCAGCGATCTTCGAGTTCGTTGTCTACAACTGCCGTTCTTCCGTCCGCAGCAGCGTGATTCTGCGACGCTTTCACTCCCGCTCTAGTTTTCTTCATCGGGAAAAAAGCCTCGATAATCTCTTTACCTTTGAGATCGACCACGCCTTCTGCTATGGAAAGTGCCAGGCTGCTGCCTTCCTCCCGTCCCTTGGGAACGCAGATGCAGTGCACTTGTTTGAGTATCCGCATAGCCTTCAGCGTAAGCAGTTCAGGATCACCGGGACCGACACCGACTACGTAAAGCGTTCCTGTCATGATTGTTTATTCAAGAGGAATACCTCTAACCCGTATAGATTGATCTTATATGATGGTTTACATGCGCTTTTTTGTCAACAGATCCGACAAAAAAATGTTATCTGCGTAAAAAAAACTGTTCCATGCTGATTTGGTCAATCCGGCTTGTGGAAGCGTGCCGCTTAACCTCCATGCCATTTGAAAAACGTACATTATCGTTATTATGGGAAGGACAAGAAGACATTAGTATTTGACATATGTCAAGGCATCATGGGAGCTTAATCAATATACTGTGATATGGACAAGCGGGCATTATGCGTCATATGTTCGGATGGTGAGACGTAGAATATGAATCCTGTAGAGCTTTACAAGAAACTACCAAGGACAAACTGCGGAGAGTGCAGGCAGAAGGCATGCATGCCCTTTGCCTTTGCCCTTCTGAAGGGTGATGTCGCACTTGCGGATTGTCCTTGCCTGGCTCAGGAGGAAAAAGCCGACATAGCGGCTTCTCTTACAAAATTCGATTGGCGTGAGGACCTTATAACGAACTTGATGGAAGACATAAAGAAGATACATCTCGATGAGATTTCACAAAATCTGGGAGCAGAGTATAGCGACGGGAAGCTCCATTTTAAATGCTTCGGAAGGGATGTTTCTGTCGGTTCTGAAGGGGAGATACAGTCAAAAAGAGCGTTGACCCCATGGATGCGGATGCTGGTTCTCTTCTATATCAAAAATGGAGGCCACAGCGGCCTGTCCGGCAAGTGGGTCCTGCACAACGAACTGAGGGGCGGTATGATGAAGCATAAGGCCTTTCGCCGCGAGTGTGAAGAGCCGCTAAGGGAGGTATTCGATTGTCACTTGGAAAAGTTGAGTCGCATGCTGGATGGATGCGCTGCGAGATGCCCCGATGAATTCGCTACCCGCAATGCCTGGGTGGTACACGTATTCCCGCGCCTGCCGATCCTTCTGCTTTATTGGCCGCCCGATGTTGAATTCGATTCTCAGGTGACCATCCGCTTCGACTCATCCGCCGACACCTATTTCGACGTGGAACAATTGATCTTCCTGGTCGTAGAGCTATTAACGGACATAGAAGCATCTCTCTAGGTCCTATCACCACCACTGAGCCTATCGCCATTGTACTATAAATATTATTTCTTCGACTCCTCTACCTTCTTTAGCCGGTTTTGCACGAAGGCGTCACGCATCGCCACATAAGGATCGATAGCTGCATCCTTGAAGGACTCGTAATCTCCGATCTTGAAAGACGTGTCGTTCACCTTTTCGTGCGCCGAGATTCCTACCTTTTGTCCGAAAGTCAGGTCGGCACTCTTTACATAGGTCAGAGGGTGCATCAGTTGATCGCCTACGAGACCTATCCCTTCACGGATTGATGATGGCCCGTAGACCGGCAAGACCAGATATATCCCGTGCCCCAGCCCGTAATGACCCAATGTCTGACCGAAATCGGCCTCTTGTTTCTTGATTCCGAGGGCTTCGTTTGCCATATCGCCCATACCGCCGATCCCGGCAAAGGAATTGAATACAAACCTGATGAGCTCATTTCCGGCTGCCTTTAGCCTTAGTTGCAGAAGATTGTTGATTATTCTGGACGGCGCCCATAGATTGTCATAAACATTGGCGATTGCAAATCGGAAATCTTCAGGTACGATATGAGAATATACTTGGGTTACAGGTTTGACGCCCCAGAAGTACAGCTTGTCGTTGAAATGGTACACCACCCTGTTTACAGGGTCGAGAGGGTCGGCGATTTGGGGCGCATCAGCCTCGCCCTCTTCAGGAACATATTCACCCTCAGCCTGTTCGGTCACTGGGGTTGCTTTTTGTTCATCTGAACTTTTCTCAGCCTGTGCGATCACAATTTCATCTATCGGGGCCTGGGCTTCAGGCACCAGTGCGGCATCAGTGACCGCACTGGCGTCCGCCGAAGTAACGGGGGTTTCCGCCTTGAGCACGTCAGGACAGAGCATGAGAACGGAAATGAGTATTAGGCTATGTGCGAATTTCATGGCATTCTCCTTCACGTATATATGCATAAGGTTCAGGCCCTTCCTACCTTTTTCTTGAGGGTTTCGATAAGAGATGTAGGCGGTTTGTTCGAGAGTATTTCTCTGAACTGGGTGCGGTAATTGTTTACAAGGCTTACCCCTTCGATTACCACATCATATAC
>Ga0182010_10001935_pt1 | contig 10700 bp, 7 predicted proteins | sample 611E1MmetaG_FD_120488 | JGI IMG/M metagenome (GOLD analysis project Ga0182010, IMG submission 120488) | Permafrost microbial communities from Stordalen Mire, Sweden - 611E1M metaG | ecosystem: Environmental > Terrestrial > Soil > Wetlands > Permafrost | place: Sweden: Stordalen | collected...
AAGAGTTCCCCGGCATTACACAACTCGAATATGATGAAAAGGGCCGGATAATAATTCAGGATGTTCCAGATGCGGAGATAGCTCGGATTGTGGCTGAACTGGACTTAGAATACTCGGCATGACAGTCGGGGAACAGTTGTGCAAGTGACTAATACCGGACTAACAAACTGTCTAATAACTGGTTTACGTGCTTTTTGGAACTTAGAGGGCCGCTATGGCCAATGGGCTAGGGATCATCGACGAGGACGCTCTAAACATATTCACTGATGGGTCCTCGTTTCCATTGAAGAAACGCGCTTCAGGTGTAGGGATTCGATTTGTCTGGGTGAATGACTGTGGAGATGAGGAAACGGACGACTACGCACCTCCGGGATGGGCTTCTGCCACGATTGATGAAGTTGAAATAAAGGCAGTTACCGTCGGGTTGGTGCAAGCGCAGAGGATGTTCGGTGATCTCGCTCAATTCAAGAAAATTCATGTGTTCTCCGATTCGCGATACATAGTGGATAATTTCGTTAGAGCGATGAACGTCTGGCCGAATCGGGGATGGCGGGGTGCAAACGGGATGCCTGTTGAAAACATCAACCTTTGGAAAGGTCTCCGAAAAGAGGTGAGCCATATTCCGATTCGAGTCGAGCTCGAGTGGGTGAAGGCTCACAAGTCGAATCGACACAACAAGGCAGCTGACAAACTAGCAAAGGACTCCGCTTCCGTACCAATCAACAAGCCATTCTCAATAAGCGCGACCACTCGGAAGTGGTCCGACCGCAAGACGATTCGGGGATGTATTTCGCCGAAGGGCCAGCTTATGCGGGTCCGAGTGATCTCACGCGAGTACATCAGAAAGGCAATGATTGGTGAGTACCGCTACGAAGTCATTGATACTGACGATCCCAACTTCAAGGACGTCGACTTCGCATACTGTGAAACCAATCTCAGCAGGAATAAGTGCTACTTGGTTCGCCTCAACACAGACGCGTCGAAGGCGACATTTGTTGAGATCGTAGAGGAGTTGGTTTGTGCTGACTTCAAGTATGTCTAGTCTAGGCAAGTCGCCACATAACAAATGGCTACAAGCGACGCGGTACCCGCGCGCTTGAGCCATCGCGTTATCATTTTATAATTGGAATCAAGTTGAATGAAAATTACAATACTCATGCATTCAGGATAAAATGAAAAAGTTTTCATGGCTATCTGGTCGCACTAAATCATCATTCCCTTCGGGTGACTTCCGAAGTTTCGATTACTGTTGGTCATTGGCAAAACCAGTTTATCAACCATTATTTGGACGAAGGATTTTTACATGCTTTCGACAAGGCCATTGAAAAATATTCTGATTACAAAGACGAACATTTACCAAAAAGTCTATATAAATTCTTCCCACCAACAATATATAGTCTAGTTGGTTTGGAAAATAGCTTTTTACGGTTATCGACAGCGAATGACTTTAATGATCCATTTGATAGTTACATCGGAATTGAGAAGCTTACATATGTTAAGACCCATGTGTTAAAGGAACTCAAGAAAAGAGGTTTAATAGTTACTGATGCAACAAATGACCAGCTTTCTCAAGAGGAGTACTGGAGACTATTTCACGCACACTCAAAAGATGAAGAACTTGGATTCTTAAGTAATAGGAAGAAGTATTTAATTGAATGGTTGCGTATTAAGCATGAGAAAAGCGATGATTTCCACTTGCTTTTGAATGATCTGGAGTGTGATGCATGGCGAGCATGCGAACAAAGAATCAGTGAAATTAGAAACGTGCCGTTTAGAATTACATGTTTTTCCAATTTCGACGATGATGAAGAGCTTGGTAATAACACTACAATGTGGTCGCATTATGCAGATAACCATAGGGGACGATTTTATCATGGAGGTAAGAAGCAGTGAGGACGTAGAAATTCATGGGGTGACTCAGAATAACAGGAGATTGCTTACCGACTTTATTCTAAACAGAATTTCAGAAATCCTCATGCATCATGGGAAATATTTTCCCTCTATGGATAAGTACGTGGAAAATCCTGCTTTATAAATATTAGATAAAGAATCAAAAACCGGACGGCTATTTCGAGAATTATCTTTTTATTATAATAAGTTAGTTCCTAACTTTTGTTCTTATCGGCTACCGGACTTTCTGGCATAATATTTGCTCGTTTATACTCGGCGTTATAGTTGTCCCGAAAGGAGGTGAACGATATGTCCATACAATCAATCAGCAGCAGTTATCAGTCTCAGGCGACCTCAGTGATGTCAGATTTCCAGAGTTTCAGCAAGAACGCTAAAGCGCTTCAGAGTGCTTTGAGTTCGGGGAATCAGGATCAGGTTACGATATCAGAGAAAGCCTTGTCGGCATCGTTGGCGCAGCTCACGAGTGACTTTGCTAATAATGCGCCAGCACAATCCTCATCGGGCAGTAGTAGCCAATCTCAGAACCCGATGCAGGCACTTCAAAATGACCTGCAGACCCTTCAGAGTGCATTGAGTTCAACAAGTAGTAGTCAGACGAGTAGCGGGCAGGATACTTCCGCCTCAAACACACCAGTGAACACAGCATTGAACAATGTCATGAATGATCTTGCGTCAGTGCAAAGCCACGGTCACCCTCATCACCATCATGGCTCAGGTGGTGCAAGCTCCGTGAGTAATGCCTCTGGCAGCGGGCAGTCTCAGGATCCAATGCAGACTCTCTCAAGTGATCTTCAAAAACTGCAGAGCACCTTGACTTCTGGAACACAGGGTCAGACTGCTACCACAGCAGTCAACAATGTCCTAAATGACATTTACAAATTCACACAGGGACATTCAGGCAACACTAACACCAGTGCAGCTATAAACATTTCAGCGTGAGATAACAAAGCGAACATATAGAGGCTGAGGGGAAAGTATCCACTCCGCCTCTATATGCAGTGCACATTGCTATCACTCGGTCGGGTTCTAATCGCTCTCATTGAAGACCGGTCGATCAATGGCCGATTATTTCAACTTATACGCATCAGTGTAATCAGGATGCTCTTCAGCAAAATTACTATGAGCATGTGAGCGTTCATCTCAATATTGCTGGATGAATGGTTACTGCACGTTACCTTCATCTGTCAGATTCCAATTGGCTATCTATTTTTAAAAGAATCTCTCACGTGTGGCCGAAAAGCCACAGTGGCAGGTACAGGAAGCATTAGAAAAATTCACCATGCGTCTCTGTCGAGTCTTTTGTAACCCAATTACGGGATAAAGTGCACTTTCCCCTGAAAAGACTGTCTGGAGCAACCATCCTTCCTGTAGCCCACACTGCCAGACGTTGTCACAGACGCTAACTTTCTATTGGTAATAAGCGTCGGGAATCCACTCGGAGAAGAGTATCTGCGGCAAATGATAACGTTGCACATGAGCCGCGGTTTGCGCTGGAGCGTAGCTGAAGGTAAGCTGTCGGAGTCGATGTGGGTGTTAGGCAACCAAGTGATGCCGTGGCGCTTAGCTCACGGGTTCTTCAGGAATCTCAAATAGAAGGCTGCAAAAACTAAAACAATGCCGATATTCACTATCAGCCGCTCCCAGAATCGATTCTTAAAGAACAGTAAATCCACACTAACGACAACAACTATCAATACCAAAATGTAAAGCACGACATAGATATTCCTTGGCATTTCAATCATCTCAATCACCAGTTCAAATATATCAGCAGGCACCTTCCCATGGAGTCGCTGAATTTTTCTTTAGATGCTCTTTTGGCTGTTCCAGTTCTCGACAGCCAAGTGGAATCACCACGAAGATGGCTGCGATCGAGAGCTGGCGCACTAGCATGAGCCAGGAGTTGATGGCCCTAACAATTAATATGCCCGCAGGCATTTTCCCCATAATCGTTATCTTAATAGCATATCATTCCTCTTATATAAAGACAAAAATTCTCTAAAATCAGGGGGACGGATATTGGCGGTCATGGCAATTTGTGTAATATGGACCAAAAGCTGACTGGGTATTTTATGGGGAAAGTGTCAGAAACTGGGGAACTACTGCTTTCGGAGCACCAAATCATTTCTGATGGAGCATAGGCTGCGTCGGGAAGAAATCTTCAAAAAGTGAGGGATATGATTGGAAATCATGCTCCACTCAAAATGCTGCCGATCACAGTTTGTCGGTGCACCGTAGCATTGTTTGACGTTGTTCATTCTGAAGATTTCCCGATAAAAATGTTACATTTCACAAAGTTGCAGACCAAGGCTGTTAAATGTCAAATTGGCTTCCTATTTTCCATGAAGAATGTCCATCCACCTGATGGCCTCAGTATCTGTGATCTTTCCAAGGTAGATTTGAATAGTCTTTAAATCCTGATGCCTCAAAATGACCTTCGATATTATCTCCAGCGGCACTCCATTTCTGCTGGCATAAGTTGCTGAATGCCTGCGCAGGTCGTGGGGCGATAGTTTTACCTTCAGCTTCTTACCCAGTTCATTGACCATATTTCTGACCGCGGTATAGCAGAGTGGAAACACCCGGTCAGCCTGTGACAGTTGCTTCACGTTAATATACTCAGTCAGTCTGGCAGCAATATGCTCTACTGGATAAAGGCAACCTCGGCATCTCTTCCTGACTTGGGCTCCTGAATAATGAGCTTTCTGCCTGAAACATCAGAGACCCTGAGATTAAGCACTTCTCCAATTCTCAAGCCACAGCGGGCCTGAAGCTCCAACATGAGCCTATCCCTTACGCTGCGGGCACTGAAGATGATCTCGTCTACGGTCTCCTTGTCCAGTATCTTCCTGGGGCTATGGTAGACGTTTTTGAATGTTTTAAATAGTACGCCGCTGTTGCATGGGTTCTTGATGTTCAGCTCAGAGGCTTCAATTACATAATTGAAAAACGCCTTTGTCTGAGCATAACGAAGGTGACGTGTTGACCTGTTTAGATTATCGGTGCACTCATCAAGAAAGTGGCTGATGTCATCCGCTGAAACAGATGCCACATCATATCCTGAGAATCGATCGTCAAACTTTTCAAGGAATTTCCCATAGCTTTTGATGGTGCTCTTTTTGACAGTGATTTTCTGATGCTTCTTGAAGAGCTCCACACCTTCATGAATGTTCATCTTGATACCTCCTAAAGGATGGGATCTATAGCCAGGGTCTGCATGATTCTATTGTACGGCAAGGTTTGGCAGTGTGATTGGCTGACAATATTTCAGGGCGAACTTATCACTGACATGATTGTCTGTGAGTGTGTTGATTTCTATGCTTTCTTCCTGTAACCGATTCTGTCAAATTTATGTCAGAGGTGAGATATTCTTTTGGAAATTGTTACTAATTGAAAGCCGTCGTAACATTGCTTCCGTGCAGCACATCGCAGTGCAAACGATCTGAAGTAAGAACAGTGGTACACCTGCTATCAAACACCGGTGACATTTTACGCAGGCAATATTTCCGATACAAGTCCGCACGCAAGAGGAAATATAAACGGCGCGTGTTTCAGGGCGTTATCCTCATGCTAGCAGCTCTGAGCTTGGAAGCTTACAATTGCCTATTTTCTGGAATCAAAGGTTCATCGTCTAGCGGGATAGTGATAGTGAGCTAAGATTTACCATTATCTCCTGCTCGGTCTAAGATCTCTCTTACTTTAAATAGTAAATCTTTTGGCGACACCGGTTTAGCAATAAAATTAACGCCTTCAGCATGTAAAATGGTTTGATCTATCTTATCGTCTGTATATCCACTTGCAAATAAAAACATTGCATTAGTACCGAGCATCTTAATCTCTCTATATACTTCCTTACCATTCTTTTTGGGCATGATCATGTCAAGCATTATCAACTGTATTTTGTCTCGATTATCCTTAAATTGTCTTATTGCATCATCTCCATCATTTGCCAGAATTATATTGTATCCCTGCCCTGACAGAATAGTCCGATAAAGTTTTCTTAATCTTTCATCATCCTCTGCTACAAGTATTGTCTCAGCGCCACCTTTAGCTATAGCCTTATTGCTGGTCTCTATAACAGTTTTACTTTCTTGAGTCAGAGGCAAATATATAAGAAAGGTCGTGCCCTTTCCTAATTCACTCTTCACCTCTATATATCCATTTAGCTGTTTGATTATCCCATATACCACCGCAAGACCGAGTCCTGTGCCCTTATCAGTCTCTTTTGTCGTAAAAAAAGGATCAAAAATCCTTGACGCTGTATCTTGATCCATACCACTCCCGGTATCGGATGCGCTGATAAGCGCATAAAGTCCCGCCTCGTTGTTGACATGGACGTTAACAGTTTTTTGATCGACGGTCACACTTTTCGTACTTAAGGTGAACCGGCCTCCCTTTGGCATGGCATCCCGAGCGTTTGTCGTCAGATTCATGAGCACCTGGTCTATTTGCGAGGCATCAACCACACATATCAAGTCTTCGTTTGCTAGGTCAATTACAATTTCAACATCCTCGCCTATAAGTCTCGACAACAATTTTACGGACTTCCGAATTAGATCATTAACATCCCTTGGCATGGGATTTATCAGCTGATTTCTGCTGAATGCAAGAAGGCTATGAGTGACTTCGGCTGCCTTATTTGCCGATTCGAGTATCTGCTCCACATCATTTTGCATAGGGTCATCAGGGGCAAGCTTGTTCTGAATAATATATCCGTATCCGGTAATGGCAGATAGAATGTTATTGAAGTCATGAGCTACTCCCCCGGCAAGTTGGCCCACGGCCTCCATCTTCTGAGCCTGTGCCAGCTGCTTTTCCAGAGCAGTACGCTCAGAAATGTCGATGAACGTAACAACAGCACCTATCAAAGTATTATTCCTGAGAATCGGATGCGACCAAAACTCTACGGGGAAACTTGTTCCATCGGCGCGCCAAAGGATTTCCTTATCACTGTGTACAACCTTCATGGAAATGAGCGTCTCCCGGGCGCTGCATTCCTCCGCAGGGTGCGGCGTTCCATCTGGCTTTGTGTGGTGGATAAGAGCATGCATGTGATTACCCATCAATTCGCTTTCGTCATCATACCCAAGCATTGAAACACACGACGGATTGCAAAATGTACACTTCCCCTTAAGGTCCACGCCGTAAATACCTTCGGCTGCAGAGTTCAGGATTAAACTGATCTGCTCCCTACCTTCAATCAATTTTTCCTCAGCCAACTTACGTTCAGTGATGTCATAGGTATAAATCCGCACAACACCAAACTGAGGAGCAATGTGAATGGTTTCTCCAAAAACTCTATCTTTAACAATCGCCTCCCTGTATAAAGATATCGCCTCATTCCTCTTTAGGGACCTCAAAATGCTCTCCATATCAGCAGGGAAAAAAGCGGTTGCATTATCTTTATCCATACCGAGTGTTTCGAGGATGTTTCGCGTTGCCTGGTTGCTAAATACTATATTACCGTCTGAGTTCACCTCCAGAACCGGATTAGGATTCAGTTGCGGAAACGAAGCAAGATGCCTTGTTTGATCTTCAGCTCGCTTAAGCTCCGTAACATCAGCGTAAGTGATCACTGCACCCTCAACACGATTGTCTGCCGTCTTGTATGGGAGGACTGATCTCACATACCAAACACTCTCCAGGGACATCTCCTTCTTAACCGGCTTAAGACTGCCCAGCACTTCTGTAATGTCATCAATAAGGTATGGCCCCAGTCGGTCTAATGCCATATCATCAATTGGACGCTCTACATCTGCCGGTAAGAGAGGCATAACCTTCGACATGGCTGGCGAGAAACGTCGTATCTTCAGCGATTTGCTTAAAAAAAGTGTAGGAATATCCGTGCTTGTAATAAAATTGTTTAGATCATTATTGGACTCTTCCTTTTCAGTGATATTAGCCTGGAGTTGCGCATTTACGGTCAGAAGCTCTTCATTTAAGGACTGGAGTTCTTCGCGAGACGTGACCATCTCCTCATTTGAAGCCTGCAGTTCCTCATTCGACGATTGGAGCTCTTCGCTCAGACTCTCGAGTTGTTGAATATGGCTTTGGAGGTCTTCCCGAGTTGCACAAAGCTCAGATTCCAGCTGATGAACCGCTGTTTCATTTAGTGCGGACAGATCCAGAGGAGCGTCTTCTGATTTCTGCAGACCTTTCTTTTCACGGAAGGTAACAAGGAAAAGGTTCTCTTTCACTTTCAACAAGCGCAGTACAAGATTTTTCGTGCGCCCGGCGTTATCGACAAGAGTGGCACGAACTGTAGCCGGCTTTTCCCCGTGGATGACTCGGTAAAGGCTCCCCCGAATCCGTCCTCTCAAGTTCTCGGGCAGTAGATCGAGGAGATTTTGAGTAGGTACTCCCTCGGGATTCCTGAGATACCGGTTCATTGGACCACTGAAGTAAAGTATTTCGTAGTTCGTATTAATTGCCACGGCAGACATATCACACTCATCAATCAACGCCCTTTGGGCCAGCTCCGTGATCGACCTGCTTTGTTCGGATATACTTGGCAGGAGATTGCCTCGTTCGACCCGTCCCGTGGAAAATGGACCTAGCATTGGTCTTTTGAAATGGGAATCGCCCTTTATTTTTTTGTAAATACAGTTTTTCTTGTGACCCACGGGTTCAAACAGGGCACGGCTATTCCCAATCGATTCAGCATTACCAAGAAATAGATAGCCGCCGTCTTTAAGTGCATAATGGAATAGAGAAATGCACTTATCCTGTGCCTGAGGCTCAAAATAAATTAGGACGTTGCGGCATATAATTAGATCCATGCGAGAGAAAGGTGGATCGTTAAGGATATCATGACGCGCAAATACCACTCTCTGTCGAAGGTCGCTATTGATCGAAACCGTCTGACCATCTGCGCTCTGCATGCAAAATTTCTTTAGGAATTCAGATGGTATATTTACAGTTACGCTTCCGGGATATTTGCCGGCTCGGGCCAGTTCAAGTGCCTGCTCATTGATGTCTGAGGCGAAGATTTGCACCTCGCGTTTCCGCCCGGTTCGGTCAAGTTCTTCTTGTATTAACATAGCTATGGAATATACTTCCTCCCCGGTGGCACATGCGGGTATCCAAATCCGAACAGGGCCATCATCGCGAGACGTTGCGAAGTGCTTAAGCACATCAGATTCCAATATCTTCCAGACTATACGATCTCGGAAGAAGGATGTGACTCCTATCATCAGGTCCGAAGCAAGCATTTCTGCTTCAGATGCTTTTGCGGCTAAAAGTTCAATATATTCATTCGTAGATGAAATCCCGTTGAGGGTCATGCGCCGCTTGATCCTTCGAGCAACAACATTCCTCTTGTAATGATTAAAGATGTTGCCAGTTCGCTCATAAAGCAAATGAAAGATTGGCTCGAAAGAAGCATCTCCGATCAGGGAGCCCTCCATCAAATTCTCCATATTCGAGCTGTTGATCTTCAGGATCTGGCTGGCGATTTCTGAAGGAGAAAGGATTCTATCAACAAGACCAGTATTGATTGCGGCAAGCGGCATTGCAGAAAATTCCGTTGTGGAAGGTTCTTGAACCAACACAATCCCTCCAGACTCCTTTATCGCTTGTATCCCACGCACGCCATCAGTTCCAGCACCCGAGAGTATTACACCAATAAGCCCATCATCCACACACTTAGCCAAAGATACAAAGGATTCGTCGATTGGAAAATGCTCTCTTTCTTGGATAAGGGGAAGTAAAGAAAATGCGCCATCTTGCACCGTTACGGCAGTCGAGGCCGGGCACATATAGATTTTTCCAGACAAGAAGGCGAGTCCCTCTGAAATTTCGACAAACTCTAAATCTGGTCGCTGATTATTGAGGATGTCAGGCATGAGGCTCTTGTGAGTCGACAATAAGTGCTGGATAAAGATTACTATAAAATCGAAATTTGTTGGCAGTTCCGTCAGAAAGCTCTCAAATGCTTGAAGCCCTCCAGCCGAAGCCCCTATTGCTACGATCAGATGGTTGTCACCTTTATTGACTTTCTCGACGGTTTGCGGATTCTCGGCCATATGCGCTTCTCCATAAAGAAATATGCCGCTCTTTACAATCGCCAGATTTCACATTGCATTATGCCATCAATTATACACTCTTAACCTCAGGAAATGCAGTTGTGTATGTGTCACGGCATCTTGGAATCCTCACGTGAGTGCACTAAGTAATGACCGTCTCTGAATTAGATTTGCCTTCTGTTAATGTCTGCGCGCACTATTGCGCGACAGGGCTGATGCCCAATGTCGATTTTCAAAAGAAGCTTGCTTATGTGCAACAATGCTGGAGTGCGTGTTTCCGGAAATATTATCTGAAGAGGCTTGACTGGCTGCCCTGAGAGTTACTACATGTTATACGTAACGTCAATTTTCTGTCGTTGAGCAATAGTACAACTGGAAATCATTCTACCTCGTGAAATGTCAAAATCGCGACTTGTCGGTGGAACCCAGATTGTAAAACTGCTTACACTCCTCCCAGATTTGTGCGTACTTCATGACATAACTGGTTTTTCCCATTCTAAGCCATCATTCGATAATTTTCAAAAGTAACTAACACCTTCGGTTTTTTCAGTTGACGCTGAGACCCACAAATTGCGACGAGCCAAGCACCAAAGGTGACACGCAGATTACGGGACAAAGTCTTTACGTTTTACAAACTCGAGGCACTGCGGAGTAGTCGGTGCTATACGTAACAAAACAGATTGATTCTTAGAGTCGCTAGGGGTCATCATTAATCCTGCTTTTTCAATGAGAAAGAGGAGGAGCAATGACCCGAGCAGGTGCAATTCT